>Ga0315271_10000946_pt1 | contig 17094 bp, 21 predicted proteins | sample C3_top_MG_FD_204664 | JGI IMG/M metagenome (GOLD analysis project Ga0315271, IMG submission 204664) | Sediment microbial communities from Yellowstone Lake, YNP, Wyoming, USA - C3_top | ecosystem: Environmental > Aquatic > Freshwater > Lake > Sediment | place: USA: Wyoming | collected 2017-08-01
CAAGATCGGCGTGTACGTCTGCCAGTGCGGCGGCAACATCGGCGACTACGTCGACGTGGACAAGGTCGTCGACGAGATCAAGGGAGACGACGACGTCGTCGTCGCCCGGTCGGCGATGTTCACCTGCTCCGACGCCACCCAGCAGGAGATCGTCCAGGACGCGCAGGAGCAGGGCCTCGACGCTCTCGTCGTCGCGTCGTGCTCGCCGAAGCTGCACACCATGACGTTCCGCGACGTTGCCAAGCGGGCCGGCATGAACCCGTTCCAGTACACCCAGGTGAACGTCCGCGAGCAGTGCTCCTGGACGCACACCGACGACAAGACCGGCGCGACCGAGAAGGCCGTGCGCCTGGTGCGGGCCGGCATCAACCGGACCCGCCTCACCGAGCCGCTGGAGCCGATCGTCGTCGAGACGACGCCCAGGACCCTCGTGGTCGGCGGCGGCATCGCCGGCCTGCGCGCGGCCCTCGGGCTTGCGGAGCTCGGCCTCACCGTCTTCCTCGTGGAGAAGGAGGCCCGGCTCGGCGGGCGTGTGGCCGGCTACGGCCGCATGTTCCCGAACGACCGCAAGGGCTCGGACCTGGTCGCCACACTCGAGGAGAAGGTGCGCGCCAACCAGGCGATCACCGTGTTCACCAGCGCCGAGCTGATGGCCAAGAGCGGCAGCTTCGGCAACAACCAGGTGACCATCGCCATCCACGGCGACCAGCTCGAGACGATCCAGCTGGACGTCGGGTCGATCGTCGTCGCCACCGGCTTCGACGACTACGAGCCGGCGGCCGGCGAGTTCGGCTACGGCCTCGAAGGCGTCGTGACCCTGCCGGAGTTCAAGAAGATGGTGGACGAGGCGCCCGGCCTGCTGCAGTACAAGGGCAAGCCGGTCAAGACCGTCGCCTACATCTACTGCGTGGGCAGCCGCCAGGACGAGAGCGTCGAAGGCGCCCACACGTACTGCTCGCGGTACTGCTGCACGTCCGCAGTGCACACCGCGATTGAGGCGCAGAAGCTCACCGGCGACATCCGCCAGTACCACCTCTACCGGGACATGCGGACGTACGGCAAGTACGAGCTGCTGTGGAACGCCTCGCGCGAGAAGGGCTCGCTCTACCTGCGCGTGCCCGACGACGAGCCGCCGGCGGTGGAGAAGCTCTCCTCCGGCGGCCTCAAGGTCACCACCAAGGACCTGCTCACCGGCGGCGAAGAGATCGCCATCCCCGCCGACCTCGTCGTGCTCGTCACCGGCATGGTGCCGCGCGAGAACGCCGACCTGGTCAGCGTCCTCAAGCTCCCCGTCGGCAACGACGGCTTCTACAACGAGATCCACCCCAAGCTGAGGCCGGTCGAGACCATCGTCGACGGCGTGCTCATCTGCGGCGCCTGCCAGGCGCCCAAGACGTCGTCCGAAGCGGTCGCCGGCGGCCTGGCCGCCACGACCCAGAGCGGGGCCATGCTCAAGCGCGGCTTCGCCGAGCTCGACCCCATGGTCGCCATCGTCGACACGGAGGCCTGCACCTGGTGCGGCAAGTGCCAGGAGGCCTGCCCCTACGACGCGATCGAGCAGATCGAGGTCGACGGCAAGCAGGTCGCCCAGGTCATCAGAACAGCCTGCAAGGGCTGCGGCGGCTGCGTGCCCGTGTGCGCCAGCGACGCGGTCGACCTGCAGGGCTACACCGATGCCCAGATCAGGTCCATGATCGACGGCCTCCTGGAGGTGACCTGCTCATGACACCCAACGACAGCGCAGCCACGACGGTGCGTCCTGTGATCAGGGACGCCGTCCCCGGCCAGCGTGACATCCGTGAGGTCGTCCGCGACGAGCAGGTCATGCGGCGTCAGATCCTGGCCGTCCTCGCCGACGGGCCCCTCACGGTGCCCGAGATCGCAGCCGCCCTCGAGCGGCCCACCCACGAAGTGATGTTCTGGGTCATGGGCCTGCGCAAGTACGGCTGGCTGGTCGAGGACAAGGAAGTCAACGACGACGGCTACTTCCTCTATGAAGTGGTGGAGAGGGAGGGCTCATGACGGCTCTCGTGAACCCCGGGCTGGCGACGGAACTGGCGCGCTCCGAGGAGTTCAACGCCGACGCCTGCATGAACTGCGGGGTGTGCTCCGCCATCTGCCCCATGGGTGTGGATGTCGAGGTGCGCAAGCTGTTCCGCTACGTGCTGCTCGGCATGGAAGACAAGGTCAGGGCAGAGACGGAGAGCGTCTTCTCCTGCCTGCTCTGCAAGATGTGCGAAGAGAACTGCCCCGCGGGCGTGCACATCGCGGAGAACGTGCGCACGCTGCGGCACCATATCGTGCGCACCACCTTCGGCCTCGGGGAGGGTTGACCATGCCTCTCGATACCGGAGACGTGATCGGCATCCTGGGCGACAACCTGCGCCTGCGGAAGTCGGTCCTGCCGCTGCCCACCAAGGTGGCGACCAAGTGGACCGAGGGTCTCGACCTGCCGCGAGGCGGCGAGACCGTGCTCTACACCGGGATGATGTACCAGCTCATCCCGTACATCGAAGGGCTCGTGAAGGCCGAGATCAAGTTCGGCGACTCGTGGCTCGGCAACTACACGGGCCTCGGGCGCAGGGTGAACCGCTTCATCAACGTCTCGGCGTTCATGGCGCGGCCCTCGGCAGAGGAGCGCGCCGTCTACGACAAGGTGCCCATCAACGTCGTGCACCTGCTGCGCAAGGCGGACGTCAAGTTCGGCGCCCTTTATGAGGACGACCTGTACTCGGGCGCCCTCGCCTACGACCTGGGCCTCGACGAGGTCGTGGTCGAGCACGCCAAGAAGGTCTTCGCGGCTTTCAAGAAGCACGGCGTGAAGACGGCGATCACCATCGACCCTCACACCACGACCATGCTGCGCAGCGTGTATCCCAAGATCCTCAAGGGCTACGACATCGAGGTGAAGAGCTACCTCGAGGTGCTGTCCGAGAAGGGCTTCGGCACCAACGGCCACAGCGTCAGGCCGCTCTCGGGTGAGGTCGTCGTGCACGACTCGTGCGTCTTCGCCCGCTACGAGGGCGTCGTCGACGAGCCGCGCGAGCTGCTGGCGGCCGCCGGCGTCACCATCCGCGAGCCGGAGAACACGGGCCGCCAGACCTGGTGCTGCGGCGGCCCTGTCGAGTCGCTCTACCCGGCCAAGGCCATCGCCAACGCGGAGAAGCGCGTCGCGCAACTCCGCGAGGCCGCGCCGGACGCCGTCACCATGTGCCCCATGTGCTTCGTGAACCTGAGCAACGCTGCCGGGACCACGATGCGCTTCAAGGACATCTCGGAGTACCTGCGCGAGGCCTACGCGTCCTGATCGAGGCCACCGGAAGGCACGACCTGACAGCACTGGAGGTGCTGGAGTGGACACGACCACCAAGAAGACGATCATTCTGTTCAGCGGCGACTTCGACCGCGTCATGGCGGCGTTCATCATCGCCAACGGCGCCGCCGCCATGGGCGACGACGTCACCATCTTCGCCACGTTCTGGGGCCTGAACATCTTCCGCAAGGCGGAGAAGATCACGACGGACGGGAAGAAGAGCTTCCTGCAGAAGGCCTTCGGCGGCATGATGCCGAGGGGCAGCAAGAAGCTCGGCCTCTCCAAGATGAACATGGCCGGCATGGGGGCCCCCATGATGCGCAAGGCCATGAAGGCCGCCGGAGGCATGTCCCTGGAGGAGCTCATCGATTCGGCCAGGGAGATGGACGTGAAGTTCGTCGCCTGCACGCTCTCCATGGACATCCTCGGCTTCAAGGAAGAGGAGATGATCGACGGCCTCGAGTACGCCGGCGTCGCCGCGTACCTGGGCGAGGCCGACGAGGCCAACGTCAACCTGTTCATCTGACGTCCCGGCGGCCGCGCCTTCGGGCGCGGCCGCACCGGCGTCCCGCCCGGACGGGACGACCGGATCGGGCATGACGAACGGCCCGCGACCGCACGAAGTCTGTGGTCGCGGGCCGTTCGCGTCATGGGCATATGCTCAGATAGAATCGTTGCCGAAAATGGGACGGGCCGAAGGAGGATGTCATGGGACGCTTGGACGAAGACGCACTACGCGTGCTGTCGCTGACACCGGTGATCCCGGTCGCGACGGCCTCCGCGGACGGAGTGCCCAACGTGGTGCCCATGACGTTCGTGAAGGCCTTGGACGACTCCGCCGTGCTGGTGGCCGACAACTACATGGACAAGGCCGCGGCCAACCTGGCGGAGAACCCGCTGGTCGCCGTTTGCGTCTGGGACCTCGAGACCAAGCGCGCGTACCAGATCAAGGGCAGGGCTGAGGTCCTCCGCGAAGGACCCGTCTACGACGAGATGGTCTCTTGGGTGAAGGAGAAGAAGCCGGACGCCCCGGCCAAGGCCGCCGTCGTCCTGCGCGTGGAGAACGTATACATCTGCCACGCGGACGGTCGGGGCAAGGACGTCGCGCTGCCGTGAGCCGGGGGGTGCGTCGGGCTCAGCGCGATTCGGTCTCGGTCACCACCTCGTCCTTGATGATGCCGACCAGCCGCTGCAGGGCGCCGATGACGTTGCCGCGGATGTCGCCGGCGACGACCACCTTCATGATGTCGTCGCCCACCGCGAGGTGGCCCTCGTTGACCCAGCCGTCGACCGCGACGACGCCGTCCCATGTGCTCGCCTCGGCCAGCGCCTTGGCGAAGCGACGCCTGTCGACCCCCAGTTGCATGCCGGTGACAGGCTCGCCCGTCTTGGACGTGCCCCTCACGATGCCCTGGTGGGCGAGGATCATCCCGATCCCGCCGGCGTCCGGCCGGGCCTTCATCTCCTGGATGCGCTCGTTGATATCGAACACGGCAGTTGCTCTCCTTGGTCGCGGCCGTCCCTGGTGCTCACCCGTATGGCGGACGACTGCCGCTCAGCCGCCCGCTTCGCCGTCGCTCTCCGGGAAGAGACGCGAGCGGTAGTAGCTGTTCGCCTGGTACACGGCCGCCAGCGGGTTGTGACCCAGCACACGGTCCTTGACCGCGAGCACCGTCACGGGCGCCTCCGAATGCCGGAAGAACAGGCTGTCGTGCCCGACACACAGGCCGAGCACGACGTTCAGCTCCGTACCGGCGGTCGCAAGCGCTCGGGCTTGGCCGATGGGATTGCAGGCGGCCTCGAACTCGCCGGGTCTCAGCTGGTCCTCGCCGCTGATGCCTATCTCGTCCTTGCCGATGCCGGCGTTCTTGCAGACGATCGAATCCACCGAGAAACCGTTGGCGCGGAACACGCGCGAGACCACGGCGGCCTCGCGACGCAGCCCCACACAGAAGGCGAGCCCCAGCTTCGAGTACCCCGACCTGCGCGCGAAGTCCATGGTCTCCTCCAAACGCGTCAGGCGTCCGTAGCCGTGGGCTTCGACCAGCGCCGCCTCGCGCGCCAGGCTCGCGTCCTCGCCCTCGAGGTACCGCCCGACCAGCTCGTCCCCGGCTCCATCCGGGGCGGGACAGCCCTCGGGGAAGGCCCGCCCGTCGCCCGCATAGCAGGCGAGGCGGCCGCACTCCGCGCAGGCAAAGCCTACGTCGGGTGTCTCGATGTCGTCGCGTTTCTCCATGGCATGAGCGCTGAGTGGCGCGGGCGGCGGCGCCCCTCTGCAGGAAGCGCCGCCGCCCAGCCCGGGCTGACCCCCCAAAGAGCCCGGGGCGCAGCTCAGTAGTTGAGCGTGGCCTTCGCCGTCGTGACTTCCTGGATGACGCGGGCCCCGGCGATGAGCACCGCCTCATCCAGCAGCATCGACTTGTCCAGCTCGCGGTCCTGGACGCACGGTGTGCAGACGAGCAGCTTGCCACCGGCCTCCAGGAACGTGGCCATGAGGTCCTTCAGCTTGGGGAGGCCGGGGGCGAAGACGTGGTCGTAGACGCCCTTCTGCGCCAACATGACCCCGGAGCCCTGGAGTATCACGACGACCTCGCACTCCATCACCTGCGCGGCTGTAGCCATCACGAAAGGAAGGGTGGCGCGCTCTCTGTCCTCGGGGCCGTGCGTCGCCATGATGACGACCTTGTCGACTGCGTCTGCCATGAACTTCTCCTTCGTGAGCGGGTCAATCGTTGGTCGCCCGAAGGCGCCGGAACTCCGTGAACCAAATGGCCAGCGGGCGGTAGACGATGTGCGCGAGCTTGGTGAACGGCAGGAGCAGGATCAGCTCCATGGCCAGCGCGATGTGCACGAGGAAGACGACGCCGACCCAACTGCTCAGCGTGGCGTAGTCGGCCACCTCGAGGATGAACCCGGTGAGCCCGATGGCCCACAGGAGGGCGAGGAACAGCCAGTCCGAGAGCAGGCTGTGCGAGGTGTACTTGTCCGTCTTGCGCAGCCGCTGGACGACGGCCACCGTCGTCCCGTAGATGAGCAGGGCGCCGGCCACCGTGCCGAGCAGGCGGGCCGGCGACCAGATCGCCACGTGCGACCCCGGCGTCTTGAAGAAGTAGTCGAGCACCGTCGCCAGAGCGAGCCCGATCATGCCGATCATGATGGCGTAGTGGACGACCCAGCGCCGCACCGGCAGCGGCGCCGGCGCCGTGGGCTTCTCCGTGTCGCAGTCGCGGTAGCGCGCCTGGCCGAAGACCTCGGCGATCGCCGTGCCAAGCGCGCGGAGCGCCGGCTTGAGCGGGAACGCCTCGGCCCTGGTCGCAGGCAGGCCGAGCCCGCCGGGCACGGGCGCCCGGGAGATTGACCAGAGCATGTTGACCACGGTCGCGATCGTGACCACCACGGCGATCACGCCGACGGCGATCCCGAGCCAGTGGATGGTCTCGTACGGGACGAAGGTGAGCAGCGCGTTGCTGTCGGCGCGTCCCGACGGCCACCCCGGCGACCAGGCCAGCAGGATCACGATAAGCGCCGCAAACACGGCTGCGAGCAGACCCCACGTGAACGCCGTGGAGGTGTACAGGCGGCGGGCGATGGTCGTGGGGTCGAAGCCGGCGATGGCGAACCGCCGGGCCGAGGCCATGAACTCTCCCGGCTCGGCCTGGCGGGGGCACGTGTCCGAACACTCGGCACAGTAGTAGCACAGCCACAGCTCGCGGCTGGCGATCACATTGGTCTTCTGCCCGAGCTGGGCATAGCGGATCATGCGCCGCGGAAACGCGACCGAGTCCTGCGAGAGCGGGCAGACCGCGGTGCAGTTGCCGCAGTTGAAGCACGCCGAGATGTCGAACGCGCCGTAGGTCTTCATGTCGCGCAGTACGCCGGTGTCGATGCGGGCGGCCATCACTCGTCACCCGCCTCGCCGGCGGCGACCAGCGCGTAGGTGCAGTAGTCGCCGTCAGTACCGGTCTCCACGAGGTCTCCGTACTTGCGCATGGCGGAGACGTGCCAGAGCACGTCCTGCGTGGGCAAGCCGCTGGCCTCGGCGATCGCCGGCACCGTGGCCGGGCCCGTCGCCAGGGCAGCACGGACCTTCTTGCGCGCCGCCTGCCGTTCCTTGTTGCGGCGCGTGATCTCGTCCACGGCGCCGCCGCGCTCGTCGCGGAGCTTCTTGAGCGTGGCCTTCAAAGCCGCGCGCTGTTCCTTCGAAACGGTCATCGCGTAGGTGCCTCCGAGCCGGCGACGATGGCGTCCACCATCGCCTCGTACTGGTCGAGCGTCCAGCCGGCCAGGTCGATCGCCCTCTCCGGGCAGGCGCCCACACAGACGCCGCAGCCGGAGCAGAGCGCGGGGTTCACGACCGCCCGGCGGCTCCCGTCCGGGTAGTCCTGGAGCTCGATGGCCCCCGGGTACGCGCACTCCTCGACGCACGTCCCGGTGCCCTTGCACAGCGTCGCGTCGACGTGCGCCACGAAGGGGTCGAGCTCCACGTGGCCCGACGACAGCAGCGCCGTCGCCTTCGCGGCGGCGGCCGAGGCGGACGCCGTAGTCTCCGTGATGTCCTTTGGCCCCTGGCTCGTCCCGGCCACGAGCACCCCGTTGACGGAGAGCTCGACAGGACGCAGCTTGGGGTGGACCTCCTGCAGGAACCGGTCGGCGCCCACGGGCAGTTTGAGAGCGTCGACGACCGGCGCCACGTCCGCGGGCTGCATGCCGACGGCCAGCACGACGAGGTCGGCCGGCGCCTCCACCTCTTCGCCCCAGGTGAGGCCGTCCTTGGCGCGGACGAGCGCGGCGACGCCGTCGTCCTTCGCCGCCTTGGCGACGGCCGGCGGCTCCTGGTCGTTCCAGCGGACGAAGACGGTGCCACCCTTCGAAGCGCGCTCGTAGTAGTCCTCGTGGCCGCGCCCGTAGGCGCGGATGTCCTGGTAGAAGTCGTAGGTGGACACCTCGGGCCGCTTGGCCTGCAGGTCGCAGATGGCCTGCAGCGTCGCCGTGCAGCAGACACGGGAGCAGTACTCGTTGATGTTGCCGTCCGACTGCGGCTTGTTGACGCCCTCTGCCTGGCGGCTGCCGACGCAGTGGATGAAGGCGACGTGCCCCACGGGCCTGCCGTCGTAGTCGGGCAGGCCTGGTCCGGACTCGACCGCGCTGAGCCAGCGGATGAAGTCCGGCAGTGTGACGACCTGCGGGATGCGCTCGTAGCCGTACTCGCCCTTACGCGGCGCGTAGTGCTCGAAGCCGCTGGCTACGACCACGGCGCCCGCCTCGATCTCGACGGTCTGGGTGGGGCGCTCGGCGGACGTTTCGCCGGCCTCAGCCGGCGCCTCGCCTTGCGGCTCGGCTTGCTCCGCGGCAGCCTCGGCCCACGGGCGGCGGGTGGCATCGAACACGTAGCCCTCGAACGGCACGAAGCGGCCCGACGATGTGCCTGCCTGCCGCGCCTCTTCGTCCACGACGAGGCCGTCGAGGGGCCGCCGCACCGTGGCGACGAAGTTGCCCACGTACCCCGTGACGCTCGCGACGGTCGCCTCGGTGAAGACGGTCACCTTGGGCTCGGCGAGGACGTTCTGGACGAGCCGCGTGACGACGTCGGCCGACGGCTCTTCGTTCGGGAACAGCTGATCGAGGATCGATGCGTTGCCCCCAAGGGTCGCCGAGCGCTCGACGAGCGCCACCTCGATGCCGGCGCGCGCCAGGTCGGCGGCCGCGCGCAGCCCGGCCACGCCGGCGCCGATCACGACGGCCCGCGCCGTGGTCTCCACGCGGATGGGCTCCAGCGGCCGCAGTCGTGAAGCCTTGGCGACGGCGGCGGCCACAAGAGCCGTCGCCTTGGCCGTGGCCGAAAGGCGGTCGTCGCTCGCCCAGCTCACCTGCTCGCGGATGTTGGCCTGCTCGAGCTGGTACTGGTTGCGGCCACCGCGCTCCATGACGCGGCGGAACGTGGTCTCGTGCAGTTTGGGGGAGCAGGCGGCCACGACGACCGCGTCCAGCCCCTCCTTCTCGATGTCCTCGAGGACGGCGTTCTGGCCGGGGTCCGAGCACATGAAGACGTTGGTCTTGGCCACGGCGACGCCGGGCAGCTTGCCGGCGGCCTCGACGACCTTCTCGACGTCCACGACGTCGGAGATGTTGCCGCCGCACTGGCAGACGTAGACGCCGACCCGCGGCGGCGCGACTTCAGGCGCCACACCGTCCGGAGCACCCTCAGCCGGACGCGGTGTCTCCTCCTGAGCGCTCACGACACCACCTCCGCAGCACCGATCTCTTGCTCGGGCACGCCCGCGATCGCTGCTCCCGCCGATCCGGTCACACCGCGTCCGCGGAGATAGAGCGACGCCTCGGTCGCGGCCGCACCGGCCTCGACGATCGTGTCCACGATGTCCATGGGCCCGGTCACCGTACCGGCCACGAAGAACCCCTCCTGGCTGGTCCGGCAGGGAGCGTCCTTGGGCCGCGGCACATCGGCGAACCCGTCGCTGCCGGTCTCCAGCGCGGCGAGTCGGCCGACATCCACAGCGGGCAGCAGGCCCAGTGAGAGGACCACGAGGTCGTGCTTGCGCTCCTCCACCTGGCCGAACTGGTCGAGGCGCTCCACCCGGACGACCACACCCTGGTCGTCGGCCTCGGTGAGCCGGGCGACCTTGCCCTTGACGAACTCGATGCCCATGGCCTTGGCCGAGCGGTAGAACTCCTCGTAGCCCTTGCCGAAGGCGCGGATGTCCATGTAGTAGATGGTGAGGTCGGCGAAGGGCAGCGAGCCGCTGAGGAGCATCGCTTCTTTGATCGCGTACATGCAGCACACGCGCGAGCAGTAAGGCACGCCGAGCGTCTGGTCGCGCGAACCGGCGCACTGGACGAACGCGACCGACTCGGGGATCTTGCCGTCCGACGGCCGCAGCACGCGGCCGTAGGGACCGTGCGGCGCGAGCAGCCGTTCCATCTGCGTCGGCGCGAGCACGTTGGTGATCTCCCCGCCGTGGTACTCGGGCTTCGCGTCGATCGGTGTGAGCTTCCAGCCGGTCGTGGCGATCACCGCCTGGGCCACCACCTCCACGGTCTCGGGTTCCTGATCGAGCTTCACGGCGTCGGTGGGACACGCGGTCACGCAGCGCCCGCAGAGGATGCACTCGTCGGGGTCGATGACCGCCACCTGCGGGATGGCGTTCGTGAACGGGATGTAGGCGGCACGCCGGGCTCCCATGCCTCCCTCGAACTCGTCCTCGACCTCCACCGGGCACGCGTACTCGCACTGGCGGCAGCCGATACAGTCGTCCTCGACCACGTAGCGCGGCTTGCGGTGCAGCACGGCGCGAAACGCTTCGCCGTCGCGCCGCACCTCCTTGACCTCTGTGTACGTCAGCGTAGTGATGTTGGGGTGGTGCGCGGCGGCGGCCATCTTGGGCGTGGTGATACAGCTCGAGCAGTCGAGCGTCGGGAACACCTTGCTCAGGCCGATCATCGCGCCGCCGATGCTGGGGTCGCGCTCGACCAGGCCGACGGAGAACCCCTGGTCGGCCAGGTCGAGCGCCGACTGCAGGCCGGCGATGCCGGCGCCGACGACGAGCACGTCGAAGCTCTCGGGCGTCTTCATGCGACCGCCTCCTCGACCTCGCGCGCCAGCAGCGCGTTCATCTCGTCGATCTCCTTGAGAAACGGCTTGGTGCACACGGTGCAGATGGCGCTCAGCCGCAGACGGTCGGGCGACATGCCTCGCTCCTTGAGCCCCAGCTTCACGCGGTCGATGCGCGCGAGGAGCTTGTCGAACGCGCCGATGTACGGGCACTCGTGGCCGCACGACATGACGAGGATGCCGCCGATGCCCTTCTCGAAGCAGCGATAGTAGAAGTCGTCCGGGAACAGGACCGGCGACGGCACGCGCAGGATGTACGTGTTGGCCGGGTAGTGCAGATGCGCCTGGCCGGTAGCGTCCGCCGCCGGGTAGGCGCAGGTGGCGGTCGCCAGGATCAGGATGGTGCCCGGGCCCGCACCCTCAGGGTTCTCGCTCATTGGAGTCGGCAGATCTCTACTTGCCGCGGCGCACGAAGATGCGGTCGTAGCCCTCGTCGGCCACGAGCACACCCAGGAATTCGTGGCCCACGCGCTCGGTCCATACGGGGATGTCGTCACGAGAGCCGGGGTCGCTGGAGCGGATCTCGACGACGCCGCCCACACTCACCGAGCCCATGCTCTTCTTGGCCTCGAGCAGCGGCCCGGGGCAAGCGCTGCCTCGCGCGTCTGCGACGGTGTCCGGAGTGATGTCCTCGAGTTCGTCGATGTCCATGACTGCTCCTTTCGTGGGCGACCCACCTGCGGCCGCCGACAGACGCGGGCAGCGGCCCGCGTATTCGCTTGGACTGGGTCTAGCTGGCTGAAGTCGCGGCCGGAGGCCGGAGAGCATCGAGCAGTTCGGCGGCGAGGAGCGACCGCCCTGCCGCCTGATGCTGCTCGACGAGTGCCTGCCTGATCAAAGTGCACCCCTCGATGAACCGGGGATTGGTGATCGAGTAGTACACCGTCTTGCCTTCCTTGCGCGGCCGCACGAGCATCCGCTCACGGAGGATCCGCAGGTGCTGGGACACCTTGTGGACCGGGATCCCGAGGACGACCGCCAGGTCGCCGACGCAGCGCTCCCCCGATCCCAGCGCGAAGAGGATGGCCAGCCGGTGCTCGCTGGCCAGAGCCTTGCAGAGCTCGGCGTGCATCTCGAACAGCGTCCAGAGCTCCGCGGGCATCGTGGTGATTGTGTTATCAGTCATTTGCATCATTATATACATATGGCGATGTAGCGCAATCATCTACGACTGATCAGGGTGGGACGCGCCTCGAGACACGTCACCGCCGCCGGGGCGGTCTTCTTGACTCCTCGCTCAATCTGAGCATATGCTCATAATTGTCGGCGCGGCCGTCGCCACGGCGATTCCAGTGACAGGGGCTCGTGGGCAAACGACGAGCGCCGCTTGACCCGGGAGAACATCGCGCGTCGTGCGTACGTCGCTTGACTGCATCACCTGCCTCATCCGGCAGACCGTCGAGGCTTCACGGTTCGCCTCCGCCGACCCCGAGCTGCACGAACATGTGCTGCGGGACGTGCTTCGCATGGCGACGGAGTTCGACCTGAGCCAAGCGCCTCCGGTGCTCACCCAACAGGTCCAGCGTCACATCCGCCGGCTGACCGGCGACGACGACCCCTACCGCGAGCTCAAGCGACGGGCCAACGAGGCGGCGCTCGCGGCGTTGCCTTCGCTCGCGGCCGAAGTCCGGTCCGCCCCCGACCCCTTGCCGGCGGCCCTCCGGTTCGCCATCGCCGGGAACACGATGGATGCCGGGGCGGGCGGCGCTGCGAGCATCGAGAGGATGGAGCAGGAGCTCAGCGTCGCCCACGAACGGCCCTTCCACGGAGACGTCGACGAGTTCCGGCGAGCCGCTGCATCGGCACGCACCATCCTGTTCCTCACGGACAACACCGGGGAGATCGTGATCGACCGGTTGCTCGCCGAGCAACTGCCCCTGGATCGGATCACCTTCGCCGTGCGCGGAGCGCCGGTGCTCAACGACGCCACTCGCGCGGACGCGAAGCTCGCCGGCCTCGACCGCCTCGCTGAGGTAGTCGACAACGGCTCCGACGCGCCGGGCACAGTCCTCCAGGACTGCTCCCCGGAGTTCCGGCGCCGCTTCTCCGAGGCCGATCTCATCATCGCCAAGGGTCAAGGCAACTACGAGACGCTCAGCAACGAGCCTCGCGACATCTTCTTCCTCTTCGCGGTCAAGTGCGACATCGCCGCAAGGCACGTCGGCCTCCCGCGCGGCACGCAGGTCCTGTTGCGCTCGCCGGCCGGGAGGGCGGCCGGGGCCCGGCTCACCACTCCTGAAAGGAGACGACATGGCAGGCGACGCTGAATCTGCCTTCTCGGCCATAGCTCGCGACCACGCGATGTATCCGCGGCACCTCGGCCCTCCGCAGACCTGGGGCGGACGAGCGCGTATCAAGGGACCCTGCGGCGACACCATGGAGTTCTGGGTGACCATCGAGGATGGCCGCGTACGGCGCGTCTGGTTCACCACCGACGGCTGCGGGTCCTCTCTGGCGTGCGGGAGCATGGCGACGACGCTGTGCCGCGACCGGCGGGTCGAAGAAGCGATGGAGATCGCGCAGGCAGACATCCTCCGAGCGCTCGGCGGTATACCGGCCGAGTCGGAGCACTGCGCGCTGCTCGCAGCCGACACGCTGCGGGCGGCGTGTGAGGACGCCGGCACGGAGGGTCCGCAGGGGTCCGCCGACGTCGAGAGGAGACGAGCGCCATGACGAAGATCGGCATCATCATCTGCGACCGCTACCACACGTGCGCGGGAGGCAAGTGCCTGCGGGCGCTGCGCCAGCGCGAGGGCGCGTTCGCTCGCTACCGGGACCAGGACGTCGAGCTCGTCGGCTACACCACATGCGGTGGCTGCCCCGGCGGCAACGTGGAGTACGCGCCGGCCGAGATGAAGAAGAACGGCGCCGAGGTGGTGCACCTCGCCACGGGGCTGGTCGTCGGCTACCCGCCGTGCCCCAGACTGGAGGCGTTCGACGGTTTTCTCGGTGAGAAGTACGACCTGGAGGTGGTCATCGGCACCCATCCCATCCCCGAGAACTACTACCGGACCCACCAGGCGCTCGGCAGCTGGGCCTCGCCACGCTGGCAGGAGTTCATCCGGCACGTGGTGGCCGACGAGGAGACGCGGCGCGCTTACGACTGACTGCGCGCTTCCTCCATCTCGCAACTGTTGCCCTCAGCCGCAGCAGGCGTATTATGAGCATATGCTTGTAACTAGGTGCGGTATATCGCCGCACCCGTCACAGCGAAGTACGGTGAGCGTGGACGCCGGTCTTGGAGGGCGCCTCGCCGCCTCGCACGAACGGAGGTCCGGTCATGACATCGGCACAGGCCACTCTCATTTCCAGCGATCAGGACGCGTTCGAGGCCGTCGTGCGTGACTCCTGTCATGTGCGGCGCTTTCTGGACGAGGCGGTGCCACGCGAGGACATCGAGCACATGGTCGGGGTGGCGACGAGCGCAGTGAGCGCCTGCAACTCGCAGGTGTGGCGCTTCATCGCGATCCAGGACCGCGAGCTGATCTCCGCCATGCAGACCGCGGTCCTCGAGCGCTTCGAGCAGCTCGCTCTGCGACCCGGGCTGGCGCTCCAGGAGCAGAAGCGCATGGTGGCCCGTGCGCAGGCCCTCCTCTTCGCCAAGGCGCCGCTCTGCATCGCGGTGCTGGCTACTCCGCATGACTCGCAGATCGAAGAGCTCATGAGGCTGTCCGGTATCACCCAGGAAGAGCACGACCGCCTGTGCGCACGCCCGGAGCTGCAGAGCGCCGGCGCGGCGGTGCAGCTGTTGACGACCACGGCGCATGCCATGGGCTATGGCGCCTGTTGGACGTGCGCTCCGATCGTGGCGGGCGAGAGCCTCGAGAGACTCCTGGACGTCGAGCTGCCGACGCGGCTCGTGGCGCTCTTGCCCATCGGCCGCCCCGCGGAACTGCCGGCGGCCCACAAGCGACTGCCGCTCGAGCAAGTACTGAGCTTCCGCTGAGTACCGGGCGGCGGCTTGAAGGAACAGATGGGCAGCGATGCCTTCGCGAGCCGCTGCGAGCGCCGGCGGCATGACGGGTAGGCGCGCAGGCGGTTCAATGAGCGGGCCGACGACAGGCGGCGACCGCGCGGCGACCGACCGCGCGGTGATGCGTGTTGCCCTGTGGGGCGTCGTCGTCAGCGCCGCTCTGGTGGCGCTCACCGTAGTGATCGCCGCCGTCTCCCACAGCTTCGCGCTGACCGCCACGGCCGTGGACTGCGTAGTCGACCTGGTCGCGGCGTTGGTGATGTGGCTGGGCCTCAGGCTTTCCGAGCGCAAGACGGCGGCCTTTCCCTACGGCCTTTACAAGATCGAGAACCTCCTGCAGGTGGGTGTCGCGCTGCTCATCTTCGTCGCCGCCTACGAGATCGCCCGAGAGGCGCTGGCAGGCGGACGGCAAGAGCCCCGCATCGATGCAGCAGTGATCGTCGGCGTCGTCGTCACCATCGGGGCGACATGGGCCTACGGCTGGTATGCGATGAGATGGGGCAAGCGTGTCTCGTCCCCGGCCCTGATGGCCGACGGCAGGCATCGCCAGACCGACGTGCTCTCGACGTCGCTGGCACTGGCCGCCGTCGTTTCCACCTACGCAGGCTTCAACATCGACGTGGTCATGGCGTTTGTGATCCTGATCTTCGCCGTCTACTCGGGTTGGGGGCTGCTGGCGAGCGGCATGAGGGTCCTGCTGGACGCATCGGTCGACGCCAAGACGCTCACGCAGATCGACCGTATTCTCGGCTCGGAGGCGCTGATTGAACAGGTCGACGCGCTGGCGGTGCGAAGCGCCGGCCGCTACCTGTTCCTCGAGGCCACGCTTCGCCTGCGCACCGACGACCTGGTCAAGGCACATGCGGCCAGCGAACATCTGGAGGCTCAGATCCGCGCGGCGCTGCCTGCCGTGGAACGGATCAACCTGCACCTGGAGCCTCGGCGCCGCGACGTCCGTCACATAGCCGTGCCCCTGGCCGCGGCCGACGGCGAGATCTCGAGCGAGTTCGGCGAGGCTCCCCACTTCGGCCTTGCCGAGGTCCGCGCCACTGACGGTGACGTGCTGCGCCTGACGGTGTTGGCGAATCCGCACCTCGGCACTGAGAAGCAGAAGGGGATCCTCGTGGCCGAGTGGCTCGTGGCGCAAGGCATCGACGAACTGGTCACCGTGCGCGACGTCAACAAGGGGCCGAGCTATGTGCTGCGCGAGGCCGGCGTGGCGATGCGACGCGCAAGCGCTGGGCGGCTCACCGACGAGTTGGCGCTGCTGCACCGCGGCGTCGTCGCCGACGACGCCTGAGCAGCCAACCGCCGCCGTTCGGGCCGGAGGGACGTGTGCTTGTATTCTCGAGCCACCGGTGTAATATGGGCATATGCTCATAACTAGGGTGGCCGCTCACCTGCCGCCCTGCACCGAAGGAGGAGTCATGCCAGGTAGGGACGGAACAGGCCCGATGGGCTACGGACCGATGACGGGCGGCCGCCGGGGCTTCTGCGGCGACGCAGCTATGCCCCCCGGTCGTGGCGGCGGTCGCGGCTGGAGAAACCAGTTCCACGCCACCGGGCTCACCGGGTGGCAGCGGGCGGCGCAAACCGGCGCTGAGGCGACGGCTCCGACGAACGGCGCACCGGACGCGCTCTCCCGCGTCGAGGAGAAGCTCACCCAGGTACTCGAGCGCCTGGATCGCCTTGAGTCGGCGGCTCGTGACTGACATGGGCCAACGCGGATCAGGCGGCGGAGGCCGCGACGCAGGCGGCCGCGGCCAAAGGACCGGCCAGGGCGTACGTCGGCGGCGGCGCGACGGCAGCGGGCGCGGCGCCGGCCTCGGTCCCGCTACCGGCGGCAAGGGTAGGGGCTCCGTAGCGACGGCGGTAGCCGTCGCATCGGCGTCCGGCGCTGAAGCGCCCGTCGGCGCGGCGACGGTCAGCGCCCGAGTGCGCACCGTGGCCATCGTCGCCAAGCCCGAGTCCTGCGTCGGCTGCGGCGCCTGCGTCGAGACGTGCCCGAGAGGCGCCATCGGACTCGACGAGATTGCCGAGATCGACGCGAGTTCCTGCACCGGTTGTGGCCTGTGCGTCAGCGACTGCGCCCACGGTGCACTCGCACTCGCGCTCGCGGAGGTCTGAGATCATGCGCATCGCCATCGCCAGCGGCAAAGGCGGCACCGGCAAGACGACGCT
>Ga0315271_10000947_pt1 | contig 17085 bp, 18 predicted proteins | sample C3_top_MG_FD_204664 | JGI IMG/M metagenome (GOLD analysis project Ga0315271, IMG submission 204664) | Sediment microbial communities from Yellowstone Lake, YNP, Wyoming, USA - C3_top | ecosystem: Environmental > Aquatic > Freshwater > Lake > Sediment | place: USA: Wyoming | collected 2017-08-01
CCGCCGAGGCCCCGGTCGCCGAGGCGCCCGCCGCCGAGGCTCCGGCCGAGGCCCCGAAGCGCCGGACGACGACCCGCAAGGCCGCCGCCCCCGCCGAGGGCTGAGTCCCGGTTCAACGTCCCAGAGCTCGCACGACGTGGACGGCTTCCTGACCGTCGGCCATCCGGCCGCAGTCGCGGCCGTCCACGCCATGCTGGGCTCGAGCGTCCCGCACGCGATCCTCATCAGCGGGCCGGCGTCCGTGGGCAAGATGTCGCTCGCGATGGACACCGCGGCTGGGCTGCTCTGCTCCGGCGCGACAGGCGCCGACCGCCCGTGCCGCACATGCCGAACCTGTCGCATGGTCGAGCACGGCAACCACGGGGACCTGCACCAGCTGGCCCCGAGCGGCGCGAGCATGCAGATCCCGATCGGCAAGGAGGCGAGCCCCGAGCCCGGCTCCGTCCGCCACCTCATCTCCGAGCTCGTGCTGCTCCCCGTCGAGGGCGGTCAGCGCGTGGCGATCGTCCGGGACGCGGACCGCATGGTGGAGGAGGCCCAGGGCGCGCTGCTCAAGACGCTCGAGGAGCCGCCGGCCGGCACCACGCTGATCCTCTGCACCGACGACGAAGAGCGCATGCTCCCGACGATCCGATCGCGGTGCGCCCGGCTCCGGCTGGGCACGGTAGGCGCCTGGGACGTCGAGCGCCTGCTCGGCGAACGCGGTCTCGCCGACGCGCCGACCGCGGCCCGCCTCGCTCGGCTGACTGGCGGCCGGCCCGGACTCGCGGTCGCCTACGCCACAGCGTCGGGCGCGGTCGCCATCCGCGGTGAGCTGGCGCGCTCCCTGCTCGACCTGCTCGGTGAGCGGACCTCGACTCGCCTCGCCGCCGCCAAGTCACTGCAGGCGCGTGCCGGCGACCTCGCGCTCGCCCTGGACGCCGCGCTGACCGCCGAGCCCGAGGCTGACGCCGAGTCTGGTTCCGCTCGCGGCGCGAAGGCCCGCAAGCCCGTGAGACGCGTCGAGGCGGAGGATTCCGGTGACGATGACGAGGTCGCCGACGACACCCCCGCGAAGGCCACTGCCAAAGACCGACGGCGCGCTACGGTGCAGCTGCTCGAAGTCTGGCGCGACCTCGCACGCGACTTGGTCCTCGCCGATCGCGGCGCCCGCAAGACCGTCAGGGACCCGATCCTGCTCGAGGAGCTCGAGGCGGCCGCGCGTGATCTGCCGCCCAGCGCCGCCGCCGCGTTCCTCCTCCGGATCGCCGAGGCCGACACCCTGGTCAAGGGCAACGTGAACCCCGAGCTGCTGCTCGACACGCTCCTGGTCCACTGGCCGCGACGGCGGCGCGCCGCATGATCGGCCCCGACGAACGCCAGCGGCTCGACGCATCCGTCCGCGGGCGTGTTCAGGGCGTCGGCTTCCGCTACTTCGTGATGCGCGAGGCGGGGTACCTGGGCCTCGACGGGTACGTCGCCAACGAGCGCGACGGCAGCGTCCGAGTGGTGGCCGAGGGTCAGGTGTCCGTTCTCGAGGAACTGCTCGAGCGGCTGCGCGAGGGGCCGCCGATGTCGATCGTCGAGCGCGTGATCGAGCGGCGCGAGCCGGCGCGCGGGATCGGCAGCGGGTTCCGGGTCGAGACCGGCAACCACAGCGGGGACTGACCCCCGCGCCCGGCCCGACGCCGGGCCGACGCGTCGCAGATCACGGCCGTCGGCATTACGGCCGGTGTCAGGCCGGTGCGCGCCGGCGCCGCGGCGGTCCTCGGGCGCATCGGCGCACCGCCAACGGTGCCGAGCGACACCGGGACAGGACCCTTGGCCGGCACTCGGTGGGACCTCCCGGCTATGGGTCCCGCGTCGCCGGACCGCCACCCTGACGGCATGGAGTACCAGACCCCGGCGGAGGCCATGCCCTCGCTCTACCGCGCCGTGCTCGACACGGTCTGGCGGCTTGAGCGCATGGGCGAGCGCGACTACGCGCTGACGATCCGGCGGCGGGCGGTGGAGACCTACGCGACCCGCTGGGACGAGGGCGGCCAGCGCCTGCTGGTCAAGATCAACTGCGAGGCCCTCAAGCGGCTCGCGACCAGCCGTCCCGGTGCCGGGTTCGCGCTCGAGACGAGCTCCGAGGCCTTCTAGCACCCCCTCGGCGCTTCCTCGGCCCCCCTTGGCCGCGCGCCGAGCCGTCGCAGCGTACGCTGACCGCATGTCCACGACCGTCGCCGCCCTGATCGACCGCGCCCGCGCGGCCTTCGAGGCCCTCGCCACGACCGCGGAGCCCGTGAGCGACGAGTTCCAGTACCTCGCCGACCTCGAGACCGTCTGGGGCGCCCGCCTCAAGGCGGTGTCGGACGCGCGCGGGACGGAGCCCGCCCCGATCGGTGCCGAGGCCGCGCTCGAGGCGCTCGAGGCCGAGGCCGCCGCCATCACCGACCCGCACCGCGCCATCGACTGGATGTCCACGCTCCCGCAGGTCGCGCTCGCGGCCCTGGGCGAGGCCGCCTGATGCAGTTCATGGAGGCCAGGCCGGACGGGCGCGCCGTCGTCTACGCGCACATCCAGGCGGACCCGCTGGTCCTGCGCGCCGCCGACCTGCTCGCCGCGGGCACCACCACGCAGCGGCTCCTCGCCCGGGCCGTGATGAACGGCGAGTCCGCCGACCCCGTCCACTGGCGGGCGATGTTCCCGACGCTCTTCGGAGCGGGCGCGCCGGCGGTCGGCGATCCGGTGCGCGAGCGTTCCGAGGCCATCCTCGCCGCCTCGCTCGAGGTCGCGGATCGCGGCGAGCAGACGCGCAGCCAGTTCCGCGGGGCGATCGTGGAGGCGCTGACCGAGCGGCTGCTGGCCCAGCGAACCGCCCCCGTCCGCCGTGAGCGCCGCATCCTGTTCGACGGGAAGCCCGCCGAGATCCACCCGTACGACGTGACGGTCGAGCGCGACGGCGCGGGCGAGGCCTGGGACTGCAAGTGGGGCGCGCGGGGGATCAAAGCCGACGTGCTCCACCAGCTCGACGACGCCCGGCGCGGCGCGACGGACGAGGGCGGCAAGCTGCTCGTGGGGCTCGTGGTGTTCGATGCGCGGCGCTCATGCGAGGTCAGGCTCGTCCGCGAGAAGGGGCCGGTGGCCCTCGAGGGTCTCAAGCTCATCGCGCTCGAGGGGCTCGACCGCCTCGCGGGACGGAAGCCGTCGTGAGCGGTCTGCCGGGCGACGCGATCGGCGACAAGCGCAGCATCACCATCCCATACCGGGCGCGCTTCGACGAGTGCGGGGCCGACGGCCTCGTCCGCTCGTCCACCCTGCTCCGCTACGCGCAGGACCTCGCGTGGATCCACTCCGACCGCATGGGGTTCACCCGCGACTGGTACACCGAGCGCAGCCTGGCGTGGGTCGTCCGCGCGGCCGAGCTCGCGATCCTGGCGCCCCTGCCGCTGGGCGAGACGCTCACGATGCGCACTGAGGTCATCGGCTACCGCCGCGTCTGGGCACGCCGCCGTACCGAGGGCCGCCTCGACGACGGAACGCTCGCCCTGTGGGGCAACACCGACTGGGTGATCCTCGACACGGCGCGCGGCATGCCCGGACGGGTCCCGCCCGAGTTCCTCGCCCGCTTTGACGTGCCGCCGCAGAACTTCGAGCCCGGCCGCGTCACGCTTCCGCCTATGCCTGACGCCCGCATCCGCGCCGCTCGGACGCGCGTGCGCCCGCAGGACATCGACCCCATGGGCCACGTCAACAACGCGGCGTACCTCGACTACCTCGAGGAGTCGCTGCTGGCCGTGGGTGAGGAGGCCGCCGCGCTCACGATCGCGATCCCGCGTCGGTTCCGCATCGAGTACGTCCAGCCTGCCGCGCCCGGTTCCGAGCTCACCGCGAGCACCTGGCCGCTGGACGACGAGGGCGAGGCCGGGGTCGCGGGCACGTCCGGGCGCGCCTGGCGCCTTGACGATGCTGAGGGTGCGGTCCTTGCGCGCGCCCTCGTGACGCCGGACGGCGCCTGAGGCAACGTCGACGCCCTAACCGAGGAGGACCTCCGATGCGCAGGCCGGACGGCGACATCGCGATCGGCGGCGCGACCCGCGCCGCGGCCACCTCGTCTCCACCGAGACCCATCGCGACTCGCCGCCCGCTCGGGTGACCCTGAATGGAGGGTTTCGGCACGACCGTGGACGGTCGACGCTGACGTGTGCGCTCCTGGGCGTCGCCATGTCCGGCATTCGCCTCGCGTCGCGGGTGATCCTGCTTGACGGGTTCGCGACGACGGAGCACGGCCTGGTGGTCAAGGACGTCGGGCGCGTGGGCGATGCCATCAACGCCCAGGTGACCGCCCTGGACGGGAGGATCTCCGACTGGGCAGCCTGGGACGACACGTACCAGTTCATGGTCGACCACGACCACGGCTGCATCGACACCAACCTGCCCGAGGGCAGCACGGCCACGCTCGCGGGATCGCCAGGGTCCCGGCGCTCGACGTGCTGGTCACGCCGCAGTACTCGCGGGCCATGACGAGGGCGGCCTGGTGTGGTGCGCCCGGGAACCGAACGCCCCGCCGACCCCGGACCACAGGACCTTGGGGCCATGGGCGGGGCCCTCGGCTCACCCTACGCTGCGGAGCACGGTGCCCGGGGAAACAGGCGGCACCCGCTCGAGGTCTCGGCCACCTTGGACACGCTCGCCGTCGCCATCGCCACGGGGGTCGCCCTCGCTTCGGTGGGCGCGCTGGCCGGCACGGCCGGTTTCTCAGCCTTCGTCGTCCGTCGCCAGCAGCGCCGCATCGCGGGGCTGGCGGAGCGGCTCGCCGCCGCCGGGGACCACGCCGCGCTCGTCGGGGTGGACGCCCACAAGATCTCCGACCCACGCCTGCGCCGCGCCTTTGAACGCCTGGCCGATCGGGTCGCCGACACCTGGACCCTCGCGACCATCGATCCGCTGACCGGCGTCGCCAATCGCCAGTCCGTGCTGACCCGCATCGACGAGGAGCTGGCACGCGCCGCGCGCTACCGCCGGCCGATCTCGGTCGTCATGGTCGACCTCGACCACTTCAAGCGCCTCAACGACACCTTCGGCCACGCCGCCGGCGATGCGGTCCTGCGCCAGATCGCGCAGCGGCTCGCCGACAACATCCGCGAGGTCGACATGGTCGGCCGGTTCGGCGGGGAGGAGTTCCTGCTCGTCCTGCCTGAGACCGATGCCGACGCGGCAGCGATCCTTGCCGAGAAGCTCCGGCGCGTCGTCGCGGGCACCCCGCTGCGCCTCCCGGACGGCAACGAGGCCACGGTGACACTGTCGGCGGGCGTGGCTGGCGGCCCGGGCGAGGTCATCCGGCCCGAGCACCTGGTCCGGGACGCGGACGCGGCGCTGTACTCGGCCAAGGCGCTCGGCCGCAACACCGTCTACGCCTTCCGCGAGACCGGCGACGGGGACACAGTCCGCCGCTCGCCCATCCGCGCCGAGGCCCGCCTTGCCGCCCTCGACGTGGGTCACGCCGCCATGGCCGCCGCGCAGGACGCGCTGCTCGCCACGCTCGAGGGCCTCCCGCCGCACGCCGGCAAGCCGTCCACGCTCATCGCCGAGGCGTCGCTCGCGATCGCCCGGGCCATCGAACTCCCCGAGGGCGAGCTCGACCGCCTCCGCACCGCGAGCCTGCTCCACGACCTGGGCAAGCTCGCGATCCCCGAGGAGATCCTCGCCAAGCCGTCCGACCTGGAGGCCGCCGAGTGGCGGGTCGTGGCCGAGCACCCCAAGATCGGCCAGGTCGTCCTCGAGCAGGCGGGCGCGCTGCGGGACGCGGCGATGATCGTGCTGCACCACCACGAGTGGTTCGATGGCCGTGGCTACCCGTACGGCCTCGCCGGCATCGACATCCCGGTCGGGGCGCGGATCGTGTCGATCTGCGACGCGTACGAGGCGATGATCGGCGGGCGGCCCTACCGCGCGGCGATCTCCCACGAGGCTGCGATCGCCGAGCTTCGGCGCATGGCCGGCATCCAGTTCGACCCCGAGCTCGTCGAGGTGTTCGCCGAGCAGTTTCCGAAGGGCGTGCCCTGGAAGCCCAACACGCACGGGCACCCGCCGCTCCGCGCAGTCGCCGAGCCGTCCCGCACGGTGTCTGCCGCCTCCACCGCCGCCGCCCACGACCGCGTCCACGCCGCCCGACGCCGCGCTGTCTGACGCCCCGCCTCGTTCAAGCGCCGCCGCGCCGCTCCGTCCCGGTCATCCGGCGCGCGCCGGATGACCGCTCCCGCGCCCGTCCATCTGCCGCGCCAACTGTCCGCTGGGAGGTCATTCCAGCCCACGTGCCCGCTGTGCGGTCGAACCGTTGCAGGGCAGGAACCGGATCGACGTCTGCGCCTCCCGCACATGCGTTGCGTTGACCGCTGGGTGTCCTCGGGCCCGGCCGCCTCGGATTTGAGGGGCTACGGGCGCACGCCGGGACGAATCCTCGGATCTGAGGGTCGTCAAGCGCACGGGCAGGGCCTGAACGCGCCAGACGCCCCTCAATTCCGAGCGTGTGGCGCACGACGCGCCCGTTGGCCCTCATATCCGAGGCAGGCCACCCGGGCCAGGCGGCCCTGTGCATCCGAGTGACCGCTGGGCGGTCACGGGCGGGCGGAGCGAGCCACAGGCCCACGACCGGGTCCACGCCCGCCCGCCGCCGCGCCGTCTGACCCTCGCTGCTAGGCTGGCGTCCCGGCGCGACCGGCGCCGCGATGTCGTGAGCCCGTGCAGGAGGCTGGTGCGTTGACCCCGGACGACGTCGTCGCTCGAGCCGCCGCGGACGGCGTGAAGCTGGTTCGGTTCCTCTACGTCGACCCGTCGGGCGTGATCCGCGGCAAGAACGTGCACACCGAGCGGCTGGCGAGCAAGCTCCGCGAGGGCGTCGGCCTCACCCGGGCCCAGAACGCGGTCAACCTGCTCGAGAACCTCGTGGACGTCGAGGGCATGGCGCCGGTCGGCGAGGTGCGCGTGGTGCCGGATCCGGACACGTACTCGCGGCTGCCGTGGGTGCGCGCCACCGCCAGCGTCCTGTGCGACCAGCTCGACCACGACGGCAAGGACTGGGGCTGCTGCTCGCGCTCGTTCCTCAAGCGCGTCATCGGGATCGCGGCCGAGCGCGGCATCCGCGTCATGGCGAGCTTCGAGAACGAGTTCTACCTCGCGCACGAGGTGGACGGCCAGATCGTCCCGTTCGGCAACGGCCCGGTCTACTCGTCATCGGGGATGGACCGCGCCGCGGACGTGATGCTCGACATCGTGGACGCGCTGATCGAGCAGGGGATCGAGGTCGAGCAGGCCATCAACGAGTACGGCCCGGGCCAGCAGGAGATCGCGGTCCGCTACAGGGACGCGCTCGCCGCCGCCGACCAGCAGGTCAAGTTCCGCGACACGGTCCGCGGCGTCGCCGAGAACGGCCACGGGCTCATCGCGAGCTTCGCGCCCAAGCCCTGGGCGGACGGCATCGGCTCGGGCGCGCACATCCACTTCAGCCTGTGGTCCAACGACGGGGCCACGAACCTGCTCTACGACGCCGAGGCGGGCCCGGACGAGCTGCTCTCGGGCCTCGGCCGCTCGTTCGTCGCCGGTGTCCTCGACCACCTCCCGGCGCTCGTCGCGCTCACGTGCCCGTCCTACAATTCCTACCAGCGCCTGGCGCCGAACGCCTGGGCGGGCTCGACCGTGTCCTGGGGCCTCGACAACCGCGAGTGCACCGTGCGCGTGGCGTCGTCCTTCTGGGGGCGCGAGGCGGAGTCGACCAACGTCGAGCTCAAGGCGTGCGACCCGTCCTGCAACCCGTACCTCGCGCTCGGCGGGCTGATCCTCGCGGGCCTCGACGGGATCGAGCGCGGGCTGGTGCCGCCGGAGCCGTCACGCAAGAACCCGGCGCGCATGACGGCCGAGGAGCGGGCCCGCTGCGGGATCCGGCCGCTGCCCGCGACCCTGCGCGAGGCGCTGGTGAATCTACAGGCCGACCCGGTCCTCTTCGGCGGGCTCGGCGACCTCCTCGCGCGGTGCATCGTGGCCGTCCGGACGAACGAAGCGGACGTCCTGGACACCAAGACCGCCGACGAGGTGCGCGCTGTGGTGCTCCGAGCGTTCTGAACCCAATCGAATCTTGCCCTCCGCCCCTCGTGCGGCGATGATCCGCGCGTGGGTGCGTTGATGCACCACATGAGGGTGACCTGGCGCGCGGGGTGAGAGCGCGGGTCAGATGGAGGGTAGGACCGCATGGAGATCTCCGGGCATCAGCCCGCCAAGCTCAGGCGTGAGCTCAACGTCTGGGAGGCCATCGGCATCTCGCTCGCGCTGATGGCGCCGAGCATGGCCGCGAACATCAACCCGCAAGGCACAGCGCTCCAGATCGGCCGGGCCGTGCCGCTCGGCTTCGCCATGGCGACCGTGGGCATCCTTCTGGTCGCCTACGGCTTCGTCCGCCTCACGCAGCAGTTCCACCACGCGGGGTCTGTCTACGGGTTCGTGGGCGTGACCCTCGGCCCGCGCGCCGGCGTGTTCTCCGGCTGGGGGCTGCTGGGCACCTACATCTTCTACGCCTGCGTGACCTCCATGGCGGCCGGCATCTTCGGCGCCTCGTTCCTGCAGTCGCTCGGCGTCATCCCCGCCGGCGACATCAACCCGATCATCCCGCTGGTCCTCGGCCTCGTCGCGATGGCCGGCGCATGGTTCCTGGCGCTCGTCCCGGCCCGAGACGGAACCCGGATCCTGCTGACTGTCGAGGGCATCACGGTCGCGCTGATCCTCGTGACGGTGGTCGTCATCTTCATCAAGCTCGCCTCGGGCACCGCGCCCAACGGCAAGGGGCTCGACTGGAGCGTCTTCTCGGTCCCCGACGGCACGGACATGTCCGCCGTCGCCCTGGGCGCCGTGTTCGGCTTCCTCTCGTTCGCGGGCTTCGAGGCCGCCGCCACCCTCGGCGAAGAGGCGAAGAACCCGCGCAAGGACATCCCGCGAGCCATCCTCGGCGTGGCGGTGTTCGGCGGCGTGTACTTCGTCATCGTGACCGCGATCGAGGTCATGGGCTTCGGCACCGACGAGGCCGGCATGAAGGCGTTCACCTCTTCCGGCTCGCTGCTCGGCGACCTCGGGTCCGCCTACATCGCCCCGTGGATCGGCGACCTGATCACGATCGGCGCGGCGATCTCCGCGTTCGGGTGCTGCCTCGCGTGCCTCGTGGGCGCTTCGCGCCTGCTCTTCGCGCTCTCGCGCGACAACACCGAGATGCCCGGCCTGCGCTTCACCGCGGCCGTGTCCAAGCGCTGGGGGACCCCGCACGGCGCGCTGGCGGTCGTGACCGTCATCGCCGCCGCCATCATCCTGATCTGGTACTTCGTGCTCGGCGCGCACGCGTTCGACATCTTCGCGGGCTCGGGCGTCATCGGGACGCTGATCCTGCTGGTCGCATACCTGTTCGCCACGATCGGCGCCATCAAGCTGCTGTTCTTCTCCGGCAAGGCGAAGGTCGCGATGTGGGAGATCGTCATCCCCGTCCTCGGGATCCTCGTGCTGATCTACACGCTGTTCCGCAATGTCTGGCCGCTGCCCGACAGCACCACCCCAGCCTTCTTCTTCCCGATTGTGACCATCGCCTGGCTCGCCGCTGGCGGCATCGCGATCCTGCTCATGCCCGGCGTCGCCCGGCGCGTGGGTCAGCGCCTCGAGGCCGACGAGGGCCTGATCGCCACCAACAGCTAGTCCCGGCGCCGGTCCCCGGCGCCACCACCCTTCGTGATCCATCCGGCCGGCGCGTCCACCCGGCGCGCCGGCCGCAGCATCTCCGCGAGGCACCAAGGCATGCTCGAGAACCTGCGCGCCGTCGACCTGACCCAGACCATCGGACCGGACACCGTCATGTGGCCCGGCGCCCCGCAGCCCGCGGCGCAGACCGTCCTCACGGTTTCGCACGACGGCTTCTACAACCGCCTGGTCACCTTCGTGGAGCACACGAGCACGCACTTCGACGCCCCCTGCCACATGGTCGAGGGCAAGGAGAGCGTCGACCAGATCGGCGCCGAGCGGCTGTTCCGCCCGCTCGCGGTCATCGACATCTCGGCCGAGGTGGGCGATGACAAGGACGCGATCCTGACCCTCGCGCAGGTCGAGGCGTTCGAGGCGGCCCACGGCCGCATCCCCGACGGCGCCGCGGTATTCCTGCGGACCGGCTGGGAGGACCACAACACCGATCCCGAGTACTACGCCAACGCCGGTGGTCCGCTCAGGTTCCCGGGCTTCGGCCCCGACGCGGCACGGTTCCTCGTGAACGAGCGCGGCGCCTACGGCCTCGGCACGGACACGCTGGGCATCGACCCCGGGTTTGCCGAGGACTTCATCGTCCACCGCCAGATCAGCCACCCGCGCGGTGTCTGGCACGTGGAGAACCTCCAGAACCTCAAGAGCGTCCCGCCGCTCGGCGCGTGGGTCGTCGTGGCGCCGCTCCGGCTCGTGGACGGGTCGGGCTCGCCCTGCCGGGTCATCGCGCTCGTCCCGTGACGCCCGAGGACACCCGTCTGGCGTTCATCGCCACCTGCGACCTCGTCGCGGTGACCCGTGGCCGGGCCGTCCGGGCCCGCGAGCTGGCGGCGCGACGCCACACGGGCGTGGGCTGGGTCCCGGCGGACCTTGCGCTCACCACGTTCGGCGACATCGCGGACCCCAACCCATTCGGCAGCCTGGGCGACATCCGGCTGATCCCGGACGGCACGTTCACGACGCTCCCCGCCGTGGGCGGCCGGCCCGCGACCGATCTGGTGCTCGCCTCGATCGTGGAGCCCGACGGCACGCCGTGGGCCTGCGACCCGCGGACCGCGCTGGCTGACGCCGTCAAGGCGCTCGATGCGACCGGGCTGCACCTGGCGGTGGCGTTCGAGCAGGAGTTCACGCTCCTGGGCGCGGGCGGCAAGCTCGGACCCACGCCCGAGGGCGTCCCCACGCCGCCGCCGTTCTCCGTGGACGCGTTCCGCGCGGCCGAGCCGTTCGGTTCGGAGCTCGTGCACGCCCTGACGCTCGCTGGCCTCGAGCCCGAGAACTGGCTGCCCGAGTACGGCGCCGGCCAGTTCGAGATCACCGTTGCCCCGGCCGAGCCGCTCGTGGCCGCAGACCGGGCGATCCTCGTGCGGACGATGGTCCGCGATGTGGCGTCCGCGCACGGGTACCGCGCGTCGTTCGTCCCGCTCATGCGGCCGGACGCGGTGGGCAACGGGGTCCACGTCCACCTCTCGCTCTGGGATGAGGATGGCCACCCCGTCACGCTCGACCGGGACGGCGACCTCACGACGCCCGCCGGGCGGTTCGCGGCAGGGATCATCGAGCACGCGCCATCGCTCGTCGGGTGGTCGGCATCGTCGGTGATCTCGTCCTTCCGGCTGGCGCCGCACCGCTGGTCGTCCGCGGCGGCATTCCTCGGCCGGCAGAACCGGGAGGCGATGCTGCGGATCTGCCCAGTGGTGACGATCGCGTCCGACGGCCTCGCCGGGGCGAACCTCGAGTTCCGGGCGGCCGACGCCACCGCGAACCCGTGGCTCGTGCTCGCGGCGCTGATCCGGGCCGGTCTCGACGGTCTCGAGCGCGAGTTGCCGTCACCGGCGGTCCTGGACATGGAGCTCGAGACGCTCGACGCCGCGGGTCGCGAGCGCTTCGGCGTGCGCGAGCTGCCGCGGACGCAGGCCGACGCGCTGGCCGCGATCGAGGCCGACGAGGTCGCGCTCGGATGGTTCGCGCCCGATCTGATCGCGACGCACCTGGGGATCCGGCGCACCGAGGCCGCGATCCTCGCCGACCTCACGCCCGAGGAGCAGTGCGCACGGTACGCCGATGTCATCTGAGCTCTCGGCCCAGGCGATCCGCGAGGCGGGCGTCTGCGATGGGCTGGATCCCTCGGTCAACGAGCTGCTCGCGACGGTCGGCCTCGTGGACCACCACATCCACGGCGTCGTCAACGAGCGCGTGGACGAGGCTTCGTTCCTCGACATGCTCATCGAGTCCGACCGGCGCTCGGCCGCGCAGGCCGCGGGTTTCGACACGCAGGTCTGGCACGCCATCCGCCGCTGGTGCGCGCCGCAGATGCGCTCGCCCGCGCACATCGCCGGTCCGGACTACCTCGTCGCGCGACGGGCGTACGAGCGGCTGATCCCCATGGCGAAGCTGCTGCTGCCGCGGGCCGGGTTCGATCGGGTCATCGTGGAGACCGGGTTCCTCGGCGGGCGCGTCACGAGCCCCGCAGAGACGGGCGAGATGGCCGGCTGCGCGGCGTCGCGCGTCGTGCGGCTCGAGTCGATCGCCGAGCGGACCATCGGTGCGCTCTCGGACGCTGCGTCCTGGCCTGACGCGTTCCGTGCCGCCGTGGCGTCGGAGCTCGCGGGTGGCGACCCGGCCGTGGGCTTCAAGACGATCCTCGCGTACCGCGGCGGGTTCGACCGCGATCTCTCGCGGCCCTCCGACGAGGCTGTTGCCGCGGCCGCCGTCCGCTGGGCGGGCGAGGTGCGGGCCGGGGCAAAGGCGCGGGTCACCGACGAGACGCTCCTGCGGTTTGGGATCTGGACCGCGGTGGACACCGGGCGCCCGCTGCAGGTGCACACCGGCTTTGGCGATCCGGATCTGGACCTCCACCGCTCGGACCCGCTGCTCCTGACCGATCTGATCCGGGCGACCGAGGAGCGCGCGCCCATCCTGCTGCTCCACACCTACCCGTTCCACCGGAACGCGGGGTACCTCGCGTCGATGTTCCCGCACGTCTACCTCGACGTGGGCGAGGCCGTGCACTACACGGGCGCAGCGTCCGAGGCGATCGTGCGCGAGTCGATGGAGCTCGCGCCGTTCACCAAGCTGCTCTTCAGCTCGGACGCGTGGGGCGCGCCGGAGCTCCACCTGTTGGGGTCCTGGCTGTGGCGCCGGGCGATGTCCCGGGTGGTGGGCGACTGGGTTGCGCGCGGCGACTGGTCACGGGCCGACGCCGACCGCGTGATCCGGCTCGTGGCATCCGAGAACGCGCGCCGGGTGTATCGGCTGCCGGGTTAGGTTTGGCTGCGCTCGGGGCCGAGCCGCGGATCCGGCTTGCGCCTTGGCCCTCGCCCCGGCTCGTCGCCGGATGGCCCAGTTCTAGTGCACCCAGCCGTTCATCTGGATCGAGCCCGTGTCACCCGGGTTCCCAAGGCACCCGGGGACCCCGCCGCCGGAGCCCGCCGCCGCCACGATCCGCCCGCCGTTGGACGGCAGGTACAGCGCGATCGTCGTGGGGTCGACCGGCGTGACGGAGCCGCAGTAGTTCTGCACTTGGACCATCGTGGTGACCCACCCGAGGTGGCCCATCGTCCAGAGCTTGTCGCCCGGCGACACGTGCGGCAGGCCAGACGCGCCCAGCGTCTTGGAGTCGATCAGGATGTGGCCCGCTGCGTCCACAAGCTGTAACCGGGGCGTTCCCTTGAGCCGGCAGCTCGTCGAGGAGGTGTTCGTCACCTTCACCGTGGCGATCTGGCTGCCCATCGCGCCCTCCCAGCCGGTGACTCTTGCGGTCAGGTTGGCGTTGGTGCAGGTCGGGACGGGCTTCGCGGTGGGCTTCGGCGTCGGCGACGGGGTTGGCGTGGGAGCGGGCATTGACGCCGACACATCGGGCGAGGCCGGGGCGGACGCGTCGGCCGAGGGCGCGACCGAACCCGTCGACGGCGACACGGCCGCGACAGCCGACGATGACGGCAGCTGCGTGGTGGACACGTCGGACGACGGCGTCGCGTTGCCCCCGCAGCCCGCCACGGCCAGGAGCGCCGCCACCCCGATCACCAACGCGGTCCGTCGCATCGTCCCCTCCAAGGTCGGCGGTTGGTCCGCCTGTTGCGTCCAGCATGGCGCACGTGGCCCGGACGTGCAGGATCGGGGCCGGACGCGCGACACTGGGCGCCAGCAGCGTCTCTCCAATCCCCACGAGGTGATCCGGTGTTCGTGCCCCTCTCGGTCCTCGACTTCCGCGACCGCGCCGCGGCCTACTTCGGCGACAAGGTCGGCGTCGTGGACGGCGAGACGCAGCTGACCTATCGCGCCTTCGCCGAGCGGACGCACCGCCTCGCGAACGCGCTCTACGACCTTGGGCTCCAGCCCGGCGACCGCGTGTCGTTCATCACCTACAACACGCACCAGCTGCTCGAGGCGTACTACGGCGTGCTCGAGGCCGGCATGGTGCTCAACCCGGTCAACATCCGGCTCACGCCCCACGAGATCGCCTACATCCTCGACCACGCCCAGAGCAAGGCGGTGTTCTTCCACCGCGACTTCGCGCCGCTCGTGGAGGCGCTGATCCCCAAGCTCTCGACCCGGCCCGTCTTCGTGGTCATGGAGGGCGAGTCCGGAAATCTGGCGCCCCACGAGTACGAGGCGCTCCTCGGCGGCGCGTCCAGCGAGCCCCGCCACCCTCAGATCGACGAGAACGCGATGGCCGAGCTGTTCTACACGAGCGGCACCACCGGCCTGCCCAAGGGCGTCGCGCTCAGCCAGCGCAACCTGGTCCTCCACGCGCTCACGGCCGAGATCTCGCTGCGCTTTGACGAGGACGATGTCGTCCTGCACGTGGTCCCGCTGTTCCACGTGAACGGCTGGGGCGTGCCGCACTTCGTGACGATGACCGGTGGGCGGCACGTGATGCTGCGCAAGTTCGACCCGGTCGCGCTGATGCAGGCGGTCGAGCAGCACAAGATCACCCGGCTCCTCGGCGTGCCCGCAATCTTCAACGCGGTGCTCCACCACCACGACCGGCCGAACCACGACCTCTCAAGCCTGCGCCAGCTCATCATCGGCGGGTCGCCGGCGTCGCCCGCGCTCGTGCGAGCGCTGGAGTCCGAGATCGGCGTCCAGGCGATCGTGGGCTACGGGCTCTCCGAGACGACCCCGATCGTCACGCTGGCCCAGCCGCGCCGGCAGCTCACCGAGTCCGAGCCGCCCGAGCGCGCCGCCGAGCGCCAGGCGATGACCGGCTGGCCGCTGCCCGGGATCAGCTTGCGCGTGGTGGACGTCAACGGAGCCGATGTTCGCCCCGACGGCGAGCAGATCGGCGAGATCGTCGTGCGCAGCAACACCGTGATGATCGGCTACTACCGCGACCCAGAGGCGACGGCGGTGGCGGTTCGCGACGGCTGGCTCCACACGGGTGACATGGCGACCCTCGACGAGGAGGGCTACGTCGTGATCAAGGACCGGAGCAAGGACGTGATCATCCGCGGCGGCGAGAACATCAGCTCCGTGGACGTGGAGAACGCGATCGCCGCGCACCCGGCCGTGCTCGAGGTTGCCGTAGTGGCAGCCCCGGACGAGCGGTTCGGCGAGGCGCCGATCGCACTCGTGGTGCTCAAGCCCGGGGCCGTCGTGACGGAGCACGAGCTCAAGGCGCACTGCAAGGAGCGCCTGGCCAGGTTCAAGGTCCCCCGCGAGTTCCACTTCCGCGAGGCGCTCCCCAAGGGCGGCACCGGCAAGATCCTCAAGTCCGAGTTGCGCGAGCCGTTCTGGACGGGCATGTCCGAGCGCGTGCACTAGGGCCGCTTCGCTGGTCCGGACCACGCCGGGCGAGCCGGCGAAGGGGGCGCCTTCTCCTCCCTACTCGCTCAGCCCGCCCGACTGCCGGAGGTAGGCGAGCACGGCGAGAACGCGTCGGTTGTCGTCCGCCGCGGGCTCCAGGCCCAGCTTGGAGAAGATCGTGTTGACGTGCATCTCGACCGTCTTGGCCCCGATGCCCAGCCGCTCGCAGATGGCCGCGTTCGTCCGGCCCTCGGCCATGACCGTCAGCACGTCGCGCTCACGGTCGGTGAGGTCGGAGAGCGGGTCTCGATCGCGCCGCACGAGCAGCGCGCGCACCACCTCCGGGTCCACGATGGATCCGCCCCGAGCCACCCGCCGGACCGCATCCACAAAGTCATCCACCTCGGCAATGCGCTCCTTGAGCAGATAGCCGAGACCGCCCTCGGCCCGCGTGACGAGGCCGAGCGCAAACCGCGGCTCGACGTGCTGCGAGAGCACGAGGACGCCAATGGCGTGGCCGTGGTCGGCGCGGATGCGCTCGGCCGCGCGCAGCCCCTCGTCGGTGAACGTCGGGGGCATCCGGATGTCCACCACAACCACATCCGGCCGGGTGCTGTCGACCGACTCGAGCACGCCCGGGAGATCACCGGCCGTGCCCACGACTTCGAGACCGGCCTCGACCAGCAGCCGGGCGATGCCCTCGCGCATGAGCACCGAGTCTTCGCCGATCACGACGCGCATGGGATCGACGCCTCCAGCACGGTTCCGCCGCCGGGCGCCGACGCCACGGTCAGCGTTCCGTCCGTTGCCGCCACGCGGTCGATCAGGCCGCGCAGGCCCGCGCCGCCCGCATCGGCCCCGCCCACCCCGTCGTCGCGCACGCTCAGGTGGAGCCGGCCGTCCTTGATGTGCGCAGAGAGCGATGCCGACGTCGCTCGCGCGTGCTTCGCGACGTTGGCGAGGGCCTCGGCCGAGACGAACCAGGCGGTGGTCTCAACGCGTGCCGGCAGCCGACCGTCCACGTGTATCTCGGTGCGCACCGGGACCGGCGATCGGTCCGCCAGGGATTGGAGCGCCGGGCCCAGACCTGCCTCGCGTAGGATTGCCGGGTCGAGGCCGCGAGCGAGCTCGCGAAGCTCCTCGATGGCCGCCTTCACCTCGCCGGCCGCCGCATCGAGCTCCGCGATGACCGCGGGGCTGGCATCGGGTCCCAAGCGCAAGCGGATGGTCCGTACCGAGACTGCCAGCGCGACGAGCCGCTGCTGGGCGCCGTCGTGGAGGTCGCGCTCGACACGCCGCCGCTCGGCATCAGCCGCCGCGACGATCCTCGCCCGTGATGCCCGCACCTCCTCGAGCTGCTCGCGGAGGTCGTCCGAGAGCCTGCCGTTGTCGACAGCCAGCCCAACGATCGCGGTCAGGGTCCGAACGAGCGCGGGGTCGTCGAGCAGGATCTCGTCGTGGATGATGGCGGCCCCCGGAGCTCCGGGGGACTCGAGGATGGTTGCCGCGCGTGTCGGCGGGAGCCGATCGAGATCGACCGGCGTTCCATCGATCCCGGACCATCCCGTGGCGCTGGGGTACGCGAGCTGGAGGGAC
>Ga0315271_10000948_pt1 | contig 17080 bp, 10 predicted proteins | sample C3_top_MG_FD_204664 | JGI IMG/M metagenome (GOLD analysis project Ga0315271, IMG submission 204664) | Sediment microbial communities from Yellowstone Lake, YNP, Wyoming, USA - C3_top | ecosystem: Environmental > Aquatic > Freshwater > Lake > Sediment | place: USA: Wyoming | collected 2017-08-01
AGCTGAAACATGACACGCTGGCTGGCCGTGGAGGTGCTCGTCTGCAGTCTTTCCAGCACTGCACGGCCAAGCCAGCAACCCGCATCGTACTCAAAACCGACAACGGCGTTCACCATCCTGCCTTCATCAATGCTGTAGTTGAGGCGTCCCACGCTGTACCAGCGTCCTTCCCCCTGGCCCCGACCGGGTCCCAGATCCTGTCCGCGGTCACCCCACAAATCGTTCAACGGCCATTGCCAGCCAAGGTCGACTTGCTCACTGACATCGCGCTGATAGCGATAGGTTCCCGTCACCACCCGGTAGTTGCCCGGGCTGTAGCGGGCACTGATGGTTGTGCGCGTCGACTGCTCGGTCTTTGGATTGAACTGCACCGTTGAATCAAACGCCCACTTCGGATCCCAGTTGACCGCCGCGCCCAGCAGCACGTCGCTAAGGCGATCGACCACTGGCGGATCGGTGGGCAGCAGCGTTACGTTCTGGTCCTTGAAGCGCAGGCGCTGCGCGATGCCGAAGCGCGCGGCTTCAGCCCCCGTGTCCGGGTTCAGAAGGCGTGTGGAGACGCCCAGCGTCAACAGATTGCTGTCAGAGACACGATCGTTCCCGACAAAGGCATTTTCTGTGTAGATGGTTGCAAAATTGAAGTCCTTGACGCCCGAGTCGTAATTGGGGATCAAGCTCTGATCGCGATAGGGTGTGTTGACATAGAAAGCCCGCGGCTCGAGCGTCTGGCGAAAACCGGTTCCGAAATAGCTGGTGTCGCGTTCAAACACCAGACCGGTGTCAAGACTGAAGGTCGGCACGACTATGCTGGCCGAGGTAGCGGCATTGGCCAAAGGCGCGTCAAAGAGGTAGTTCGCGGTGTGCAGTTGCAGCTTCGGCGTTATGAAGCCGGCCGGCGCGAGCCAGGGCTGGCTGATCTGCAACAGCGAGAAGACGCGCTGCGCATTGGGCTGCAAGGTGACTGCACTATCGGACAAGAAGCGGGTGTAGTCGGCCTCCAAGGCGTAATCGAAGCCATTGACATTGCGTCTCGCGTAACGCGTTGCCAGCTGCGGCACACGGTCATAGGGTGGCGTGATGGGGGCGCTCACATCCTGCAGGGTCTGCCATTTGACCGCCCGAAAACTGCTCGATAAATCACCGTTGCTCCACGACAGCGCGGCATCGTTGGACAACAGGCGTTGCGTCAGAGAAGTCGTTGTGGAAGTACCTGCAAAATCGCGCCAGTAGTTGTCATCACTGACCCGGTTCAGGTTCAGATTGAAAGCCGCCCCGGCGTCGGCCAGCAGATCGGTCAGACCGTTCCTGAGAGTGGCTTGATGTCCCAGGGCGAGGCCCCAGCGATTGCCTTCACGCAGTTTGTCCCCCGGCATCAGGTCCATGCGCAACTGGCCCGAATAGTCCGTCTCAAGGTAGCGCAGCTCGCTCCCGAGATTGACTCCGCGCTTGCTCATGAGCATGGGAGTGAAGGTTGCGTCCAGGTTCGGGGCAATGTTCCAGTAATAGGGAACTGCAATCTCCACCCCGCTTACGTTGTCCAGCCCCAGGGAAGGCGGCATAAAGCCTGATTTGCGCCTGTCGCTCAAGGGAAAACTCAAGGCGGGAATAGGCAGCAGGGGCATCCCCTTGAAAGTCAGCAAAGCACCCTCCGCCGTGCCAACGTCTTCCTCGTTGTCAAGCTGGAGCGTGGTGGCACGCAAGATCCAGTCGGGCATCCAGCCCGGTCCCGGCTGGCGGCGGCAGCTCGTCATGCTGGCGTTGTGGATGGTCGATCTGTGTTCATCGATGAAGTCGACACGGTCCGCCTGGCCGTTGGCATCATTCTTGATAAAGTAATAACTCGGCTCACTGAAGAACCCCTTGAAGGTCCCCATCTCAAGCTCCAGCGACGACCCTACATAGACATTGCCGGCACGGTTGATGCGGACGTGGCCACGCGCTTTGGCCAGATCGCCTGGCTGGTCATATTCGAGCCGCTCGGCCTTGATCACCAGGTCGCCCCGCCGCAGCATGGCATTGCCTTCGACCACGGTTTCCCGATCGGTGCGCCCGAACATGCGCTCACCATAGACAAAAGTCGGCAAAGCGCCGGGCGAAACCACGATTCCTTCGCTCAACATGGGGCTGATATTGAGCGTCGCGGGCATTTCGTCCGATACCGTCTGCGCCCAGAGCGAGTTCCCCTGCAATACAGCGCAGGCGAGCAAGGCCGTCGGACTGAATTTCAGGTCGGGCGAGAGAAAGCGCATGTACTGAACAGCAGTATGGGTCGGGGCAGCGGGTTGAAAACGGGCGTCAAGCGGGGTCGTTGTGCGACAGATCTTTCGCTCTGTCCCCAACAGGTTAAGGTTTGTAGAATGGATTATCCATGAGCAATGCCCCATCCCCCGATCCCCATCTGAGCAGCGCGCCGGCCTGGACCGACACGCGACGCCAGGCGGATTTCAACAGCTGGCTGAGCGGACTGGCGCCGCGCCATGGCCTGTCGATCGAGTCATTGCGCAGCGCCTCGGCGGACGCCAGTTTTCGGCGCTATTTTCGGATCGACTCCGGGCTCGGCAGCCGCATCATCATGGACGCTCCACCCGACCAGGAGGACTGTCGTCCCTTTGCCAGGGTGGCACAACTGATGCACGCAGCAAACGTCAAGGTGCCGCAGGTGCTGGCATGGGACCAAGCCAACGGCTTCATGCTGCTGACCGACCTCGGCGCTCAAACCATGCTGCAGGCTATCAACCGAGACGATCCGCACGCCAACCAGCACTGGTACCTGCAGGCGATCGAGGCGCTGGTTGCCTGGCAAGTCGCATCCGTCCCAGGCGTCCTGCCGTCTTACAGCGCAGAACGGTTGCGCACCGAGATGGAGCTGTTCCCGCATTGGTACTTGGCCGAGCACCGCAAGGTGGCCGTCGAGGGCGAGTTGCGCAGCACCCTGGATGAGTCCTTCAGCCAGATCGTCCAGAACAACCTGTCCTGGTCCAGCGTTTACGTGCACCGCGACTTCATGCCCAGAAACCTGATGATCGCCGCGCCCGGCCCTGGCCTGTCCTCGGCACCCCGCGACCCAGCGGTTGCGTCGGGCGCGCCGGCGGCGCAACATCATGACGCACGCATCGGGGTGCTGGACTTCCAGGACGCCGTCTACGGCCCGATCACCTACGATATCGCCAGCCTGATGCGCGATGCCTTCCTGAGCTGGGACGAAGACTTTTGCCTGGACATCACGGTCCGCTATTGGGAAAAGGCGCGCAAGACCGGACTGCCCGTGGGTGACGACTTCGGCGAGTTCTACCGGGGCGTGGAGTGGATGGGCCTGCAACGGCACCTCAAGGTCGCCGGCATTTTCGCCCGCCTCACGCTGCGCGATGGCAAGCCGCAGTACCTGGCGGACACGCCGCGCTTCATTCACTATATCCGCACCACCTGTGCGCGCTATCGGGAGCTCAAGCCACTGCTGCGCCTGATTGAAAAGGTCGAGGGCATCGAAATTCAAAGTGCCTACGCCTTCGGGCGGCTTTAGGGCCTGTTTCATGCCACGCCTCTACTGCCCGGCACCCCTCGTCAGCGGTGAACTGCTGGATTTGCCGGCCGGCGCTGCCCGCCACGCTCAGGTGCTGCGCCTGCAACCCGGCGACAGCGTCACGCTGTTCAATGACGGTCCGGGCGCGCTCGGCAGTGCCGGCGAATTCAGTGCCACGGTCGCGCGCATGGGCCGCAGCGATGTGCAGGTTCAGGTCGGCGCGCATCACCTGGTGCAACGCGAGCCGGCCCCGGCCGTGCACTTGGCGGTAGGCGTGCCGGCCAACGAACGCATGGACTGGTTGGTGGAAAAGGCGACCGAACTGGGCGTCACCAGCATCCAGCCACTCATGACCGAGCGCAGCGTGCTGCGGCTCGCTGGCGATCGCGCCAGGAAGAAGGTGGCGCACTGGCAAGGCGTTGCCATATCGGCCTGCGAGCAAAGTGGCGGCAACCGGGTGCCGCTGGTGCATGAAGTCATGGGACTTGCCGCCTGGCTTGACGAGCGCTCGGGGAGCCCGACCGCGCCATCGCAGGTCTCCCTGCTGCTCTCTCTGCGCGCCGGCAGCCGTGGCCTGCGCGACGCGGTCGCCGCTTTGGGCATGCCGGAAGTCATTACCCTGCTGTCGGGCCCCGAGGGCGGATTGAGCGGCGCCGAAGAAGAGTTTGCGCTGGGCTGTGGTTTTGCGCCCGTGACGCTGGGGCCGCGCGTCCTGCGCGCCGAGACCGCCGCCGTGTGCGCGTTGGCGGCACTGCGGATCTGAGCAATCTCTCAGGCTGCCATCTGTTGGGCCTGCTCGGCACAATGGCACCACACCAGCGTAGCCTGAACCTCCTCAAAGACGACCCAGTCTTTTGAGAATCTGCACCACATCCGGCCCGATGTGGTCGTAGAACTTGTAGAGCCCTGAGCACAGATAGTTGAGCCCGGCTTCACCGTCGCGGCTGCGGATCAATCGGTTCTTCGGGCACTCGCCCCAGCACAGCTTCAGGTAGGCGCAATCGCGACACTGTTTCGGCAGCCTATCGCGCTTGGCCATGCCGAATTGCTCCTGCACCTTGGAGAAGGCCAGGTCGCCAAGATGCTGCTCGTGGATATTACCGATCCGATATTCGGGGTAGACGAAGTGATCGCACGAGAACACTTCACCGTTGTGCTCCAGCGCCAGGCCCTTGCCGCAAAATTCCGCCTGCGTGCAGGTCTGCGCCGGCAGGCCAGCCGCCTGCGCCACCGCCGTCTCGAACAGATTGACGTGGATGCGGCCAAAGTCCGTGGCCAGCCATTCGTCCCAGACGCCGCTCAGGAAGTTGCCGTAGTCATCGGGATCGACCGACCAGTCGGTGACGATGGACAGCGGATGCCCGGGCCGGGCCCGCGGCGCATCCTGTCGCGGTGCATCGCTGCGGTCCATGACGCCCGGTGCCGCGCTCTTGAACTGACGCGGCTCAACCGCCGGGTTGAACTGCACGCGCCAACTGCCGACCTCATCGACCAGAAAGCGATAGACCGCTTTCGGCTGTTTGGCATTGAGGCGATTGACCACGCACAAGGCGGCAAAGGGCACCTTGGCTGCGGCCAGGCGCCGTGCCGCTGCCATCACCAGATCGAAGGTCGGTTTGCCGTTGCGCGTCTTGCGATAGGCATCGTGCAGTTCGCGCGGCCCGTCGATCGACAGGCCGACATGAAAGTTGTGTTCCTTGAGAAAAACCACCCATTCGTCGTCGAGCGCAATGCCGTTGGTTTGCAGGTCGTTCTCGATGCGCTGCCCCGGCTTTGCGTAGCGCGCCTGTAGGTCTACAACCTTTTGATAGAACGCCAACCCCATCAGGGTCGGCTCGCCGCCCTGCCAGGAGAAAACCACCTGCTCGCCGGTCTGGGCTTCGATGTACTGGCGTATATGTTGCTCCAGCGTCGCATCGTCCATGCGGGCATGGGGCTGATGCTCCAGCAGGTCGGTCTTGTGCAGATAGAAGCAGTAGTCGCAATCGATATTGCACTCGGCGCCAGCCGGCTTGATCATCGCGTGGAAGCGGTAATGGCGTCCTGCGGGCAAGGCGGGAAGTTGCAGGGGGGGATGGGTTGTCATGGTGTGAACGCGGATGGTACTTTAGCTGTCTCATTGTTGCAGTGTCAGCACATCGGCAAGGGCCAATGCCTGGATACGTTCAGCCATTGGATAAGAGTGTGGCCCGGCATGGACCACGCGCAGCGAATCGAGCTTGAGGTCTTTGAGCGCGCTGTGCATGGATGCACTGGTGCGCGGGCTGTCGGTGAGCTTGAATTCAAAGCCACGGCGCACGCCGTCTTGCACAACGAGTAAATCGAGTTCTGCACCAGTGTGCAGTTTCCAATAATGGCATTGCTCAGGGGTGGCAGCCAGCGCGGCCACGACTTGCGCCATGGCAAAACCTTCCCACGAGGCACCCACCTTGGGATGACCCAGCAAAGCGGCTTCGCTCTCCAGCCCCAACAAGCTGTGCAACATGCCGCTGTCAGACAGATAGATCTTGGGTGCTTTGACTGTGCGCTTGCCCATGTTTTCATGCCAGGGGGACAGCACGCGCACCATGAATGTGGCGGCCAGAATATCGAGGTAATGGCGCACCGTTCTTTCTGAAACGCCAAAGGCGCGTGCCAGTTCAGCGCCGTTCCAGGTTTGCCCGTGGTAGTGAGCCAGCATGCCCCAAAAGCGGCGCAGTGTGGCGGCCGGCAGGCGTAGACCCAAGGCTGGGATGTCGCGCTCCAGATAGGTTCTCGTAAACGCCTGGCGCCAGCGCACCGAGGCGGCAGGTGCTTCCAGGTAGGCGCGTGGAAAGCCCCCCTGCACCCAGAGCCTGCGCGCGTTTTCCACTCCCACTTCGACCAGGTTGAAACCGGCCAACTCGTGATAGACCACCCGACCCGCCAGCGTTTCTGCCGATTGCTGGGCCAATGCAGGTGATGCACTGCCGAGTATCAGAAACCGGGCCGGCCGCCCCGGGCGATCCGCGAGTACACGCAAAGCTGGAAACAGCTGGGGCAGTGTCTGTATTTCATCCAGTACCACCAGACCCCTGAGCGATTCAAGCGCCAGCATGGGCGAGGCCAGACGGGCCGCGTCGCGCGGATCTTCAAGGTCAAAGAAGTGCGAGGGCTCCGCGTCAGCCAATTGCCGGGCCAGAGTGGTCTTGCCGGCCTGGCGTGGGCCGATCATGGCAACCACTGGAAATTGTTCCAGCAGTTGACGCAGAGTGTTGAAATGGGTGGGGCGTGAAATGGCAGGCATAAACATGAAAATCCGGAGTCAGGCTCCAGAATATCATGTTTGATCTCCCATAGCCAATTCGGCGACTCTCTCCCTCTCCACAATTTCAGCCTCGACCGACCGCACGACCTTCATGAAGGCGAGCGATCGCACGGTGGCGGGAGATGACTGTTGTGGGTCAGCCCTGGTAGCGACAAGACCCCCGGCAGAATTACTCCTTGCCGGTACCTTCCTCGAGCTTCTTCAGTACCTCGCCAAGACCGAAGGTACCTGCCTTCTGACGCGGCGGAAATGCCTCGTAGGACTGCAGGTATTTTCCGGCGTAACCCACCGCTGGTGCCATCACATAGGCATGTTCAACCCGCCATTTGCTGTAACTTATCGCCTGATGGTCGGTACGTTCAAACGGATCGGCCCGCAAGTCGAACAGCTTGGGCATGCGCAAGGTGACCATCGGGTCTTGCCACACGTCAAAACCTTTGGAGCGTTGTTCCTGGAATACGATTTTCCAGCGGTCATAGCGCATCGCCACAAGATTGCCCTCATCGCTCCAGTAGAAGAACTCGTGACGCGGCCATTCGGCCGTACCCTGCAAGGCTGGCATCAGGTTGTAACCGTCCAGATGTACCTTGAAAGTCTTGTCGCCGGCGGTGTAACCATTGAGCAACTTCGTCTTGATGTCTGGCTCTCCGGCAGCAGCCAAAATGGTAGGCACCATGTCTTCCATCGAGGTAATGTCATTCACCAAAGTGCCTGGCTTGATGACACCTGGCCAGCTCATCATGGCCGGGACGCGATAGCCGCCTTCCCAGTTGGAATTCTTCTCGCTGCGGAACGGCGTCATGCCGCCGTCAGGCCAGGAAAAAACTTCGGCGCCGTTGTCGGTCGCGTAGATCACGATGGTGTTTTCTTCCAGTCCCAGTTCTTTCAGCTTGTCGAGCACTTCACCCACCATGCCGTCATGTTCTGTCATCGCATCTGCGCCTATGCCCAGGCCGGTCTTGCCTTTTGAGGCTGGTTTCAGATGGGTCCAGATGTGCATGCGGGTGGTGTTGTACCAAGCAAAGAAAGGCTTGTCGGCCTTCTTGGCACGCGTCAGAAAATCGAGCGTCTTGGCCGTCACTTCTTCATCGATGGTCTCCATGCGCTTCTTGGTCAGGGGACCGGTATCCTTGATGGTCTGCTTGCCGATACGGCCATTGCGACCGTCTACGGTAGGGTCATCTTTGCTGGAGGCGTAGCTCTCGATCACGCCGCGTGGACCGAATTTTTTCTTGAAGTCGGGGTCTTTCGGGTAATCGGCATCTTCCGGCTCTTCTTCTGCGTTCAGGTGATACAGGTTGCCGTAGAACTCATCGAAACCATGCACCGTAGGTAGAAACTCATTGAGATCGCCGAGGTGGTTCTTGCCGAATTGGCCCGTCATGTAGCCGCGCGCCTTGAGCAATTCTGCCATCGTCGGGTCCTTGGCAGACAAACCTTCCTTGCCGCCCGGCATGCCGATTTTCAACATGCCGGTACGGAAGCCCGCCTGACCCGTGATGAAAGCGGCGCGACCCGCGGTGGAACTTTGCTGGGCATAGAAGTCGGTAAACAACGCACCTTGTTTGGCGATGCGGTCAATATTCGGTGTCTTGTAACCCATCATGCCCTGGTTGTAGGCACTGATGTTCCATAGGCCGATATCGTCGCCCATGATGACCAAGATATTCGGTTGTTTCGCCGCCATCGCTTGTGCCGACAGCAGCGTACCCGCGGCGATCAGCGAGCCAAGCAGGGTTTTTCTAAATGTGAATTTCATGAAATCTAACTCCTGGAGTTTTTTGGTCAGCATTGATGATCATACAGCTGAGGGATAGAAAGCTGATTCCCGCTACGAACTGCAGGAAGCGACGAGTATGAGGATGCTTCTCCGGCATTTCTGGCATCATCGCAGCATGGAGGGGTCATATTTTTCAATGCATATGGAATTCTTTTGAGGCCACGCCCCTACGTTCGTAAACGGCTTGTGTTGCGGCTCGCCTGCTTTTGGGCCTGCGCTTGCCTGTTCGGCGCAGTGGCCCTGCCCGCCATGGCCCAACCAGACAGAAGTGTTCTTGTGCTCTACGCAAATGGCCGCCTGCTGCCGGCCAACATCGAGGTCGATCAGGGTCTGCACGACATACTTGCCCCTGCGGGTCTCCCGAACGTCGCTGTGTACTCCGAATTCCTCGATCAACCTGCGTTCAGCGGCGAAGCCTTCAGCCAGACGATGGCGACCTATCTGCGCGACAAGTACGCCCGTTCGCCGCCGAGTGTGGTCATCGCGGTCAGCGACGAGGCGCTCGATTTCAGCCTTAGCCGCAGGGTGCGGGCATTTCCGGGGGCACAGATCATTTATCTGGCCACCTCCGCCGGCCATCTTCGGTCCATTGCGCCCTTGCCGCCCGATGTGGTGGGTGTTCCCGTTCAGTACGACTTCGTTGAAACCGTCACGCGGGCTCTCGATTGGCATCCCGGCGCGCGGCATCTGATCGTGGTGACCGGCGCCAGCCCCTGGGACCGTGAGTGGGAGGCACGCTTGCGCGCAGAGGCGCCCGGCCTGGCCCCTCGCGTGACCGTTGAGTTCCTGGCCGGCCTGCCAATGGGTGAACTGCATAAACGCCTGGCCGCGCTGGGGCGCGACAGCGTAATCTTCACACCTGGCTATTTCATGGATGGGGCGGGCAATCAGCTTCTCCCCAGGGAGGCTGTGCGACGGATGGCCGAGGTCGCGCCGGGCCCGGTCTACGCGCCCTATTCCACGTTCATGGGCACTGGCGTCGTTGGGGGCTACATGCCCAGTTTCCGCGACATGGGCCGCGAGACTGGGCAAGCCGTTTTGCGCTTGCTGGACGGAGTCGCACCGGGTGATCTGGGTTTGCTAACAACAATGCCGCTGACGTTGCGGGTCGATTGGCGCCAGGTCCTGCGTTGGGGAATTGATCCAGCCGCGATCCCATCCGATGCCCGACTGGAGTTCAAGGCGCCGACTTTCTGGGAGCAATACCGGACGCTGGTGCTTGCAGCGGCCGCCGTGGTAATCCTGCAGACCGCGCTGATAGCCGCGTTGCTTCTGGAGCGCCGCCGACGCCGGCGTACCGCCACAGATCTGGCCCAGAGCGAGCGGCTCATGGGTCTCGCAGCCAAGGCGGCCCAGTTGTCTCCGTGGGTCTGGGAGGTGTCGCAGCCGTTGGCCCCGCCAATTTCGGATCCGAGCCATGACTTTGCGCGTGTGTTCGAAACCATCCACCCGCAAGACCGGACTGCCGTGAAGCAGGCAGTGCAACGTGCCATCGGCGAGGGCGCCGAACTGGCCACTGAATACCGGGTCCTGTCCGAGGACGGCAGCGTGCGTTGGGTGGCAGCGCGTGGCCGTGCCGACGGTCCTTCGGGTCAGCGTCTGATAGGCGTATCGCTGGACATCACGCAGCGCAAAGAGGCCGAGTTCCGGGCCGAGCAGGACCAGACCGCTCTGCGCCATTTGACGCGCGTGTCCTTGCTGGGGCAACTGTCCGCGTCGATTGCGCACCAGCTGAACCAGCCGTTGACCTCCATTCTGGGCAACGCAGAGGCGGCGCAGAAGATGCTGGAGCGCCAGCCGCTGGATCTGGTGGAACTGCGTGACATTTGCGCCGATATCGTGGCGGAGGATCAGCGCGCGGCCGACATCATTCGACAGCTTGGTGCACTCTTCAAACGGGGTGAGGCGGCGTTCACGCCGCTTGATGTCAAGCAACTGGTGCAGGACACGCTCGCGCTGGTGCGCACGGACTTTCTGGCACGTCATGTGAACATAGTCGCCGAGTTTGCGCCATCACTACCGCAGGTCGATGGTGACCGGGTGCAGTTGCAACAGTTATTACTGAACCTGTTGGCGAATGCTGCTGACGCAATGGGCGCGGTGCCTCCGTTAGAGCGACAGGTCGTCATCAGCACGGACCTGACTGACGGTCAGATCCGGGTCTGCGTGGCCGATCGCGGCCCTGGCGTTGCTGACAGCGACATGGAGCGACTGTTCAACCCATTCTGGAGCACCAAGCTCGGCGGCATGGGCATCGGCCTGACTATTTGCCAGTCGGTGGCCTTGGCGCATGGTGGCAGCCTGAGTGTGTCGAATCGGCCTGAAGGCGGTGCTGTCTTTTGCCTTTCGGTGCCAGCAAGGATCGCACCATGACCGGTCATCTGCCGCGCCCCGTGGTCCATCTCGTTGACGACGATCTCCAGGTGCGCAAGGCTTTGGCGCGCCTGCTGCGCCAGCACGGCTGGTCGTGCGTGACCCACGAATCGGCCGAGGCGTATCTGGCGCAACGTGACGCGGCCCTGCCGGGCTGCCTGGTGCTCGATGTAAACCTGCCCGGGCTGGACGGCCTGGCATTGCAGCGCGAGTTGCTCGCATCCGGGCCGGCATTGCCCATCGTGTTTCTCACCGGGCACGGCGACATCCCAATGTCGGTGCGGGCTGTGAAAGCCGGCGCGGTGGACTTCCTGACCAAGCCGGTGCCGGCCGAAACCCTGCTGGCCGCCGTGCAGGCTGCGGTGACGCAGGATGAACAGGCGCGCCAAGTGCTGTCAGCGCGCGCAGCCTTGCGCGAGCGCTTTGATAGCCTCACACCGCGCGAGCGAGAAGTGTTGCAAGGGCTTGCAGCGGGGCGGCTGAACAAGCAGATCGCCACCGACCTGGGAATCGTCGAGCAGACCGTCAAGTTCCACCGGGCGCACATCATGCAGCGCATGCAGGCCCACACCGTTGCTGAACTGATGCACCAGGCCGCCAGTCTGGGTCTTACGGCCACGTCAGGCACACAGGAACCTTGACGCGAATCATTACACCAGACGGATCTGGCCGACTGGCCCAAAGACCAGTATTCAATCACTGCAAACGACGCTAATCTGCGCAGCAAGATGGCTCAGACTTATGTTGCTGTGGTGGATGACGAGGCGTCGGTGCGCGTGGCACTGGGGCGCTTGCTGCGTCTGGCCGACTGCGAAGTGGCAGCTTTTGCCTCGGGTGAGGAATTTCTGAACTCGATAACAGGGCATGTTCCGGACTGCGTGCTGCTCGATATACACATGCCCGGCCTGTCGGGTCTGCAGGTCATGGCCCGCATGACGAGCGCGCGCGCTGGCCTTGCGCACCTGCCGGTGGTGGTCATCACCGCAAGCGATAACCCTGAGATCGCGCGCATTGCGCTCGACGCGGGCGCTTCGCGCGTGCTTCACAAGCCGTTTTCCAACCAGGAGTTGCTCGAAGCCATTGGCGGCGCAGTGCGCGTTTGACCCCCCCGGTTGCCACGAATTGGCGCAGCGCGCTATACTAAAGGGCAGTTTTCAACGCTTTCGTTTTGCGCAAGAATCGCGTGAACAATTCCCGCAACACTCCATGGAGCTCTCAAAGATGCATTTGAATCGAATAATGGCCTCGCTGGTGGCCGCAAGTGCGCTCGCGTTGAGCGCCGTACCACACGCGCTGGCGCAAGCACCGGCCAAGAAGCCCAACATCCTCGTCATTTTTGGTGACGACATCGGCATGTGGAATGTTGGCGCCTACACGCACGGCATGATGGGCAAGACGCCCAACATCGACAGCATTGCCAGGCAGGGCATGCTTTTCACCGACCACTACGGTCAGGCCAGCTCCACCGCAGGTCGCGCGGCATTCCTCACGGGTCAGATACCAGTGAGAACCGGCATGACCACCATCGGCATTCCGGGATCTACGCTGGGCATCCAGAAAGAGGATCCAACCCTCGCGGAAGTGCTGAAGTCGGTTGGCTACAACACCGCGCAATTTGGCAAGAACCATCTGGGCGACCGCAACGATTTCCTGCCGACGGTGCACGGCTTTGACGAGTGGTATGGCAATCTCTACCATCTGAATGCCCAGGAAGAGCCCGAGCAAATGGACTACCCGGGCCAGAAGAATCCGGCCTATAAAGAGAAGTTCGCGCCTCGCGGTGTGCTGCACACCTGGGCAACAGGCGTGGACGACCCGACCGATCAACCCAAGTGGGGCAAGGTTGGAAGGCAGAAGATAGAGGACACCGGACCGCTGACCCGCAAGCGCATGGAGACCTTCGATGGCGAAGTGCTCGGCAAGACCCTCGACTACCTGGACCGCAAAGGCAAGGACGGCAAGCCCTTCTTTGTGTGGTTCAACACCACGGCGATCCACATCTGGTCGCACTCCGACAACAAATACATTCAGGCCGCGGTCAACGAAGGCCGGGCCGAATCCGACATCGTTCGCGCCAAAATGCTTGAACACGACGAACAAGTGGGCGCGCTGCTCAAGAAGCTCAAGGACCTGGGCGTCGACAACAACACCATCGTCATCTACAGCACCGACAACGGCAACGAGTTGATGATGTGGCCCGACGGCGGCTATGCTCCGTTCCGCGGCGAGAAGGGCACGACTTGGGAAGGCGGCCTGCGCGTTCCCATGCTCGTCAAGTGGCCCGGCAACATTCCGGCTGGCCGCGATGGTAATGGCGTGCAGTCCCACGAAGACCTCTTCGTCACTCTGGCGGCGGCGGCGGGTCTGCCCAACCTGAAGCAGGATCTGCTGACCGGCTACAAGATGGGCGACAGGAATTACAAAGTTCACCTCGACGGCTACAACAACCTCGACTACTGGACCGGCAAAACCGAACAATCGGCTCGCCGCGAGTTCTTCTACTATGACGAGACCGACCTGATGGCGATCCGGGTGGACGGCTGGAAGATGCACATTGGCGTGAAACGCGAAGGCAGTTGGTGGGACGCCAAATACTACCCAAGCGTCCCCTACGTCTTCAACCTGCTGATGGACCCGATGGAAAAGATGGATCCCCAGTCGCACGAATGGGGCGCCATCGGACGCAAGTTCTTTGCCGAAAAGATGTGGGCACCCACAGCCGCGTCGCCGTTCCTGGCCGAGCACCTGAAGAGCCTGAGTGACTATCCGCCGCGCCAGGGCGCTGACTCGCTGAGCATGAAGAAGGCGATTGACAAGGCCATGAAGCAGATGGAGAGCCCGCAAGGCAGCAGCAATTGAAGGCAGCTTCAGCAAGACACTGAATCCCTCCAAGGCCGCACCCACCAAAGAGAGTTGGTGCGTGCGGTTTTCTTTTGAAAAGGTGTTCCCCCATGAAGAACATACGCGTAAGACCGACCCCGACAGCGAACGGGCACGAAGCCTTCTCCCGCCGTGAGTTCCTGGCCGACGCTGCAGCCGGCATCACTCTGCTTCTGCCCGGATTCGTCTCGGCGGCTCCAGCCGGCGCGCAGACTTTCACGATCCTGCACACCAACGACATGCATGCGAGCTTTATTGGCATGGGGCCGGCTTCGGATTACTCACCGTTCACGTTGAATGATGACGCCACCCGCGGTGGTTACGCGCGTCTGGCCGGATTGATCAAGAAGCGCCAAGATGCGCGCAAAGCTCAAGGCCCGGTGCTGGTGCTCGATGCGGGCGACTACAGCATGGGCACAGCCTTCAGCACCGCGACACGCGAGACCGGTGGTGAACTGCACCTGATGGGCTTGATGGGCTATGACGCCACCACCTTCGGCAATCATGAATTCGATCTCGGGCCGGAAGGGCTTGGCAAGTCCATCGGCGCGGCCATCAAGGCCGGCAAGATACCGGCCGTGCTCGCTGCCAATACCAGTTTCACCGGCAGCGATGCCAAGTTGGCCGACCTGCAGCGCCTGAGCAAGGAGGGCGTCATCCGCCGCTACACCTTGATCGAGCGCGGCGGCCTGCGCTTTGGCATCCTGGGAAGCCTGGGCAAGGAAGCCATGATCTACACCAGCGGCGGAGCCACAAGCTTTGCCGACCCCACCGAGTCCGCCAGGGAGGTCGTGAAGATCCTGCGCGAGACCGAGAAGGTGGATGTGGTCATTGCGCTCAGCCACGGCGGCCTGGAGAAAGGCAAGGACGGGCGCTACATCGACGGCGAGGACGTGCGCCTGGCCAGGGACGTGCCCGGCATTGACGTGGTGATCAGCGGCCACAGCCACACGGAGTTGAATGAAGCCATCATCGTCAACGGCCGCACGCCGGTGGTCCAGACCGGCAAGGAGAGTCGCAACCTTGGCGAACTGGTCATCACGCTGGACGGGGACAAGCTGACGGTTGCGTCCTACCAACTGCACCCGATCGACGACAGCATCCTGGGCGACCGGGCCATTGCCGCCGAAATCGAAACGTTGAAGAAGTCAGTGAGCAAGGCGGCGTTTGCCTCGCGCGGCTACAGCGTGGACCAGCCACTGGCGATTGCGCCGCGTGACTTGCCCAACACCTACACCGACATCGCCGCCGGAACCCTGCTGGCCAACCTCGTCACCGACTCGTTTCGCGCAGCCACGAAGGCCGACATCGGGTTCACTGCCAACGGCATGATGCGTGCCGGATTGTTACGCGGCAAGACCGGCGTGCAAACCGTCTACGATGTCTTTACCGTGGCGCCCCTGGGCTCTGGCGTGGTCGACCCGACACCTGGCAGCACGCTCGTGACCGGTTACTTCACGGGCCAGGATCTGAAGAATCTGCTCGAGTTCTTTCTTATCGACAATGCTGCCCATCCGGGTGAGTATTTCCCGCGCGCCTCGGGCATGCGCTTTCGCTACGACCCGTCGCGCCCGAAGTTCGACGCGATCACAGCGATCGAACTGGGCGACCTCAAACACGGCTACAAGGCGATCGACATCACGGCCACGGCCGCGCGCCTGTACAGCCTGACCTGCCCCCTGATGCTGGCACCGATCATCGTGGCCATACCCAAGTACACCAAGGGCAAGCTGGAGTTGGTGCCCAAGAAAAAAGACGGCACGCCGCTGACGTCAAAGGTCGATGCACTCGAAGCGCCTCGCGATGGCAACACACCTTACCTGCTGCCACCGCCTGGGACGACAGACCCGGCCAGCATCGCCACCGCGGCAGGCAAGCACGCCGGTCTTGAGATCAAGGAATGGCAGGCCATCATGGACCACTTGCGCCGCCTGCCGGTCAAGAAAAAGGGCGAGCTGCCGGTGATACCGGTCGACGACCGAGCCAACGAGGTGCGGGCGATCAAGGCCGGCTGATCCCATTAAGCAAACGCCAACAAGTCAGCCAACACAAGGACCCACATTGAAAACCACACACCAACAAAACATCCTCGCCACCGCACTCGCTATGGCGCTGCTCGCACCCACGGGTGCATTCGCCCAACAAGTGGCGCTTCCCAAAACCGCCGCCGATGTTCCCGGCCCTGCCGCTGGCACCGCCATGACCGATACCTATGTCAAGACCGTTGGCCGCATGGCCTACGTCTGGGGCTATGCGATGGTCAACTCGCACAATCGCCGCGCCGGATTCGCCTATGTGACCAGCCAAAACGGCAACGTCCCCGGCTGGAATGGCGGTACCCTCCCGATGGCGCCAGTGGGCTTTAATTCCATGCTGAACGACTACATCAAGCCGGACCAGACCTTTGTGGCCTGTCCCAATCAAGATGTGGTGTATGGCGGCGGCTACTTCGCGCTCGATAAGGAACCGGTTGTTTTTCAGGTCCCGGAATTTGGTGACCGCTTCTGGGTCTATGCGCTGTACGACGCGCGCACCGACGAGTTCGCTGAAATCGGCAAGCCCTACGGCACCAAGCCCGGCTTCTACCTGATGGTCGGACCGAACTGGAAGGGCGAAACTCCGGCGGGCATCACGGCGGTGGTACGTTCCTCCACCGAGTTGGCGTTTGTCGCCCCGCGCATCTTCAAGGACGACAACGCCGAGGACAGCAAGGCGGTTCAGGCGGTACTCGGCTCCATCATGTTCTATCCGCTCAGCCAGTTCGACGGCAAGATGAAGACGACTGACTGGAGCAAAGTGCCGCACTTTCCGATGGCAGCGGGCAATGGGGGCGAGACCAAGTGGGTCGTGCCCGAGAAATTCTACGATCAGCTTCCCAGCGTGATGAAGCTTGTTGCCCCGCTACCCGGTGAAGAAGCCCTCTACGGCTGGATCAACTCCGTGTTCGAGGCAGCAGCCAAAGACCCCGCGATCAAGAAGGCGCTTGTTGAATCCTTTGTTGCCGCCGACAAGGACACCATTGCACCGCTGTTCCAGTGGAAGATGAACGGCCGCTCTGCCGGCAATGGCTGGTACTCGCCGGTGAACAACGCGCAGTGGGGCACGGACTACCTGAACCGCACCGGCACGGCCAAGTCGAACATGTACGACAACAAGCCCAACGAGACCAAATACATTTACCGCGACTTTGACAGCGCGGGCCAGCAACTGCACGGCAAGAACAATTACAGCGTCACCTTCG
>Ga0315271_10000949_pt1 | contig 17080 bp, 14 predicted proteins | sample C3_top_MG_FD_204664 | JGI IMG/M metagenome (GOLD analysis project Ga0315271, IMG submission 204664) | Sediment microbial communities from Yellowstone Lake, YNP, Wyoming, USA - C3_top | ecosystem: Environmental > Aquatic > Freshwater > Lake > Sediment | place: USA: Wyoming | collected 2017-08-01
CACCGATCCGGTCACGTACGAGAGCGTCGTGCGGCCTCTATCCAAGGCGACCAAGCCAGCGTAGAGTGCTGGACAGGTATCCAGTATTTCGCTCCAGATGGAGCTAAGCTGATACCCCTTGTATTTATACAGCTATTGTGACGGCCTGCACCAGGGTTCAACAGGGCATTTTTTGCAAAGCGGCCGCCCGGCAACTTCACTTCAGCGCGACCCGTGCGGATGGGCCTGCACGCGCGCGAGATCGAAGCCGAGCGCACGCAACCTGGCCGTGACCGCCGCGTCATCCGCCGACGTGAGCGCAGGTCGTCGCGACAGCACCCACAGATACTCTCGTGAGGCCTCGCTGACGATGGCATAGCGTCCATCGGGAGCGAGATCGACGATCCAATAGGCACCCCAGCCAATGCCAGTCCAGCGCAGCCACGCGGGCAGGAAGCTGACTTCCAGCCGCGCCGGCAGCAGCTGGCCGCCTTCGATGCGCGCAACGCCGGCAGGCGGCCGAGCGATGCCGAGCACGCGGTCGGTACTGCCATCGGCCTGCATGCAGCGATTGAGGACTTCGACGCGACCATCGCCCAGGTCACGGTAGGTGGCTACGGTGTCGGACACGCATTGCTTCTGGAAGCGGTTCGGAATCCAGGCCACCTGGTACCACGTACCCATGTATGCCGCCACATCGATGGCCGGCAGCGCCTGCAGCGGCGGAGCCGGCTGGGCCGCCACGGCCAACGGGGCGGCCACCAGCGCACCGGCCAGGAGCAAAGAAGCGAGTCGGGTCATTGGCATTGCATCCAGATCAGACAGCGTTCGGCAACCAACCCTGGCACGGCCAACGGTTCCACGTGAAACACATCGATATCGGCCGGCAAGGCGGCGATTTCGTCTGCAGGGCGATGGCCCTTCATGGCCATCCAAGCCCCGCCCGGCGCCAACAACGGACGAGTCAGGCGCACGAAATCAGGCAACGAAGCGAAGGCGCGCGAGGTGATCACATCGAACGGAGGCCCTGGCAGCACTTCGACACGGGCGTGCAACGCATGCAGGTTGGGCAGCGCCAACTCGCCGGCCACCTGCCGGATGAACGCGGCCTTCTTGCCGACGCTGTCGACACAGCTCACGTCCCACCGCGGCTCGACCACCGCCAGTACGACACCCGGCAGTCCACCGCCACTGCCCACATCGAGAATGCGCAGCGGACGACCGGCCGCTTGGCGGCGCAGTGGCTCGACGACGGCCAGGCAGTCGGCAATGTGCTGCAGCCGCATCCGATCCGCATCGCGCACAGCGGTCAGGTTGTAGGCGGCATTCCACTTGCGCAGCAACGCAAGGTAGCGCACGAGTTGGTCGAGCACGTGCTCGGACAACGCCAGGCCGATGGCCAAACCATCCTGCCGCAGCGCGTGGCCCTCGGCGCCGGGCGCGGCCGCGGTCACGCCGCCTCGTCGCTGGCTGACCGTTCGTTGGCCGCAAAGCCCTTGAACCGGCCCTTCTTCAGGTGCACCAGCAGCAACGAGATTGCCGCCGGCGTCACGCCAGCGATGCGCGAGGCCTGGCCCAGCGTCTCGGGGCGGTGGCGACTGAGCTTTTGCCTGACCTCGTGGCTGAGCGCGGTCACCTGGGCGTAGTCCAGCTCAGCAGGCAGCGTGAGTGCCTCGAAATGCGCCGCGCGCCCGACCTCCTCGACCTGCTTGTCGATGTAGCCGGCGTACTTCGTCGCGATCTCCAGTTGCTCGATCACTGCGGCGCCCAGTGGCGCGCCGAGTTCGGCGAGCAGCGTTTCACGTGAAACTGCGGTGGTCTTGGGGCGGGCGATCGAAGCGATCTCGGCGACCGCATCGAAGTCGATGCCCGGCCTGCGCAGCAAATCGGCCAGGCTGTGCTCGTGTTCGAGTTCCTTGCCGAGCAGGCGTTGGGCAGCTGCCGCGGGCACGATGCCGGGGTGGACCCAGGTCGACTTCAGCCATTCTGATTCACGTGAAACGGCATCGCGCTTGCGGTTGAAAGCCGCCCAGCGGGCATCGTCGACCAAGCCGAGGCGGCGGCCGGTTTCGGTCAGGCGTGCGTCTGCGTTGTCCTCGCGCAATTGCAACCTGTATTCGGCGCGGCTAGTGAACATGCGGTAAGGCTCTGTCACGCCCTGAGTCACCAGGTCGTCGACCAACACGCCGAGGTAGGCCTGGTCGCGCCGTGGCAGCCAAGCCGCCTCGTCCTTGACCTGCAGCGCGGCATTGATGCCGGCGAACAGGCCCTGCGCTGCCGCTTCTTCGTAGCCGGTGGTGCCATTGATTTGGCCGGCGAAGAACAGGCCGTGGATTGCACGCGTCTCGAAGCTCGTCTTCAGCCCGCGCGGGTCGAAGTAGTCGTACTCGATGGCGTAGCCCGGGCGCAGGATGTGCGCATCTTCCAGCCCAACCATCGATCGCACCGCAGCGAGTTGAATGTCGAACGGCAACGACGTCGAGATGCCGTTGGGGTAGAACTCCTGCGTCGTCAGACCTTCAGGCTCCAGGAAGATCTGGTGGCTCGATTTGTCGGCAAAGCGGTTGACCTTGTCTTCGATGCTCGGGCAGTAGCGCGGGCCAACGCCTTCGATGGCGCCGGTGAACATCGGGCTGCGGTCGAAGCCGGTGCGGATGATGTCGTGCGTGCGTGCGTTGGTGTGACTGATCCAACACGGCACCTGGCGCGGGTGCATCGCGGCGTCGCCCATGAAGCTGAAGACCGGCACCGGATCCAGATCACCCGGTTGCTCGACGAGCTTGCTGAAATCGATCGTGCGGCCGTCGATGCGCGGCGGCGTGCCGGTCTTCAGCCGACCCTGCGGCAACTTCATCTCCTTCAGGCGGGCCGACAGGCCGACCGCCGGTGCATCCCCCGCACGACCGCCGCCGTAGTGCTGCAGGCCCACGTGGATCTTTCCATCCAGAAAGGTGCCGGCCGTTAATACAACAGTCTTCGCACGAAAGCGAACGCCAACTTGCGTTACTGCACCGACAACCCGATCGGCTTCCAGCATCAGGTCGTCGACAGGCTGCTGGAACAGCCAAAGATTGGCCTGGGTCTCGAGCCGCCGCCGGATCGCGGCCTTGTACAGCACCCGGTCGGCTTGCGCACGCGTCGCGCGCACGGCCGGCCCCTTGCTCGAATTGAGGACGCGGAACTGGATCCCTGCCTCGTCTGCGGCCAGCGCCATCGCTCCACCAAGGGCATCGACCTCCTTTACCAGGTGCCCCTTGCCAATGCCGCCGATCGACGGATTGCAGCTCATCTGGCCCAGCGTTTCGATGTTGTGCGTGAGCAGCAATGTCGTGCAGCCCATGCGTGCGGCGGCCAGCGCGGCTTCGGCACCGGCATGGCCGCCGCCGACGACGATGACATCGAACTGTTGGGGATGGAGCACGGTATCGGCGGCAGCGGTCTTCACCGGCCGCCCGCAGAGGCAGTGCCTCAATTTTAGGCGGTCGTCGACCGGCGCGCAGCGGCTCGAAAAAGTAACCCGGCGGCGAAGTTTCGCCCACAGGCGACTCCCAGGCCACCCGCACCGGCGACCAGAACCCTCAACGCAGTGCAGCCGAACGCAGCTGTCGGGCGACGAAGACCACGCCCGCCACGGTGATCAGCGCGCACACCGACAGCGGCAACGCCATATCGAGCAGGCCGACGGCTTCGCCTTTCAACACGCGGTTCATCAGCGCCACCTGGCCCAGCGCCGGCACGGCCAAGTGCCAGGGCGCTTCGCCGCTCTGATTGAATACCGTCACCAACGGCAGCAGCGAAACGCCGAGCATGACGACGGTGTTGTTGGCCTGCGCCTCCTTGAACGTCTTGCAGCGGATCGCAATCGCCATCATGACCGCTGCCAGCGCCGCCGCCAATGGCGCGAGCAGGGCCAGGAAGAGTGCCGCCTCGCGAAGCCCGAACTGGAACATCGCGGCCAACGTCTCGCTGCGCAGCAGGGCCTGTGCCGGCAGGAACGAGAAGCAACTCAGCAGCGCGATCAGCATGCCCACCGCAGCCACCGCGCCCCACTTGCCGATGACCAGCGACAGCCGCGAGGCCGGGTTCATCAGCAGCGGCTCCAAGGAGCCGCGTTCGCGCTCGCCGGCCGTCGTGTCCAGCGCGGCATTGAGTGCACCGTAAAGCACGGCCATCAGCACGAAGAACGGCAGCATGCTGGTCAGTTGCGCCGCACGCGACTGCGGATTGGCGAGATCGCGGTCGTTGATCTCCAGCACATCCAGCGTTGCGGGTGCCACTCCACGCAGCGCCAGCCGCAACGTGGCCTGTTCGCTGGAAAAACCGTGCAGCAGTCGCGCCAAGCGGTTCACGCTGGCGCCGGCACGCTGGTTACCGCTGCTCGTCACGATCTCCACCAGCGGCACGTCACCGCGCGCAAGTTCGGCTTCGAAGTCCTTGCCGATCAGCAGCACCGCGTCGCCGAGCGACTGACTCTTCAACTTGGCCTCGTAGTCGACGGGAGCCGTGTCGATGCGATAGGTCTGCCGCTCGAGGAAATTGCGCAACGTCGGCGCATGCTCGATGCCGGCAGCCAGGACTGTGCGCTCCTCAGCGTGTCTTTCGATCCCCACCACCAGCGCCGACAGTGCAATCAGCACCAGCGGACCGATGGCCACAGATGACAGCACGACCATCAACAGCGTGCGCCGGTCGCGCAGCGCATCGATCAGCTCCTTTCGAAACACCACCCAGGCGTTCATACCCGCTCCCGTTCAGCAGCGCTGAACGCCAGCTTGACGAAGCTCTCTTCGAAGTCATGGCCGCCGCACTGAGCGTTGAGCGAGGCCACAGTGCCTTCGGCCACCGTATGGCCATGCGCGATCACGATAACGCGGTCGCACAGCCGCTCGACCTCCTGCATGATGTGGGTCGAAAAGACAATGCACTTGCCCTCGTCGTCACGCAGGCGGCGCAGCGCGTCGCGCAAGGCGCGCGTGGCCAGCACGTCGAGGCCGTTGGTCGGCTCGTCCAGAATGATGTTGGGCGGGTCGTGCACCAGGGCACGGGCCAGTGCCGTCTTCATGCGCTCGCCCTGGCTGAAGCCTTCGGTGCGACGCGCCAGCAGCGGTGTCATGTCAAGCATGTGGGCCAGCGTCTCGCTGCGTTGCGACGCCGCGCTGTCGCTCATGCCGTGCAGCCGGCCGTAGTACACGATGTTCTCGCGCGCGGTCAGCCGCGGATACAGGCCGCGTGCGTCGCTCAGCACGCCCATGCGCGCCAATGCCACCCGGGGCTCACGCAACACGTCGATGCCGTCGACCCGGATCTGCCCCGTGTCGGGAACCAGCAGGCCGGCCACCATGCGCAAGGTGGTGGTCTTGCCGGCCCCGTTGGGGCCCAGCAGTCCGGTGATGCAAGCGTCGGTCGCTTGCAAGCTCACGCCATCCACTGCCTGCACCGCGCGGGCCTTCTTGCCGCGGCCCTGCGTGAAGCGCTTGGCCAATTGGCGCACTTCGATCATGGGGCGGCTCCGGGCAAGGCAAACATCGGTGGGCGCGGAATACCCGTCGCGCAGGCCGCATCCGTCTGCAGCGCTTCGTCATCGCTGGCGGCATCGATGAAGCGGTACAGCACATCGCGCATGCAACCCAGCGCCATCACCCCGTGGCCGGCGTTGGGTACGACGACGTGGCGCGCCTTGGCGCCCAATGCGGTGGCCACGCGTGCGCCGTGCCGCGGCGGCGTGACCGGGTCGAGGCCACCCGACAGCACCAGCGTGGCCGCCGGCGCAGGCGACAGCGTGTAGAACGCGGCCGGCACGTCGCCGCGCGGCCAACCCGCGCACACGTCGCGGTACAGCACGGTGAAGCTGTCGCGGAAATCAACGCCAGGTCGGTCGAGGGCTTGTGACAGACGCGGGAAGTCTTCGGCGCAAATGACCGAGAAATGCATACCGGCCGCCACCTGCAGGCTGCGCCGGCCGCCGACGGATTGCGCCAAGGCCGCCAGCGCTTCGAAGCGGCCCTGCGCGGCCCGGCCGATGGCGCTCGGCAGCGCGGCTGCGAGTGCCGGCGCATATAGCGGGCCGCGCACCATGCCGAGCAGCACGTCGCGTGTCAGCGGCAGGCGTTCGCTGCGATCGGTCAACGGATGGCGCAATTCGACCGTGCGTGGCAACGACGTCAGCAGCATGTGCCAGCGCTCGCGCAATCGCGGCTCGCGCGCATTGCAGGCCTTGTCGGCCTCGCAGGCGTCGAACAGTGCGTCGAGCGCGGCCTGGTTGTCGGTCGAAAACGACGCCGGCAGCACCATGTCCGGCGGGGCCACGCCGTCGATCACGGCCCGCCGCACGCGGTCCGGAAACTGGCGCTGGTACTCGAGTACGGCGCGAGTACCGTACGAACCGCCGAGGATGTTGATGCGCTCGGCACCCAGCGCCGCGCGCACCGCGTCGGCATCCTGCATCGCCAGCGTCGTGGTGAAGAAGCGCAGATCGCCGTAGGGCAGCGATTTGAGCTGTGCCAGGCACGCCGCAAGCCGCGCACGTTGGTGCTCGGGTGCGAACAGTTCGACCAGCGGCAGCGCAGGGTCGTCGGACTCGCAGTTCAGCGGAGCGCTGCGGCCGGTGCCGCGCTGGTCGATCAGCACGATGTCGCGCCGGTTGGCAAACCGCGCCAGCATCGCCGCCACCTGCGGTGCGATCTCGATCGCACTCTGCCCGGGGCCACCGGCAATGAAGAACACCGGGTCGGGCCGCTTGTTGCGGGCCAGCGCGGGCAGTACGGCGTAATGCACGCTGATCTGGGTGGCGTCCGGCCGCGCGGGGTCCAGCGGCCGCTGCACGCGCCCGCACAGGGCTGCGTACTCCACGCCGCGCAGGCGGCACGAGGCCATCGGCTCAGCGTTTGTGTCCGATGCTGCAACGGGCCGGACCGCACCCGTCAATGCCAGCACGAGGATGCCGCAGGCGCGCCGCGAACATGTGGGGATTCGCATGGCGCCCATTGTCAATGCGCCCGGCGCAAGTCACCCGCGGGACAGATCAAAGGTTGCCACGATGCGGCCGCACGCCCAGCGCACACGGGCAGCGGCTCAGCCGAGCAGGTGCTTCAATTCGCCGCTGTCGATCAGCCTGATCAGGTCGTCGGCGCCGCCGACCAGCGTGCCTCGCACAAAGACCATCGGCAGGGTCGGCCAGCCGGTCCACATCTTCAAGGCGTTGCGCCGGCGCCAGCCGGTGAAGTAATTGCCGTAGTAGAGATCGTGGTGCGCGACCCCGGCGGCATCGAGTGCGCGGCGCGCGCGGCGTGGATGCGGGTTCTGGCCCATGCCAACCACGACCACGGCATGAGCGGCCACGGCCTGCTGCACTTGCTGCACGATCTCGGCCCCGTGCCGCGAGATGCGCTCCCTGACCGCGGGATGGATCCGGTCTTCGGCAAGCACTGCGCGGGACATGGCTGGGTAGTCCTCGATCAAGACTTCTTCGGCAACACGGCGCTGCAGGTTGCGCGCTGACCGCCGCTGGCGCTGACCTTCGCGCAAACGCCATCGAGTTGTGCCTGCAGGCGCGCGATGGTGGCGGCATGCTTGCCGCCCGCGTTCCAACTGCCGAGCTTCTTGCCGATCCGCTGCAGCGAGCGAGCACTGCGCTCATGGAATGCCCCCTTGTCCAGCGCGGCTTCGCTGAACAGCTTGGCTGCGGCCTTCTCGATGCGCGCCGCGTCGGCTGGCGCCAGGTCGACCAGCGCCGTGATGTAGCTCGCGCCCCATTGCAGGCGTGTGGCCGGGCCTTCGCTGCTGTCGTAGGCCTGCTGATACCAGCGCAGGGCCTCGTCCGTCTTGCCCAATTTCTTCGCGTTGCCCGCCAACTGGCTCATCAGATAATAAGGCGACTGGGCCTTGGCCAGGTTGGCCTTGAGCAGTGCATCGCTGTCGGCCCACAGGCCCGCTTGGCCCTGCATGTAGGCCACCGCGGTGATGACGGCCATGCGTTCGTAACCGTCGCTGATTTCGCGATCCATGCGCGCCGACAAGTCGCGCACTTCCTGTACCAACGCGGCCGGCAGTGTCGGCTGGGTCGAATCCTTGGGCTGGCCCAGGCGGGCCAGGTCGACGCGTTCGATCAACGCGCTGACGCGGTCGCCGCGCGACAGCGTGGCATCGTTCTGCAGCCGCACCAGCGTGGCATCGAACTGCGCCACCAGGCGCGCGCGGTCGGCGTCATCGTCGCTGCTCAGAACCTTGACGATATCGGCCGACCCGTTGATCAGCACGTCCATGTGCGTGCGCGACAGTGCCGGATCGGCCACCACACGTTGCACCCTCTGGCGCAATGCGGCGTCGGGCTTGACGCCCTTGCCGTCGTCGCTGGCTGCCAGCGCCTTGAGCCACAGGCGGGTGGTCGTCTCGCCGTCCCCAGCCGGGCTCTTGGCCGCCAGTTCGGCCAGCACGGCCGGGCGGTCGGCCTTGTCGACCAGGCCGCTTTCGTCGACCTCCCACGAATGGAAGGACAGCATGCGCCACTCGTTGGCTGTGATCGGTTTGCCCGCCCGTGCATCGGCAAGCACAGCGGCCATCGGGCGGCCGCCGGACAGCCCGGCTTGCAGCAGGCTCATGACCTGCGGTGCGTCGGCCTCGCCGGGCAGGCGTGTGATTTCCCTGCCGCCGGGCGTGAACAGCACCAGCGTCGGGTAGCCGCTGACCTTGAAGCGTGCGCCAAGCTTTTGCGCCCCCGGACGGTCACCGTCGATCTCCACTGCGACGAAGGACTTGCTCTGCGCCGCGAAGTCTTGGCGGTTGAACAGTGTCGCCTTCAACTGGTTGCAGGGTGGGCACCAGACCGCCCCCCAGTACAGGAGCAGCGGCTTGGACTCGGCCTTGGCCCTGGCGAAGGCGCGGTCGACGTCGGCATCGGCCGCGGCCGACAGCCAGGCCACGTTGGTCGACGGCGGGCTCGGCGCGGCCACGGCGGCCGTCTGCCACCCGGCGGCCAGCGCCGCCAGCGCAGATGTGGCGGCCAGCGCAAAGGATCTGATTCGGTGCATGGTGTCGCTCCGGTCGTCAGGCGGGTGGCGCCAGCGGCGCAATGACGAAACAGTGAGATTGTGCCCTTGGCCGCGTCACATGCGGCCCAGCACGGTGAAGGGCTTTGTCGACAGCATGCAGCGGCCTGCAATCCGGCCCGCGTGGCAAACGCCTACAGTGGCGACATGGATCAAATGACCCCCCACGCCCCCGCCACCCACCCTGCCGTGGTCGATCCCCGCCGCGTCGAACGCCTGGTCACCGGCCGCGCCACCAGCGACGGCGCCGGTGTCAAGCTGACCCGGGTGTTGACGCAGGACCTGCAACACCGGCTCGACCCGTTCCTGATGCTCGACGCGTTCGGCAGCAACTCGGCGGACGATTACATCGCCGGCTTCCCCGACCACCCGCACCGCGGCTTCGAAACCGTGACCTACATGCTCGCCGGGCGCATGCGCCACCGGGACTCGGCCGGCAACGAGGGGCTGCTGCAAAGCGGCGGCGTGCAATGGATGACAGCCGGTCGCGGCGTGATCCACAGTGAACTGCCAGAGCAGTCCGAGGGCCTGATGGAAGGCTTTCAGCTTTGGCTCAACCTGCCGGCCAAGGACAAGATGCGCGCGCCCTGGTACCGCGATTTGCAGTCCGCAGAGGTGCCCGAATGGCGCAGCGGCGGCGTGACGGTGCGAGTCATCGCCGGCACGAGCCAGGGCGTGTCCGGCGCCGTGCAACGCGAGGACACGCAGGTGCTTTATCTCGACGTGCACCTCGCGACCGGCGCGGTCTTCGAGCAGGCGCTGCCCGCCGCCAACAATGCATTTGTCTACGTCTACCGCGGCAGCGTCACGATCGGGGACCAGCCGGTGCCGCAGCAGCGCATGGCGATCCTGGCCAATCAGGGCGATGGCGTGCGCGTCAGCGCAGCGGGCAACACAGCACGTCTGTTGCTCATTGCCGGCAGACCGCTGAACGAGCCGATCGCGCAGTACGGCCCCTTCGTGATGAACACGCAGGCAGAGATCGCCCAGGCGGTCGCCGACTTCCGCGCCGGGCGGTTGGCCTAGGAAACCTGTACCCCCTTCCAGAACGCGACGCGGCCCTTGATCTGCGCCGCGGCCTCGGTCGGCTCGGGGTAGTACCAGACTGCGTCGGTGTTCATTTCGCCATCGACGAACAGACTGTAGTAGTGCGCCTGGCCCTTCCACGCATCACTGCTGCGGTGGTTGCTGAAGCTGACGTACTCCTGCTTCAGACTGGCCGCTGGGAAATAGTGGTTGCCCTCGACGACCACGGTGTCATCGCTCTCGGCGACGACCACGCCCTTCCAGACTGCCTTGACCATGCTTGCCTCGCGTTGGTTGTGGATCCTGCACCTGATCATGCCCGTGCCGCGCGCAATGCGGGCCAAACGTCGGCAAACGCAGCCGGGCACGGGCCACGGTACTCGATCACCTCGAGGCCCCGGGCCAGCTCGAAGCTCGAGCTGTGCCAACTACAGTCTTGGTAAGCCGCGGCCTGCGTCGTCTCGCGTGTCGGCGGCGGCGGCTCGGGTCGGGTCGGGCCGGTCGTGATCGGGTTGAGCATGGCGCTGGCGTTGCGGATCGACATGAAGGGAATCTTCGGTGCCGACGCCGCACCGCTCAATCACCCCAAAGGGGGAATCGCAGGCGAGGCGCGGCCCTAGACTTGGGCCCGTCGCCTGCCACATTCCAGATCGAGGAACCGGTCTTGTCCACGCCCTACCCGCACCTGCTCGCCCCGCTCGACCTCGGTTTCACCACCTTGGCCAACCGCGTAATGATGGGCTCGATGCACACCGGACTCGAAGACGGGCGCAAGCACTTTGCCGCCATGGCCACCTTCTATGCCGAGCGTGCGCGCGGCGGTGTCGGGCTCATCGTGACGGGCGGCTTTGCTCCCAACATCGAAGCGTGGGCCAAACCCTTCGCCGGGACGCTGGCCACGCATGCCGCGGCCCGGCGGCACCGCGAGGTGACTGGCGCGGTGCATGCCGAAGGCGGCAAGATCGCGCTGCAGATCCTGCACACCGGCCGCTATGGCTACTCACCTTTGTGTGTCGCGCCCTCGCGCATCCAGAGCCCGATCTCGCCATTCACGCCGCGCGAGCTGTCCGAGCGCGGCATCGAGCGCCAGATTCGAGCCTTCGTACGCTGCGCGACGCTGGCCCGCGAAGCCGGCTACGACGGCGTCGAAGTGATGGGCAGCGAGGGCTACTTCATCAACCAGTTCCTGGTCACGCACACCAATCACCGCACCGACCGATGGGGCGGGACCTATGACAACCGGATGCGGCTGGCGGTCGAAGTCGTCGAACGTGTGCGCGAGGCGGTCGGTCCGGATTTCATCTTGATCTACCGCATCAGCTTGATCGACCTGATTCCCGACGGCAGCAGTTGGCCCGAAGTGGTGCAACTGGCCAGGGCCGTCACTGCCGCCGGCGCGACGATCCTCAATACCGGCATCGGCTGGCACGAGGCCCGCGTGCCGACGATCGCAACCTCGGTCCCGCGCGCGGCGTTCGCGTGGGTCACGAAGAAGCTGCGCGACGAGCTGCGTGCTGCGGGCGTGGCGGTTCCGCTGGTCACCAGCAACCGCATCAACATGCCTGACGTGGCCGAGTCCGTGTTGGCCGACGGTGCTGCCGATCTGGTCAGCCTCGCGCGCCCATTCCTGGCCGACGCCGAGTTCGTCAACAAGGCCGCCGGCGGCCGCAGCGACGAAATCAACACCTGCATTGCCTGCAACCAGGCCTGCCTGGACCATACCTTCAAGAATCAGCTGGCAAGTTGCCTGGTGAATCCGCGCGCAGGGCATGAAACCAGCCTGCTGATCCGCCGCGCGACGAGCCCAAAGCGCGTCGCCGTGGTCGGCGCCGGGCCGGCCGGATTGGCAGCAGCCGTCACATTGGGCGAACGTGGCCACGAGGTGCATCTGTTCGAGGCCGCGGCCGAAGTCGGCGGCCAGTTCAACCTGGCCAAACGCATCCCCGGCAAGGAGGAATTCAGCGAGACGCTGCGCTACTTCAGCCGCCGCATCGAAGTGACCGGCGTCAAGCTGCACCTGAATACACGCATCGCTGCCGAGCAACTGATCGCGCTACGTTTCGATGCAGTGCTGCTGGCCAGCGGCGTGACGCCGCGCAGCCCGCACATTGCCGGGCAGGACACGCCCGGCGTGATCGGCTACGTCGACGCGATCCTGCAGCGCCGACCCGTCGGGCCGCGGGTGGCGATCGTCGGCGCTGGCGGCATCGGCTTCGATGTGGCCGAGTTCCTCGTTCATGACGCGGCCCACCCGTCGCCGGCGCTCGACCTGGCTGCCTGGCAGCGTGAATGGGGCGTCGTCGATCCCAGTACCGTGCGTGGCGGCGTGGTCGCACCCAGGCCGACAGTGCCCGCACGCCAGGTGACGCTGTTGCAGCGCAAGGCCGGCAAACTCGGCGCCGGGCTGGGCAAGACCACCGGCTGGATCCACCGCAGCGCGCTGAAGATGAAGAACGTCGAACTGGTGCCAAGCGTCAACTACGAGCGCATCGGTCCACACGAGGGCGCGCTGGGCCTGTTCGTGACCTTCGGCCCGCAGCGCAGTGACGGCACCGTCATCGCCTGCGACAGCATCGTGCTCTGCGCCGGCCAGCAGCCGCAGCGCGAGTTGCATGCCCCGCTGCTGGCTGCGGGCGTGGCCGTGCAGTTGATCGGCGGGGCGTTCGAGGCCACCGAACTCGACGCCAAGCGCGCCATCGACCAAGGCACGCGGCTGGCGGCTGCCTTCTAGCTCAGTGCGCGTCCTGCGGCGCGGGACCGGTCATATCTTCCGACCACTCGGACTCGCTGACCTGCAGGCCGTGATGCAACTCGTAGCTTGACTCGTGAAAGCCGCCTGCCCGCACGTATGCGGCGGCCGGCTGGCTGCCGCCCGCTGCCGAGGACGCCGCGTCGGCCGATGGGGTCGTTGTCTGCGCCGCCGGCACCGCGACGACATTTGGGTCCGGCGTCACGCCCGGCGCTACCGGCGCGGCCGGCGGCCGCGGATTGAGCGGAAACTGGCGCATCGAGGGCATGCGTGCCAGTACCAGCGGTCGCTTTCGAATCCACATGTGGCGACTATCAGGCACCGTGCCGGCCCGCGTCTAGCCGTATTCGGGGTATGGACATCCACCTCAGGGGTGTGTGCCGGAGCCACGCGTAGCGCGCGCCGCTGATCGATTCCGCGCAATTGCCGGGTCGGAGAGGCAGTCCAGCGGCGCACCAAGTGATGAGCCCAGCCGCTTGGCCGGCGTGTCGGCCGCCGACGTTACCGGCCAATCGACGACGTTGGCATCACCTTGAGACAAATGAGCGCCCAATGACGGTTCGCGCCCGCGAAGGTGGCGCCGCCAGCCGCGAATCGCTCGGCTCAGGCGTCGATGTTGGCCGCCCTCAGCGCATTGCTCTCGATGAACTCGCGCCGCGGCTCGACCTCGTCGCCCATCAGCATCGTGAACACGCGGTCGGCCTCGATGGCATCGTCGATCTGAACCCTGAGCAGGCGGCGCACGGCCGGATCCATCGTCGTCTCCCACAGTTGCTGCGGATTCATTTCGCCCAAGCCCTTGTAGCGTTGGCGGCCGACACTGGCCTCGGCCTGTTGCATCAACCAGGCCATCGCGGCGCGGAAGTCACCGATCTTCAACTCCTTCTGCCGCTCGCCTTCACCGCGGCGCACGACCGCGTCGTCGCCGAGCAGGCCCTTGAAGGTCAGGCCGGCGCGTGACAAGGCCTCGTAATCGGCGCCATGCACGAAGTCGGCCGTGATGACGCTGGTCTTTACGTTGCCATGGTGGCGCCGGCCGATGCGCAACACGTGCTTGTCGGTGCGCGCGTCATAGGCCGCATCGACCTCGGCGTCATGCAATGCCGCGGCCATCGCCATGGCGCCGGCTTCGGCGCCGGCCAGGGTATCGAGGTCGAGCACGAGACCATCGGCGATCGCGCGCAGGGCCTCGATGTCCATCCAGTTGGCCAAGCGCTCGATCACGTTGTTGGCCAACACGTACTGGCGCGCCAGTTCCTCGAGTGCGCTGCCCGCGATCGCCGGCTTGCCGAGCCCGGGCTCCACGGCAGCGCCGTCGAGCGCCACGCGCAACAGGTAGGCGTCCAGTTCGAGCCCGTCCTTCAGATACTGCTCGGCCTTGCCATGCTTGACTTTGTACAGCGGCGGCTGCGCGATATAGATGTGGCCACGCTCGACCAGGTCGCGCATCTGGCGATAGAAAAAGGTCAGCAGCAGGGTGCGGATGTGCGCGCCGTCCACGTCCGCATCGGTCATGATGATGATGCGGTGGTAGCGCAACTTGTCGGGGTTGAAATCATCCCCGCCCATGCCATTGCCGATCCCGGTGCCCAGCGCCGTGATCAGCGTCAGGATCTCGTTGCTGGTCAGCAGCTTCTCGTAGCGCGCGCGCTCGACATTGAGGATCTTTCCGCGCAGCGGCAGGATGGCCTGGAACTTGCGATCGCGGCCCTGCTTGGCGGAGCCGCCGGCGGAGTCGCCCTCGACGATGTAGATCTCGCACAGCGCCGGGTCCTTCTCCTGGCAGTCGGCAAGCTTGCCGGGCAGCCCCATGCCGTCGAGCACGCCCTTGCGGCGCGTCATCTCGCGCGCCTTGCGTGCGGCTTCGCGGGCGCGCGCGGCGTCGACGATCTTGCCGCAGATGATCTTGGCGTCGATCGGGTTCTCGAGCAGGTAGTCCGTCAGCGCCTTGCTGACCACATCCTCGACGGGCCCGCGCACTTCCGACGAGACCAGCTTGTCCTTGGTCTGGCTCGAGAACTTGGGCTCGGGCACCTTCACGCTCAGGACACAGCACAGGCCTTCGCGCATGTCGTCGCCGCTGACTTCGACCTTGGCCTTCTTGGCCAGCTCATTGTCGTCGATGTACTTGTTGATGACACGGGTCATCGCGGCGCGCAGCCCGGTCAGGTGGGTCCCGCCGTCACGCTGCGGAATATTGTTGGTGAAGCAGAGAACGTTTTCGCTGTAGCCGTCGTTCCACTGCATTGCCACGTCGGTAGTGATCGTGGTGCCCTGGTCGCTGAGCTTCTCGCCGATGGCGCCGAAGATCGTCGGGTGCAGAACCTTCTTGCCGGTGTTGATGAACTCGACGAAGCCTTTCACGCCGCCAGCGAAGGCGAAGGTGTCTTCCTTGTTGTTGCGTTCATCGACCAGGCGAATCTTGACGCCGTTGTTCAGGAAGCTCAGCTCACGCAGCTTCTTGGCGATGATGTCGTAGTGGAAATCGATGTTGGAAAAGATTTCCAGGTCGGGCAGGAAGTGGACCTCGGTGCCGCGCTTCTCTGTCTCGCCCGTGACCTTCATCGGGCTGGTGGCAAAACCGTCCCGCTGCTCGATCAGGCGCTCTTGCGGTACGCCCTGGCGGAACTCCATGTAATGCACTTTGCCGTCGCGGCGTACCGTCAGGCGCAACCACTTGGACAGGCCATTGACGCAACTCACGCCGACCCCGTGCAGGCCGCCCGATACCTTGTAGCTGTTCTGATTGAACTTGCCGCCGGCGTGCAGTTCCGTCAACGCGATCTCGGCCGCACTGCGCTTGGGCTCGTGCTTGTCGTCCATCTTCACCCCGGTCGGGATGCCACGGCCGTTGTCGGTGACGCTGATCGAATTGTCAGTATGTATCGTGACGACGATATCGTCGCAGTGCCCTGCCAGTGACTCGTCGATCGAGTTGTCGACGACTTCGAACACGAGGTGGTGCAGGCCGGTGCCGTCGGACGTATCGCCGATGTACATGCCGGGGCGCTTGCGTACGGCCTCCAGGCCTTCGAGGATCTGGATCGCGCCTTCGCCATAGGCGTCAGAGTGTTGCTGCGGTGTCGTTTGGGTTTCGCTCATTGCTCGTGTCGGTGCATCTGAAGTAGCCGCAGCGGGCCGATCGTCGATTCGGCCCGCCCGGGAGTGTTCTATCGATGTGCTGCGCTAGATACGCATGGGCATCACGACGTACTTGAACCCCGGCTGCTCCGGCAACGTAAAAAGGGCGCTCGAACTGGTGTCCTGCAATTCGAGCTTGACCATCTCGACGCTGGCGTTGGCCAGCGCATCGATCAGGTATGTGACGTTGAATCCGATCTCGATCGCATCGCCCGCGTAGTCGATTTCGAGCTCTTCCTTGGCCTCTTCCTGCTCGGCATTGCTCGAAGAGATGCGCAAGGTGCCGGGCTCGATGTTGACCCGCACGGCCTTGAACTTCTCGCTCGTCATGATTGCAGCGCGTTGCAGGCTGGCCAGCAGCGCCGCACGACCCAGCGTGACCGCGTTCTTGTGATTCTTCGGTACCACGCGGTTGTAGTCTGGAAACTTGCCTTCGACGAGTTTGGTCACGAACTCCAGGCCCGAAAAGGCGAACTTGGCCTGATTGCCGGCAAAGCGCATCTCAATCGGGGTGTCTTCGTCCTTCAGCAATCGCTGCAGTTCGAGCACTGTTTTGCGCGGCAGAATCACTTCCTGCTTGGGCATGTCCACTTCGAGCGTGGACTGCGCCAGCGCCAGGCGGTGGCCGTCGGTGGCCACCAAGGTCAGCAACTTGCCCTCGGCGACGAACAGGATGCCGTTCAGGTAGTAGCGGATGTCGTGAACCGCCATCGCAAAGTGCACCTGGTTGATCAGCGCACGCAGCGTCTTCTGCGGCACCGCGAACGCCGGGCCGAAGTCGACCGCCTCGTTGACCAGTGGAAAATCTTCTGCCGGCAACGTCTGCAGCGTGAAGCGGCTCTTGCCGCCCTGCAGCGTGAGCTTGTTCTGGCCGGCGCTCAGGGTCACGATCTGATCGTTTGGCAGGGTGCGCAGAATATCGATCAGTTTGCGCGCACCGACGGTCGTTGAAAAACTGCTGCCGTCGCCGCCCAACTCGGCCTTGGTGCGGACCTGGATTTCCAGGTCACTGGTCGTGAACTCGATGTCGCCGGCATTCTTTCGCAGCAGAACATTTGCCAGGATCGGCAGCGTGTGTCTGCGCTCGACGATGCCGGCCACAGCCTGCAGTGCACCGAGCAGTTTTTCCTGCGCTGCTTTC
>Ga0315271_10000950_pt1 | contig 17067 bp, 13 predicted proteins | sample C3_top_MG_FD_204664 | JGI IMG/M metagenome (GOLD analysis project Ga0315271, IMG submission 204664) | Sediment microbial communities from Yellowstone Lake, YNP, Wyoming, USA - C3_top | ecosystem: Environmental > Aquatic > Freshwater > Lake > Sediment | place: USA: Wyoming | collected 2017-08-01
ATGTCGACAACGGTCCTCGCCCCGCCCGCGGCCAGCGTCACCTGACGGCCGTGCAGTTGTTCGAGCACCAGCCAGCGGGGCGCGCCGTGAGCGTCGAAGACGCGCAGGATGGCCGGCCGGTCCAGCCGCGCAAGCTGCTCGAGCCCCCCCTCGCCGCGCAGGCAGTCCAGCCCGTGCACGAGCGCCGACGCGCACCCGTACGTGTCGCCCTCCCCCGCGCGAATCCCCCAGAGGCGATAGAGCCAAACCCACGCTGCACGCTGCTGCTGCGCCTCCGGCTGTTCCATGAGCGCCCGGAGGACCCCCGAGACCGGCGGCAGCGGCCGGGCCCGGCTCGCGGCCGGGAGCGATGGCGTCCGGTCGGGCGCGGCGGCAACCGCGGCAGGTCCCGACGACCCAGGCATCCCCGCGGCGGGTGCCAAGCTGGTCGCCGGCTGCGCCTGGGGCGCCGGGCGGGGCTCGGGACGCTCCGGGGTGCGGCGCCCCGTCAACGCGAACGCCCCGCCCAAGACGACACAGGCGAGCAGGGCGGCCGCGGCGGCAAACCTCCCCGTCGTCCGCGGCGTCCCCCCGGCGACCTCGCGCGCCGCCTGGGCGAGCGTGGCGCGCTCGACCTGGCGTTTTCCCTGGACGAACGCCCCGAGCAGCGCCCGGTCGCAGAGAATGTTGATCAGCCGCGGCACCCCGCGGCTCAGGCGCCGCAGCCGGCCGATCACCGCGTCGGGGAACAGTTCCTCGCCGGACCCGGCCACTTCCAGCCGGTGCCGGACATAGGCGCGCGTTTCCTCGCGCGAGAGCGGCCCGAGATGAAACCGGGCCGTGATCCGCTGCGCGAGCTGCCGCAGCTCGGGGCGGGCCAGGGTGTCGCGCAGCTCGGGCTGGCCCATCAGGATGATCTGCAGCAGCTTGCGGCTGCTCGTCTCGAGGTTGGTGAGCAGTCGCACCTGCTCGAGCACCGCCGCGTCGAGTGTCTGCGCCTCGTCGATGACCAGGACGGCCCTCCCGCCGGCGGCGTGGACCTCGAGGAGGAAACGGTTGATGCAGTCGAGAGAACTCTTGCCGCTCGCGGGGCCCGCCGGCCGGGGAATCTTGAACTCGTCGCAGATGGCGGCCAGAAGTTCCTCGACGCTGAAGGAGGGGTTCAGGATGACGGCGGCGCGCGTGTCCGGCGGCAGCTGCTCCAGGAAGCAGCGGCAGACCGTGGTCTTGCCCGTGCCCACCTCGCCGGTGAGCTGGACGAACCCGCCCTCGCTGCGCACGCCGTAGAGCAGGTGCGCGAGCGCTTCGCGGTGCTGCGCGCTCAGATAGAGGAAGCGTGGGTCGGGCGCGAGCGAGAACGGGAACTCCCGCAGGCCGAAGTACTCCAGATACATGCCGGCGAGGGTACACCAGGGTCAAAACCTTGTCGATGACCGCGCCGGCCGGCCCGGGAACGGGATTGCACGATGCGCCTCCCGGAGTCACAATAGTGCCCGGCAACGGAGGGCGTCAGATGCAGGACTTCGAGAAGCTCGGTGTCTTCTACCTGGGCAAGGAGTACGACCTCGCGGCGAAAAAGCGCACGGAGAACCTCGTCCTCTACGACTCGCGCGATCTGGTCACGCACGCCGTCTGCGTCGGCATGACCGGCAGCGGCAAGACCGGCCTGTGCATCGCGCTGCTCGAGGAGGCGGCGATCGACGGGGTGCCGGCGATCGTCATCGACCCCAAGGGCGACCTTGCCGACCTGATGCTCACCTTCCCCGAGTTGCGCGGCGCGGATTTCCTCCCCTGGGTCAACGAGGAGGAGGCGCGGCGCGCGGGAGTCGAACCGGCGGCGCACGCCGAAGCCCAGGCCACGCTCTGGAAGAAAGGGCTCGCCGAGTGGGGACAGGACGGCGAGCGCATCAGGCGGCTGCGCGAGGCGGCCGAGTTCGCGATCTACACGCCGGGCAGCAGCGCGGGTCTCCCGCTCTCGATCCTGAAGTCGTTCCAGGCGCCGGAAAAGGTCGTGCTCGAGGACGGCGACCTGCGGCGCGAGCGCGTCGCCACGACCGCGACGAGCCTGCTGGCGCTCGTCGGCGTCGACGCCGACCCGGTGAAGAGCCGTGAGCACATCCTGCTCTCGACGATCCTCGACACCGCCTGGCGGCAGGGGCAGGACCTCGACCTCGCCGCCGTCATCCAGCAGATCCAGAACCCGCCCGTGCAGCGCATCGGCGTCTTCGACCTGGAATCGTTCTTCCCGTCGAAGGAGCGCTTCGGCCTCGCGATGACGCTCAACAACCTGCTCGCCTCGCCCGGCTTCTCGGCCTGGCTCGAGGGCGAGCCGCTGGATGTCGGCCGCATGCTCTGGACGCCGGCGGGCAAGCCGCGCATCGCGATCGTCTCCATCGCGCACCTCTCGGACGCCGAGCGGATGTTCTTCGTCTCGCTGCTGCTGACCCAGGTGCTCGGCTGGATGCGCACGCAGTCCGGCACGACGAGCCTGCGCGCGCTGCTCTACATGGACGAGATCTTCGGGTACTTCCCGCCGGTCGCGAACCCGCCGTCGAAGCAGCCGCTGCTGACCTTGCTCAAGCAGGCGCGCGCCTACGGCCTCGGCGTGGTGCTCGCGACGCAGAACCCGGTGGACCTGGACTACAAGGGCCTCGGGAACACCGGCACCTGGCTGCTCGGGCGGCTGCAGACCGAGCGCGACAAGCAGCGGGTGCTCGAGGGGCTGGAGGGGGCCTCGGGCGGGGCCCGCTTCGACCGCGCCGCGATGGAGCGCACGCTCGCCGGTCTCGGCAACAGGGTCTTTTTGATGCACAACGTCCACGAGGACGCGCCGGTGGTCTTCGAGAGCCGCTGGGCGATGTCGTACCTGCGCGGACCGCTGACGCGGGTGCAGATCAGGCAGCTGATGGAGGGCCGACGGACGGGCGACGGGGGCCCCGCCGCGCCCGCGGCGACCACGGATACGCCGGCAGCGGGCGCGTCCGGCACAACCGCGAAAGCCGCCGCAAAAACCGCAGATGCCGCGAGCGCCCGCCCCGTGCTCCCGCCCGACATCCCGCAGTATTTCGTGCGGCCGCGCGCGTCCGGCGGCGACCTCGTCTACGAGCCGAAAGTGCTCGCCATCGCCAAGATCTACTACGCCGACGCGAAGGCCGGCGTCGCCACCGACGAGGAGGTCGCGGTCCTCGCCGATCCGGCGGCGCGGGTGGACTGGGACGGCGCCGAGGCCACGCCGGTGCGCGACCCCGACCTGGAGCGGGTTCCGGCCGAGGGCGCCGCGTACTTCGGGCTGGTGCCGCCCGAGGCCGCGAAGGGGCGCAGCTACCTGGACTGGGGCAAGGCCTACGCCGAATGGCTGTACCGCACGCGCACGCTCGAACTGCTGCGCAGCCCCGCCACCGGCGTGCTGTCGAAGCCCGGCGAGGCGGAGCGCGACTTCCGCATCCGGCTGCAGACCGCGGCCCGCGAGAAGCGCGACGCGGTCGTCGGGAAGGCCCGCCTGGACTACGCCCCGCGCATCGCGCGCCTCGAGGAGCGCATCCGCGCCGCCGAGGGCGTCGTCGAGCGCGAGAAATCCCAGTCGACGCAGCAGTCGCTGCAGACGGCGGTCTCCATCGGCGCCACGATCCTCGGCGCGTTCTTCGGCCGCAAGACGATCAGCGCGGCCTCGATCGGCCGCGCCACGACCGCCGTGCGCGGCGCCGGGCGCGTGCTGAAGGAGCGCGAGGATGTCGGCCGCGCCACGGAGAACGTCCAGGAACTGGCCGCCCAGCGCGACGAGCTGCAGCGAACCATGGACGACGAGATCGCGCGCGTGCAGGCCGCGATCGATCCGCTCACCGAGCAGCTTGAACGCATCGCGATCACCCCGAAGAAAAAGGACGTCGCGGTTTCGATGACCGCGCTGGCCTGGGTCCCCTGCCGGCGCGACGGCAGGGGCGGCAGCGCGCCGGCGTGAGCCTGATCGCCCCCCTGCGCGGTGGGGCACGAAAAGGAGGTGATCGATCATGGCAACTTTCACGTGCGACAAGTGCGGCTGCACCAAGGAAGGCCGCTGCAAGCCGAAGGCCTGCCCGAAGTGCGGCGCGGCGGGCACGATGACCAAGAAAGCCTAGGCGCCGTCGTCCGGCGGGGGACAGGGGGGAAATCTGTCCCCCGCGCGGGCTTGTGGATCGGACGCCGGCAATCTATCCTGAAATCATGGCACAGCCGGAGCAGGGCAACTCCGTCCCCTCCCGGTTGCTGCGTCTGCCCAGCGGCCTGCTGATCGCCCTTTTCGGCCTGGCCCTGATAACAGCCGCCTGGCTGGTCGTGACGCAGGAACTCTCGGCCGACCGCGCGGCCGAGATCGAGCGGGTTCATCGCGAAAACGGCGCGCTGGCGCGCACGTTCGAAGAGCACGTCCGGCGGGTGATTCTGACCGCGGACAACGCGCTGCTCGGCATCAAGCACGAGTTCGAAACGCACGGGGGCGTCACCGAGAGCCTCATCGATTACGTCGCGCAAGCCAAGCGCGACCCGATCATCAGCCAGATCGGCGTGGTCGACGCCAGCGGCCTGCTGGTCGTGAGTGCCGTGCCGCACGACAGCGTGATCAACATTTCGAAGAACGCGACGTTCCAGGCGCACGTCGCGAGCCCCACCGTGGGCCTGTACATCGGCAAACCCATCGTCACCCAGCTCGCCGGGACCTGGTCCTTCTATCTGACCCGGCGCCTGAACCGTCCCGACGGCACGTTCGCCGGAGTCGTCACCGTCGGCCTCGACCCCGCCTATTTCTCGAATTACTACGACGAGCTCGAAATCGGACCAGACCGCGCCGTCCTGCTGGTGGGTCGCGACGGCATCGTCCGGGCCCGGCGCTTCCAGAAACAGTCGGAAATCGGCCAGGACATCGGCAGCGGCGCGATGTTCGCCAGGATTTCCCAGGCACCCGTGGGGCACCACGAGATCGTCGGCAACATCGATCAGCTGCGGCGTTTCGCCAGCTACCGCGCGCTGCCGGATCTGCCGCTTGTCGTCGCCGTCTCCGAGTTGACCTCGAGCGCCCTCGCCCCGTTCGAGCGGCGCCGGGTCGAGACCCTCAGGTTCACGATCGGCTTCACCCTGTTCGTGGTGGCCTTCTGCTCGGTGTTGATCGCCGCCGGCCGCCGCGAGCGGCATCAGAACGAACTGCTGTCCACCGAGCTTGCGGAACGGCGCCGGGCGGAGGAGAAGATCCGGCAGAGCGAGGGGTTCATCCGCACCATCCTCGACACCGTGGACGAAGGTTTCATCGTCGTCGACCGGGACTACCGCATCCTGACGGCGAACAAGGCCTACTGCAGCCAGGTCTCCCTCCCCGGCGACAAGGTGATCGGCGGCCGGTGCCCCGAGATCTCGCGCAACACCGGCAGGCCGTGCATCGAAGAGGGGAATGCGTGCGCGGCCAGGCGGGTCTTCGAGACGGGAATCCCGTATACCGCGGTCCACGAGCATCCGGGCAAGGACGGGCGGAGGCTGGTCGTGGAAACGAAGGCCTACCCCATCAAGGACGATGCGGGGAACACCACGTCGGTGATCGAAGTCCTCAACGACATCACCGAGAGACACCTGCTGGAGGAGGAGCGCCTCAAGACTCAGAAACTCGAGTCGATCGGCACGCTGGCCGGCGGGATTGCCCACGACTTCAACAACCTCCTGCAGGGGATCTTCGGGTACATCTCCCTTGCGAAGCTGAACATCGACCGGAGGGAGAAATCGCTCGAGATGATCGAGGAAGCCGAGCAGGCTCTCCACCAGTCGGTGAGTCTCACGACGCAGCTGCTGACCTTTTCCAAAGGCGGCAAGCCGATCAGGAAGCCCATCCCGCTGGAACCGGTGATCGACCGCGCCGTGAAGTTCGCGCTCAGCGGGTCACGCACCGAGTACCGCCTGGCGCTCGATCCCGCCCTGTGGCAGGTGGATGCCGATGCGGGACAGCTCGCCCAGGTGATTCAGAACATCGTCATCAACGCCGACCAGGCCATGCCCCGCGGCGGGTCCGTGGAAATCGCCGCCCGGAACGTGCCCCCGTCCGACCCCGATCTGCCGCGGGAGCTGCCTCGGAATAACCACGTCATGATCTCGATACGGGACCACGGGGTCGGCATACCGGAGCGGGATCTCGACAGGATCTTCGACCCCTATTTCACGACCAAGGCGAACGGCAGCGGTCTGGGGCTCGCGACCACCTACTCCATCGTCAGGAACCACGAGGGGTGGATCTTCGCGCGGTCGGAAATCGGCACGGGAACCACGTTCTTCATCTATCTTCCCGCCTCTGCGGCCACGTCGGGGACGCCGGCCGTTGCGGCGACCGCCCCGAGGCCGCGGACGGCCCGTATTCTCCTCATGGACGACGAAGAGATCGTCAGAACCGTCGCGAAGGAATTGCTGACCGCCCTCGGGCACACCGTCACCCTTGCCGAAAGGGGGGAAACGGCCATCGACGTCTATCGGGAGGCGCGGGACGCCGGCCGTCCTTTCGACCTCGTCATCCTGGACCTGACGATCCGAGGCGGGATGGGCGGGGTGGAAACCGTGTCGAAGTTGCGCGAAATCGACCCCGACCTCAAAGCCGTCGCGTCGAGCGGCTATTCCGACGACGCGACCCAATCGGCTTTTCGAGAGCAGGGATTTGCGGGCTTCCTCAAGAAACCCTACACCATCAAAGAGCTTCAGGGGATGGTGAGCGCCGTTCTGGTGTGACGTTTTCCCCTGAAAACCAAACGCCTCTGAAAGGAGTTCTCGTCATGCCTGTCAGGATGCTCGGCCGCGTTTCCGGTACCCGTGCAGGTGTCGCCCTTCTCGCAGCGTGTATCGTTGTCGCCGCCGGTCGCCCTGCCGCGGCCGCCGAGGCGCCGCTGCCCGTACGCAAGGTCGTCCTCTACAAGCACGGCATGGGTTATCTCGAGCGCCGCGGGAAAGTCACCGGCGACGCCACCGTCTCGTTCAGCTTCCGCGCCGACCAGATGAAGGATCTGCTCACCAGCTTCTACGCAGTGGACCTGGGCGGCGGAACGATCACTTCGGTGCGCTACGACACCGCCGAACCGCTCGCGCGCCGGCTCCAGGAGATCCTGATCAAGGTGCCGGAATCGGCCGCGCTCAGCCAGTTCCTGCCGCAGCTCAAGGGGGCGCGGATCCTGGCCAGGGCCTCGGGCGACCTCTTCGCCGGGCGCGTGCTCGGCCTCGAGCCGTTCACCGAATCGGCCGACGGCAAGGTCGTCCGGCAGGGCCACCGGCTCGTGATCCTGACCGATAGCGGCGCGGTGCGCTCGGCAGACCTCACGAGCATCGGCGAGCTGACGCTCCTTGACGAGGGGTTGCGGGCCGATGTCGTGCGCCTGCTGGACCTTGCGCTCGAGGGCCGCCGCGCCGACGCCAAGCGTCTCGCCGTCACCGCCACGGGCAAGGGCGAACGCGAGCTGCGCGTCGGCTACCTCGTCGAAATGCCGGTCTGGAAGTGCTCGTATCGCCTGATCCTCGACCCCGAGGACAAGGGGAAGGCGCTGCTGCAGGGCTGGGCCCAGGCCGAGAACACCAGCGGCGAGGACTGGGAGAACATCGCGGTGTCCTTTGTCGCCGGCAATCCGCTCTCGTTCTCGATGGACATGTACACGCCCCTGTTCGTGCCGCGGCCGCAGGTTCCGGTGCCGGGCCTGCAGAACCTCGCCGTGAACTGGGGCGCGGCGCCGGCGCCCGAGACCGCGTCCGAGCCGCAGGCTCTTCGCCAGCGTGCCGAGCGGGACGCCGAGAGGAAGATGGCGCGCCCCATGGCCCCCGCCCCGTCGCTGGCCGCGGGCTTCGCTGCCCAGAGCATGGATGCGGCGCTGGCCGCTCCGCCGGCCGAGCCGCAACTGGCAACGCTGCTCGAGGCCAGCGGTGGCCCGGCCGCCCTGGGCGCGAAAGTCGGCGAGTTGTTCAGCTACGAGTCGCGTGACCCTGTCAGCATCCCGCGCGGACAGGCGGCGCTCGTCCCGATCGTGTCGAAACGCATCTCCGGGAGCCGCGTGCTCGTTTACCAGGCATCCTTCTCGCCGCGGCCGGTGAACGCCTGGGTTCTCGCCAACGACACCGAGCTGACGTTCGAGGCCGGGGCGGTGACGTTCTTCGAGGGGAGCACCTCGCTCGGGGAGGGAATCCTCGGACACACGCTCCCGCCCGGCGGGCAGGAGGTCGTCCCGTACGCGGTCGACGCCTCCGTGGACGTGACGCCGAGGATCGCCTCCCGGCAGGAGCCCTACAGCCGCGGGAAGATCGTCGACGGCATGCTGCAGCTGACGCGGGTCGAGGTCCTCGCGAACACCTGGACGATCGCCAACCGCGGCAAGGAGAAGGCGACGCTCTGGCTGCACCAGCCGGCGAACCCCTTTTACAAGCTCGCGAAACCCGAGAAGCCCCTCAAGGAAGTCGGGGGGAACTACCGTTTCGAAATCGCGCTGGCGCCGGGGGAGACGAAGGAGTTCGTCGTCGAGGAGCGCCGCGAGGTCGGCGAGGTCGTGTACCTGGCGAACGAGGACGAGACGCGTCTGCGCTTTTTCGCGGCCGGGACCTACCTCGGGGAGAAGACTCGCCGCTTCCTCGCCGAGGTCGGCGACCTGATGGCGGCGAAGGCCGCCCAGCAGCGGCTGATCAACGAGGGGCAGGAGCAGATGAGGCGCCTCGCCGAGGAGGAGGGGCGGTTGCGGCAGAACATCGAAACCGTGCGCTCGAACCAGCCGAAGGAGATGGAACTGCGGGCGAAATGGATGACCGCGCTCGCCGCGGCGGAGGACCGCCTCGCCGACGTGCGCGGCCGCGTCGACGATTCCGGCGCGAAGGTGCGCGCCATCGACGAGCAGGTCGCGGCGCAGATCCGCGGGTACCAGGGGGAGTGACGGCATCGCGCCTGCCGACGCCGAACGAGCGGACGCGGGATTCTATCGTCAGGCCCGCGGCCGCTCGAGCAGGAGGCAGGTCCTCCTGACGATCTCGAGCCCGCCGTGCTCCCACGTCACGGCGGAGATGCGCGACGCTGTCCCGAGCGTCCTCCATCCCGCGTAGCGGGGGAGATCGGCCGTGGAAACGATGACGAACCGCGCCGCCGCGGGCAGGGCCAGGTTGCGATCGTTGGCGTACAGCCGGCCCCACCCCGCGCTTCTCGGGTCGAGGTCGAACCCGAGCGTGCCCGCGCACTCCCGTTTCCAGAGGTGCACGAGCGCCCTGAGTTCCTCGTGCGAAACGAGCGGGTACGCGGCGAGGACCGCCCCCTGGAGGACGCAGACCGCCGCCGCCGCCGCAAGCCAGCGTTTCCAGCGCTCCCCGGTGATCAGATCGGCGAACACCACGGCGATGGCGGGCAGCAGCGGCAGAAGGTAGCGGTCCTTGTGGATCTGGACGCCGGCGACGAAGACCGCGAGGCCGAGCAGCGCGAAGCATCCCGGCAGCGACCGCAGGATCCCCCGCCCCGGACGGTTCCTGATCGCGCCGACGATCGCCGCGACCGAGAACGGCAGGAACGCGCCGGCGAGGGTGGCGAGGTAGAAGACGAGCCGCCCGAGCGCAGCGCCCGGCGTGAAGAACTGCCGCATCACGTGGCTCTCGGAGTGCATGTTCGCCGCGAACGCCTGCGGGTGGGCCGCCGCCGCGTACAGATACCACGGGGCGACCACCAGCGAGAGGATGATCCCGTTCACGGGGTGCAGGGCCGACCACGCCAGCCGCCCGGCGCGCGCCGGGCGTGCCACCGCGAGGTAGACCAGCAGTCCGCCGAGCGGGAGCAGGCCGGCCGGCCCCTTGCTCAGGCAGCCGAGGCCGCAGGCAACGGCCGCCGCGGCAGCCCAGGGCAGCGGCCGGTCCGGAGAAATGCACATGCGCGCGTAGAAAAAAAGCGCCGCGGTCGTGAAAAGCGCCAGCAGCGGGTCGGTCATCGCGATGCGGGAGGAACTCATGAACAGGTACGACGACGACAGCACGAGGGCGGCGAGAACCCCCTTGCGCCGGTCGCCGGTCACCGCGGCGCCGAGCCGATAGGTCAAGGCGAGGGTCGCGAGCGAGAGCAGCAGGGTCGGCACGCGGCCGCTCCACATGCTCACGCCGAAGGCGAGGTACCCGGCCAGGACGGTCCAGTAGGCGAGGATCGGCTTGTTGAAGCGATAGGCTCCCTCGTACCAGGGCGAGAGAAAATCGCCGCGCTGGAGCATGTTCATCGCCGAGACCGTGTAGAAAGACTCGTCCCCCATGTAGGGGAAGCTGTTGTCGAGCGAGGGCAACAGCAGCAGGAAGTAGACGACCGCCCACAGCGACAGGAAGCGGACGGGGTGCCGCGCCGGGTCAGGCAGAACGGAAAACATCGATTCCTCCGTCGCGGATGATGGTCGTACCGTGGCCGGAGGAGTCGACGATGCCGGCCGACGCTACGGTTTCGGCTGCTCCCCGGGCGGGCACTCCACCTTCACGTTGCAGCCGTCGTCCTTCTCGTCGCGGAAAAGCTCCAGGGATCCGCCGCCGAGGAGCCGGGAGGGGTCGATGTTCAGGACCGGCGACGCGCGGAAACACTCGGCGCGGATGTAGGCGAGGATGCGTTTCTCGCCGCGGATGACCGACATCCCCTCGGGACCGGGGGCGAGAAGCACCGGGACCTCCTCGATCCCGAGCAGCGCAAGCAGCCCGCGGTTGACCCCCGGGTCGTAGGCGGCCGAACGTTCCACGCCCGGCAGGTCGAGGCCGGCGATCTGGTCGATCGGGTTGAAGTGGAAATTGCAGCTGTTGCAGGACTCGAGCGCGCGCAGCACCCCGGCGCAGTGCGGGCAGGTCGACGAGAAGACCAGGTAGAGCTGTTTGGCGGGGGCGGCGCAGCGGCGCACCCCGTACGTCCCGCCGTCGAGAGCCCGACCGCCGGCGGCGGGCTGGATCACGCCGAAGCTCAGGACGGAGAAGGTCGCGAACGAGGCGGCGAGGACCGCACCCGCGCGCAGCGACTGGCGCATCCCGGCCAACGCGTTGAGGAGTACGACGACCCCGAGAACGGAGAGGCACCAGGCGCAGAAGGCCTTCGCGACGAAGTACTGGTAGCTGAAGAGGACCCCCTCGACTGCGATCCCGGCCAGCAGAAGATAACCGAGGAGGCGCCGGGCAAGCCCCGGGGAGAGCCCGCGCCACGCGAGGAGGGCCGCCGCGAGGAAGAACCCGAACCCCGCGAGGTTGATGAACACCGGGGGCACCCGGGTCAGCGCCTCGACCACGCGGCACCCCTCGTTGAAACAGATCGCCTTGCCACGCACCAGCAGCAGGACGCACTGGGTCGCCGCGCCGAGCGCGCCAAGGAGCGAGAGGGCGATCGAAATCGTCCGTTTCACGCTCGGTTGGACTCCGGAGACGGGGTTCGGTTCCGCGAACTACTCACGGTCCCCCTTCTGGCCGACGAAGAAATCCTTCTTGTCCCGGAACAGGATGTTGAAGGTGGTCAGCGAACCATAGACCCGCGTGATGTACTGCTGCAGGTCGACTTTTTCCGCGTCGGTCAGCACCTTGTGCGCGTTGATCTGCGCCTCGAGAACGCGCAGCCGATCGCGGACCATGATGATCTTGTGGAAAAAGGCCTCGACCGGGACGCTCTTTGACGCCTGAGCCGCGTCCTGCGGCTTGAGGACCAGCTCGCCGCCCTGCCAGCGCTGGCCCATCGCAATCGCCGGCGCCCCCTCGCGCTCCTGCCGGATGAGCGCGAGCCGCAGCAGGTCATGGGCTTCACGCTCGGCCTCCGTGAACAGCGCCAGTTCCGCGCTCGGCACCGTCAGACGCTCCCCGAGGCGCGCAAAGATCACGGCGGCCACCTGGGAGTCGCCGTATCCCGCCGTGTCCTCGACGACACCCGGGCCCTTGCGCTCGTGGCGGACGAGATCGCCCTTCATCAGATCGATCGACATGCCGTTCCCTTCCCCGCTCCTAGGCGAGCTCGGAATACTTCTTCGCGTTGCCCCGGCTCTTCTCGACCGGATACCTGACGGCGTTCACGAGAATCTTCGCCTCGACCGCCGGCTCGAGATCGACCCCGAGCCGGTCCGCGAGCCGCACGGTGTAGATGAAGATGTCGGCCAGTTCCGCGGCAACCAGGGCTTGCGCCGGCGGCGGCAGCTCCGCGCTCTGCTGCTCGGTGAGCCACTGGAAATGCTCCATCAGCTCGGCCGCCTCGACCGCGAGGGCCATGGCGAGGTTCTTCGGCGCGTGGAACTGCTCCCAGTCGCGCTCGCGGGCGAAGGCGCGCAGGCGCGCGGCAAGATCGTCGATGTTCATCGCTCGACGCAGATGATGTCGTAGGCAGCGCCCGTGACGCAGCGACCGCCCTCCGGCGTGACTTCGAAGGTGTTCTCGACGCCGACCATCCCGAAGCCGGGGATACCGATCTTCGGCTCAACGGCGAGCAGCATGCCCTCCTCGAGGGGCGCGTCGAAACCCTTCGCGATCACCGGGTACTCGTCGATCGCCAGCCCGATGCCGTGACCGATGAAACGCACCTTGTTCCCGCCGAGCGCCATGAACCCCTCAGACCAGCCGGCACGCTCGGCCCAGGCGAAGCAGTGCTCGGCCAGCTGCGACGGAATGGCCCCGGGGCGCAGCTGCCCGGCAACCCAGGCCTGCACTTCGACGCAGAACTCGTGCGCCGCCGCGGCCCGCCCCGGGATCGCCGCGCGCGGCCCGGCGAAATAGACCTGCGTCTTGTCGGTGTGGTAGCCGGCGCGCACGAAGCCGATGTCGCAGGTCAGCGGCTCGCCGCGCTCCCAGCGCTTGGAAGACCCCATGTGCGGCGTCGCCGGGTGCTCACCGCGCAGGCCGACCGGCCCGTTGAAGACGCTCGGATAGTTGCCGCTCTCCCCCGCCGAGACGTGCCCGAGAAAGACCTCTTCCCCGTAGTTCTCCATGCGCAGCAGCCCCTGGTGCCCAGCGGCGAACAGCACCTCCCAGACCCGGTGCGCGATCTCCCGCTCGGTCATGCCGGGCGCGATCAGCGGCGGCAAGCCCTCGCGCAGGCAGCGGTCGTGGTCGGCGCCCGCGGCGCGGACGATCTCCAGCTCCCAGGGCGACTTGACGGCGCGGGCCAGGCTCAGCGCCCGGTCGCCGGGAACGAGCCTCGCCGGCGCGAGATGCTCCGCCAGCGTGCGCCCCAGCGCCCAGGTGATGCCCCCCATCTCCACGGCGGCGGTCGCGGCGAGCGGCGAACCGGCCCCGGCGAGCAGACGCGGCAGATCGCGGAAGGAGCGGAACGGCAGGAGGTGCGCCAGCGGCGATTCAAGACGCGCCCGCTCGAGCCCGCGGCGACAGAGCAACACCGGGTCGCCCTCGAGGGGAAGCCAGAGCACTCCCGCGCCGTAGGTACCCGTGAGGTAGTAGATGTTGAGTCGGGACAGGACCAACAGACCGCCCGACTCCGGGGCCACTCCCGCGAGCGCCCAGCGGCAGCGTTCATGCCTCAGTTGGAGCTCTTCGCGCGAAACCGGGCCTTCCTGTGGCTTCATCTCCATCCCTCCTCGTCGCGCAAAGTGTAGCAAAATCCGCCCGGCCGGCAAAACCCCCGCTGCGGCGGGCCGGTGGCACGCTGGCGATTCCTGCGCTGGATCATGCGCCGGCGATTCAATTATACTCGCCACATCCGTGCGGTTCGCCGCAGGGCCGACCGCGAAGCACCCAACCCGGACAGGGGAGGCACGCACATGGCGCCGAAGACCAGGGACATCCGGGAGTGCCTGCTGAACTTTCTCGTCGAAGACGAAGGGAAACACGCGAACCTGCCGACCTCGCCGGCCACGATCAAGAGCGGGACCTCCAGGGTCTCATGAGCGCTTTCCCGAAGCTTTGCGCCGCGGCGCACCTGCTGCCGACCGATCCGAGCGTGCCGCTGAGCGATGCCGATCTCGTGCGCCTGATCTGCAGCGACTGCCCCTTCTACAAGGAGGGCGAAGACGAGGAACTCGAGTGCGGCGCCTTCAGGCTGCTGCGCCACCTGGTGCGCAAGAAGGTGGTGACGGTGCAGGCAATCCTCGACGCCGTCCGCGGGGAGGGGTAGCGCGGGGTGGAAACCGCCCCACCGCTGGGGCCGGGGCCGGGGCCGGGAGACTGGCTGGCCCCCGCCTCTCACTGCGCCCTCAAGCGTCTCGAAACACCGGCGCTGTACGACATTCGCGCCGACGAACTGTATGAACTCGACGAGGAAGCACTGCGCTTCCTGGCGTCCGGCCCCTCCCGCGCAGCGGCCGACCGATCGCCGGAGACGGCGGCTTGTGTCGGCTACTGTCTTGCCGAGGGGCTGCTTGTACCCGCCGAGGCCGCCGTAGCGACGCTCGTCCCGACCGCGCCGCCGCTGATCCCCAGCCTGCGCTACCTGCTCGTGCACCTCACCGACCGGTGCACGCTGCGTTGCCGGCACTGCTTCATCGGGCCGCAGACCGGCGCCGACCTGCCGCTTGCCGAGGTGCTGCGGCTCGCCGACGAGTTCGCCGTCCTCCAGGGGCTGCGCTTCATCGTCTCCGGCGGCGAGCCGCTGATGCACCGGCACTTCTGGCGGCTCAACGACCGGCTCCCGGCGTACCCCTTCCGCTCGATCCTGCTGACGAACGGCACCCTGCTGGATCGCCAGGCCGCTCGCGCGCTGCGCTTTCACGAGGTCCAGGTGAGCCTCGACGGCCCGCAGCGCGCACACGACGCGCTGCGCGGCACGGGGAGCTTCCGCCGCGCGATCGCTGCGCTGCGCCACCTCGCGGAGGCGGGCGTGCCCACCTCGGTGGCGAGCGTGGTCTTCGCGGGGAACCTCGGGCTCTTCGACGAACTGGAAAAGATCCTCGAGGAATTCCCGCTGCGCGGCTGGTCGATCGACGTCCCCTGCCCCGCCGGCGCGATGACCGAAAATCCCGCGCTGCTCCCCGACACGGCGCGGGCCGCCGCCCTCATGGCGCGCTCGTTCGGCGGCGGTTTTTACGGGTCGAGCGGCGGTTGGGCCTGCGGCGCGCACCTGGCCGCCGTGATGGCCGACGGGACGATCGACAAGTGCGGCTATTTCACCGATCGGCGTTCGGGTCACGTCCGCGAAGGACTGGCGGCCGCATGGGCGCGTCTCCCCCGCTGGCGACTCGAGGAGCTCTCCTGTCGCTGCTCGCACCTTGCCGAGTGCCGCGGCGGCTGCCGCTTCCGCGCGCAGGCCCACGGCAACCTGCTCGGCCCCGATCCCGCGCTGTGCCATCTGCGCGGCGTGCCCGTCGGCGGCGACCGCCGGGGATCCTGACGACGATCCAGAACACGTCCGGCCCCGTCAACGCCTCGGGCGAGTCCGACGGAGTGCGGGACCGGAAATCTGTGGCGAAGCCGACGGGACCGACGTATCTTTAGCCAATCTGAAGGGACTCGCGGGGGCGGTGCCTTGCCTGGAAACGCATGAGGGGAGGGTGACATGTCCATGATTGCGCGCTTTTCCCTGCCGCTTGGTGTGTGGTTCTCGATCGTGTTCCTGTCCGTGGGACCCTGGATTCCGGGCGCCCGGGCGGGAAGCCGGGAGGTCGCGGAATCACGCCCCCTTCCAAACGTAGAGGTCCGTTCGATCGCCACGGGCAAGGACGTCCGCCTTGCCAGTTCCCTTGCCGGCAGGCCGGCTGTCCTGATGCTGACCGACGGCAGCGGCCCCCCGGCGTGCCCCGTGGGGCGGGCGGCGGCGGATCTGCAGCGCGACTACGGCCCCTGGTTTTCGTGGGTTGCCGTGTTGAGCGGGGCGTTCGCCGTCTCCGACCTCGATTCGGTCCGCGGCGCCTCGCCGGTGCGCTTCGAACGGCTCTATCTCGATCGGGCCGGCGCGTTGCGCGCCGCCCTCAGCGTAGCGCACCTTCCGGCGCTGCTGCTGGTCGATGAGGACGGGGCGGTTCACGAGATCTGTTCCCCCGACGGCAGCTTGGCGCGGTTCGAGGAGGTCGCGCAGAGAATCCGGGCGCTCGCCGCCGGGTCGCGGCGCCGGCGCTCCGGCTTCGACGATTTCCGGTTGCCGCTGGTCGGCCGTGAAGGGCTCGTCTCGTTCCTCGACGTCGCCGGGCGCGAGAGCACGATGGTTGCCTTCCTCAACGCCGGGAGCCGTCCCTGCGCCCGACAGCTCGAGGTCCTCGATTTCGCCCGGGACACGCAGGCGGGGCGGGTGAGCTTCGTGGCCGTCTTCCTCGACGGCGCTCCCGACACGCGCATCCGGGGCTTCCTCGGCGCAGCGGGCGTGACCCCCGACTTCATCCTCCGCGACCCCGAGAGGCAGCTCGCGGCTCGCTACGGCATCGACGCCGTCCCCGCCCTGCTCGTCATCGACGCGACAGGAGCCATCGCGCTCTCGCGCAGCGGCTACCGCGAGGAGGAGCGCGACGAACTCTACCGGGATCTTGTGCGCGCCTTCGCCGAAGGGGCGCCCGCTGCGGCGGCCGTCGACCCGGCGGTCCGGGAGGCCCGGCGCCTGCACGCCGAGGCCTGCGCGTTCCTGCGCGAGGGAAAACCGGAGTACGCGCTGCTCTACCAGGAGCGGATTCTCGAATTGCTGCCGGACTTTCACTCCGTCAACCTGCGCATCGCCGAAGCCGCGATCGCCGCCGGGAGGCCGGAACTCGCGCTCCGCGGCCTGGCCCGGTATCTCGCCGCGGAACCCCGGACCTATGACAGTTCGCAGGTCCGTCAGACGATCGCCGGCCTGCTCGCGCCGGGACCCTGACCGCTGGCGGGAGCTGCGCCTGGGGCCGTGCGGTACGAGGCGCAGTCGCAGCTCTCGAAGGCCCGCTTGACACCGTTGGGTGCCCGGGATAGTTTCATGACACAGGTTGTCGTTTCCCCGATTCGCGCCGGCGCTGGCGCGCAATTCAGGAAAGGAGGTGAACGCCCGTGAAGATCACCAAGCTGACCAAAGAGACCTCGACGCTCTGCAAGTGCAAGAGCAGCTGTTAACCGCTTTTTTTACCGATCCCGAAAACCCCGGGGGGGATGCCCTCCGGGGTTTGCCATGGTCAGTGACCAGGGCTTCCCCTTCGGCGGCGGTGTCCCGACGCTGCGGCCTCCATTGTGCTCACTACGATCGCGCCG
>Ga0315271_10000951_pt1 | contig 17065 bp, 13 predicted proteins | sample C3_top_MG_FD_204664 | JGI IMG/M metagenome (GOLD analysis project Ga0315271, IMG submission 204664) | Sediment microbial communities from Yellowstone Lake, YNP, Wyoming, USA - C3_top | ecosystem: Environmental > Aquatic > Freshwater > Lake > Sediment | place: USA: Wyoming | collected 2017-08-01
CTGAAGATCCGCTGGGGCTGCTCGTACTTCGCCTCGGCGACGGCCAGCAGGAGCGAGTCCCAGATCGTCAGCTTGTCGAAGTCCATGATGACCTGGTTGCTCTTGACCACCCCCTGCCGGGCCAGCTGGTCGGCGGGCATGCTCGAGAGCACCACGGCCCTGCCGCCGTCCGCGGGCAGGAGCGAGATCCGGCCCCGGTCGAGCGGGATCGAGTGCATGATCATGCGCATCAGCGTCGTCTTGCCCGCGCCGTTGGGCCCGATGAGCCCCTCGATGGGATGCTCTCCGAGGACGAGGTCGTCGATGTCGACCACGACGTGGCCCGAGAAGCTCTTGACCGCTCCCTCGACATGGATCCGCGGCCGTGTGGCGGGCGCGGCCGCCACCACCTCAGCGGCCATGGATCTTCTCCATCAGCTTGTCCCGCCGCATGTCGCCGAGCAGGCCCAGCGGCCGGAACAGCAGCACGAGGATCAGCGTCAGCCCGAACACGACCTCGCGCAGGACCGGGATCGTCTGGGAGTACCAATCCCTCGGCAGGGGCAGGTATGTCCGCACGACGATGTCGAACAGGCCGACCGTCAGGACGACGCCCACCACGGCGCCCCAGACGCGGGCGGTCCCGCCCAGCACCAGCCCGACGATGGCGGCGAGCGTGATCCCGATGCCGATCTGCCCGACGTCGAGGTACCGAACCATGATGGCGTCCATCGCGCCGAGCGCGCCCATTGCCGCCGAGGTGACCGCGAACAGCCAGAGCTTGGTGCGGAACGTCGACTTGCCGAGGCTGCGGGCGAGCGGCTCGTTGCCGCCCATGGCGATCAGGAGACGCCCATGCGGCGAGCGGTGCACCCGCCAGACGTAGAGGAGGATCGCGGCGACCACGACGGCGGTGATCAGGAGCCAGACGAACTCGTTCTCCTTGGTCTTGCCGATGTCGAACGGGAAGCGGAGCCCGCCCAGACCGAACGCCCCGCCGGTGATCTCCTCCTCGGTGGTGGCCAGGATCTGGACGACGGTCGCAAACCCGAGCGTGACGACGAGCACGCCGTCCGTGTCCAGGTCCGAGATCAGCCACCCGACGAGGAGCCCGGCCAGACCGGCCACGATCGTGGCCGCGGCGATGCACACGAGGAACAGCCAGGGGTCCGCGAACGGCCAGTCAACCTGCGTGTACAGCACGCCGAAGGTGTACATGCCGACGCCCCAGAACCCCACGACGCCGAAGTTGGCGATCCGGGTGAGCCCCAGCTGGAGATGGAGGAGCAGGGCGAGGCCCGTGATCATCACCACCTCGAACAGCCCCGTGATGAGGAAGGCGTCGAGCCAGTCGAGCATGCCTCTACACCTTCGCCGTCTCGGTGAGCCGCCGGCCGCGCCACTTCAGGATGGCGATGAACCCGACGATGAGCACAACCTGGGCGTACAGGATCTGGTCGAACTGGAGCGCCATGGCCGCCAGCGCGATCCCGGTCACGACCGCGACGGCGATGACTCCGCCGAGCCCCCCAGCCCCGCCGACGAGCACGACAAGCAGGATCGGGAGGAACTGCCGCCAGCCGAGCAGCGGGGACACGGACGCCCCGACCCCGTAGAACGCGCCCGCGAGGCCGCCGGCGACGCCGGCGATGAACCAGATCAGCAGGCTCACCGCCAGCGGCCGGATCCCGCTCACCTGGGCGAGGGCGGAATCACTGGCCAGCGCCCGGATCTGGAGGCCGAGCCTCGTGCGCTGGATGATCCAGTAGAGCGCCACCGAGAGGGCTGCGACGGTCACCAGGGCGACCAGGCGGAACGACGTCACCCCGACGTCGCCAATGAAGATCGTCTCGGGCGGGGGGACGTCGAAGAAGCGCTCCGGATAGCCGAAGATGAACTGCAGGCCGTGCCGGAGCACGATCGACAGCCCGAAGGAGATGATGATCAGCTCCAGCCCGCCCACTCCCCGCCGCCGTGCCGGACGGAAGAGGACGAGGTACGTGGCGACGCTGAGCGCACCCGACAGCAGCGCGGCCGGGATCAGCACGGCGTAGAAATTGAGGCCGTAGGTCGTGTTGAACCACATCCCGAAGTAGGCGCCGAGCGTGATCGTCTCCGCATAGGCCACGTTGATGAGACCCGTGAGGCGGTACAGCAGCGCGAAGCCGATCGCGGCGAGAACCAGGGGCGCGTTCTCGGTGAGGCCGATGACGAGGGACTGGGTGAGGAAGTCCATCAACCGGTGCCGGCCATGGGGGACAAGGAACGACACGAGGACGCGGCGATCCCGATCCACCGGGATCGGATGCTCCTCGTGCGCGCCTCGCTGCCCATGGTCCGCCCTCGCGAAGGAAGTCGGTGCGCACAACGCGGTGTGCGCGACAATCATGGGGACGCGATCATCGATTATCGAGGATAGTAGTCGGGCCGCATCCGACGATGCAAGCGGATAATCGACGACCCCGGCGGGCGAGGACAGGGCCGGAGGACACCATGGCGGCAAACCAGGAGGCGACGGAGGGCCGCCACGTCGGCGGCCTGCTCACGGTGCTGGCAGCGGCCGCGGCCATGGGCACCCTGGGGCCGGTCGCGGGCGTCGCCTACCGCGAGGGGCTCGAGCCGGCGACCCTCAGTGCCCTCCGGGCGGGCATCGGCGCCGCGATCCTGGGCGCGCTCGTCCTGTCCGGCCGCCAGCCGTCCGTCAGCCTCACCCGGCTGCCGGCCCGGCAGCGGACGATGCTCCTGCTCGCCGTGGTCATCAACGGCCTGATGAACCTGGTGCTCTTCTTCGCCTTCGGGGCGATGGCCGTCGGGCTCGTCATGGCCATCTTCTACTGCTACCCCGTGCTCGTCGCCCTCATGTCCGCCGCCCTCGGCCGCGAGCGGCTGACCCCGGTGCGCGTCCTCGCGCTCGCCATCTCCTGTGCGGGCCTCGCCCTGGTGCTCGGCAGCCAGCTCGGTCCCGGAGCGCATGCGACCGCGGCCGGCATCGTCCTCGCGGCCATCGCCGCGCTGTGCCACGCGATCTACCTGGTGGCGATCCGCGGCGGGTTCGACGACGTGCCCGCCGTCCAGGCAACCTCGCTCGTCCTCCTCGGCGGGCTGGCCATCTCGGGCACAGCCGCGATCGTCATGGGCGGAGCGGGCGGAGCGGGCGAGTGGATCACCTCGCCGGCGGCATGGGCCGCGATCCTGTGCGCCGCGACATTCGGGGCACTCCCGAAGGTCTGGATCATGGGCGGCGTGCGCCGGATCGGCAGCACCAGGGCCGCGGTCGCCCTGCTCGTCGAGCCGGTCGTCGCCGTCGTGGTGGCGGCGGTCCTGCTCGACCAGCAGCTGACCGCTGCCGAGCTGGCCGGTGGGGCGGCAATCCTGGCCGCCGTCGTGCTCATGCAGCGTCCGGACCCGGGAGCGGGCTCCACCCGCGAGGCCGAGGGCGCCGAGGGCGCTGAGGCCGTGCCGCGGGCCGAGGGCGCTGAGGCCGTGCCGCGGGCCGAGGGTACCGGTCCGCTGGGAGGCTCAACCGTGCAGTGAAGCGCATAGATGCGCCGCCCAGCGGCCGGTTCGGGCTCGTCTTGGGGCCAGGACGTGCGATCCGGTTCGCCACACGGCTCATTCCGGGCCTGGACCGCACGGTTGAACCGGTGCGCGGCTCGACGATGAGTGCGGAACGGTCGCGGCTCGACGAGGGGTGCGGGGTGCGGGGCGGTCGCGGCTCGACGAGGCGTGCGGCGGCCGGTCGAGGATTGTGCCCGCGACGCCCTTGACGACGGGTGCGGTCACACCGACAATCGATTATCGATGCGTGGCCGTGCCGTTGGTGCCGGCCGAATGGCGAGCCCCGGAGGAATGGCGGCGCGGGCCTGGGCCCGGGTCGCGGCAGCGGAGGTGAACTCGGGAACCATCGCGCGCACTCTAGGGACTCGCGAGCAGTCGACCGGCCCGTCATCGGGCGAACGCTCCGGAGGCGGCACCAGGCCGCACGACGGGGTCAGGCCCAAAGCGTCCTCCCGGGCCGATGCAGTGCCGACGCCGCAGTCCAGCGGATCGGAAGCGCGGCCGGGCCGCGCCGTAGCGAGCGGCGGACAGGCGGCTGCCAGGGGATGGCACCGCCGGGATCGCGCCAGGGAGGAAGCACCGGTGCCTCTGAAGGAAGAAGTCCTCGCAACGTTCCTCGGGGACGACTCGTTCCCGGTCGAGTGGACGTCGGAGACGGAGCAGCTCCTGTTCTGGGTCTACGACGACCTGCACTGCCCCAAGCCCCTGAGCCCGATGTACGAGGACATCGGCGGCTGGTGGCTCTCCTGCGACCACATGTTCCGCCGGTTCGGGACGCCGTTCGCGTCCGACTGGATCTACAAGAACATCAACGGATACCTGTACACCGCGGCGATCCCGGCCGAGGCCGGCCTCACCGTCGAGACGCAGGAGTACAACTACCGGACCAACCCCATCGTCCCCGAGGACGACGGGTATGCCGGCAAGATCGGCGCCTACCTCGGCGCCGTGCTGCCCGTCTACGGCCAGAACTTCACGTACTGGTGGCGCACCCGGTTCGTGCCCGAGATGGACCGCAACTTCGCGTACATCGAGGGGGAGCTGGACAAGAAGGATCAGCTGAGCCTGGCCGAGCTGGCCGTCCTGTTCGAGGACGCCATCGACATGCACGACCGCCACTGGAAGATCCACTGGATGCTGAACTTCGCGCAGCTGAGCGCGACGCTCAACCTCCGCGCGGTCATGCAGGAGACGCACGGCAAGATCGACGAGGTCCTGCTCGGCCGCCTCCAGAACTCCTCCAACGACCGCAACTGGGACAAGATCCGGGCCCTGTGGGAGATGAAGGAGGAGATCAAGGGCGACGCGGAGCTGCGCTCGATCTTCGCGGCCGCAACCGCCGCCGAGATCGTGCCGGCGCTGCAGGCAGGCGAGCGCGGCCGCCGGTTCATCGACGAGCGGGTCGTCCCGTACCAGAAGGAGTTCGGCTGGCACGCGGTCTGGAGCCACGAGTTCATCTACCCGTCCTTCCGCGAGGATATGAACCCGGTCATCCAGCTGGTCCGCGACCAGTACGCGTCCGACTACGACTACCCGACCAAGATCGCGGCCCTCAAGGCGGACATCGACGCCGCGGCCGAGGAGATCCTCGCCGGGCTTGAGGGCGAGGCGCTCGAGAAGATGCGCGCCGCCAACGAGATCAACCTCAAGATGGCGCCGCTGACGCCCGACCACCACTTCTACATCGACCAGGGCGCCAACGCCCACGTCCGCCTGGTGCTCATCGCCATCGGCGAGAAGCTCGTGGCGCAGGGCGTCCTCGACGCGCCCGACGACGTGATCCTGTTCCGCTACAACGAGCTGCGCGAGTTCATCGGCAATCCCGCCGCTTTCGACGGACGGGCGATCGCCGCGACCGCGCGGGCCAAGCGGGCGGCGGCCGAGAAGATCCAGCCCAAGGACTGGGTCGGCACGGTCACCGCGACGCAGCTCGCGTTCCCCTACCTCAACCTGTGGGGCTTCCCCGACAAGTTCTACCGCTCCGTGGTGAAGGAGCCGGGCAAGGTCGTGGGCATCGCCGGCTCACCGGGCGTGGTCGAGGGCGTGGCGCGCGTCGTCATGTCCGAGGCCGAGTTCGACAGCCTCCAAGAGGGCGAGATCCTCGTCTGCCAGATGACCAACCCGGCCTGGCAGGTGCTCTACGGGAAGATCATCGCCGTCGTCACGGACGCCGGCGGCACCGTGTCCCATCCGGCCGTGCTCGCCCGCGAGTACGGGATCCCCGCGGTGGTCGGCACGTCGGTCGCCACCTGGAGCATCAAGACGGGCGACAGGCTCCGCGTCGACGGCAACGCCGGCGTCGTGGAGATCCTCTAGCTCTGGCCGCCGGCTCGAAGGGCTGACGCCACACCATGACCCGTCAGGGCGCGATCTCGCGCAGCGTCCTCTCGGACCAGGTCAAGGATCGCCTGCTCCAGGCGATCCTTGACGGCCGCTACCCGCCGGGGGCCAGGATCGTCGAGACCCGCGTCGCGCGGGAGCTCGGCACGAGCCAGGCCCCCGTGCGCGAGGCGCTCCGCGACCTCGAGGCCCTGGGGGTCGTGGAGACGACCGCGTTCCGGGGAGCCCGCGTCCGCCGGCCATCGGCGGCCGAGCTCCTCGAGGCGTTCGTCGTCCGCTCCGAGCTCGAATCCCTGGCCGCCAGGCTGGCGATCCCGAGGATCACCGAGACCGACCTGGAGACGATGGAGGGCCACATCGCCGACATGCAGCGCTCCGCAGACGCGGGCGACGCGCATGCCGAGGCGATGGCCGACGCCGCCTTCCACGGCCTGATCATCGAGCGCTCCGGCAACGGCACGCTCATGCGGGTCTGGCAGACCCTCGAACCGTTCTCCCGCACCTACATCACGATCGAGGCGCCGGGCACGGATCGCCGCCAGATCGCGGACCGGCATCTCCCGGTGCTCGACGCCTTCCGGCGTCGCGATACGGACCTGGCCACGACGGTGCTGCGACGCCATTTCGACGATGCTGCAACGATGCTGGCCATCCACTGGCCGGACGACGCCTGAGCCAACCCAGCGAAAGGACACGATGAACGACAAGCTTCAGCTGACGGAGGAGTTCTCGGCGGGCGCCGCTCGCCTGCGGGTGGACGTCCATGGTGCGGATCCGCGCGAGCACGTGCTCGATGACCTGACCTTCCTCAACTACCGCCTCGCCGACGTCCGCATCTCCCCCGAGGTCACGCTGGGCGACCCGGACATCGTCTGGAACCAGGACGGCGAGAAGGCGGTCTCGTACGACGGCCAGGCGGTGACGTTCACGGGTCCCTGGCCTGCCGGGCCCATCCAGAAGGTCATCGTGGCGGTCCTGGCCCTGCGCATGGAGGCCGTGGGCATCCATCCGTCGCACAGCGCCGCCGTCAACTACCGCGGCAAGACGTTCCTCTTCCTCGGCGGCGAGTCCAACCACGGCAAGAGCATGGGTCTCATCGAGGCCGGCGTGCGCGGCGCACTCCAGGTCGCGTCGGAGACCACGGTCATCAGCGACGACGGACGCGCCGTGATGGGCTCGGTGGACACGTTCCTGCGCAAGCGCACCGAGGGCACCGAGCGCTCGGACAAGGCGGCCCCGAACAAGGGCGTCGAGAAGTTCTGGGGCGAGATGCCCACCTGGGGCATGCACGAGGGCACCCCGAACATCGACCTCGTGATCGTCCCCGCGATCGATGGCAACTTCGATCCAGCGACTAATGAGCTGATCCCGTTCGAGCGGCAGTTCCAGTTCCTGCACTCGCTGCAGAACTACTTCCTGACCAACGAGCTGCTGGCGCCCGGGCACGTCATGCCGATGGTGGACAACGACGTCCTGCGGGCACGGCGGGCAGACTTCGTGAACCGCTTCTGCGAGCGGCCGTTCTTCTTCATCCGCGCGGCGACACCGCAGGTCCTCCTCGACGAGGTCGACCGGATCCTCTAGCGGCAGCTGGAACCGGACACCATGCACCCGTTCACCTACGCCCGGCCCGCCTCGCTCGCCGAGGCGGTCGCCCTGCTCGCCGAGCGCGGACCGGACGCCCGGATCCTCGCCGGTGGCACGGACCTCGTGATCCGGCTGCGGGACGGCACCGTGGCGCCCGGTGTCGTGGTGGACGTCAAGCGCATCCCGGAGCTTGCGCCGGGAATCCGCGTCGAGGACGGGCGGCTGGTCATCGGGGCCACGACCGTGATGACGGACATCGCCGCCCACCCGGTGATCCGCCACCACGCCGCTGCGCTGGCCGAGGCGGCCGCCGTGGTGGGCTCGGTGCAGATCCGGAACCGGGCGACGCTGGCCGGCAACCTGTGCAACGCGTCGCCAGCCGCCGACACGGCCCCGGCGCTGCTGGTCCACGGGGCGGTCCTGGTCGTCGCCGGGCCGGGCGGCATGCGGCGGATCGACCTCGACGACTTCTTCGTCCGGTCCGGGGTCACCACGCTGGCCCGCGGGGAGCTGGTGACCGCCGTGGAGCTGCCGATCCCCGCGGAGCGCATCGCGAGCGCGCACGAGCGGAGGACGCGTCGCCGGGGCCACGACCTCGCGTCTGTGACCCTGGCCTGCGGCGTGGACCGCTCGGGCGTCACGCGCATCGGGTACGGGAGCGTGGGACCGCGGCCGCTGCTGCGCTTGGACGAGAGTCGCACCCTGGCCGACGCCGGGGCGTCAGCGGACGCCAGGGCAGCCATCTTCGAGACGATCTTCGCGGACGCGAGCCCGTCGCCGCGGTCCATGCGCGCAGGCCCCGAGTACCGGCTCGCGATGCTCCGTGTGCTGGGCCGCCGAGCGCTGGCCACGTCGATCGCCCGCCTCGAGGCAGAGGGCGTGGCATGACCGACGTGCTGCCGATCGAGGTCACCGTCAATGGTCGCCGGCGGACCGTCAGCGTCGCCCCGCACCACACCCTGCTGGAGGTCCTCCGGGACGACCTGGCGCTGACCGGCACCAAGGAGTGCTGCCTCGTGGGCGAGTGCGGTGCCTGTACGGTCCTCATGGACGGCCGCGCCGTGGATGCCTGTCTGGTCCTGGCCGTCGAGGCCGACGGGACCGGGATCCTCACGGTGGAGGGCCTGGCGCGCCCCGACGGCATGCTCTCCCCGCTCCAGGCGGCGTTCCTCGAGAAGGGCGCCGTCCAGTGCGGCTTCTGCACCCCTGGCCAGCTGGTGGCGGCGCACGCGCTGCTGGGGGAACACCCGCATCCGACCCGCGTCGAGATCGAGGACGGCCTGGCCGGCAACCTGTGCCGATGCGGCTGCTACCAGCAGATCTTCGAGGCGGTCGAGGCCGTTGCCGGCACCGCGGAGGCGCCCGGTGGCGCGGTGGCACCTGCGACCGCGGAGGCGGACCGATGACGGAACCGATGACGGGCATCGGCGGCTCTCCGGCCCGGGTCGGCGGCCTCGGACGCGTGACCGGCGCCCAGCTGTACCTCGCCGACCTGCTGCTGGCGGGCGCGCTCCACGCCAGGCTGGTCACGCTCGACTGTGCCCGCGCCCGGATCATCTCCGTCGATGCCGGCGAGGCCCTCCGGCTGCCGGGCGTCCACCTCGTGATGACCGCGGACGACCTGCCGCAGCCGGTCCCGCGGTTCGGGCCCCAGAACGCAGACCGGCCGGTGCTCGCCAGCGGCGAGACGAAGTACCACGGCGAGCCCGTGGCGCTGGTGGTCGCGGACACGCGGGAGCAGGCCGAGGCGGCGGCGCGCGCCGTACGCGTCGAGCACGAGGAGCTGCCCGCGGTCTTCACCGTGGCGCAGGCGCTGGCGCCCGACGCACCGCTCGTCCAGGACCAGGCGCTGCGCGGATCGGATCCGCGCGCCGGGACCAACGTCCTGGCCGAGCACCGCGTCGGCTGGGGCGACCCCGACTTGGCAGCCGCCGGTGCGGACCTCGTCATCGAGCGCCGCCACACGTTCCCGATGGTCACCCACTTCGCGATCGAGACGCACGCCTGCGCGGCGGCGCCGGACGGCGACGGCGTCGCGGTCTGGAGCACCATCCAGCACCCGAACTGGCTCCAGCGGATCATCGCCGGCCTCACGGGCATGCCGCTCTCGAAGGTCCGCGTCTACGCCCCCGACCCGGGCGGCGGCTTCGGCGGCAAGCAGCACACGAAGTACGAGCCCGCGGTGGTGTTCGCGGCGTTGCGGCTGGGCCGGCCCGTTCGCCTCGTCCTCACGCTCGAGGAGACGTTCCAGGCGGTCCGGCGGGCATCCTGCGAGGCGCGCGTCCGAACGGGGTTCCACGCCGACGGCCGCATCGCGTTCCAGGACATCGAGGCGGACTACCTGATCGGCGCCTACACGGACATCGCGGACCGGGTCGTGGGCAAGGGCTCGTACCCCGCCGCTGGGCCGTACAACGTGCCGGCGGTGCGGATCGTCGCGCGCAGCGTGCTCTCGCACACCGTGCCGTCCACCGCGTTCCGGGGGTTCGGCAATCCCCAGGTCAACTGGGCCGTGGAGTCCACCTTGGACGAGGGGGCCGACGCGCTCGGCATCGACCGTCTCGAGATCCGCCTGCGCAACTTGGCGAAGCGAGGCGACGCCTTCATCCCCTTCGATACACCGTGCGACGGCGACTGGGAGCAGACCGTGCGCATCGCCGCGGAGCGGATCGGCTGGGGCACGCCGCTTGCCGAGGGACGTGGACGGGGCATTGCGCTGGGGATCAAGTCCGGGCCGACGACGGGCCTCTCCTACTCCATCGTCCGGCTCCTCGCGGACGGCTCGGTGGTTGTCTACGCGGGGACCTCCGACATGGGTCAGGGCGCGCGGACCGTGTTCGCGCAGATCGCGGCCCAGGAGCTGGGTGCACCGCTCGACTGGGTGACCGTCGTGATGGGCGACACCGCGATCGTGCCCTACGACCAGCAGACGTCCGCGTCCCGGTCCACGGTGCTGATGGGGAACGCGGTCCTGCTTGCATGCCGGCAGATCCAGGACCGCCTGCGCGCGATGGCCGCGCGGCTCCACGACGTGGACGAGGCCGCGGTCACCGTGGATCGCGGCCTCGTGCGCCTCCCCGACGGCCGGGAGCTGACGGTCCTCGAGGTGCTCAAGCCGGGTCTCGGGAAGCTGGGCGGCGAGCTCACCGGTCTGGGCGAGTCCCGCAAGGACGCGGAGCCGGGTCACCCGCTGGGCGGCGCCCCCGCCTTCTTCGAGTTCAACTGCACGGCCGTCGAGGCCGAGGTGGACCGCGAGACCGGCGACGTGACGATCGTCAGGCACGTGACGGTCTCAGACGTCGGAAAGGCCCTCAACCGGCTCCAGGTCCGGATGCAGGACGAGGGCGCGGCGATCCAGGGCCTCGGGCACACGCTCATGGAGCAGTACATCTACGACGACCGGGGCCGGGTGCGGAACCTGGGCGCCATCGACTACCGGATCCCCACCAGCATGGACCTGCCGCTCGAGCTGGTCAGCGAGATGGTGGAGAACGGTGACGGCCCGGGTCCCTACGGGTCCAAGGGCATGAGCGAGGGCGCGCTGCTGTGCGTGGCGTCGGCCGTCGGGGGGGCCGTGCGCGAGGCCATCGGCGTCCCGATCCGCGACCTGCCCCTCACGCCGGAGCGCGTCTGGCGAGCCATCCAGGAGGCCGCCGCCCAGGACGACAACACAGCCGCCGGCGAGCGCGGCGAGGAGACGCAGCGATGAGGATCGGCAAGGAGATCGGGCCCGTCGGCGACATGCCGGCCGAGCAGGTCGTGCGCGCGGCTGGACTCGTGCGCGAGGGACGGATGGTGTCCCTGGCGGCGACGCGGTTCCCGGGGATGCCCCTGTTCCCCGGTCACCCGCCGTTCCAGGTGCTCAACTACCGGACGCCCCGCGGCATCCGCGTCACGGGTGCCCAGCCCTGGGGACCCGTCAACGACGCCGGGCTCGGCTACATGGCCGAGTACGTGATGGCCACCAGCCACTCGGGCGCGCACATGGACGCCCTCGCCCACATGACGGTCGGCGACGACATGCACTGGTACGGCGGCGGCAACGCCGACGAGCACCTGACCGACTTCGGGCCGGTCCACGGCGATGCATCCAGGATGCCGCCGTTCTTCACCAGGGGCGTGCTCATCGACGCCCCGACGTTCCGGGGGGTGGACTGTCTGCCCAAGGGCTCGCCGATCGACGCCGCCGAGATGGAGGCCATCTGCGCCGCCCAGGGCGTGGAGGTCCGACCGTGGGACGTCGTGGTGATCCGGACGGGCTACATGGGCCTGTGGCCCGATGCCGAGCGGATGGCCGAGCACAAGACCCCGGGCCCGGACATCTCCGTGGCCCACTGGCTGCTGGAGCGGGGCGTGATCGCCACCGGTACCGACACCGAGACGTACGAGGTGCAGCCGGCGCCTGACCCGGGTCCAACGGGCAACCCGCAGCCCGTCCACACCGCGCTGCTGATCGAGAACGGGATCTACATCATGGAGAGCCTCGACCTCGAGGAGCTCGCGCGGCAGCGGATCTACGAGTTCCTGTTTGTCGCCCTGCCCGTCAAGATCCGCGGCGCCACGGGTTCGATGATCGACCCTGTCGCCGTGGTGTGATCGCCGTCACGTAGCCGCCCGCCAGCCCCAAGGAGTCACCCGATGTCCGCCGTGCCCGCCACGATGCAGGCCCTTGTCGTGCTTGAGCCATCCGTGCTCGAGATCCGTGAGGTCCCGGTCCCGGTGCCCGGCCCCAACGAGGTGCTGGCGAGGGTCCACGCGGTCTCCATCTGCGGCACCGACGCCCACCTCATCCGGGGCGACTACCCGGGCTTCTGGCCGCCCGCCTTCCCGTTCATCCCCGGGCACGAGTGGGCGGGCGAGATCGTCGCCCTGGGTCCCGGTGCCGACCGCTTCGGCTGGACGGAGGGCGACCGCGTCGCCGGCACCAGCCACGACGCCTGCGGCGTCTGCCAGAAGTGCGTCGAGGGCCGCTACAACCTGTGCGAGAACTACGGCAGGGCTGGGCTCCACAAGCAGTACGGCCACAGCGTCCAGGGCGCCGACGCGACCTACGTGGTCCAGGGCGTCAAGACGATCTTCGCCCTCCCCGACTCGATCTCGTTCGATCACGGTGCCGTCATCGACCCGGCGTCCATCGCGCTCCATGTCGCCAACCGCGGCGGCGTCAGCCCGGGCGACACGGTCGCGATCACGGGCGCCGGGGCCATCGGCCTCCTGGGTGGCGACGCCGCCCGGATCAGGGGTGCCGGGCGCGTGATCGTGGTCGGGCGGGGCCACCGCCTCGCGAAGGCCGCCGCGATGGGGTTCGAGACCGTTGACACGGCCGCCGGGGATCCCGTGGGGACCGTCCGGGCGATGACCGGTGGGCTCGGCGTGGACGTCGTGCTCGAGTGCGCGGGCGTGCCGGAGATGGTGCAGGCCGCGCTGGGCATGCTCCGCCGGGGCGGGCGCTGTGCCGCCGTCGGCATCCCGACCGTGGGCGTGGAGATCGCGATGCAGCACCTCGTGCTCGACGAGCTGGAGCTGGTCGGGTCACGCGCGTCGGCAGGTGAGATGCGGCGGGTGATCCCGCACGTCGAGCAGGGCCGGATGCGGGTGAGCGAGATGGTGACCCACCGCTTTGCGCTGGCCGACTACGCCGAGGCGCTGGCCACGTTCAACGACCGCTCGAGCGGCGCGATCAAGATCATCGTCAACCCCTAGCCGGACCGCACCCGCGGCGCCAGGAGAGCACGTCCCGTGCCGTACGTCTACCCCTACGACCACCACCACGACCTCGACCCGGATGCCATCACGCTGCTGCTCGGCGGCAAGGCGGCCAACATCGCGACGATGGCCGTGGACCTCGGCCTGCCCGTCCCGCCGGCCTTCACGATCACGACCGAGGCCTGCAAGGCCTACCTCGCGGGCGGCTGGCCCGATGAGCTGGACGCCGAGATCGGCGAGCAGATGGCCCGCATCGAGGCCCTCGTCGGCCGGCGCTTCGGCGATCCGGCGGACCCGCTGCTGGTCAGCGTGCGCTCCGGCGCGCCCCGTTCGATGCCCGGGATGATGGACACGATCCTCAACCTCGGGCTCAACGACGCGACCGAGGCCGGTCTCGCTGCCGCCTCAGGGGATGCGGCCTTCGCCGCCGACTGCCACGCCCGGTTCCGGAAGGTCTACCGCGACATCGTGGGGGTCGAGGCCGTCCCGACGGACCCGTGGCAGCAGCTCCGCGGCGCCGTGGAAGCCGTGTTCGACTCCTGGAACAGCGACCGCGCCCGCGCCTATCGCGAGGTCGAGGGGATCAGCGGTGACCTTGGCACGGGCGTGACAGTTCAGGCGATGGTCTTCGGCAACCTGGGGCATGACTCCGGCACGGGGGTCCTGTTCACGCGCAACCCCGCGACGGGCGAGGACGCGCTCTACGGCGACGTGCTCTTCAACGCCCAGGGCGAGGATGTCGTCGCCGGGACGCACGACACAGAGCCCATCTCGTGCCTGGACGCCCGCATGCCGGCGGTGGCGGCGGAGCTGCGCCGGTACGCGGACATGCTGGAGCGCCGGTACCGCGACTGCTGCGACATCGAGTTCACGATCGAGCGCGGGCGGCTGTGGATGCTCCAGGTCCGGGTTGGCAAGCGGACGCCGCAGGCCGCCCTCCGGATGGCCGTGGAGATGGCCGGGGATGAGGCGTTCCCCCTCACCCGCGAGGAGGCGGTCCGCCGGGTGCTTGCCCTGCTCGCCGATCCGCCGACGGCCGTCGTGGACCGCGGCGATGCCGGCGATGTCCTCGCACGCGGCCTGGGCGCATCGCCGGGGCTCGTGTCCGGCGAGATCCGTCTCACGCCGGAGGACGCCGTTGCTGCCGCCGACGCCGGCCGTGACGTGATCCTCGTCCGCGCCGAGACATCTCCTGACGACGTCCACGGGATGCGGCGGAGCCGCGGGATCCTGACGTCCACCGGCGGGTTTGCCAGCCATGCGGCCGTCGTCGCACGGGGCTGGGGCATCCCCGCTGTCGTGGGCGCCACCGGCGTGGTCGTCCGCGACGGGAGCGTGACGATCGGGGGCCGCCACCTGGCGGCGGGGACGGTCATCTCGATCGACGGGTCGAGCGGCGAGATCTTCGCGGGCGTCGCGTCCGGCGTGGAGGCCGTGGTGCCAGAGGCGAGGATCCTGGCCGGCTGGGCCCGGGAGCTGGGGATCACGATCCCCGCCCCAGGCGACGAGGCGGTCGACGGCGACGAGGCGCCCGCGACCGACCAGGCAGAGGCAACAGCGGCCGACCCTGCCGGCGCCGGCGCCCAGCACGCTGGGCCGGACGACGCCCTCCGGACCCTGCTCATCAAGGGCTACTGCCAGCCCGATGCGCTGGCGACCGCCCTGGGCTCCGCGGCCGACGAGGCGAAGCAGCTGATGGACGGCCTCATGGCCGCCGGACAGGTCGAGCCCGGAGCTGGCTCATTCCGGCTCACCGCGGACGGCAAGACGGCGGGGGCCGCCCTCCTCGCCGCGGACCGGGCCGCCTGGGGCACGGACGCCGCCACCGCCGCACTCGATGCCTTCATCGCCCTCGACCACCGGATGAAGGAGGTCGTCACCGACTGGCAGATGAAGGGCGAGGGCGCCTTCAACGACCACGCCGACGCCGCGTACGACGCGGCTGTCCTCGATCGCCTGGGCTCGCTGCATCTCGATGTCGAGGCGTGGCTCCGGCCGCTTGTCGCCGGGCTGCCACGGCTCGGCCGCTACGGGGCGAGGCTTGCCGCTGCCGCGGCCGCTGCGGCAGCCGGCGATGGCAAGTACATCGCCTCACCACGCGTGGACAGCTACCACGGCGTCTGGTTCGAGCTCCACGAGGATCTCATCATCCTCGCCGGCCGGACCCGCGCCGACGAGGTTGCGGCGGGTCGGGCATGAGCCTCGACGGGCGCCGCATCCTGCTGACCGGAGCGTCGAGCGGCCTCGGCGCCCACACCGTGCGGCTCCTGGCCGGGCAGGGCGCCCAGGTGGTCGCGGCCGCACGCCGGCTCGACCGCCTCGAGGCCCTCGCCACGGAGCTCACGGAGGCTCCGGGCCGCGTGATCCCGGTCCTCGCGGACGTCACGTCCGAGGCCGACGTCGATCGCCTGGTCGCCACCGCCACCGGGGCGATGGGTGGCATCGACGTCCTCGTCAACAACGCCGGCTCGGAGGTGCAGGGCGGGCTGGAGCAGCTGGCGCTGGCCGACCTCGAGGGCATGCTGCGGGCGAATGTCGTGACCGTGTTCCTCGTGACGCGGGCGGCGCTACCCGCCCTCCGCGAGAGCCGGGGCATGGTGGTCAACCTGGGCTCGACGGTCGTCGGGCGCCCGCCCCACGGCCGGTTCGGCTACGTGGCGGGCAAGGCGGCGGTCGAGGCGATGACCCGTGCGCTTGCGGCCGACCTCGGCCGAGACGGCATCCGCGTCAACTGCATCCGGCCCGGCATCATCCCGTCCGAGCTGCGTGGATCAACGGAGGACGAGGAGCGGGCGCGCTTCGAGACGGGCCTCCACTTCGGCCGCCAGGCGCTCTCGGCCGTGGGCCGGGGGAGCGACATCGCCGAGGCGATCGCGTGGCTGGCCGGCGACGGCGGGCGCTGGATCACCGGGGCCGTCATCGACGTGGATGGCGGACTGACGCTCGGCCTGAGCGACGCGCTCTGAGCGACGTGGTCCGGGCGACGCGCGGTCGGATGCCTCCTGTGATGCCGGCCCGCTGCGCGGCGGTCAGCGCGGCGGCTGGTCCTTCGCCGGATACGTCGTCGTCGTGGGTGCCGTGAACAGGTCGTAGAGCGCCCCGGCGTTCCGCTCCTGGATGTAATCCATCATGTATTCCTGCCCGATGTCCACTGGGTACCGCTCGGCGAAGCTGACCCTCGCGATGGTCTCTTCGCGCGTCCAGCCCTTGGCCACGGCAACCGCGACGGCTGCCTTCCACTCGAGCATGAACGAGCGCTGCGTGGCCAGGTAGGACTTGGGCTGGACGGGTCCGTGACCCGGGATCACGTACTCGATGTCCAGCGCGCGGATCCGGTCGAGGGCCGTGATCCACTGGTCCACGTTCGACGTCATGAGCCACGTCGTGCACTCGGAGAAGATCGTGTCGCCCGTGAAGACGGCCCGCTCCTCGGGGACGTAGACCGCGACCTGGCCGGGCGTGTGGCCCGGGGTGTGGAGCAGGTGGAACGTGCGATCGCCCACCTTGAGCGTCAGGTCGCCCGTGAACACGGCGTCGGCCGTGCCCATGTTCGCGTAGTAGGTCTCGCGGTCCGGCACGAGGGCGGCGCCATCCGGGTCGTCCGTGGGCAGGGCCTCGAGCGCGTAGGCGAACGGGTCCAGCTCCGGGTAGACGGTCATGAACCGCTCGTGGACGCCCTGGTGGTGGACGATCGTCGTCCGGCCCTTGAACCAGTAGTTGCCAAAGATGTGGTCGACGTGGTGCTCGGTGTTGATCAGGTACTGGATCGGCCCGATGGCCTCGACCATGTCCCGCATCTCGACGGCCTTCGTCGGCAGCTGCGGCGTGTCGATGACGACGGGTCCCTTGGACGTCTTGACGAAGCACGGGTTGCAGCCGCGCACCTTCGTCTCCG
>Ga0315271_10000952_pt1 | contig 17059 bp, 9 predicted proteins | sample C3_top_MG_FD_204664 | JGI IMG/M metagenome (GOLD analysis project Ga0315271, IMG submission 204664) | Sediment microbial communities from Yellowstone Lake, YNP, Wyoming, USA - C3_top | ecosystem: Environmental > Aquatic > Freshwater > Lake > Sediment | place: USA: Wyoming | collected 2017-08-01
AACGGCGCACCTGGCCCAACATGATGTCGCGCGAAGGGGCGCGCGGGCAGGAGTACAACGCGTGGGGCGGTGAGGGGGGCAACCCGCCCGAGCACGAGACGATCCTGTTCTTCACGCGCATGCTGTCGGGGCCGATGGACTACACGCCGGGCATCTTCAACCTGCTCGTGACGCGCAGCGGCACCAACGTGCCGCGGCGCCCGGAAGAGGCGCGGCCGCGCTCGACGCTGGCCCGGCAGCTGGCGCTGTACGTCGTGCTGTACTCGCCGCTGCAGATGGCCGCCGACATCATCGAGAACTACGAGGGACAGCCCGCGTTCCAGTTCATTCGCGACGTGGCCGTGGACTGGGACACCACGCGCGTCCTGCACGGCCGCATTGGCGACGACGTGGTGGTGGCGCGCAAGACGAAGGGGAAGGATGAGTGGTTCATCGGGGCCATCACCGACGAGGAGGCCCGCACGGTGGACGTGGCGCTCGACTTCCTGCCGAAGGGGCGCGCGTACGTGGCCGACGTCTACGCCGACGGAACGGGCGCCAACTGGCGCGACAATCCGCTGCCTGTCTCCATTGCCCATCGCCCGGTGAACGCCACGTCGCACCTTCGCATCGTCATGGCGGCGGGCGGCGGCCAGGCCATTCGCCTTCGCCCAGCGCCGTGAGGCAGGCGTGAAACGCCGGGCCCTGCTCGCCACGCTTGTCGCGGCGCTCGCCGCGGCGGCCGCACTGCCGGCGCAGGCGACGCTGTACCGCTCGCCGTCATTCGAGGTCACGGCCACGTCGGTGCGGCAGGGCCGCTTTGAGGCGGTCGCGATCTCGCGCGACACCATTCGCTCCAACTATCCGCGGGCGGCGCGCGAGGTGCATTTCAAGTTCGCCCTCAATGGCGCAGACAACGAGTTCCCGCCGGGCATCGAACACGTCATCAACCTGCGGCCGCGCGGCGGCAGGATTGCGACGCCGGTGTACGCCTTTGCGGTGCCACCCGCACCGTCGCTCCCTCGCCCCGAGGATGCCGGGGAAGGGGAGGAGAACACCGCCCAGGTGACCATTTCGCTCGATCTCCGCGAAGTGCGGCGTCAGGTCGCGGCACAGGGCTACTACGATCCGCCACTCGGCCAGCGCGTTCGCGCGGTCGAGAGCGTCTTCGTCATTGGTGACACGCCGCCCCTCGTGTGGGATGCGCGGGCGCTGCGCCGCGGAATGCCGCAAGAACTCACCGACCCCGACGGCGACGGCATCTACACCGTCACGCTGCCATTCCGCCCTGAGTATGCGCGACCGCTCGCCGCGGATGGGCGTGCCCAGTGGGTGCGGCGGCAGGTCCGTGGCAGTTATCCCGAGCTCACGTCGTCGCAGCCGCTGCTCGACGCGGTGTACAACCTGTCTGTCGAGGAACTCAGCGAGTTGGTGCGCCCCGACGGCGCGCTCGCGGCCGGCGCCAAGTGGCCGGGCGTCTGGACGCGCGATGTCGCGCTCAGTACGGTGCTCGCGCTCGCCATCGTCGCCCCCGACGCGGCGCGCACCAGCCTGATGATGAAGGTTGATTCCACGGGACGGATCATCCAGGACACCGGCACTGGCGGTTCCTGGCCCGTCTCGACCGATCGCATGACGTGGGCGCTGGCCGCGTGGGAGGTGTACGCGATGACCGGCGACCGGGCATGGCTGCGCACGGCATACGACATCATCCGGCGGTCCGCCGTGGCCGACCGCCACGCGGCCTTCGACGCCTCCACCGGGCTGATGCGCGGCGAGTCGTCGTTCCTCGACTGGCGCGAGCAGAGCTATCCGCGCTGGATGCAGCCCGCCGACATCTACCGGTCGCAGGCGCTGGGCACCAACGCGGTGCATCACGGCGCCTACCGCGTGATCTCTATGATGGCGCGCGCGCTCGGTGAGCCGTCGGCCGTCTGGAGTGCGCGCGCCGACTCGGTGCGCGCTGGCATGGCGACGCAGCTCTGGCAGCCCTCACTGGGTTGGCACGCACAGTTCCGCTATGGTCGTGTGGCCCTCTCAAACTCGCCGCGCGCCGAGGCGCTGGGCGAGGCGTTCGCCATGCTCTACGGCGCCACGCCGCCGGCGCAGCGGCCGCGCGTTGTGGCGGCGTCGCCGCTGGTGCCCTTCGGCACGCCGACCTTCTGGCCGTACATCGCCGACGTGCCGTACTACCACAACGCCACCATCTGGCCGTTCGTGACGGCCTACTGGACGTGGGCCGCAGCCGATGCGGGGAATACCGCCGCCGTCGAGCGCGGCCTGGCCGCGATGACGCGCAGCACGGCGCTCTTCCTGACGAACAAGGAAAACATGGTGGCCGAGACCGGTCACTTTGAGGGCACGGCGCTCAACTCGGACCGCCAGCTCTGGAGCGTGGCCGGCACGCTCGCCATGACGTATCGCGTGCTCTTCGGCCTGCGCGCCGAGCCGGACCGCCTGGTCTTTCGCCCGATGGTGCCCAACGCGTATGCAGGCATGCGCGTGCTGCGCGGCCTGCGATATCGCGGCGCGACGCTCGATGTGCGCGTGATCGGCACGGGGAGCGGCGTGGCGCGTGCCATGCTCGACGGCCGGGTGGTGGCGAGGGCCGAGATCCCGGCGGCGCTCAAGGGCCAGCATACGCTGGAGATCACGCTGGACGGCCGCTGGCCGGCCTCCAAGGTCACCGAGGTGGAGCATCGCGTTGCGATTGCCACGCCGGAGGTCACGCTGACGGACTCGACGCTCGGGTGGCGTCCGGTGCAAGGCGCGGTGCGCTACGCGCTGTACCGCGATGGGCGGCTTGCCGAGTCCGTGAAGGCGACCACCGTGCGTGCTCGCGAGGGCACCGGGCTGGCCGAGTATCAAGTCTCCGCCATTGATGCGCACGGCACGGCGTCGTTCCTCAGCGCGCCGGTGCGCGTCGTGCGCGCCGGCGACGTCGTCACCGCCCGTCCGCCGGGCGACAGCGCGCTGCGGCTCGAGCATGATCGCAATACGATCGTCCGCATACCGCTGAACGTCTCGCGCGCCGGGCGGTATGCGCTCGATGCACTCTACGCCAACGGCAGCGGCCCCATCAACACCGAGGACAAGGTGGCCGTGCGCACGCTGCTGGTGGATGGTCGCGAGCGCGGCGTGCTGGTGATGCCGCAGCGCGGCGCCGGCCGCTGGGACGACTGGGGATACACCAACCCGGTCGTCCTCACGCTCGCGGCGGGATCGCACGTCGTCACGCTCTCCTTCACGCCGCTCGACGAGAACATGAATGGCGCCGTCAGCACGGCGCTCCTCAGCCACGTGCGCCTCACGCGCCTGCAGGGTCCCAACGTCACCCGATGACACATCCTGGAGTTTCGATGCGTTCACATCGCCTGTTGCTGCTTGCCCTCGTTGCTTCCGTCGCCTGCCGCGGCCCCGCCAGCTCCATCGCAGTACCGTCAGGCGCGACCCACGCCGCGTGGACCCGCGACGCGGTGATTTACGAGGTGAACGTCCGTCAGTTCACCCCCGAGGGGACATTCCGCGCGCTGCAGCGCCACCTCCCCCGTCTCGACAGCCTGGGCGTCAACATCCTCTGGCTGATGCCGGCCCAGCCAATCGGCGTCAAGAATCGCAAGGGGTCGCTGGGCAGCTACTACGCGGTCTCCGACTACCGGAAGATCAACCCCGAGTTCGGCTCGGAGGCCGACGTGCGCGCCTTCGTGGACGACGCGCACCGGCTGGGCATGAAGGTGATCCTCGACTGGGTGCCCAACCACACCGCCTTCGACCATCCGTGGATCACGGCGCATCCCGACTGGTATGTGCACAAGGCCGACGGCACCATCAGCAACGCCCGGGACAACGAGGGGCACGACACCGACTGGACCGACGTGGCCGAGCTGAACTACGACAACGCCGAGATGCGCCGCGCCATGATGGCCGACATGACGTGGTGGCTCGAGCAGATGAAGATTGACGGCTTCCGCTGCGACGTGGCGGGCGGCGTGCCCGACGACTTCTGGACGGCCGCGCGGCGGCAGCTCGCCGCGGTGCGACCGGACATCTTCATGCTCGCCGAGTCCGAGGCGCCCACCATGCATCCCGCGTTCGACGCGACGTATGGCTGGGAGCTGCACCACCTGCTCAACCAGATCTCGCAGGGCAAGAAGGGGACGGATGAACTCGACGCGTATCTCGCGCGTCAGGCGCGCGCGTTCCCGGCGGATGCCTACCGCATGTACTTCACCAGCAACCACGACGAGAACAGCTGGAACGGCACCGAGTTCGAACGCATGGGGGCCAATCACCAGCCGTCGTTCGTGCTCGCCGCCACGCTGGCCAACTCGCTACCGCTGCTCTACACCGGGCAGGAGGCGGGGCTGGCGAAGCGTCTCCGGTTCTTCGAGAAGGACACCATTGACTGGGCCGGACCGTCGTATGCGGGATTCTACCGCCGCGTCTTTGCCCTGAAGCACAAGACACCCGCGCTGCAGAACGGCGCCGAGGGCGGCGTGCAGGCGAAGCTCGAGACCGACGGCGGCAACCGTGTCTATGCGTTCACGCGCACCCTCGGGACGGGCAGCGTCGTGGTCGCCGTCAATTTCGGCGCGGCGTCGGCGCGCGTGGCGTATCACGCACTGCCGCGGCCCGGCAGCTATCGCGACTGGTTCGGCGCCAGCCCGGTGGAACTCGCCGCGACGGGCGTGCTGGAGATCCCCGCCAACGGCTACCGGGTGCTCGTGCGCTAGGGGCAACGGCGCATAGCATTCCGTCCGCACCGCGGCCAATTTTGGGGTATATGAACGCCTCCCTGTTGCATCCCACTGGCACCACTTCGACGGCGGACCCGGCCGAGGTCGCCGCGTTCCGCGCGACCATCGTCAATCGGCTCGCGTACGCGGTCGGCAAGGATCCCTCGCACGCGCTCGACCACGACTGGCTCGTGGCGACGTCGCTGGCCGTCCGCGATCGCGTTGTTGACCGCTGGATGGATTCCACGCGGCGCGCCTACCGCGAGGGCAACAAGCGCGTCTATTACTTCTCGCTCGAGTTCCTCGTCGGCCGGATGCTCATGGATGCCCTGGGCAACCTGGGGCTGACCGAAACGGTGCGCGCCGCGCTGGCCGAGCTGGGCGTGGACCTCGACGTGCTGCGCACCTTCGAGCCCGATCCGGCGCTTGGCAACGGCGGCCTTGGCCGGCTCGCCGCCTGCTTCATGGAGAGCATGGCCACGCTGGCGATTCCCGCGCACGGCTATGGCATTCGTTACGACCACGGAATCTTCCGGCAGGTGCTCAAGGACGGATGGCAGGTCGAGCTGCCCGAGAATTGGTTGTCGGGGGGAAATCCGTGGGAGTTCGAGCGTCCCGAGGTCACGTACACCGTGGGCTTCGGTGGCACGGTGGACTCGGTGAAGGCGCGGGACGGCTCGGTGCATGCGGTCTGGCACCCGGCCGACAGCGTGAAGGCGGTGGCGTACGACACGCCCATCACCGGATGGCGCGGGACGCACGTCAACACGCTGCGGCTCTGGTCGGCGCGGGCCGCCGACCCGATCAAGCTCACCGACTTCAACCGCGGCGACCACGTGGGCGCGCTCGCCGACCGCGTGCGGCTCGAGGCGATCTCGCGCGTGCTCTACCCGAGTGACGAGACGCCCGCCGGCCACGAGCTGCGGCTGCGGCAGGAGATCTTCTTCGCCTCGGCGTCGCTGCAGGACCTGCTGCGCCGCCACCTGCAGCAGCACGGCAGCCTGAACACGCTCGCCGAGCACGTGGCCATCCAGCTCAACGACACGCATCCGGTCATCGCCATCCCGGAGCTCATGCGCCTGCTGATGGACGTGCACGGCTTCGAGTGGAGCCGCGCGTGGGAGATCACGCGCGGCGTCTTCAGCTACACCAACCATACGCTGCTCCCGGAGGCGCTGGAGCGCTGGTCGGTGCCGCTCATGGAAGGCCTGCTGCCGCGGCACATGCAGATCATCTACCTCATCAACGCGCAGCACATCGGCGAGCTCCGCGTGCGCGGGATCACCGACGACCGGCAGCTGTCCACCGTGTCGCTCATCGAGGAGAACCACACCCAGCACGTGCGCATGGGCAACCTCGCGTTCCTGGCGTCGCACAAGGTGAACGGCGTCTCCGCGCTGCACACGGAGCTCATGCGGCAGACGGTCTTCCGCGATTTCGGCGAGCTGTATCCGGGCCGCATCGTCAACAAGACCAACGGCATCACCTTCCGCCGCTGGCTCTACCAGGCCAACCCGGGGCTCACCGACCTCATCGTCGAGGCCATCGGCCCTGGCGTGCTGGATGATGCCGCCGGGCTGCCGGCCCTCGAGGCCGTGGCCGGCGACGCGTCGTTCCAGGAGCGCGCGGCGGCGATCCGCCGCGCCAACAAGGTGGCGCTGGCCCGCGTGGTGCAACGCACGCTCCACGTGACGCTCGACCCCGATGCGCTGTTCGACGTCCACATCAAGCGCATCCACGAGTACAAGCGGCAGCTGCTCAACATCCTCGAGACCATTGCGCTGTACGACGCCATGCGGGCGCACCCCGGCGCGTCGTGGGTGCCGCGCGTCAAGATCTTCGCCGGCAAGGCGGCGGCGGGCTACCACCAGGCCAAGCTCATCATCAAGCTGGCCAACGACGTCGCCCGGGTCGTGAACAATGACCCCAGCATCGGCGACCGGCTCAAGGTGGTCTTCCTGCCGAACTACAACGTGAGTCTCGCCGAGGTCATTATCCCGGCGGCCGACCTGTCGGAGCAGATCTCCACGGCCGGCATGGAGGCATCGGGCACGGGCAACATGAAGCTGGCGCTCAATGGCGCGCTCACCATCGGCACGCTCGACGGCGCCAACATCGAGATCCGCGAGCACGTCGGTGACGAGAACATCTTCATCTTCGGGCTGCTCGCCGAAGAAGTCGCCGAGCGGCGCCGCGCCGGCATCAGTGCGCACGAGGCCATCGAAGCGTCCCGGCCGCTGCGCGAAGTCCTGGCCGAACTCGAGGCGGGCGTCTTCTCGCCCGACGACACGACGCGCTACCAGGGACTCGTGCGGACGCTCCGCGACCACGATCACTTCATGGTCACGGCGGACTTCGACAGCTACTATCGGACGCAGCGACTGGTGGACGCGCAGTGGCAGGAGCCGGCGACCTGGTGGCGGCAGTCAATCCTCAATACCGCGCGGATGGGCTGGTTCTCGTCGGACCGCACCATCCGCGAGTACGCCGGAGAGATCTGGAATGCCGGCTCCAAGACGCCCTAAGCCCGCCCCCGCCCGGCGCGGCTCGCCCGGCACCACGGGTGCGCCGCTCGCCGCCGACGTCGCCAACGCCATCGTCGAGGGGCGCCACCGCGATCCCTTCGCGGTGCTCGGCATCCACAAGCGCGGAGATGGCCTGGTGCTCCGGGCATTCGTGCCCGGTGCTGATCGTGTGGATGCGGTGAACCTTGCGGGCAAGCGCATCGTCCGGCTGGCTCGCCGCCATGCGGCCGGCCTGTTTGAGGGCGCGATTGCAAAGCGCGAACCGTATCGCCTGCGCGCCACCCGCGGCACCGACCAGTGGATCGTTGACGATCCCTATGCCCATGGCCCCGTGCTCGGACCCATGGACGACTGGCTCATGGGAGAAGGAAAGCACGCCAAGCTCTACGACCGGCTCGGCGCCCACGTCCTGACGCACGAGCAGTCGGAGGGCGTCCACTTTGCCGTGTGGGCGCCGAACGCACGCCGTGTGTCGGTCGTCGGCGACTTCAATGGATGGGACGGGCGTCGCCACGTGATGCGGCTGCGCTTCGGCACGGGCGTCTGGGAGATCTTCATTCCAGGCGTCGCCGCCGGCACCAACTACAAGTACGAGATCGTCTCCGCCGCCGGCACGCTGCTGCCGCTCAAGGCCGACCCGCTCGGCTTTCGCGCCGAACTGCGGCCTTCCACGGCGTCGGTGGTCTGCGACACCACGGCCTTCACGTGGACCGATGAGGCATGGATGACGTCGCGGGGCGCGCGCGCGCCGCACCGCGCGCCGATGTCCACGTACGAGGTGCATCTCGGCTCGTGGCGCCGCGGCATGCACGGCGAGTGGCTCAGCTACGACCAGCTGGCCGACGTGCTGGTGCCCTATGTGCAGCAGATGGGCTTCACCCACATCGAACTGATGCCGGTGCACGAGCACCCGCTGGACGCCTCGTGGGGATACCAGCCCATCGGCCTGTTTGCCCCGACGGCCCGCTTTGGCGACCCCGACGGCTTCGCGCGCCTCGTGGACCGCTGTCACGGCGCGGGCATCGGCGTCATCATCGACTGGGTGCCCGCGCACTTCCCGGTGGATGAGCACGGCCTGGGAGAGTTCGACGGCACCGCCCTCTACGAACACGCCGATCCGCGCCTCGGCTTCCATCCCGACTGGAACACCGCCATCTACAATTTCGGGCGCGTCGAGGTGGTCAACTTCCTCATCGCCAACGCGCTGTTCTGGCTCGACCGGTATCACATTGACGGGCTGCGGGTCGATGCCGTCGCCTCGATGCTCTATCTCGATTACTCGCGCAAGGCCGGGGAGTGGCTGCCCAACAAGCACGGCGGCAACGAGAACCTCGAGGCCGTCGCCTTCGTGCGCCGGCTGAACGAGGTCGTGTACGCCCGGCACCCGGGCGTCGTGACCATCGCCGAGGAATCCACGGCCTGGCCGTCGGTGTCGCGCCCGACGTCGGGCGGCGGGCTCGGCTTCGGGTTCAAGTGGAACATGGGTTGGATGCACGACACGCTGAAATATCTCGGCGAGGATCCCGTGCACCGCGCCTGGCACCACGACAAGATGACCTTCGGCATGGTCTACGCCTTCACCGAGAACTTCGTGCTGCCCATCTCGCACGACGAGGTGGTGCACGGCAAGGGCTCGCTGCTCGACCGCATTCCCGGCGACGCGTGGCAGCGCTTTGCGACTCTCCGCGCGTACTACGCGTTCATGTGGGGCTATCCCGGCAAGAAGCTGCTGTTCATGGGCCAGGAGTTTGCGCAGGGCAGGGAGTGGGACTTCGACGGGTCGCTCGACTGGCACCTGCTGGACGTCGCGTGGCACCAGGGCGTGCAGGCGCTCGTCCGCGACTGCAACCGCATGTATCGCGAGGAGCGGGCGTTGCACGAGCGCGACTGCGAGCCCGAGGGCTTCCGCTGGATCATCGTGGATGACCGGGCTGATTCGGTGTTCGCGTGGGCACGCTACGGCGTGGATGGTGCGCAGCCCGTAGTGGTGGTCTCCAACTTCACGCCGGTGCCGCGTCCGGACTTCCGCATCGGGCTGCCCGCGGCGGGCCGCTGGCGCGAGGTCCTCAATACGGATTCCGTGGTGTATGGCGGGTCCAACGCGGGGAATGCCGGGGTCGTCGTGGCGGAACGTCGCGCGAGTCACGGTTACGAATCATCGGCCAGGGTCACCTTGCCGCCCCTCGCCACGCTGTGGTTGATTCACGAAGAAGAGTAGGCGCGCCCCCCGTCAGACCTCTGCCAGTGGGATCCCGATGCCCCAAGTCTCGTACTCGACCCCGATTTCGCGCTCGACCATGGCGTACGTCCTCGCCGGGGGCCGCGGCGCGCGCCTGATGGAGCTCACCGAGCGCCGGGCCAAGCCCGCCGTCTACTTTGGCGGCAAGTCGCGCATCATCGACTTCACGCTTTCGAATGCGCTCAACTCCGGCATCCGCCGCATGGCGGTGGCCACGCAGTACAAGGCGCACAGTCTCATCCGCCACATGCAGCGCGGCTGGAACTTCCTGCGCCCCGAGCGCAACGAGAGCTTTGACATCCTGCCGGCGAGCCAGCGCGTGTCCGAGGACCAGTGGTACGTGGGCACCGCCGACGCGGTCTTCCAGAACATCGACATCATCGATGGCTATGCGCCCGAGTACCTGCTGATCCTGGCGGGCGACCACGTCTACAAGATGGACTACGAACGGATGCTCGTGCAGCACGTGAATTCCGGGGCGGAGGTCACGGTCGCGTGCGTGGAAGTGCCCATTGCCGATGCCAAGGGCCTTGGCATCATGCATGTCGACGTCGACGGCCGCATCATCGACTTCTTCGAGAAGCCCGAGCACCCGCCCGAGATGCCCGACCGTCCGGGATTCGCGCTGGCCAGCATGGGCATCTATGCCTTCAAGCGCGAGCTCCTGCACGAGCAGCTGCGCCGCGACGCGGCCGATCCCGCGTCGTCGCGCGACTTCGGCCGCGACATCATCCCGTGGCTCGTCAAGAACGCCAAGGCCGTCGCCCACCGCTTCTCGGAATCGTGCGTGCAGACGCGCGAAGAAGCCGTGCCGTACTGGCGGGACGTCGGCACGGTGGACGCGTATTTCGAGGCGAACATCGACCTCACCGACGTGGTGCCGGCACTCGACATCTACAACAGCGCGTGGCCCATCTGGTCGTATGCAGAGATCACGCCGCCCGCCAAGTTCGTGCACGACCACGACGGCCGCCGCGGCTTTGCCATCTCGTCGCTCGTCGCCGGTGGGTGCATCGTCTCCGGGGCGGACCTGCGCCGCTCGCTGCTGTTCACCGGGGTGCAGCTGCACTCGTTCGCGCACGTCGAGAACGCGGTGATCCTGCCGTACGTGGACGTCGCGCGCGGCGCGCGCCTCACCAACGTCATCGTGGACCACGGGGTGAAGATTCCCGCGGGCCTGGTCGTGGGCGAGGATCCCGAACTCGATGCGGCGCGCTTTCGGCGCTCGCCGCGCGGCGTCAGCCTCATCACGCAGCCCATGATCGACCGGCTCAACGCGTGACGCTCACCGTCCTGTCGGTCGCCTCCGAGATCTTCCCGCTCATCAAGACGGGCGGGCTCGCCGACGTCATTGCCGCGCTCCCGGCGGCCGTCGCCAGCGAGGGGATCACAATGCCGACGCTCGTCCCCGGCTATCCCGCCGTCATGGACGGCCTGCGCGAGGCGACGACGGTCCATCAGTACGCAGACCTCCACGGCGGGCCCGCGCGCATCCTGGCCGGTACGGCCGCCGGCCTCTCGCTCTTCGTGCTCGACGCGCCGCACCTGTTTGCCCGCCCGGGCAATCCGTATCTCGCGCCCGACGGCGACGACTGGGCCGACAACGCGTTCCGCTTTGCCGCGCTCGGCGCCGTGGGGGCCGACCTCGGCCGCGGTATCGTGCCGGGCTTCACGCCCGACATCGTGCACGCCCACGACTGGCAGGCAGGCCTCACCCCCGCCTTCCTGCACTACGGCGAGGGCCCGCGTCCCGCCACCGTCATGACGGTGCACAACCTCGCCTTCCAGGGGCAGTTCCCGTCGGAGCTGCTCGAGGCCATCGGCCTGCCGCCGCGCGCGTTCTCGCTCGAGGGCGTCGAATACTACGGTCACATCGGCTACCTGAAGGCCGGCATCGCACTCGCCGACCACGTCACCACCGTCTCGCCCACCTATGCCGCCGAGATTCGCGGCAAGGAGCACGGCATGGGCATGGACGGCGCCCTCCGCCAGCGGTCGAGTGCCGTCTCGGGCATCCTGAACGGCATTGATGTCAACATCTGGAATCCCGCGACCGACAAGACCATCTCGTCCAAGTTCGACGCCAAGCACCTCGCGGCCCGCGCGGCCAACAAGGTCGCGCTGCAGGCCCGGCTCGGCCTCGCGCTCGATCCCGCGGCGCTCGTCTTCGGCGTCGTCACCCGGATGACCTGGCAGAAAGGCATTGACCTGCTGTACGAGGCGCTGCCGGCCATTGACGCCGCCGGCGCACAGCTCGCGCTGCTCGGCGCCGGCGAGGCCGCGCTCGAGGACGCGTTCGTGGCGGCCGCTGACGCCGCCCCCGATCGCGTGGCCGCCGTCGTCGGCTACGACGAGCAGTTGGCGCATCTCATCCAGGCTGGCGCCGATGCGCTGCTCGTGCCGTCGCGCTTCGAGCCGTGCGGCCTCACGCAGCTCTGCGCGCTGCGCTACGGCGCCATTCCTGTGGTGTCGCGCGTCGGCGGGCTCGCCGACACGGTGGTGGACGCCAACGAGATGGCGCTGGCCGCGAAGGCCGGCACCGGCGTGGTCTTCTCGCCGGTCTCGCTGGCCGCGCTCGAGATCGCCATCGAGCGCACGGCGGCGCTCTGGCGCGACCGCACCGCCTGGAAGGGACTGCAGCGCCGCGCCATGGCCACCGACGTGAGCTGGGCGCGCCCCGCGGCGCGGTATGCCGAACTGTATCGCACGCTGTCGGCGCTGCGCGCCGGCTGAGTCATGCACCGCGTGGGCACCGGCAGTCCTGATCCCCGCGGGGTGACGCTCACGGATGCCGGCGTCAACGTGGCCGTCTACACGGCGCACGCGCACGCCATCGAGTTCTGCCTGTTCAATGATACCGGCGACGTCGAAGTCGAGCGCATTCGCCTGCCCGGACGCACCGGTGATGTCTTTCACGGCGCCATCAGCGGCGTCGGTGCAGGCGCTCGCTACGGTCTGCGCGCGCACGGTCCGTGGGCGCCCGCTGAGGGCCACCGGTTCAACGCCGCCAAGCTGCTCGTGGATCCGTACGCGCGCGCCCTCGACCGCCCCTTTGCACTGCATCTGTCCATGCGCGGCGACGCCGGCGACGGGGCCGCGGGCGACCTCGACAGCGCGCCGTACGTGCCCAAGGGCATTGTGGTCGCGCCGCAGCCCGCGCGTGAAGTCGTGCGCCCTCAGGTGCCGTGGAGCGAGACCATCATCTACGAGATGCACGTGCGCGGTTTCACCAGGCTCAACCCCGACATTCCCGAAGCCGTGCGCGGCACCTGCGCCGGCCTCGCGCATCCAACCGCCATCGAACATCTGGTGAAGCTCGGCGTCACCGCCGTGGAGCTGCTCCCCATCGCTGCCGCGGTGGACGAACCGCACCTCGTCCGTGCCGGGCTCACGAACTACTGGGGCTACAACACCATCGGCTGGTTCGTCCCCGATCCGCGCCTCGCGCCGGGCGGCATCGCCGAGTTGCGGGCATGCGTGGACGCGCTGCATGCGGCCGGCATCGAGGTGCTGCTCGACGTCGTCTTCAACCACAGCGGCGAGGGCGACGCCGTCGGGCCCACGCTGTCACTGCGCGGGCTCGACAACCTTACCTACTACCGCACGCTGCCGGGCGCGCCGCACCGCTACGTGGACGACACGGGCTGCGGGCACACGCTGGCGCTCGATCGCGCGCCGGTGATGCACCTCGTGCTCGACACCCTTCGCTACTACGCCACCGAGGCGGGCGTGGACGGGTTTCGCTTCGACCTCGCCGTCACGCTCGGGCGCCGCGAGCATGGCTTCGACGCCTCGGCGTCGCTGCTGACGGCCATCGCGAACGATCCGGCGTTGCGCAACCTCAAGCTCATCGCCGAGCCGTGGGACGTGGGACCGGGCGGCTACCAGACGGGGGCCTTTCCCGATCCGTGGGCCGAGTGGAACGACAAGTACCGCGACACCGTCCGCCGCTTCTGGCGCGGCGATGCCGGCGTCGTCGGCGACATGGCCACGCGCCTGGCCGGCTCGGCCGACCTGTTCGCGACGCACGGGCGCACGCCGTCGCGCTCGGTGAACTTTGTCACCGCGCACGACGGCTTTACGCTCGCCGATCTCGTGACCTTCTCGCACAAGCACAACGAGGCGAACGGCGAGGGAAACCGCGACGGCACCGACGCCAACTACTCGTGGAACCACGGCGTCGAGGGACGCACCAGCGACGCCGTCGTGACCGCGGCGCGCCAGCGCGACGTCCGCGCGCTGCTGGCCACGCTCCTGCTCTCGCGCGGCACGCCGATGCTCAGCATGGGCGATGAGTGCGGCCGCACGCAGGGCGGCAACAACAACGCCTACGCGCAGGACAACGCCATCTCCTGGCTCGACTGGCCCAACGCCGACGCCGCGCTTGCGGCGTTTACGGCGTCACTGGTCCGCCTGCGCCGCAAGCACCCGGCCCTCCGGGCCGATCGCCGCCTGCACGGCCGCGCGTTCGACGCCAGCGGCATTGCCGACGTCGAATGGCGGCGGCTCGACGACCACCCGATGACAGACGCCGACTGGACCAGCGGCGACACGCGCACGCTCATCGCGGTGCTCTACGAAGAGTCGCAGCGGCTGGTCGTCGCGCTGCACGGCGCGGATCGCGACACGGCGTTCCAGCTGCCCAGGCCGCGCGACGGGCACACCTGGCACCTGCTTGTGGACACGGCGCGCGACGTGCCGGCGCTCGAGCCGGCGCTCGATATCCCGCAACACTTCCTGCTGCTCGCGCCGCGGTCGGTGGTGCTGCTCGCCGAGCGGCCCGTGCTGCCCTAGCGCAGCGCGGCCAGCGCCGCCTCGAGTCGCGGCATCGCCTCGGCGATGTCCGCCTCGCTCACTGCGCCCACGCTCAGGCGGAACCAGCCGCTCTCCTCGGGCACGCCGAACGCCTGGAACGGCACGATCCCAATCCGTGCGGCCGCGAGGATCCAGCGGCGGATCTCGTCGTTCGTGCGCAGCACTGTGCCGTCGGCGGTCGTTTTGCCGAACGGATGGATGCGTGCGGTCAGGTAGATCGCGCCCATGGGAGCGAGCGCCTGCACCGGCAGTCCCTTCGTCCGCATACCCTCGAGCGCCCGGTACGTCGCATCGAGACGCCGCTGGATGCCGGCAATGAAGATCTTCTCGTACTCGGCGCACGCGGCCGTGTCGTCGAGGAGCGCCGCTGTTGCCACCTGCTCCGCCCGCGGCGCCCACGCGCCCACATGGCCGAGGATCGCGCCCATGCGCGCAATCACGTCCGACGGACCCACCGCCCAGCCCACACGCACGCCAGTGGCCGCGAAGGCCTTGGAAATGCCGTCCACGAAGATTGTGTACTTCGCCATCTCGGGCACCAGCTCGGGCGGCGTCACGTGCCTCGTCGCGCCGACGCAGAGCGGCCAGTAGATGTGGTCGTACATCAGGAAGAGCGGCCGCTCGCTGGTCTTTGTCCGGCGCTGGTTCTCCGCGACCACCGCGTCACAGATGTCCTTCAGCACGCCCGGCTCGATGGCCGTGCCCGACGGATTGAGCGGCGAGTTCAGGCACAGCAGCCGCGCGCCCTTCAGCGCCGGCTTGAGGTCCGCGAGCGTCGGGAGAAAGCCATTGTCCGGCGAGCAGGCAATCGGCACGCCGATGGCGCCCAGCTGGTGCACGTAGTGGTTGTTGTTCCACGACGGCAGCGGATACACCACGCGATCGCCCGGATCCACGACGGCCCGATAGATGCCGTAGATCACGGGACGCGCGCCGCCGGCTATCAGGATTGACTCGATGGGGTACGCCAGTCCGAGGGCGCGCTCGTAGTAGCGCTGCACCGCCTGTCGCAGCGCCGGCATGCCGTCGGACGGCGGGTAGTTCGTCTCGCCCCGCTCGAGCGCGTTGCCGATCTCCAGCCGCAGCTTGTCGGGGATCGGAAACTGCTGCGGGTCGAAATCACCGACCGTCAGGTTGCAGATCTTCGCGCCGCCGGCGACGAGCGCGCGAATCTCGCCGGCGATCTTGAGGATCTCGGAGCCCGTGAGCCCCGCCGCCATCGCGGACACCCGGGTGCCCGCGTCCACGCGGGCAAGGGCGGTCAGGTCAATCTTGGGGGGGCGCGACTCGCTGGTCATGACTGGAGACCCGTGATGGGAACGACTGCTGCGCGAAACATAGACGGGCGAGCGCCCTTACCCCAAGGCCGCCTTGATGGTCGCCACGTTGTCGTCCGAGTGCTTCGATGGCCGCCGCGTCGCCGCGGCCTCGAACGCCTCCACGGGAAGCATGCCGAGTTCCCTCAGCGCGCGGACGACCGTGTACAACGCAATGCGACCCGCGCCAAGCCGCACCGGCGACTGCGCGGGATCAATGATCGTCACGGCGGCCTTCGTCGGCACGTCGGCGACGTCGGGCAACGCGAACACGCGATCAGTCGGCTGCATGGCGGCCAGCTGGCGGCCGACCTTCGACACCCCTTCCTTGCTCAGCAGGATCATTGCGTCGGGGCGCGTGATGCCGGTGTAGTCAATCGCGCGGGGGCTGAACACCAGCTCCGCAATGCTGTGTCCCGTCTTCACCGTGATGGGATAATCGTCGCGCTGCGCCGCCCACAGGCCCGAGAGCAGCGCGGCCTCGCCAACCAGCCGCGCCGTGGACCGCACCTTGGCGCCGGCCGAACCGGCGACGACCAGACGGAACGGACGGTCGAGCGGCGATACAAATCGCGGCGCGATCGGCTGCGGTGCAGGCAGCGGCTGCCCGGACATCGGCTTCGATGCCTCGCGGTACGCCTTCGCGTATTCGGGATGCTCCGCACGATGCAGCATGCCGGGCTCCAGGCGCAGCGAGTCCATCGTGGTCAGCAACGATTTCTTTGACGCGTGGTTGCTCGGCACGAAGTACGCCGTGCACAGCTCCCAGATGTCCAATAGCGCAAAGCAGTCGGCGCGCACCGCCTCGGCGATGCGCTCGGGGAGCTCGGCGTCAAAGCTCGTGCCGCGCCACACAAAGCCCGCCCCGTTGGCGGCCACCGTGGCGCAGATGTCGAGCGGGCGCTCCAGGTTGCCGCCCGGCGTGGTGCTGGTGATCGCACCGTTCGGCGTCGTCGTGGAGTGCTGCCCGCCCGTCATGCCGAAGTTCAGGTTGTTGAACACCAAGACGGTGAGGCCGATGTTGCGGCGCGCGGCGTTCAGCAGGTGCGCGCCGCCAATGCCCGTGCCGCCGTCTCCCATCACCACAATCACCTTCAGGTCAGGGCGCGCCAGCTTGATGCCCGTGGCGTACGTGATGCTGCGCCCGTGCAGGCCGTGGAACGCGCTGGTCGCAAAGTACTGGTCGCTCAGGCCCGAACATCCGATGTCGGTGACGAGCACCACCTCGCGGGGGTCGAGCTGCAGCGCCACCAGCGCGGCGTTCAGCTGGTCGAGGATCGAGTGATGGCCGCAGCCCGGGCAGAACGGGTACGGTGTCTCGTTGCGGTAGGTCGAGAGGGGCGTGATGGTCGTGGCGGTCATCGCGCGGCCTCCATGAACTCCTCGGGGGAAATCAGCTCGCCGTCCACGCGGTTGAGTCCGGTCACTGTCGCGGGCCCGGCCAGTCGC
>Ga0315271_10000953_pt1 | contig 17058 bp, 14 predicted proteins | sample C3_top_MG_FD_204664 | JGI IMG/M metagenome (GOLD analysis project Ga0315271, IMG submission 204664) | Sediment microbial communities from Yellowstone Lake, YNP, Wyoming, USA - C3_top | ecosystem: Environmental > Aquatic > Freshwater > Lake > Sediment | place: USA: Wyoming | collected 2017-08-01
GGCTCGATTGCCTGATGTCGGGACGTCCCGGCTCATCGAGTTTCTGCAGCGCGCCCGAATTGTTGGGCAAGCCGACTTCGGGAAATCCGCTGCCGATCACCCGGCCGCCGCGTTCGAACACGCGGAAAATATCGGCGGGCGGAATCGTTTCCCAGGCGGGCAGCGGGGCGAGCGACGGCAGGATGCCCATCTTCGTCATCGCTTCGTTGACCGGCAGCGGATTCTTGATGAGCGCGCCGATGCTGTCGCCCGTATAGGACTCGCCGAGAATGTAGCGCTTGTACGGCAAGATGCCGTTATTGTAGGAGGCGCCGCCCCACAGCATGGCGCTGCTGGCCATGAGGCTGCGCTCCACCGCCTGCACGGTCTCGAGGTGACAGGCGCCGCAGGCCTCGCGCGCCACGCGCAGGTCGCCGGGATTGAAGAAGCGGATGAATTCCTTGGCTTCGCGATTGAGTTTTGCGTATGAACCTTGCGGATTGGCCGATGCCGGCGTGTTCCACACTTTTGGGAAACGCGGACTGATGTGGGCTCGATTCATGGCCATGATGTAAAGGGAAGAATCCTTGCCCTTGTAGTCGGACTCCCTGGGCCGGTTGACCGTGACGTCGCCGCCGTGACAATCCGCGCAGCCCAGCACCACGCCGGGGTTCGCGTGCATGGTGTGCCGATCGGTGCCGGTGTGGCAGGTCACGCAGCCCGCCGATTTGCGGTCGGCGTCCATGACCGATTGCCGTTCCGGCGCCGGCGGTTGCGCGGTGTAGGTGATCGCCAGCGCATGCTCAGCCTCCGCCGCGTAGACGAGCCCGGCGCCGCCTGAAATCATCCACGCCAACAGGAAAGTCAAGCACTGGCGCGCCTTTCCAGGCAAAAAGACCCTGAAAGCCGCGCCAGTGCTGGAGTTTGTCATTCTGTTCCCGGAAAAAATTCTGAGCCATGGAGTGCGCAGATACTCGGGAACAAGGCAAGCGGCCTCGGGCTTTTCCGGGTCTCGGCGGTTAATCGTTTTGATGTTCATCTCAATAAGTCAGCAGCAAATTGACCAGCACCGAATATTGCGGACCGCGCTTGTCTTCGTCATAGAGTTGCTTTAATCCTTTGCCCGGCAACAGCGCCGCGGCCGAGACATTGAGGACCACGTTTTGCGACATGAAGGGTCGATATTGCGCGCCCAGCGAAACATCGGTGCCCAGATCTTTCGACGGCGCGGCCTGGTTGCGCAGCACGCCAAGGCTAGAGGTGTTGATGAAGTTGAGCTTCGAAATATTTCCCAGCACCCGCACCTGCGGCGTGAGGTCGGCATCGGCGCCGACGCCGAGCAATGCCAGTCCCGGGTTGACAAAGTTTGACTGCCCCTGATCCTTGGAGGATCGCAGCGAGGGCAGCAGGCCATTGCGGCCCGACAGCGTGACCCCGCCGCCGCCGATCAGCGGCACCGCCTGGCGAATGAAAAAACTGGTGTCGGCGCCGGCGAATTGCGGATTTTCCAGAATCGCGTCGAAGCCGGTGGCCTTGCCGTCGAAGGGATTCTTGTCGCCGCTGGCGAACAGTGCATTGCCGCGCACCCGGAGCCAGGAAAAATCGCGCGAGAGTTCCGCGGCGGCGAACCCGGCGCGAATGTCCTGTTTCTGTTGCGCCAGTGGATTGCGTTCATCACTGCCGACGACCGCGTAAAACGAGGATGTCAGGTTCCAGCGCCCGAAGTGGCCGTCGCCATTCAGGCCGAAATAGGTCACTTGATAGTTGTGCGGCCGCACATCGCCCAGCACGGCGGGACGCACCAGGAAACCGTTGGTGTCGTAGTAATCCGGGCCGGCTTCGCGATTGATGTTGTGGATGATGGTGGCCTGGGTGGTGTGGCCAACGACCGGAAAATCCTGCTTGTATATATTCGCCACCAGCACCTGATCGCGGCGCAGCGGCTGGCTGACGTCATTCAAGCCGCTGTTGGTGTCTTTTTCGAGGCGGCGGAAGTACCCGAGGTTGTACTGCCACAGGTTGTTGTCGCGGTTGCCGAAGAGGCGCACGCCCACTGGCACGTCCTGGAATATGAAGCCGCGGAAATCCGAAATGAACGGCTGAATGCCGACGCGCAGCGAATCGAAATCAAAGCGATCGGAAACATTGCGCAAATGCACATCCGCATACGCCTCCTGGATGCCGACATGGCTGTCGTTACGGGTCTTGCCGTCGCGCGGATCGACCTTCAGGCCACGCACTTCCTCGATGACGGCGTGATTGACCTGGATGGCAGGCGCGAAGCGGAATTCGTAGTCCGGCGGCTTGAAAGTGGTATTGCCTTTCAGGATAGACGCGGACAGGATGAGCGTTTCCACGAACACCGACTGGCTGCCACGGCCGAAGACATTATTGGCGCCGGCGCGGTCGGAAGATTGCGCGCCCACCGGTGTCGGCAAGCGCCGGGTTTCGATCAACGAGTCGGATATGGCCGAGAGCGACAGGAACCAGTCCGGTCCCCACTTCGCAAACGGTTCAAAGGGTTTGTCGCCTTTGTACACGTTGTGGTTGTACGGGTCGTACCAGGGGAACTTGAAACCCAGCGTATCCATGATGCGCCAGCGATCCGGTACCGCGACCGACTGCCGCGGCAGCAGCGGTGTCGGCGGCTCCACCTGCCTGGGATCGATCGGCGGAAGCTCGTATTTGAGCGGTTTGCTTGCCGCGCGTTCGCGCTCTATTTCCGGCGCCTTCTGCCCGGCGGGTGTTGCCGCCTGTTCCGCGGCGGCCTGTGTGAAACCTGATGCCGGTAGCGCTGCCAGCACGGTCACGCTTAACAGGCGCAAGGCAGGCGGGCAGATGCCGGACACGCTAGAGACCCTCGCAAACATTCTGTTCGCTTGAATCGTTGAACGGCGCCTGCGGACACTGCACATAGCGCAGGCGGGTGCCCGTGCCGCGCGGCACGAGGTTGTCGGCCCGTATCGACTGCGGCGCATTGCTGATGGCATTGTTGAGCGCGCGTCCCGCATTCCCCAGGCCGAGGAAGGAGATCATGTCGTCCTGGTCCACGCCGTCGCCGGAGACGCCGATCGCGCCCACCAGGGTTGTGCCCCGATAGATCGGCATCGCGCCCGGAAATATCTGGATGCCATTCTTTGCCCGGGCGAGTCCCGTGCAGCCCACCGCGGTTGATCCGCCGGCCGAGGCAATGATGGCGTTGTAGGCCAGGTCGAGCTGCAGGCCGAGGTGGAACGGGCTCCAGTTGGCATAGGGCGTGCTGAAGGGGCCGGGATCGCTGCCGGCAATACCGTCCGGAAAGAAGGGCCTGGCCAGATTGCCGATGGCGCGATTCGAATATGCCTGCCCGTTGGCCAGCGCCGTGGCATCGCCGAGAAATTGGCGCGTGACCGCGACGTATTGCGGAAACGTGCGGAATCCCGGGACCGGGCTTCCGCCGGCGCCGATGTAATTGGCCGGTGGCAGCGCCGCAATATCCGCCGCCGCATTCGGGTGTGAAAACAATAGCGCGGTACGCGCTTTCTGCAGTGAGACATCGGTGCCGAACACCGGCGCATCAGGCGTGCGCACGAGCGCCAGCACTTCGCCATTGGTATCGACAATGGCGACAGTGACTTGCGCTTGTGAACCCAGGGGCCGGCGGATTTGCGCACGTGCCCGGTTGGCGACCTTGAGCGCTTCTGCGGCCAGCGTGCCGACTTCGCCCGCTTGTAGCAGCCCGTCGGTGCCGGCGCGTAGCGGATAACGATTGGCGTTTGCGCCATCCACCAGCACGAACGCATTCTGCGCCGCGAGCGCGCCGGTATCTGCGCGAAATCCCGACGCGGCATTGCCAAACGAGACGCCCGCTTTCAAGGTGCCGTCAAAAAAACCGCTCACCGATACGACGGCGCCGGCCAGGGTTGCAAAGGCCGGCGCTTGGGAAGGGATGGATGCCAGCGCTTCGGAATCGACAAAGCGGAAGGTGCGACCGTCGGCGGTGATGCGATTGGCGCGAATGTCATCCGGCGCCGCATAACCCGACGTGGCGGCCACGGCGATCAGTTCGTCGCTGTCCTCGTCGATATCGGTGATATCGGCATCAAGGCCGTAGACGCCATCGGCGATCACGCCCACGCCGCCGACCAGGCGGTTGTCCTTGTATAGCGGCAATCCGCCGGGATCGGCGGCCAGGCCCAGCGGCGAAGGCTTCGGTCCGACGCTGCCATCGCCGGCGCGGCGCATCAGGTCGGAACACACCAATTGCGAAAACTGCACGCCGTAGAGCGGGCCGGAAGGCTGGTTAATTTCTCGCGGATTGAAATTTTCCTGCACGATCTGGCTGGCGGTTCGCGTCGAGAAGGCGTTGCCGTTCGAAGACAGATACGCGCCGGTGATGGCCTTGGAGATCGCGGCGAAGGTATCGGGAAGAATGTCGATATTTTCCAGTCCTCCCGAGACGCCCTTGTTGCTGCTGATGCGAAAGGTGGTGCGCGCGCCGGTCATGCGGAACACGCCGAGTATGTTGCCGACACGATCGGATACGGCGATGGTCGCGCGCTGATTGCGGGCGTTGGCCTCGTTGACGGCCTGGGCGACGATGCGCTGCACGTCCGCAACCGTCAGAAAGTCGCCGGCCGTCGCTGCCGGCGCGCAACTGCCGGTACACCCTGACGAGGCCTCCCCGCCGCCGCCACAGGAGTTCATCAGCGCGCAGGCAAGCGCAATACACCCTAGCGCAAGAGCCCCAGGCGGCCCTCGCTTTGCCTGCGCCATGCTCATTTTGCCGCCCCGCCGTCCGGCGCAGCCGCCGTTTCCCGCGTGGGAATCGGTCCGGGTTGGGCGCCGCCGGGAATTATCGCGGGTACGCCGGCCTTGTGGCTGCCGGTATGGAATCCATGACAGGTCTCGCAGGTACCGCGCGCCTTGTCGCGTGCCGGCTGATTGCCGCCGTGACATTCGCGGCAATTTTTCAAATCGGGAATGGCGATATCCGCGCTGGTCCTGGATGCCGTGACCTGGTGGCATTTATCGCATTCGAAGGTGTCGTGCTGGTTATGGGGGAATCGCGATTTCGGCAGCCAATGCCGGGTAATCGCCACCGGGGCGACTTTCCAGGAAACAGGCAGGCCGTCGGCCGTCGCCGTGGTGGCAGCCACCCGCGTAATCTGGTGACACAGGAAGCACACCCGGACTTCGAACAGGTCGCGTGCAATCCTGTCCGCCTTGTCGGCTGCCCAAGTGAGCGCTGCCTGGCGCCTCGCCTCACTCAGCCGTTCGCCCGGCCGGCGGATGCCGGCTTCGACGACGACGTCGATAGGCGTGTCCGCAAGCGCGGCCTGCGCGTAGAACTCGTTCAGCGTCGCGAGTGCGTTACCGACATTGCCGTGCGGGACCTGGCGGGTGGTGACCTTCGGCTCGAACTCGAGCGAGTGGCACGCCTGGCAATGATCCTTCATCGTCACGGGCTTGAAGCGGATACCGGCTTCGTCCCTGACATGGCAATCGGCGCAATTCAGGGTGACTTTGCCGTTCGGACTGCGCACCCCCTTCTTGTCCAAATGCTTGTCGTGCGGAAATTTGAGCCCTGAATTTTCCCGGGCAAGCACCTTGTCATTCTGCGGGACGCGAACGATGGCGGCATCCCCGCTGCGGCCGGGCTGCAGCATCGACAGCATGAACGGGGGATGATCGCCGGTGAAGTCGGAAATATCCGGAACGGCGGTTTTTGCAAAACGGGCTTTCAGGTCGCGATGGCAATCCGTGCAAAGCGTGGCGTCGGTGCGTACCAGGCCGTTGGGACCCTTGTGGTCGCGATGGCAGGAGGCACAACGGATATCGGGGAACACCGCGGCATGAACGGCTTTGGCGGCGGCAGTCCTGAGGGGAAAATGCCAGCCGATGGTCTTGTGGCAATCCTCACAGGCCTGGTTCTTCACCTGGATGAAGGGTTGCTGGTGGCACTTGTGGCAATCGTGTCCGAAGCTGGCGTGCGCGCTGGCGAGCGGGCCGACATCCCAGGATGCATCCGGCGTAATGCTTGCCTTCAGGCTCGCCGCGCGTGTTTCCGGACGGGTCGCGTTGATGACGGGCCAGGCCAGGAATGCCAGCAGAATCAGTATCACCGCCGTCCAGCTGAAAAGGCGTTTGGAAAGCCAGGTGGTCTGCAAACCCGCCTGCACTTTGCGGCGAACCTCCTCCACTCCTTCGCGCAGTGGATCGATGAGTTCGACGCACAGTACCAGATCGAAATCCTGCCGTGGCGGTGCAACAATGACTTCATAGGGGCCGATCAGGATGCGCTGGTCGGGGCGCAATCGGCTGGCGCGTTCAAAACTGCCGTCTACGCTGATTGCGCCGGCGGCGGCCTCGATATAGAGGGCGCCGTCGTCGGCACCGCGGATTTGCGCATGGCGCAGCGCCACCCGCGGATCCGGCAGGAACAGCTTGCAATCGGTGCCGCGGCCGATGCTCAGCGTATCCGCCACCAGCGGCTGCTCGGTACGCGCCGCCTGGCCTTTTTTGTTGCGAGTCTGGGTAACGAGCAGAATCTTCATGAGGGTCCGCCCCGATCACCAGTAAAAGAACACCGAGACGACGTGTGCCGTGAGGGCCGCCAGCAACGCCAGGGATAGCGGCACGTGAAGATAAAGCCAGAAATCCAGAATCGCCTTGTAGTGAATGTCGATGCGTGCCCGTTCGACCAGGTTTTGCTTGCGAAGCATCAGCGCATAAAGTTCCTTGTTGGCACGCGCTTCATCACCCCTGAACTGCCGCACCGCCGCCTGGATGGTGGTCACCGCGCCCGCCGTCGGACAGTTGCCGGCCCGCCCGGACAATTGCGCGAGTACGCCCCCACCGATGCGGGTGCCCTGCAGTGATTCCTGGATGGCAAGATTGATGTTGTCCGGCATGCCCACCGCCAGTCGCCGGGCCTCGCGGTCGATGTCCGCGATCTTGAGGATGATGCTGTCCAGCGTGTCTTCACCCAGGTTTTCGGTCATCAGTTGCGGCACGCGCAAATAGGCGTACAGGCCATAGAAACCGGAAAAAATCACCAACAACATCAATACATAGGCGAGCGTGTGTACGTTCCAGCCGACCTGAAAGCCGGTGTGCAGGGTGGCGACCACAATGAGCGCGATGCCAAGATAGACGTGGCCCGACAGCCAGCCTTGAATGTTGCCGCTGGAACCGCGATAGCGGCGCTTGCGAATGCCGAACCACATCAGCCACAGGATCAGCAGCGCGCCCACCGTGCCGAGCGTATAACCCATGGGCGTGCCGCCGTAGCGGCCGACCGGCGTCGTGTAGAGCGCATAAGCGAGAATCGAGGCGGTCGCAAGGAGTACCGCAAGCTTCAAATAGCGGTAGCGCTTGTATTCGAGAATGGTTTGGTGACGCATGGTTGCGCGAATTTCCTGATTAATGCGCCCCTGCCAGCCACCTGATGACCCTATGTTGCCCGGCTGTCATGCGCGCCTGAATCTCGTTCCTCGCATGGTTACCGACCCCATGCCCCTGCTGCCGCCACCGACTGCATTGACGCCTTGAGCCATGGCGAGGACGTTACCCCGCATGGCCTGAACTGAAAGCACGCAAATCTTCAGCCAAAAAACTCAAGAGCGGAGTCTAATCGCTTTCCGTAGCGCGGAGAAGTACCGTAAACGGGGGGCGGCAAGAGCCCCGCGCCGGGAGTCCGGCCCCCACAAGTTATAATCTGACTCCTTCCTCTTTGGTGCATCGCGCCCCCCTGTCCCTGTGATCCCATTTATTGTTATTGCCTGCCTGATGTTGCTCTGTGCCCTGGCGTTTGTACTGGTGCCGCTGTTCCGTGCGCCTGCCCATGTGGGCGGGGCCGATTCGGCGCGGTTGTCCGATGCCGTCAGCAATGTCGCCGTGTTTCGATCGCAAAAGCGCGAGATTGAGGACGATTTTGCGCGCGGTTCCATCAGCGCCGAGGAGCGCGATGCCGCGTTGAATGAGCTATCGCAGCGATTGGTCGATGAAGTGCCGGGCGAATCCGCCGCCGAAAGCACGCCGGCGCCGTCACGGCTTCATCGTCGTCCATGGCTGCTGATCGGTGCCTTGGGCGCCCTGATCCCGATCGCGACTTTCATGATGTATGCCACGGTCGGCACGCCGCAGGCCTTGCGAGCGGGCGGCGCAGGTAGCGCCGAAATGGCCGCGCATGCAGCGGTAGGCGGCGAGCCAGGTGCCGATGCAGCCATGTCGGACAAACAGATCCTGGCCATGGTCGACACGCTCGCCAGGAAGATGCAGGAAAATCCCGCCGACCCCAAGGGATGGGTGCTGCTGGCGCGCTCGCAGGCCGCTCTTGGCCGCTTTTCAGAGGCAGCGGCGGCGTACGAACGTGCCGCGAAATTGCTGCCAACCGACGCGCAATTGCTTGCCGATTACGCGGATGTGGTCGTGATGGCGCAGGATGGCCGCTTCGAAGGCAAACCCATGGCGCTGATCCAGCAGGCTCTGAAGCTGGACCCCAATAACACGAAAGCATTGGCACTGGCCGGCACGGCCGAACTGCGTCTCGGTAACCGCGAAGCCTCGCTTAAACACTGGAAAAAACTGAAAACGCAGGTCGCAAAAGATTCCGACGATGAGCGCCAGGTCGATGCCATCATTGCAGAGGTCCAGAGCGGCAAGTCGCCCGGGGAGCCCGCCACGCCGGCCACAAGTAACGCCGCCGTGGTTTCCGCTCCCGCCCCTGCCCGGCCAGTGGAAAGCATGAAATCCGCGGCAACCGCCACCCCGGCGGCCCCCGCCACCCCCGCCACCCCCGCCACGAGTACCGGCGCGGCGGTAACGGGACAGGTGATGCTGGCAGCGGAATTCGCCGCGAAACTCGCGCCCACCGACACGCTGTTCATTTTTGCCCGTGCCAAGGAAGGGCCGCGCATGCCGTTGGCGGCGCTGCGCATTCCGGCGCCCAAGGCGGGCGATTTCCCGAAGACCTTCGAGTTGACGGATGCCATGGCCATGTCGCCGGGGCTCAATCTCTCGTCCTTTCCCGAGGTGGTGATCGAAGCGCGGATTTCCCGGGCGGGCAATGCACAGTTGCAGCCGGGTGATCTGTTGGGGGTCAGCGATGCGGTCAAGCCCGGTGCGCGCGCCGTCAAGGTGACCATCTCCAAGGTGGCGCCTTGACCCTTTCTGTCACCGGACTGACGCTAAGCCGCGGGCCGCGCCAATTATTTGCCAACCTTTCGTTCACGCTGATGGCGGGACAGGCGTTGGTCCTGCGCGGGGCCAATGGCAGTGGCAAGACCACCTTGCTGCGGGTGCTGGCCGGATTGACGGCGGCCGATGGCGGCGAACTCAGGTGGAATGGCGAACACTGGAAGGCCTTGTGTGCCGGTCAACGCGCGGCGTCGTTGTATCTCGGCCATGCCAACGCGTTGAAGGATGAACTGACGGCGGCGGAAAATCTCGCCGAATCGCTGGCTTTCGACGGGGTCGCGGTTCCGGACAGCGTGCAGCGGCAGAGCCTGGACGGCATGGGCCTCGCGAATCGGCATCATTTGCCGGCGCGCCGGCTTTCGCAGGGCCAAAAGCGGCGCGTCGGCCTGGCGCGGCTGGCGCTGGCCCGAAAACCGCTGTGGTTGCTCGATGAACCCACCAATGCGCTGGATTCGGAAGGGGTGGCGCTGTTTTCCAGGGTCGTGGCCGAGCATTTGCACCAGGGTGGCATGGCCTGCATCGCCAGCCATCTGCCGTTGGACATTGCCGCGCCGGTTCATGAGCTGGTTCTCGGCGAGGCCCCTGCGTGAACGTGGTGGCAGCCCAGATGATGATCGAGCCGGCGGTGGAAGTGGCGGCGGAGCGGGCGGTGTGGCTGGCCGCCCGACGGGATCTGCGCCTGGGACTGCGCTCGCGCGCCGAACTGGTACAGGCACTGATGTTTCTGGTCATCGTGGTCAGCCTGTTCCCGCTGGCCGTGGGTCCCGAATCCGCGCTGCTGAAGCGCATTGCGCCGGGCGTGGTGTGGGTGGCGGCGCTGTTGTCGGTATTGCTGACGCTGCCACGCATGTTTGCGGCAGATTATGCCGACGGCACGCTTGAACAGCTGGTGATGTCCCCTTATCCCTTGCCGCTGATCGCAGCGGGTAAAATGCTGGCGCATTGGCTGATGAGCGGATTGCCGCTGACGCTGATTGCGCCGCTGCTGGGACTGCAATTTGGCCTGGAGGCCAACGAACTTGTGGTGCTGGTGGCAGGTCTGATGCTTGGGACGCCAATTTTGTCGATGATCGGTGCCATCGGCGCGGCACTGACGCTGGGGGTTCGCGGCGGATCGATTCTGATGGCCCTGCTGGTGTTGCCGCTGTATGTCCCGGTGCTGATTTTTGGTTCGGGTGCCGTCGAGCAGGCGATGACCTCCATCGACTATTCGGCCAACCTGTCATTGCTTGGCGCCGGATTGCTGTTTGGTGCGCTGGCTATCCCGTTCGCGGTGGCCTCCGCCTTGAGAATTTCACTGGATTGATACTCTTGAACCTCTACAAGTTTTCCTCTCCCGTCACCTTTTATCCGTTGGCCGGCAAGATGTGGCCCTGGTTCGCGACGCTCGCGGGTGTATTTGCGGTAGCGGGACTGTATCTTGGCCTGTTTGTGGCGCCGGTCGATTATCAGCAGGGCGAGGTCTACCGTATCCTCTACATTCATGTGCCCGCTTCGGTGATCGGCATGTTCATTTACCTGGTGATGGCGGGCTATGGCGTGTTGGCGCTGACCCTGAATACCCGCCTGTCGGCGATGATGATGGAAGCGCTGGCCCCCACCGGCGCCTTGCTCACCGTATTGGCGTTATGGACCGGGTCACTGTGGGGCAGGCCCACCTGGGGAACCTACTGGGTGTGGGACGCGCGCATCACCTCGACCTTGCTGCTGGTGTTTTTGTACGTGGGCTATCTCGCTCTGATCCATGCCATCGAGGACAAGCGGCGCGCCGACAAGGCCGGCGCCTTGCTGGTGATCGTGAGTTCCATCAACGTGCCGATCATCTACTTTTCAGTGAAATGGTGGAATACGCTGCACCAGGGCTCATCGGTGTCGCTGGCCGGAAACGCTATCGCCTCGCCGGCGATGCGCTGGGGCCTGTTGCTGATGACGCTGGCCTGCTGGATGTATGCGATCGCGATGACGCTGGTGCGGGTGCGTGCCATCATTTCAGAACGTGAGCAGGGTGCGGCGTGGCTGGAAGGGAATAAGGTATGAACTGGGCAGAGTTTTTTTCCATGGGTGGCCGCGGATTTTATGTCTGGGGTTCGTATGGCGCATTTGTGCTGGTGATCGCCATTGAGATCATCATGCTGCGCGGGCGCGCAAAACGCGCCCGGATGTTGGCCAAGGAGAGCATTCAATGAAGTCACGTTACAAACGCTTTATGTGGGTCGCGATGGGATTGGCGGTGGTTGGCGTTGCCACCACGCTGGTATTGCGCGCCTTCAATTCCAATCTGGTGTTCTTTTTCACGCCCAGTGAAGTGGCGCTGAAGAAGGCGCCGCAGGATCGCACCTTCCGGATGGGCGGGCTGGTAACCGCGGGCAGCCTGAAGCGCAACCCGGATGGTTTGACCGTCACCTTTGAAGTCACCGACACCGCGCAAGCGATCCCGGTTACCTATACCGGCATTCTTCCCGACCTTTTCAAGGAAGGAAAGGGCGTGGTCGCACAAGGCAAGATGGGCCAGGACGGGATTTTTCGCGCCAGCGAGGTGCTGGCCAAGCACGACGAGAACTACATGCCGCCGGAAGCGGCCGAAGCATTGAAACAGGCCGGTCATCCGATTGAAGGCAAGATGTTTGCAGGCCAGAAGGAAGTCGTCACCCAATCACCCAAGGGAGCCAAACCGTGATCCCCGAACTCGGACAATTTTCACTCATCCTGGCGTTATGCCTCGCCCTCACGCTCGGCATCGTGCCGATGGTGGGAGCCTTCCGCCAGGACACGCAAATGATGTCGCTGGCGCGGCCGCTCGCCCAAGGCCAGTTTTTATTCGTGGCATTCGCGTTCGGCTGCCTGATCTATTCGTTTGTCAGCAGCGATTTTTCCGTGGCGAACGTCGCCGCCAATTCAAACACCAAATTGCCGGTCTATTACCGCATCACGGCCTCATGGGGCTCGCACGAAGGTTCGCTCCTGTTGTGGGTGCTGATGCTGACCGGTTGGACGTTTGCCGTGTCGATCTTCAGCCGCAACCTGCCGCTGGAAGTCATTTCGCGCGTGCTCGCAGTGCTGGGCTTGATCGGGGTGGGTTTCTACCTGTTCATGCTGATCACGTCCAACCCCTTCGACCGCCTGTTTCCGGCTGCCGTCGAGGGGCGCGATCTCAATCCCCTGCTTCAGGACCCCGGCATGATTTACCACCCGCCGATGCTCTACATGGGTTACGTCGGTTTTTCGGTGGCGTTTGCGTTTGCGGTGGCCGCTCTGGTGGGCGGCCGGCTGGATGCGACGTGGGCGCGCTGGTCGCGGCCGTGGACGACCGCTGCTTGGTGCTTTCTGACCATCGGCATTTGCCTCGGGTCGGCATGGGCCTATTACGAATTGGGCTGGGGCGGCTGGTGGTTCTGGGATCCGGTGGAAAATGCGTCGTTCATGCCCTGGCTGGTGGGTACCGCCCTGATCCATTCGCTGGCGGTCACCGAGAAGCGCGGCATCTTCAAGAGCTGGACCGTGCTGCTGGCGATCATCGCTTTTTCCCTTTCACTGGTGGGCACCTTCCTGGTCCGCTCCGGCGTGCTGACCTCGGTGCATGCGTTTGCCACCGATCCCCGCCGCGGCGTGTTCATCCTGGCCTTCCTGGCAACCGTGATCGGCGTCTCGCTGGCGCTGTACGCGTGGCGCGCGCCGCAACTCGGACTGGCGCGGGCTCCGCGCGCATTTTCGCCAACGTCGCGCGAAGCGTTGTTGCTGGCCAACAATGTGTTGTTGCTGGTGGCGATGCTGGCGGTGTTGCTGGGCACACTTTATCCGCTGTTCCTGGACGCGCTGAAACTGGGCAAGATTTCTGTCGGCCCGCCGTATTTCGACTCGGTGTTTTATCCGCTGATGGCCCCCGCGCTGTTCCTCATGGCGGTTGGCCCGATTGCGCGCTGGCGCAATGCGACGCTGCCGGATCTGGCGGCGCGCCTGAAGTGGGCGTTTGGCATTGCGGTCGCAGCAGGCATTGTCATTCCGTTCCTGATGGGCAAGTGGACGCCGCTGGTGGCATCGGGGTTGATGCTGGCGACGTGGATCATTGCCGCATCCACCACCGCCATCGTGCATCGGTTTCAATCCACGCCGGCGGCCGGATTCATGGGCAAGTTCACGGCCAACAGCCCCAGCTACTACGGCATGCATCTGGCGCACATGGGAATCGCGGTATTCGTCGTCGGGATCACGATGGTGAAGGGTTATGAAACCGAGCACGATGTTCGCCTCGCCCCGGGTCAGAGCGCCACCGAGCAGGGTTTCGAATTCAAATTCGTCTCGATTGCCGAACAGCCGGGGCCGAATTATCAGGCAATCGTGGGCCGCTTCGAAGTGCGGCGTGACGGTCATCTCATTGAGGTGATGTTTCCCGAGAAGCGTACCTACGCCGCCACCGGTCAGACCATGACGGAGGCGGCGATTCATCCCGGCCTGGCCCGCGACCTGTATATCTCAATGGGTGAGCCGGTGGAAAACGCCACCGACGGTGCCTGGGGCGTGAGGATTTACGTGAAGCCCTTCATCGACTGGATCTGGTTCGGCTGCATTTTCATGGCGCTGGGCGGCGCACTGGCCATTGGCGACAAACGCTATCGACTTAAACCCAAGCGCATCGCCGAGACGCCGCCCGCCGCGCCGTCGCCCGACCGTGAGCGTTCCAAGGGGGCGCGTGGACGCAAAGCGTCGCCGCAGGGAGCCGATTAGCGATGAGCGAGACGCGAAACAATAATCTGGCGCGCGCCTGGCGGTTCGCCCTGCCGCTGGCGATCTTTTTCGGCCTGGTGTGGTTCATGTGGAAAGGGCTGTCCCTCAACCCGCGTGATCTTCCTTCCGCGCTTCTCAACAAGCCGGTTCCGGCGTTTTCATTGCCCCAGCTTCACGACAATACGAAGATGCTCACCGGGGCCGACATGAAGGGCAAGGTCTGGCTGCTCAACGTATGGGGCTCGTGGTGCGTGTCCTGCCGTTACGAACATCCGGTGCTAAATGCGCTCGCCAGGAAGGGAGTAGTGCCCATTGTCGGGTTCAACTGGAAAGACAAGCCCGAAGATGCGAAAGGCTGGCTGGTCAAATTCGGTGATCCGTATGCGTTTTCTGTCAGCGACCTCGAGGGACGCGTGGCGATCGATCTGGGCGTGTACGGAGCCCCGGAGACATTCATCATCGACAAGGCGGGAATGATCCGCTACAAACACACCGGGCCGATCAGCGAGGAATTGATGAACGAGACGCTGGTGCCCCTGATTCAGAGTTTGAGCAAAGCATGAACACACAGACAAACACAAGCACTGGCGCGGCTTCTGGCGCATTTATGGCTGGAAAAGCGCGCCAGTGGCTGAGTTTCATTTTTGGCGTATTGCTCATGGCCGCCGGTTCGCTCTATGCGCAAACCCCCACGCCCGAGATGCCGCCCATGAAGCCCGAGCTTGAAGCGCGGCTGAAAAAACTTGAGACCGAATTGCGCTGCCTGGTCTGCCAAAACCAGACGCTGGCGGATTCCCCCGCAGGGCTTGCGGGCGACTTGCGCCGCGAAATCCGTTTGCTGGCGGAGAGCGGCAAGAACAATGAGGAAATCAAGGAGCATCTGAAGGCGCGCTATGGCGATTTCGTGCTCTACAAACCGCCGGTGGAATCGAAGACGTGGCTGTTGTGGTTCGGGCCATTCGTGTTGCTGCTGGCAGGCGCGATCATCACCTGGAGGGTCACCCGCCGTACCGGGGCGACAACGGCAGCCGCGCCGGCCATCTCGGATGACGAGCGCCGCCGCGCCAGCAAACTCCTCGACGAATAGCCACCCTTTTCCGCGCGACGCGTCCGCCGCTGCAACCGGCGGCCCTTTGGTGGTTCTTTGGCGGCACGAAACGTCTGACGATTTTCGCGCCGGGAGATTACAGCGGCGTGCACATCACCACGCCTTCGTCGATCCAGCCTTCCTGCACCAGGGCCCCGGTAAGGGATCGGCTGGTGGTATAGCGATGGTTCGAATCGTTCTCGCGCCAGCGATTATTGTAAAGCCGTGTCAACGCGTGGGTCCCCGCTGGGCAAGCCGTCGCGGTTGCGCGCGTGATCCAGAAATCGACACCTTCATCGATGGTGCCGTAGCCGCGCACCAGATTGCAATCGGCCGCCTCGGCAGAAAAGAAGTGCGTGAGGATGGCCGGGAAGAAGAAGCGGCACACCGGCGCCTGAGTTGAGGGCCGGAATTCGGCCGGCCCGGGGAGCGTGTAGCCTTTGAATGCATAGCCGGTCCGCGACCAGGCCGGCCCCGCCAGGCCGCTGTCAATGATGTTCTTGTCCGACTGCCGCGAGGTCAGGAAGTAGCGTCGGAAGATATTGTTGTGGAATTCCTCCACCAGTACTTCGCCGGCGAGCAAAGCCGTCGGCGCGGTGTAGTCGATGCGCAGGAAATCGTCCAGGCCGCCACGCACATTTTTCAGACGCGTCAGGCTATCGAGCGCGTTCCGGTCGCCGTTGAGGTAGGCGGAGAAAAACGGAATGACCCAGCCGAATACATCGTCGGCGTAGCTGACCTCGTAAGTGTGCACTACGCCGCTCAGGGCCACTTGATAGCGCGATCCGCGGAAATTGTTCATCGCCTGCTCCATCAAGGCGATGGGCGCGGTGGTGTCGGCAGTGCCGGAGATGGCGAGATACGGTGCGGTCACGTTGCGCGCGGTGGCGTTGTCGTCGCCGAAGGCCGGCAGGAAATGCTGCCCGGCGTAGGGCACGTAACCCACGGCGGCCTTGATGCGCGGATCCTGTACTGTCGGCCGCGAATGCAGGCTCGGGTAACCGGTGGTCAGTTCCGCGCCCAGGAGCCAGGTCATGGTGGCGCCGCCCATGCTGCCGCCGATGCCGCCGATGCGCGCGGCATCGATGTACGCGCCGAATTGCGGGTGCGCCAGCATCAGATCGATCACCGCTTTCACCGAGAGCGGCCGCATCGCCTCAAGTTCGACCACCCGGTCGAAATTGAGGATCACGTACGCGAGGTCCTGCAGATCCTCGATCTTGACGCGCGAGAAGCGCTTGTCGCCGTGAAACGGCGCCGCGACAATGTAGCCGTAGCTCGCCATGCGCACCAGGAAATCGATCGATTTTCCGTCGATCGGGTTTCCCGCCAACCCATGCGAAAACACCATGAGCGGAAAGCGGCCGCAACCGGCAGGCGGCGGGTAAATCGCGATGCAGGCCTGCGGCGCCAGGATCGGCGCCTGACCGAGGCGCTGCATGTGCGGGATACGCTGGCCGTTGGGCAACGCATAGTCGGGGCGAGTGTTGCCGGCATCGGTCGGATAGCAGGTGATGACGACGAACTCGACGGTGGTATTGCGGCGTTGCGGATAGAGGTCTTCATCGGGCACGCGCGGGCGCGCCACCAGGGTGTCTGCCGGTTCGAGCAGGATATCGCCGATGTAATGGCTGTCGGTGCCGTCCCAGAAATCATCGGTGGGAACGCCGAGCTGCGCTACGCGGGCGCTATCCTGCGCGAGGTTCGAACAGGCCACCGGGTAGGGACCCGGGGCGATCGGCGCCATCTCGATGCTGTGGTTGGGCAGCGCCGCCAATGCCGGCCATGTCGCCGTGCAAATTATCGCGAGGGCGGCATACAAGGCACGAGGCAAATTGAGACAGAAATACATACAGGGTTCCAGTTTCAGTGAGGCGCAGGAAATTCGAGGGGGGTGGACTTGTCCAGATCGCGCCCGAAACAGAATTCTGGCATCCTGACAGCTGTATGGACATGACTCCGCCTTAAACGTTCCGGCAGGCACAATGGACGACATCACCAACCTGAAGCGCATTCTCAAGACAAACCGGGTCATCGCCGTGGTAGGACTGTCGGCCAACTGGTGGCGGCCAAGCTATTTTGTCGCCAAG
>Ga0315271_10000955_pt1 | contig 17052 bp, 13 predicted proteins | sample C3_top_MG_FD_204664 | JGI IMG/M metagenome (GOLD analysis project Ga0315271, IMG submission 204664) | Sediment microbial communities from Yellowstone Lake, YNP, Wyoming, USA - C3_top | ecosystem: Environmental > Aquatic > Freshwater > Lake > Sediment | place: USA: Wyoming | collected 2017-08-01
CCTGCCCTCACTCTGCCCCTGCCCCTGCCTTCACTCTGCCCCTGCCCCTGCCTCTCCGGATAAGCCGTGATCTCACTCCAGAACGTCCATAAGGCTTTCGGCCCCAAGAAGGTCCTCGAGGGCTTCTCCCTCGACGTCCATGAAGGGGAGACGATGGCCATCATCGGCTATTCGGGAACGGGCAAGTCGGTCGCCATCAAGCACATCGTCGGCCTGCTCGAGCCCGACGAGGGCACGGTCTTCGTTGACGACCTCGAGGTGCCCAAGCTCACCCGGCCCCAGCTCTACGCGCTGCGCGCCAGGATCGGCTACGTCTTCCAGTTCGCCGCCCTCTTCGACTCCATGTCCGTCGGCGACAACGTCGCCATGGGGCTGCGCAAGCAGGGCACGCACTCGGAGTCGGAGATCACCGACCGCGTGCACGAGTCGCTCGCCCTCGTGGACCTTCCCGACACCGCCGAGCTCTTCCCGGTGGAGCTCTCGGGCGGCATGCGCAAGCGCGTCGGCATTGCCCGCGCCATCGCGCTGAAGCCCAAGTACCTGCTCTACGACGAACCGACCACGGGCCTCGACCCGGTGACGAGCGCCGTCATCAACGATCTCATGATGCGCATGCAGAGGACGCTCGGCGTCACGTCGATCCTCATCACGCACGACATGAAGTCGGCGTACACCGTCGCCTCGCGCATCGCCATGCTCTACGAGGGCACGGTGCGGCAGGTGGGCACGGTCGCGGAGGTGCAGCAGACGGCCGACCCGGTGGTGCGCCAGTTCATTGAAGGGCGCTTCGACCTCGACCCCGCGCACGCCATATGAGCCCGTCGGCCGGGCGCGCCCGCGAGGCCCGCGAGGAGATCTCGGCCGGGGGCATCGTCTTCAGGCGCGGCCCCGGCGGCGTGCGCTTCCTGCTCATTCGCGACAGCTACCGGAACTGGGGCTTTCCCAAGGGACACCTCGAGGCGGGCGAGTCGCCCGACGCGGCCGCCCTGCGCGAGGTGCGCGAAGAGACGGGGCTCGCGGCGCTCGCGCTCCATGCGCCCGTGGAGGTCATTGACTGGCACTTCCGCTTCCGCGGGCAGCTCGTGCACAAGGTCTGCCACTTCTACCTGATCGAGGCGTCGCTCGGCACCCCGCGTCCCCTGCGCAAGGAAGGCATCACGGCCTGCAAGTGGCTGGCGTTCGATGAAGCCACCGCCCTGGTGTCGTACCAGAATGCCCGCGACGTGCTGTCGCGCGCCCGGTCGCTGCTGACCGACGGGGACTGAGGCATGACGGAGCGCGCCGAACCGGTGGAACGCGTCTTCGTGCCGACGGTGCTCGCGTACGCGCCGCGCGAGAAGGCGCGCGAGCTGGTGCGGCGCGCCTTCTCGCGCCGTCGCGCGCACCTGACCGTGGTCCGCACCGCAAAGGAGGCTGACGCCGCCCTGCGGCGCGCGCTCACCGATGCGGTGATCGTGGATGTGGGGCAGCCGTCGGACGACACGTGGGCGGTGGCGGCGCTGGCACGCGAACTGCCCAGCATCCCGTTTTTTGCGCTCTCGGCCATGCGGCCGGCGGACGCGGGCGTGCTGGCGCGCTGTGCCGCCCTCGACTTTGCCGACCTGCTGGCCGAGGGGGTGGACGACGCGCTGCTGCGCGAGCTGGTGATGCCGGAGGCGTTTTCCGTCCGCTTTGCCGCGGCCCTGCGCGGGGCGCACGCCGAGCTCGAGCTGCAGGCGCCGCTGCAGCGGCAGGCGTGGGAGTTCATCGTCAGCGCGGGCGGCCGGATGGTGCGCACGGAGGAGATCGCCGAGGCGCTCGCGGTGACCCGCGAGCACCTGAGCCGCAGCTTTGCCGCCGCCGGCGCGCCGAACCTGAAGCGGGTCATCGACCTGGTGCGGCTCATTGCGGCCGCCGAACTGTCGAAGAACGCGGCGTACGACCTGACGGACGTGGCGGCGGTGCTCGAGTTCGCCTCGCCGTCGCACCTGGCCAACACGGCGCAGCGCGTGGCGGGCATCCGGGCGGCGTCGCTAACGCGCCTGCGGACGCAGGACCTGCTGGCGCGCTTCCGGCAGGGGCGCATGCGCAGCCGGCAGTAGCCGCCCCCCGCCGGCGTATTGACCAATCCGGCAGGGTGGTGCTAGTGTGGAGTGTAGGGGTTTGCTTTACGCCATTGTCCTGACGCCCCTTATTGCTGGCTGGCCCGCCGGAGCGCTTCGTCCACTGCTGAGGGTTTCCGTGCTGCCTCGATCGGCTTTGGCCGTCGGGGAAGTGCGGTATCCGCCTGTCACAGGACGAGATGCAGGACGGGTATTCAGGTAGATGGCCCTGCAGTTCGCCGGGGTGTCCGGTTCGCGCGCTCGTGCGAGTCCGGAGGGGTGCCTCGGCCGCGGTGTTCGTTACATACGCGTTCGCTCGATTTCCCACCCCTTTCACTGCTTGATCGGAGAGACATGATGCAAAACAGACTTGTCCGCGTACTGCGCGCTGGCATGGTTGGCTTCGCCGTGTTGCTCGGCGTGGCCGGTAGTGCCCAGGCGCAGGCGCCGACCACCATCAAGGGTCGCGTCGTGAGCGAGACCGGCGCTCCCCTTCCCGGCGCCAGCGTGGTATTCGACGCCTTCAAGGTGGGCTCGGTGACCGGCGACGACGGCAGCTACACGTTCTCCGTGCCGGGAAACCGCCGCGGGACCGCCGCCCTGAGCGTGCGCCGCATCGGCTACAAGCTGATGTCGGTGAACCTCGACCTGAACGGCACGACCATCACCCAGAACTTCACGATGGTGCCGCACGCGCTGCAGCTGACCGGCGTCATCGTGTCGGCGCTCAGCATCCAGCGTGAGAAGTCGACGGTCGGCACGTCGCAGCAGCAGATCTCCAGCGAGGAGCTGACGCGCACGCAGACGCCGAGCCTCATCAACGCCATGTCGGGCAAGCTGTCGGGCGTGGCGATCACGGGCAACGGCAACGTGGGCGGCTCGGCGCGCATCGTCATTCGCGGCCAGAGCTCGCTGCTCGGCAACAACCAGCCGCTGTTCATCGTGGACGGCGTCCCCGTGTCGAACGCCGGCTTCTCGACGGCGAGCGCCAGCGGCGGCCGCGACTACGGCACCGCCATCGCCGACATCAACGCCGATGACATCGCGAGCATGACGGTCCTGAAGGGCCCGAACGCCGCGGCCCTGTACGGCTCGCGCGCCGCCAACGGCGCCGTGGTCATTTCCACGAAGTCGGGGCGCACGGTCGTTGAAGGGACCAAGGTCACGTTCACCACGCGCATGACGTGGGACGACCTGTCGATCTTCCCGAAGTACCAGAACCAGTACGGGCAGGGCTTCGGCGGCGACTTCAAGTACGTGGACGGCGCCGGCAGCGGCGTGAACGACGGTGGTGACGAGTCGTGGGGCCCCAAGCTCGACGGGCGCCTGATCGACCAGTTCACCGGCAAGGCCCAGCCGTGGGTGGCCCACCCGAACAACGTGCGTGACTTCTTCCGCCTTGGTTCGACGGCCTCCAACACGCTCAGCCTGGTCAACGCCACGAGCAAGTCCAACCTGCGCGTCGCGATCACCAAGGAGAACACGGCCGGCATCGTCCCGAACTCGGGGCTGGCCAAGATGGTCAGCAGCATCGCCGGCAGCGTCGAGGTCAACGACAAGCTGTCCGTCGGCGCCACGGTGCAGTGGACGCAGAACGAAGGCCTGAACCGCCCCGAGAACGGCTACACCGAGGGCAACCCGTTCATGACCTTCACGTGGTTCGGCCGCCAGGTGGACGTGGGCGCGCTGAAGAACCAGTTCTACAACGTGGCGGGCAACCCCTACGGCTTCGCGGTGGGCAGCCTGTTCAACTGGAACGACAACTACCATCGCAATCCGTACTGGCAGCAGGGCATGAACCCGGCGTTCGACAACCGCGATCACTTCGTGGGCCAGGTCAACGCCAACTACCGGTTCAACGAGTACGTCTCCGCCCTGGTGCGAGGCGGCAACGACAACTACCGGATGCGGACCGAGGAAGACTTCGCCAAGGGCAACATCGACCGCGCGAGCGCCTCGTACAACGGTGGCTTCAACGTCGGCGATTCCCGTGCCAACGAGACCAACCTCGAAGGCATCGTGACCACCCGCTACACCGTCAACAAGCTGGCGCTGACGGGGAACTTCGGCGGCAATATCCGCCGCAACGACTCGTACAACAACGCCTACAGCACCTCGGGCATCCTCGTCGAGGGGCTGTACAACCTGTCGAACGCCGGCATCACGCCGACGGTCACGAACTCCGAGTTCCATTCGGGCGTGAACTCGGCGTACGCCTCGGTGGTCGCGACGTGGAACCAGTGGTGGACCGTGGAAGTCACGGGCCGCAATGACTGGTCGTCCACGCTGCCCAAGAAGAACGCCTCGTTCTTCTATCCGTCGGTCAGCACGTCGATCGTGCTCACGGACCTGTTCCCGTCGCTCACGAGCAATGGCATCCTGTCGTACGCGAAGCTCCGCGGCGGCATGGCGCAGGTGGGCTCGGACGCCTCGCCGTACCAGCTGCAGACGCTGTACAACGGCAGCTCGGCCAAGTTCTCCGGCCTGCCCCTGTATTCGTATGCGAACGGCCGCGCCAACCCGGATCTCAAGCCGGAGCGCGTGACGGGCACGGAAGGCGGCGTGGAACTGTCGCTGTGGGATGACCTCATCACCCTCGACGCCAGCTACTACACCAAGATCTCCAAGGACCAGATCATCAACCTGACCGTCGCGCCGGCCTCGGGCTTCACGACCGCGGCCATCAACGCCGGCCAGATGAGCAACAAGGGCGTGGAAGCGCTCATCACCGCCCGCCCGGTCAAGCTGCAGAACGGGTTCGAGTGGAAGACGTCGTTCAACTACACCCGCAACCGCAACCACGTGGACGCGCTCGCTCCGGGCCTGTCGACGCTCGTGATTGCCAGCCAGTGGGGCGCCAACATCGAGGCCCGCGCCGGGCAGCCCTACGGCATCATCTACGGCTACGGCTGGGCACGCGATTCGGCCACGGGCGAGCGTCTGACGTCGGGTGGCCTGCCGTACCAGGAGAGCACCAAGAAGATCCTGGGCAACGTCAACCCGGACTGGATTGGCGGCTGGTCGAACGAGTTCAAGTACAAGAACTACTCGCTCAGCGCCCTCATCGACATCCGCAGCGGCGGCCAGAACTTCTCGGTCGGCAACTGGTGGGGCATGTACGCCGGCATCCTGGAGTCGACGCTCAAGGGACGCGAGCTCGACTGGAACAAGCCGGGCCTGATCGTGAAGGGCAAGGACGTCGACACGGGCAAGGAGAACACCATCACCGTGACGGCGGAAGACTACGGCCACAACATCTACCCGGTGCATGAAGAAGCAATCCTGCCGACCGGCTTCGTGAAGCTGCGCGAAGTCCGCTTTGGCTGGGAAGCGCCGTCGTCCGTCGCCAAGTCGCTGCACCTCACGCGCATGAACCTCGCGCTGGTGGGCCGCAACCTGTGGACCAAGACCGACTTCCCGAACTACGATCCAGAGAATTCATCCAACGCCGGCAACGGTGGTCAGGGCTTCGATATGGGCGCGATGCCGACCACGCGGAACTTCGGCTTCAACCTTTCGATCACTCCGTGACCGCCAACCGGGAGAAGTCACTCATGAGATTCACTCGATTCCCGGTCGCGCTCCTCGCCGTCGCTGCGGTGGCGGGGGCCTGCTCGACCGACCTTACCGGGTTGAACAAGAACCCGAACAGTCCCACCACGGCGCCGGCCACCGCGTTGTTCACCAACGCGACGCAGGCGACCATGACGCGCTTCTGGGGAAGCTTCCAGACGCTGTCCATGACCTCGCTCTTCGCGCAACACATCGCGCAGGTGCAGTACGTCGACGAAGATCGCGGCCGCGTGCGGCCCGGCACCATCGACGCGCTGTTCACCAACATCTATGCCAACGAGCTCGAGGACTACCAGAAGGTCATCGACCAGGGCAAGGCGGCCGCCAACCCGAACGTCTCGGGTCCGGCGATCGTCATGCAGTCCTGGGTCTTCCAGAACGCGACCGACCTGTGGGGCGACATTCCCTACAGCGAAGCGCTGAAGGGTGACGCCGGTGGCTCGCTGACGCCGGTGTACGATGCACAGAAGGACGTGTACTACGGCCTGCTGAAGTCGCTCACCGACGCCTCGACGGCGATGGTGGCCGGCCAGGCCGGGCTCGGCAACGCCGACCCGATCTACAAGGGCGACGCCGCGAAGTGGAAGAAGTTTGCCAACTCGCTGCGCGCGCGCATGGCGCTCCGCATGTCGAAGGCCGATCCGGCCAAGGCAGCCACGGAGCTGACGGCCGCGTTTGCGGCGGGCGTGCTGACGTCCAACGCCGACAATGCCCTGCTGACGTGGCCGGGCGACGGCGTGTTCGACAACCCGTGGTCGTCGAATTTCGCCACGCGCGATGACCACCGCGTGTCCAAGACGCTGCTCGACACCATGCTTGCCCTGAGCGACCCGCGCGTGAAGATCTATGCGCAGCCGACCAAGGCCGACCCGACGAAGTACGCGGGCCTGCAGAATGCCCTGGACAACATCACGGTCACGCCGTTCTTCAACACCACGTCGCGTCCGGGCGCCATTTTCTATCCGGGTTCGACGTCGTACGGCACGTTCGGCACCGCCAACGGCAAGAAGACGCCGTCGTACATCCTGACGTACGCCGAGGTCGAGTTCATCGCGGCCGAAGCGGCCGAGAAGGGACTGGGCGGCCAGTCGGGCGCGGCCACGCATTACGCCAACGCCGTGCGCGCTTCGATTCTCCAGTGGGGCGGCACGGACGCTGAGGCCACGGCATACCTGGCTCAGCCGGCGGTTGCGTACGCCGGCGGCGCCACGGGCCTGAAGCAGATCGGCCTGCAGAAGTGGATCTCGATGTTCACGCAGGGCACCGAGGCGTGGAGCGAATGGCGCCGCACGGGCAACCCGGCGACCATCGTGCCGGGGCCGAAGATGTACTGGAACTACGTGGACCGCCGCCTGCCGTATTCGACGGCCGAGGCGTCGGTGAACAACACCAACCTGAAGGCAGCGATTGCCCGTCAGGGTCCGGACGACTACGCCACGCGCATCTGGTGGGACAAGTAGTCGCGATCGGTTAACGGTTGCATGAAGGACGACGGGGCATCCGAAAGGGTGCCCCGTCGGCGCGTTGGGGAGCCGAGATCGCGAGATCGCACGATCGCGAGTGGGGCGGGCGCGTTCCCGTGGGCAAGGGAGGGATCCCCGAGTCCAAGAAAGGCCACTCCCCCGGCTTGAAGTTCGGCCCTACTTGTGACAATTTTCACAAGCTATACCCGATTCGCGTGGGCCCCCGCCGCTGCGGGACCTGTCGCGCCGATGATTCGACCCTCTGCACCACGCTCCCAACATGTCTGCCACGTCGCTGCGCCCCGGTGAGATCAAGGACATCCTGCTTCGCGAGATCGAAGCGGCCGACCTGAACAACCTCGACGTCGAAGAAGTCGGGACGGTGCTGGAGGTGAAGGACGGCATCGCCCGCATCTATGGCCTCAAGAAGGCCATGGCCGGCGAGATGCTCGAGATCACGGCCGGCGAGGCCAACCTGAAGATCACGGCCCTCGCGCTGAACCTCGAAGAGGACAACATCGGCGCGGTGGTGCTGGGCGACTACCTGCAGATCAAGGAAGGCGACGACGTCCGCCGGACCGGCCGCGTGCTCGAGGTGCCGGTGGGACCGGCCCTCATTGGCCGCGTGGTGGACCCGCTCGGCCGCCCGATTGACGGCAACGGCCCGATCAACACTCCGCACTCCCGCAAGGTCGAGAGCGAGGCCCCGGGCATCATCGTCCGCCAGCCGGTGAAGGAGCCGCTGCAGACGGGCATCAAGGCCATTGACTCGATGATCCCGATTGGCCGCGGCCAGCGCGAGCTGATCATCGGCGACCGCGGCACGGGCAAGACGGCCGTGGCGGTGGACACGATCATCAACCAGAAGGGCCAGGGCGTCATCTGCGTGTACGTGGGCATCGGCCAGAAGGCGTCGACGATTGCCTCGGTGGTGGAGAAGCTCAAGACGGCGGGGGCGATGGAGTTCACCATCGTGGTCGCTGCCTCAGCCTCGGACCCGGCCCCGATGCAGTACATCGCTCCCTACTCGGGCGCGGCGATGGCCGAGTACTTCATGTACCACGAGGGCAAGGCGACGCTGGCCGTGTACGACGACCTGTCCAAGCAGGCCGCGGCGTACCGCCAGATCTCGCTGGTGCTGCGCCGCCCGCCGGGCCGCGAGGCGTACCCCGGCGACGTGTTCTACCTGCACTCGCGCCTGCTCGAGCGCGCGGCAAAGCTGTCGGAAGATCCCAAGGTGGTGGACGGCAAGCACATCTTTGCCCCGGGCGGCTCGCTGACGGCGCTGCCGATCATCGAGACGCAGGCCGGCGACGTGTCGGCCTACATCCCGACGAACGTCATCTCGATCACCGACGGCCAGATCTTTCTGGAATCCGACCTGTTCTTCTCGGGCGTCCGCCCGGCCATCAACGTCGGCATCTCGGTGTCGCGCGTGGGCGGCTCGGCGCAGATCAAGGCCATGAAGTCGGTGGCCGGCCGCCTGCGCCTGGACCTGGCGCAGTACCGCGAGCTCGAGGCCTTTGCCGCCTTTGCGTCGGACCTCGACGCGGCGACCAAGCGCCAGCTCGACCGCGGCGCGCGCACGGTGGAAGTGCTCAAGCAGGGCCAGTACCGCCCGATGGCCGTCGAAGACCAGGTGATGATCATCTATGCGGTGACCAACGGCTTCATTGACGACGTGGCGGTGGGCAGCGTGAAGGCGTGGGAGACCGGTTTCCACGCGTTCATGGCGGCCAAGTATCCGCAGGTGGGCGAGTCGATCCGCACGAGCAAGGCGCTGTCGAAGGACATGGAAGCGACGCTGAAGCAGGCCATTGAGGCCTACAAGAAGACGGTGGTGTAGTGGCTGCCGTCTACCGTCTCCCGTCCACCGACTAGTCCATGGCCAAGGGTCGCGAACTCATCGGGCGCATCAAGACCACCGAGAATACGCGGAAGATCACGCGTACGATGGAAATGGTCGCCACCTCGAAGATGAAGCGCGCGTCGGACCGCGTGGCGGCCGCGCGCCCCTATGCGGCGGCGCTGGGCGACGTCATCTCGAGCCTGTTCAACCCGGATCTCACCGAGCGCTTTCCGCTGCTGCGCCAGCCCACCGCCGAAAAGCGGGTGGCGCTGGTGCTGATGACCGCCAACCGCGGCCTTTGCGGCGCGTTCAACGCCAACCTCATCAAGGAAGCGCGGCACACGCTGGCGCGCCTCGAGGACGCGGGCGTGCAGGTGGACCTGCACGTGGTGGGCAAGAAGGGCATCGGCTACTTCCGCTATATCGGTCGCGCGCTCGCCTCGGCGCGCATTGACATCACCGACCGTCCGTCGGCCGACGACGCGGCCTCGCTGGTGGACCAGCTGATGGCCGACTTCATCTCGGGCGCGCTCGACGGCGTGTACGTGGTGCACTCCAAGTTCAACTCGGTGCTCTCGACGCCGCCGCACACGGAGCGCGTGCTGCCGGTGGCGGCGCCGACGCGCAAGGGCGCCGCGCGCGACTACCTGCTGTATCCCTCGGCGGACGCGATCCTCACCGAGTTGCTTCCCTCGTACGTGCGCAACGCGGTGTACCGCGGGCTCGTCGAGACGGCGGCCGCCGAACAGGCGGCGCGGCGCACCGCCATGAAGAGCGCCACCGACAACGCGGGGGACATGCTGACGCTGCTCCGCCGCACCTACAACCGCGCCCGCCAGGCCAACATCACGCAGGAGATCGCCGAGATTGTCGGCGGCGCTGCGGCTCTCCAGGGTTGACCCTCATGACTACTGCCACTGCCACCAACATCGGGAAGATCGTCCAGGTCATCGGACCCGTGCTCGACATCGAGTTCGCGTCGGGCCACCTGCCCGAGCTCTACAACGCCATCGAGATCAAGGGCACGACCGACGCCGGCCAGCCGATCCGCATCACCTGCGAGGTCCAGCAGCACATCGGCCGCAACCAGGTGCGCGCGGTCGCGATGAGCTCCACGGACGGCGTGGTGCGCGGGCTGGACGCCGTGGACACCGGCTCGGCCATCATGGTGCCGGTGGGCGCTCCGGCGCTCGGCCGCATCCTGAACGTGCTCGGCGAGCCCGTGGACAACGGTGCGCCGATCGGCCCCGAGGTGGAGCGCTGGCCGATCCACCGCAAGCGGCCCGACTTCGTGAACCTCGAGCCGAAGACGGAAGTCTTCGAGACGGGCATCAAGGTCATCGACCTCATTGCGCCGTTCGTGAAGGGCGGCAAGATCGGCCTGTTCGGCGGAGCCGGCGTGGGCAAGACGGTCGTGATCATGGAGCTGATCAACAACGTGGCCAAGGGGCACGGCGGCAAGTCGGTGTTCTGCGGCGTGGGCGAGCGCACGCGCGAGGGCAACGACCTGTACCTGGAGATGCAGGAGTCGGGCGTCATCAAGAGCACGGCGCTGATCTACGGGCAGATGAACGAGCCGCCGGGAGCGCGCCTGCGCGTGGGCCTGGCCGGCCTGACGGTGGCCGAGTACTTCCGCGACCGCGAGAAGGCCGACGTGCTGGTGTTCATCGACAACATCTTCCGCTTCACGCAGGCCGGTTCCGAAGTGTCGGCGCTGCTTGGCCGCATGCCGAGCGCCGTGGGGTACCAGCCGACGCTGGCGACGGAGATGGGCGACCTGCAGGAGCGCATCACGTCGACGCGCGACGGGTCCATCACGTCGGTGCAGGCCATCTACGTGCCGGCCGACGACATCACCGACCCGGCACCGGCCACGGCGTTCGCGCACCTCGACGCCACCGTCGTGCTGTCGCGCGCCATCACGGAGCTGGGCATCTATCCCGCCGTGGACCCGCTGGCGTCGGGCTCGCGCATCCTCGATCCGCAGTACATCGGCGACCGCCACTACAAGGCGGCCACCGAGGTGCAGCGCATCCTGCAGCGCTACAAGGAACTGCAGGACATCATCGCCATCCTGGGCATGGACGAGCTGTCGGAAGACGACAAGAAGATCGTCGGCCGGGCCCGGCGCATCCAGCGCTTCATGTCGCAGCCGTTCTCGGTGGCCGAGCAGTTCACGGGCATCACCGGCAAGTACGTGAAGATCGAGGACACCATCTCGTCGTTCGAGCGCCTCTGCGCGGGTGAGTTCGACCACCTGCCGGAGCAGGCCTTCTTCATGGCCGGCGGCATTGACGACGTGGTGGAGAACGCCAAGAAGTTCCAGGGCTAGGCCATGCTCAAGGTCTCGGTGGTTTCGCCCGAAGCGACGCTGTTCGAAGGGGAGGCATCGTCGGTGGTGGTGCCCGCGTTCGACGGCGAGGTTGGCATCCTGGCGAACCATGCGCCGATGATCACGGTGCTGGGCGAGGGGACCATGCGCCTCGCCGGCCCCACGGCGGCGCGCTTCCACGTGTCGGGCGGCTTTGTGCAGGTGGTGGACAACACCGTGCGCGTGGTGACGGAGAAGGCGTCAGTGGCGTAGCGCTCGCGCCGGTGCACGAGACGAGGGCCGCTCCCGTTGGAGCGGCCCTTTGTCTTGCGGTTTGATTCAACTGCCTACCACGGATGACACGGATCACACGGATGCGCACGGATCAAACAGGCCTCGTTCTTGTCGTATCCGTGTGACATCCGTGTGCATCCGTGGGATCCGTGGTAGGCAGTTGCAGTGGCAGTTGCAGTGGCAGTTGCAGTGGAAGTTGCAGTGGCAGTTGCAGTGGCAGTTGCGGTTGCAGTGGCAGTTGCAGTGGCAGTTGCAGTGGCAGACAGTTGCACCGGTAGGCAGTAGCACCCACCCCCACTAGATTGCGCGGATGCGATACGCCCCCCTGCTTGCGAGCCTCGCCCTCGCCACCCTCGTGGCGACCGCCGGCGCGCAGGCGCCCGCCCCGGCCGTCTCTGTGCCCCGGCTCACCGAAACGGTGACGATAGACGGCGTGCTGGACGAGCCGGTGTGGGGCCGGGCGGCCAAGCTCGACGGCTTTCACCAGTACCAGCCGGTGGATGGTCGGGCGGCGCTCGAGCGCACCGAAGTGCTGGTCTGGTATGCGCCCAACGCGCTGATGGTGGGCATCAAGGCGTACGCCGCCGATGTCAACTCGCTGCGCGCTACGCTCGCCGACCGCGACAAGATCGGCAACGACGACCGGGTGATCCTGTACCTCGACACGTTCAACGACCACCGCCGCGCCTTCATGTTCGGCGTGAACGCGCTCGGCGTGCAGCTCGACGGCGTGCGCACGGAAGGGGCGGCGAGCGCGGCGAACATGTACGGCGGCAACATCGACTACAACCCCGACTTCTTCTATGAGTCGAAGGGGCGCGTGACCGCCGACGGCTACGTGGTGGAGATCCGGATCCCGTTCAAGAGCCTGCGGCTGCCCGGGCTCGGCGCGCAGGACTGGGGATTCAACGTGCACCGGTTCTCGCCCTCCACCGGCTACGAGGACACGTGGACCGCGGTCAGGCGCGCGGGCGCGAGCTTCATTGCGCAGGGCGGAACGCTCACCGGCTTCCACGACCTCGAGCGTGGCGTGGTGACGGAGGTGCAGCCGTTCGTGACCGGCAGCGCCGCGGGCGTGCGCGCCGCCGATGGCAGCTTTGCGCGCGGGGATTTCACGACCACCTCGGGCGCCAACCTGCGGCTGGGCTTCACGCAGCTGTCGCTCGACGCAACGTTCAACCCGGACTTCAGCCAGGTGGAGAGCGACGCCGGCCTGGTGACGGTGAACGAGCGCTTTGCGCTGTACGTGCCCGAGAAACGCCCGTTCTTCCTGGAAGGCATCGAGCTGTTCGCGACGCCCAACCAGCTGGTGTACACGCGGCAGATGAAGGACCCGTCGGTGGGCGGCAAGGTGACGGGCAAGCTGGGGGCGTACAGCATTGCCATGCTCAGCGTCAACGACCACCTGGTGACCGACCACGCGCTGTTCAACATCGCCCGCGTGCGGCGCGACCTCGGCGGGAGTTCCAACCTCGGCGTCACGGTGACCGACCGCGAGCAGGGCAGCGCGTTCAATCGCGTGGCGGCGGCCGACGCGCGCATTGTGTACAAGAAGCTGTACTTCTTCGAGACGCAGCTGGGCGGCGCGGGCACGCGCGGGGCGAACGGCCAGAGCAAGACCGGCGCCATCTGGAAGCTCGAGAACGACCGCACGGGGCGCATCTGGGGCTACAACCTCCAGTGGATCGACATCGGCCGCGACTTCGAGAGCCAGGCCGGGTTCGTGCCACGCACCAACATCACCAGCGCGCACCTGTTCAACCGCCTGGCGACGTACGGCAGCAAGGGCGCGCTGGTCGAGAACGTGACCGTCTTCATGTTTCCCTCGCGCATCTGGCGGTCGGGCGGCGCGTTCAACTCGGCGCCGCTGGAGGGACGCGACGACATTTCCGTGACGACGCGACTGCGCGGGGGCTGGAACGTCACCGCGGACGTGGCGCGGCAGTTCTTCCAGATTGATTCGGGCACGTATGCCGGGTACAGCACCCAGCGGGCAGGCTCGGTGTTCGTGCCGTACCGGCCCGAGTTGCGCCACACCGGGCTGGCCGACACCAAGCTGGTGGTGTCCACGCCGGTGCTGCAGCGCGTCAACGCCACGGTGCAGGTGCAGCGCACGGCCGGCCCCATCTTTGCCGAAGGGACGCGCGGCAGCGACATGCGCATCACGGGCACCATCACGCTGCGCCCCACGGCCGCGGCGCGCGTGGAAGGAACCGTGGCGTCGTCGCGCATCACGCGGCAGTCCGACGGAATGCAGTTTGCCCGCACCGTCATTCCGCGGGTGAAGCTCGAATACCAGCTGAATCGCGCGACGTTCGTGCGCGTCGTCGGCGAGTACCGGTCGGAGGAGCGCGCCGTGCTGCGCTCGGATGACGGCCACGTCCTGTACGTGGACCAGACCGCGAGCACCGCGGCGGCCGCCAGCCGCCTGCGCGTGGACTGGCTGGCGTCGTACCAGCCGACCCCGGGGACGGTGGCGTTCTTCGGCTACGGCACGGGTCTCGACGCGCCGCGTGCGGATGCGTTTTCGGCGCTGCAGCGGCACGACGACACCTTCTTCGTGAAGCTGGCGTACCAGTTCCGACGGTAGTCGCCAGACGGGGCGTGACCGGGAACCGGCGGCCGTCGTCAGGGGTGAGAGCCTGTTGCACCCCACGCCGAGGAATTTCGTGAAGCGCATCCTGCTTGCCCTCGCCATTGCGCCGTCCATCGCGCTGGCGCAGTCGTATACGTATCCCGCATTCCAGCAGCCGACGCTCGTGGAACGCGAGTACAACTTTGCCGCGGCCGATGCCGGGCGCGCCGGCACCACGCTGCTGTTCCAGTGGCGCGAGGGCGTGGCGCCGCGCTGGCAGCTGGGCGTCGACGCGGGGCTGGCCGATCCGGACGGCAACGTGTCCACGCGCCTGGTGCTCGGCGCGCACGTGGCGCGTGAGCTGAGCCGCGCCACCGCCGACTTTCCCTTCGACGTTGTGCTCACCGGTGGCATCGGCTTCTCCAGCGCCGACGGCCAGAACGTGCTGCGCCTGCCGTTCGGCGCGTCGGTGGGACACCGCTTTGCCCTCGAGGGCGGCATGCAGATCACGCCCTTCGTGCATCCGCGGCTGTCGTTTGATCGCTGCAGCGACTGCGAGCTTGGGGCGTCCGACTCGAAGCTGAACGTGAATGTGGACGTCGGCGTCGGGCTTCAGCTCACACCACAGGTGGCGCTGCGGGTGGCGGCCATCGCCGGCGGCAGCGACTACCTGGGCTCGGGCAACGGCGTTGGCCTGAGTGTGGCGTGGACGCCCAAGGGGCTGCGCAAGTAAGGTCGTCGCGGGCCGGCGTGGCGCGCTGCGCTACACGAGCAGCGACGCCACCAGTTCGGCAGACCGTTCCGCAGCACCCAGCCCCGCCTGCACCATCGCGCGCGCCCTGGCTCCGGCCTCGGCGCGCGCTCCGTCATCCCGCAGCCACTGGAGCAGGGCCTCCTCCAGGCTGCGCGCACTATCTACCGCGCGGCCCGCCTGCGCCTCGATGAGCATGGCCGCGTCACGGCTCGCGGAGAAGCGCGGCCCGAACAGCACCGGTGCGCCGAAGGCGGCCGGCTCGACCACGGAATGCAGTCCTGCGGCGTGAAAGCCGCCGCCGACGAATGCAATGTCGGCCCGCGCGTAGAGATCGCCCAGGACGCCCAGCCGGTCCACGACCACGATGTCGGCGCTCGACGCGGAGTCGGCACCGAGGCGCGCGCCGGTCCACTGCTGGCGCCGAATCCACTCCTCGATGGGCGCGAGGTGCGCGGCCGTCGGCTCGTGCGGCGCGATGATCAGCCGCACGTCGGGATGCGCCAGGCGCACGGCGCTCCACGCGCTCTCGAGGACACGCTCGTCGCTGGGCCACGTCGAGCCGGCCACCACCGTGGGGCGGGCGTCGTCGAATGGCGCCAGCATCGCGGTGTGCCGGTCGGTGGCCGCCGCGCGCTCCCACACCTGGTCGTAGCGCGTGTCGCCGGTGACGCAGATGCGGTCGCTGCGAACGCCGAGCGCCGTCAACCGCTGCGCGTTGTCGGCGTCAATGGCGCCCACGCGATGCAATGCGGCGTACGCATCGCCGAGCAGCGCGCGGCCGAACGACCCGCTTCGTCCCGATGCGTCCGTGAGCGTCGCGGCAATGAGCCCCACGCGCACGCCGCGCCGGACGGCCTCGTCCACGAGCACGGGCCAGACGTCGAGCTTGCTGAAGACGAGTGCGGTGGGCTGCAGCACCTCGAGCAGGGCGCGCGCCGCGCCGCGCGTGTCGAACGGCAGGAAGTCGGCGTAGTCGGCGCCCACGCCGAGCGCGAAGCGCTGTGCGCTGGGCGAGTAGAACGTGTACACGAGCTGCGCCTCGGGATGGCGCCGTCGCAGGAGCTCGATGACGGGGCGGGCCTGCAGGCCCTCGCCCACCGACGGGGCGTGCAGCCAGACGAGGGGACGCGAGACGTCGCGGTGCTCGGCGCCCCAGCGCGCGAAGCGCTCGATGATGCCGCGTCGGCCGACCAGAGACGCCGTCTTCTTGCCGCCGCCCGCGGGCGCCAGCGCCACCGCCCACTCGGCGAGGGCGCCGAAGGCCGTGTACGGGGCGCGCAGCGCGATGTGCACTGCGGCGCCGGTTACTTGCCCGCGGGCTTGGCCGCGGGCTTGGCCGCGGCGGCGAGCGCGGCGTCGAGCGCCTCGCGGAACGCGGCCAGCGGCTGTGCACCCACCAGCGCGCGGCCGCCCACGAAGAACGTCGGCGTCGAACTGGCGCCGGCCTGCGCGGCGCGGTCGATATCAGACTGGATGAGCGGCCGCGTGGCGCTGCCCTGCACGCAGCTGTGCAGCGCGGGCACGTCGGCGCCGAGCGCGGCGGCCATCGCCTCGAATTTCGCGGTCGGGTCCTGCAGGTGCTCCCACTCCTGCTGCGAGAGGAACAGCGCGTCCTGCAGGGGCCAGAACTTTCCCTGCACGCCGGCGCACATGGCCGCCTGGGCCGCAGGCCACGCGTTGCGGTGCATCTCGAGCGGCAGGTTCACGTAGGCCACGCGAATCTTGCCGGTGTCGACGTAGTCCTTCTTGATCGCCGCCCAGGACTCGTCGTGCCAGCGCTTGCAGTACGGGCACTGGAAGTCGCTGATGATGATCATCCAGACGGTGGCCTTGTCGCTGCCGAGGATGCGCCCGGCGTCGGCCTTGGCGAGCACCGAATCCGCGGGGGTGCCTTTTGCGGCGGTCGGTCCCGCCGCCGTGGGCTTCAGCGATGCGGCGTCGGCCGCGCGGGTGGCGGCGCCGCTCTCACTGTTGGTGCAGGCGAGCAGGGTAACGGCCAGGAGGGAACCGGCGAGCAGACGGGGCATCAGCGCAGTGGGAAGTCGGAGCGAAGGCGATGCACGGCGGGCTCCGTGCGATCGAGTACATAAGTGTAGTCGCCCTGTACGCCGAGCGCGACGGCGAAGCCGACCTGCCGCGCGAGCCCGAGCGA
>Ga0315271_10000957_pt1 | contig 17038 bp, 14 predicted proteins | sample C3_top_MG_FD_204664 | JGI IMG/M metagenome (GOLD analysis project Ga0315271, IMG submission 204664) | Sediment microbial communities from Yellowstone Lake, YNP, Wyoming, USA - C3_top | ecosystem: Environmental > Aquatic > Freshwater > Lake > Sediment | place: USA: Wyoming | collected 2017-08-01
ATACCGGCGAGGGCGGCGAAGACCCGGCACGCTACCGCAACGAGCTCAAAGGCATACCTATTGCTGATGGCACCAGGGTCAGCGAGATCATCGGCGCCAAAGTCATCGCCGCCGACTACAGCTTGAAGGCTGGCGACAGCCTGCGCAGCAAGATCAAGCAGGTGGCCTCGGGCCGCTTCGGTGTGACGACGGAATACCTCGTCAGTGCCGACCAATTGCAGATCAAGATGGCCCAGGGCGCCAAACCGGGCGAGGGCGGACAACTGCCTGGCGGCAAGGTCAGCGAGTACATCGGCATGCTGCGCCATTCGGTACCCGGCGTCGGTCTGATCAGCCCGCCGCCACACCACGACATCTACTCGATCGAGGACCTGGCGCAACTGATCCACGACCTGAAGAACGCCAATCCGCGCGCCGGCGTCAGCGTCAAGCTGGTCAGCGAAGTCGGCGTCGGCACCGTCGCCGCGGGCGTCGCCAAGTGCAAGGCCGACCATGTCGTGATCGCCGGCCATGACGGCGGCACGGGCGCATCGCCGTGGTCATCGATCAAGCATGCCGGCACGCCCTGGGAGCTGGGCCTGGCCGAGACGCAGCAAACCCTGGTGCTCAACCGCCTGCGCGGGCGCATTCGTGTACAGGCCGACGGCCAGATGAAGACCGGCCGCGACGTGGTCATTGCCGCGCTGCTCGGCGCCGACGAGTTCGGCTTCGCGACTGCGCCGCTGGTGGCCGAGGGTTGCATCATGATGCGCAAGTGCCACCTCAACACCTGTCCGGTGGGTGTGGCCACGCAGGATCCGGTGCTGCGCGCCAAGTTCGCCGGCCGGCCCGAGCATGTGGTGAACTTCTTCTTCTTCGTTGCCGAAGAAGCGCGCCAGATCATGGCCCAGCTGGGCATCAGGAAGTTCGACGACCTGATCGGCCGCAGCGACCTGCTCGACACCAAGAAGAGCATCGCGCACTGGAAGGCGCGTGGCCTGGATTTCAGCCGCATCTTCCACCAGGTGCAGGTGCCGCCGGATGTCGCGCGCTACCAGGTCGAGGTACAGGACCATGGCCTGGACCGGGCACTCGACGTATCGCTGATCGAGAAGTGTCGCCCGGCCATCGAACGTGGCGAGAAGGTTCAGTTCATGGAGACGGCACGCAACGTCAACCGCAGCGTCGGCGCAATGCTGTCGGGTGAATTGATACGCCGGCGTCCGGAAGGCCTGCCCGACCAGACCATCTTCATCCAGATGGAAGGCACGGGCGGCCAGAGCTTCGGCGCCTTTCTGGCCAGCGGAATCACCTTCTACCTCATCGGCGACGCCAACGACTACACCGGCAAGGGCCTGAGTGGTGGACGCATCACGATCCGGCCGAGCATCGATTTCCGCGGTGACGCCACCGCCAACATCGTCATCGGCAACACCGCACTGTACGGCGCCACCAGCGGTGAGGCGTTCTTCCGTGGCGTGGCCGGTGAGCGCTTCGCGGTGCGCATGTCGGGTGCCACCGCCGTGGTCGAAGGTACCGGCGACCATGGCTGCGAGTACATGACCGGCGGCACCGTCGCAGTGCTCGGCAAGACAGGCCGCAACTTCGCCGCCGGCATGAGCGGCGGCGTGGCCTACGTCTACGACGAAGACGGTCACTTCGCCAGGCGCTGCAACACCAGCATGGTCGCGCTCGAGAAGGTGCTGCCGCGCGACGAGCAGGACGCCGCGACATTTCACAAGGGCGAGGCCGACGAGGTCCTGTTGAAGAAGCTGATCGAGGACCACCATCGCTGGACTGGCAGCCTGCGTGCCCGCCACATCCTGGACCATTGGGTCGATTCACGTGCGCGCTTCATCAAGGTCTTACCGCACGAGTACCAGCGCGCACTCAAGCGGATGAACGTCACGGCCGCGACCAGCGCGACGATCGCCAAGGCCAAGGCCGAAACCGTGCCCGCCAAGTAGAAGAATCAGGACTCGATCATGGGAAAAGTCACCGGCTTCCTCGAATACGAGCGCCTGGAAGAAGGCTACGAGCCAATTGCCAAGCGCTTGAAGAACTACAAGGAATTCGTCGTCGCGCTCAACGCCGAGCAATCGAAGACGCAGGCCGCGCGCTGCATGGATTGCGGCACGCCGTTCTGCAACAGCGGGTGCCCGGTCAACAACATCATTCCGGACTTCAACGATCTCGTGTTTCGCGATGAGTGGCGCAATGCGATCGAAGTCCTGCACTCGACCAACAACTTCCCTGAGTTCACGGGCCGCATCTGCCCGGCGCCCTGTGAAGCCGCGTGCACGCTCAACGTCAACGGCGATGCGGTCGGCATCAAGTCGATCGAGCACGCGATCATCGACCGCGCCTGGGCCGAGGGCTGGGTCAGGCCACAGCCGCCCTCGGTCAAGACCGGCAAGAGCGTCGCCGTGGTCGGCTCCGGGCCGGCTGGGCTGGCGGCTGCGCAACAGCTCGCGCGCGCCGGCCACGCGGTCACGGTGTTCGAAAAGAACAGCCGTATCGGCGGGTTGTTGCGCTACGGCATCCCCGACTTCAAGCTGGAGAAGTCGCACATCGATCGCCGTGTCGAGCAAATGCAGGCCGAAGGCGTCACCTTTCGCAGCGGCGTGCTGGTCGGAGCCTGGCCCACGGACAGCAAGGTCACCAACGACGCCAAGCAGACGATCGGCGTCGACGAATTGAAGGCGCAGTTCGACGCCGTGCTGCTTGCCGGCGGAGCCGAACAGAGCCGCGACCTGCCAGTGCCCGGCCGCGAGCTCGACGGCGTGCACTTCGCGATGGAGTTCCTGCCGCAGCAGAACAAGATCGTCGCCGGCGACAAGGTCAAGGGCCAGATCATGGCGACCGGAAAGCACGTCATCGTCATCGGCGGCGGTGACACCGGCAGTGACTGTGTCGGCACCAGCAACCGCCATGGCGCGGCCAGCGTGACGCAGTTCGAATTGTTGCCACAGCCGCCCGACGAGGAAAACCGTCCGCTGACCTGGCCGTATTGGCCGATCAAGCTGCGCACCAGCTCGAGCCACGAAGAAGGCTGCCAGCGCGAGTTCGCGATTGCCACCAAGGAACTGATCGGCGAAAAGGGTCGGGTCACGGCCTTGAAGACGGTACGTGTCGAGTGGCACGGCGCCAAGATGACCGAAGTGCCCGGCAGCGAGCGCACTTTGCCCGCCGATCTGGTGCTGTTGGCGATGGGCTTCGTCAGCCCTGTGGCCGCCACGCTCGATGCCTTTGGCGTTGCGCGCGACCCGCGTGGCAATGCCAAGGCCGGCACCGAAGGCACAGGCAGCTATCGCACCAGCGTCGACAAGGTCTTCGCCGCGGGCGACATGCGCCGTGGCCAGAGCCTGGTGGTCTGGGCCATTCGTGAAGGCCGCCAGGCCGCGCGCGCGATCGACGAGTTCCTGCTCGGCAGCAGCAACCTGCCTTGCTAGACGCCGTGCGGCACGCGACCGCGTACGCTCCACGCGCGAACCTCCGTTCGTCCTGAGCTTGTCGAAGGACTGGCTGCGACGCCGCGCGTTGTGAAATAGGCACGCGCCACCCACTTGCGGTGGGCCCATTTGCCGCTTGTCGGCCGAGCGGGTCCGGTCGTCGAATCGTGGGTGCCAATCGTGCACTTGGTCACAGCCGCACATGTTCGCGCTGCCGACAATCGCTCCAACCCGCCAATGCAGCCCCGTGCTGCCGAGGCGCGAGGCGCAACGATTGCAACCAGAGCGAGCCCCCGTGACCCCACATAGTCCGCACCCGACGATCGCTGCCACGCAACGCGGGCGCGGCTTCACGCTGATCGAAGTCATGATCGTGGTCGCCATCATCGCGATCCTGGCCAGTGTGGCGCTGCCGAGCTACTTCGACTACGTGCGTCGCGGCCAGCTGCCCGAAGCACAAGGCGCGATGTCTGACTTTCGCGTCAAGATGGAGCAGTACTACCAGGACAACCGCAACTACGGTACCGCCCAGTGCGCCGACAACGGGCCGCCGAGCTGGTCTGCCGCCAACGGCACGCTCATCTACAGCGGTGCGCAGTTCTTCACCTACACCTGCGCGCTCACGGCGGGCGGGCAGGGCTACACGGTCACGGCCACCGGCAGCAGCGCGCGCGCGATCGGCCACGTTTACACGATCGATCAGAACAACACGCGTGCGACGACCAATTACAAGGGCGCCGTGGTGGCCAAGGCCTGCTGGCTGGTCAAGGGCACGGAATGCTGACCAGGCCCAAGCGCCCGCAGCGCGGTTTGACCCTGATCGAACTGATGGTCACGGTGGTCATCCTCGTCATGCTGCTGCTCGGCGTCGCGCCGAGCATCGGCGCATGGATGCGCAACACGCAGGTGCGCAACGTGGCGTCGTCGATGCTGGCCGGGCTCAACCGCGCACGCAACGAAGCCATGCGGCGCAACGTGCCGGTGCGGTTCTCGCTGGTGTCGCTGGCCGATACGACCGTGCTCGACGCCAGCTGCGCATTGTCGGCTGCGGGCGTGTCATGGGTCGTCAGCGTGCGCAACCCGGCAGGCAATTGCCAGATGGCACCGGTCATGACTAGCGACACCGCCACCTACGACGCTGCGCTCGCCGACCCGAACAATCCGTTGATCGTCGAGGCCAATGCCGGCGGCGTGGGCGGCAAGAACGTTGTCGTCGCAGCCGAGCTGGCCGACGGCAGCGCGGCTGCCGACACCGTGACCTTCGGCTCCTTCGGTCGCATCACCGACGCCGCGCCGATCGGCTTCATCAACATCAGCAATCAGGTTGCTGGCAACGACTACCGCCGCCTGCGCATCGAGCTCGGTACCGGCGGCACGGTTCGCCTGTGCGATCTCGGCGTCACCGTGCAGACCGACCCGCGCTACTGCCCAACGAGGGCCATCCCATGATCCAAAGCCATCCAAGCCGCCGGCGCGGCGCCGCCACCCGCACCGTTCAGGGCTTCATGTTGATCGAGGCCCTGGTCGCGGTGCTCATCTTCGCCTTCGGCGTGCTCGGCATCGTCGGCCTGCAGGCGGCGATGACCAAGGCGCAGACGCAGTCCAAGTCACGCGCCGATGCTTCGCTGCTGGCACAACAGGTGATCGGGTCGATGTGGACGGACACGCCCAACCTGGCCGCCTACTCGACGGCCAATTGCGCCGGGTACGCCCGCTGCAACGAGTGGGTGGCGCGTGTCGCTGCCGAGCTGCCCAACGGTGCCGCGACGGTCGACGTCAGTGCGCTGCCGCTGGTGGCGGTCACCATCACCTGGACGCCACCGAACGAGCAGCAGCACACCTACGCCACCACGTCGGCCATTGCCACCAACTGACCATGCGACCCGCCATGTGCCCTCGTTCCCTGCAATGCGCCGCCGCCCAGCGCGGCGTGACCCTGGTTGAGCTGATGGTTGGCATGCTGATCGGCATGCTGGCGATTCTCGTCATCAGCCAGGTGCTGCTCGTCTCCGAGGGCCAGAAGCGAACCACCACATCCGGCGCCGACGCACAGGTCAACGGGGCGTTGTCGCTGTTCACGATCCAGCGCGACATTCAAGCCGCCGGCTACGGCTTCACCAGCAGCCCGGGCATCATCGGCTGCCCCCTCAGTGCGCGGTACAACGGCGCGGCCGGGGCACCTGTGGGTTTCCCGGCCGTGTTGGCGCCGGTATTCATCACCCCCGAGGCGGCGCGCCCGCTCGGCAGCGTTGGCGATTCGATCCGCATCCTGTCGAGCTCGAAAAACTCGTACGCGGTGCCGACACGGGTCGTGCCGCCGGGCATCGCCGTTGCGGGTCAGTCGGTGGCGGTCGCGGCGGCGCTCGGGTTCGCCCAGGGCGACATGGCCGTGGTGGCCGCCGACGGCGTGCAGCCTTGCTGGGTCTTCGAGGTCACGGCCGGCCTTACAGCGACCCAGCTGCCACGCGTCGACAACGCGCGCTGGAACACCACCGGCACGCCGACGCTGGCCTACGGCGATGGCTCCGTGGTGCTCAATCTGGGCACGCTGATCGACAACCGCTACGAGATCAACATCGTCAACGGCGTGAATGTGCTGCAGGTGTCGAGCTTCGACAGCGCCACCCCGGACGTGCGCATCACACGCGACGTCCAGGCCGGCGTGGTCGGCCTGCGCGCTTTCTACGGCCGTGACACCAGCGCCCCGACCGACGGCATCGTCGACCTCTACGACACCACCACCCCCGCGAACAATGCCGACTGGCTGCGCGTGATGTCGGTGCGCCTGATCGTCGTCTCGCGCAGCGGCCAGTACGAAAAGGAAATCGTCACGCCGGCAAACCCGCGGTGGGAGGTCGGTGCGACCCCGGCGACTACCGGCGCGACCACTTGCGGCGCCAGCCAGTGCGTGACGATCGACGTCGGCGCCGGGGCTGCGGGCGATGTCGAGGCCAAGCACTACCGCTACAAGGTTTTCGAAACCATCGTGCCGATGCGCAACATGATGTGGAGCTCCTGAGGTGAACCATCCCTGCTTTCTGAACGCCGGCCTCCGCCGCCCTGTGCGCCGCACGGCGCAGCGCGGCGTGTCGCTGCTGTTTGCCTTGATGGCGCTCGCCGCCATGTTGCTTGCCGCCGTGGCGCTGGTGCGCTCGGTCGACTCCGGCGCATTGGTGCTCGGCAACCTGGGCTTCAAGCAAGAGGCGACCCAGTCCGCCGACCGGGCGGCCGAGGTCGCGCGTGCGTGGCTGCTGACCACGGCGGTCGACCTGACCGCCGACAGCCCGGCCAACGGCTACTACGCCACCTCGCAGGACAACCTCGACCCGACCGGGCGCATCACCACGGCGGCGGCTCCGCTGGCGGTCGTCAATTGGGGCGACTCCGACAGCTGCGCCTGCCTCAACACCTCGCCGGCGAGCTGCACCTCGTGCTCGCGCACGCCTGCCACCTGCGGTACCGGGGCCGCTGCGTGCGGCACGCAGGTGGCCGCGCGTTACTTGATCACCCGGCTGTGCCCGTTGCCCGGCGCCCCTGGCGCCGCCAACGCCTGCGCCAAGCCGGCGGCGTCCGGCGCAACCGAAGCCGCCTACCGCGGCGAGATCCGCGTGGGCGCCGGTTCTCCAAAGCCGGAGGCGGCCACCACACCGTATTACCGAATCATCGTGCGCACAGTCGGTGGGCGCGGTGCCGTGAGTTTTACCGAGACGGTCGTTCATTGACGACCGCATGACAGGGAGAAAGCAAATGACCCCGCAACGATTCGATTCAAGGGCCAAGCCGCATTGGCGCGCTCTATGGCTGCTGACGGCCGCGCTGGGCCTGTACCCCGCGGCGCAGGCCGCGGTGACCGACGTCGCCCAGGTGCCGCTGTCCACGTCGTCGTCGACGGTGGTCAAGCCCAACATCATGTTCATCCTCGACTCGTCGGGCAGTATGGCTTCGGACTTCATGCCCGACGATGCCGCCTTCAGCCGCAGCAAGTACGGATTCTTCGCCGCGCAGTGCAACGGCCTGGCCTACAACCCGAACACGACCTATGTGCTGCCGGTGACGTCGACCGGCACCAGCTACCCGGCGGGTACCTTCACGTTCCCAACGGCGGCAACGCTGCCCAACCAGTACACCATCACTTCGGCGGCGCCGACCATCGCCACCGGCTCGTTGACAGTGACGATCAACAACAACAACGCCAACTACCGCAACGGCGACGTCGTCACCATCTACAGCAACGACAACAACGCCAACCAGATGGTCGGCACGGTCACCAACTGGAACAACAACACGCAGCAGGTGACTGTCAACGTGACGACCACGGCAGGCAGTGGGACGTTGACCAACCCGCGCATCGGCGACGGCGACACCAGCGTCTATTACTACAACTACACGGGCGCTCAGACCAAGCTCGACTACACCTACAGCGGCAGCGGTGTGATCACCACGACGACTTTCTACCGCGAATGCAACAGCAATGTCGGCAGCACACCGGGCAGCGGCGTCTTCAACCGGGTAGACGTGACACCGTCGTCGGCAGACTTGCAGAACTACCGCAACTGGTACACGTATTACCGCACCCGCAGCTTGATGATGCGCTCGGCGGCCAGCCTGGCCTTCCAGCCGATCAACGACCGCTACCGCGTCGGCTTCACCACCATCATCAACCAGTACGTGAACGGCACTGGATTTCTCGATGTTTCCGATTTCAACGCGGGGCAAAAGAGCAGTTTCTACACGGCGCTCTTCGGCGCCAACCCAGGCAGCTCCACGCCACTGCGCGGCGCGCTGTCCAAGACTGGCAAGTACTTCGCCAAAAAAGGCACGCTCTCCGGCGGCGGTGCACAAACCTACGACCCGGTGCAGTATTCCTGCCAGCGCAACTTCGCCATCCTGACGACGGACGGCTACTGGAACACCAACAACGAGACCAGCTCCTACGGGCCGCTCGGCCTGTACGGCACCAATGTCGGCCAGCAGGACGGCCAACCCACGCCACGGCCGCTATTCGACGGTGACGCCAGCGTCCTGCAATCGCGCACGAGCAACCTCCAGCAGGCGAGCATCATCACGCCGGCGCAGCCGCAGATCAGCACCAGCACGCTGCAGACGCGCACGCTCGTGTCCGCCGCACAACCGCAGCAGAGCACGAGCACCTTGCAGCAGTGGTCCATCACGGCGCAATGGAATACGTCCACCAGCACGCTGCAGGTCAACACCGGGCAATTGCAGCAGCAAAACCGGGTCAGCGGCAACTGGACTGGCGTCTGGAACAACGTGACCCAGTGCACGTGGACGAGCAATTCGCAGTGCCGCTATGTCTGGAGCGGCTTTGTCAATGCCGCCGCTACCTGTACGAAGGTGGCCGCGGGCACCAACACGTCGAACAACAGCGTCTGGAACGGTCCGGCCCGGGACTGCCAGTACACGGGGTGGTCGACGCCCGTCGTCACGACGACCTGCACGGCCGCTGCGCAGTCGACCGGGCCGACGAACTACACGCGACTGACGGCAACACAGTGCACGGCACTGCCCAATCTGCTCGGCACGCCGACCAATGTCACGTCGTGCAACACGTCGGCAACGGTCGGCTGCGGCTACACGCCGTGGACGACGCCCGTCAACGTGGCGTCCTGCACGGCCGTGAACCAGTCTACAAGGAATACCTATACCGGCCCGGCGGTGCAGTGCAGCACGCTGCCTGCGGTCTGGGGTCCGTGGACCAACGTGACGACCGGTGGGTCATGCACTACATCGGCGACGATTGAATGCCAATACACGCCGTGGTCGACGCCTGCCAACACGGCATCCTGCACGGCCGTGAATCAGTCGACAAGGAATCCCTATAACGTCGTCAACGCGGTGCAGTGCACGACGATCCCCGCCGTCATGGGGCCGTGGGCGAATGTGGCGTCGTGCAGCGCGTCGTCATCGGTGGCTTGCCAGTACACGGCCTGGACGGCATGGGGCAACGTCAACGCCTGCACCGCGCTCGCGCAGTCGTCGGGGCCGAACTTCACGGTCGGCACGGCCACGCAATGTCAGTCGACAGGCTTTGCCGGCAGCAGCGATTCGCTTGCCGATGTGGCGATGTACTACTACGAGCATGACCTGCGCACGACGGCGCTGAACAACTGCACCGCGACGGTCAACGGCAATCCGATCGACGTCTGCCTGAACAACGTGTCGCCTTCGGGTTCCGACAACGTGACCTGGCAGCACATGACGACCTACACGCTCGGCCTGGGCGTCAGCGGCACGCTGCGCTATCGGCCTGACTACCTGACTGCCGCCACCGGCACCTACCGCGACCTGATCCAGGGCACGACGGATTGGCCGGTCCCGGTGGCGAACACCGAGACCGCGGTCGACGACCTGTGGCACGCGGCCGTCGACGGACGCGGGCGCTACTTCAGCGCCGGCGACCCGGTGTCGCTGGCCGCGAGCCTGAGCTTCGCGCTGCAATCGATCGACGCCCAGGTGGCCTCGGGTTCCGGCGCGGCGGCGAGCACGTTGCAGCCGGTGGCCGGCGACAACACGGTGTTCATCGCCAAGTACAAGTCGGTGTTCTGGACCGGTGACCTGGTAGCTCGCGACATCGACCCGGTGACCGGTGTGATTGCGCCGCCGCGGTGGAGCGCAGCGCAGAAGTTGCAGGCCAAGGTGGACGCGGGCACGCCCCGCACCCTCTACTACGGCAAGCGCAATTCCGGCACCAATACCGGCACGTTCCGGCCCTTCACCTATGCCCAGTTGACGGCCGACGGCCTGAACGGCTACTTCGACGGCGCCTGCAGCAAGGCGGTCGCACTGTCGCAATGCGCAACGCTGATCGCCAACCAGACAACGGCCAATGCGGCCTATGCGGCGGGCGTGACGCCCGCGACCCAGGCCGCGAAGGATGCGGCCGACGCGGCGCTGGTGGCGGCCAACTCGGGCGACAACATGGTCGCCTACCTGCGCGGCGGTTCGAACTCGGTGTACCGCACCCGCTCCACGGGCGACATCGACATCGGCGGCGGCATCCTTGGCGACATCATCGGCGGCGCGCCGGTCTATGTGCGCAAGCCGTCGTTCAATTACGTCGAGAACAACTATGCCGGCTTCGTTGCAGCCATCGACGCCACCAACCCCAGCCCGCCGGTGACCGTGCCAGCGACATTGCCAGGCCGGCGCGGCGTGGTCTATGCCGGTTCCAACGACGGCATGCTGCACGCGTTCGACGGTGTCTCGGGCGAGGAACTCTGGGCCTACATCCCCAGCATGGTGATGGACCGCATGTACAAGCTGGCCGACAAGGACTACGCCAACCGGCACGAGTACTTCGTCAATGCCGCGCCGGTGATCGGCGACATCTATATCGCCCCGGTGGCGCCGGCGACCGTCGGCACCTGGAAGACGATCATCGTCGGTGGGCTCGGTGCGGGCGGTCGCGGCTATTACGCGCTCGACATCACCAACCCCGACAGCCCGAGCCTGTTGTGGGAGTTCAGCAATGACGCCCTGGGCGGCAACAGCAACCTCGGCCAGAGCTTCGGCAATCCGGTGATCACCAAGCGCGCCGATGGCACCTGGGTGGTGGCCTTCACGTCGGGCTACAACAACGTCAGCTATGTCGGCGACCTCACGCCGGGCGATGGCGCCATTGCCGGCGACGGCAATGGCCACCTGTTCCTCCTCAATGCCAACACCGGCCAGCGTCTGCTCGACATTCCCACCTACACGGCGGTCGGGGTGCCGGCCGGCACGGCCGCGACACCGAGCGGGCTCAGCAAGGTCAACGCCTGGGTCGACTCGGACATCGACAACACCGCCAAGCGCTTTTACGCTGGCGACCTGCTCGGCAACCTGTGGCGCTTCGACACCGACAACCTGGTGGCGCCGACCAACGCCGCGCTGCGGCTGGCGTACTTCGCCGCCGGGGGTGTGCCGCAGCCGATCACGACGCAGCCGTCGCTGGCCCAGGTCAACTACGGTGGCAGCCAGTTTGCGGTGGCTTACGTCGGCACCGGCAAGTACCTTGGTACCACCGACCTGGGCAACACCGCCCTGCAATCGGTCTATGCGATCAAGGATCCGCTGACGAATTCACCGCTGGGTGACGCCCACGCCAGCTCGTCGGTGGTGGCCCAGACCTTGTCGTTGTCGAACCCGGCCGACCAGTACGCCACGCGCAACGTCACCAGCCTGCCTGTGAACTGGTCGACCGGCAACGGCTGGCGCGTCGACCTGACGGTCGCGACGCTGCCGACACCGGGCGAGCGGGTCAACGTCGACATGCAGCTGCTGAACAACACGTTGTCGGTCGCGACCAATATCCCGGCCAGTGACGTGTGTGCATCGGGCGGTACCTCGTACTTCTATCAGTTCGATATCGGCACCGGCTCCAGGCCGTCGACGCTCAACACGGCCTACGTTGGCCAGTGGCTCGGCGGCTCGATGGTCGTGGGCCTGAGCTGGGTGACGCTGCAAGTCTCCGGTGGCGCCGCCGGATCGGGCCGCACGGTGACGATCGCGGTCGACAGCAAGAGCAACCCGCGCACCGACGACGTCCCGCCGGCGGATCCGCCGCCGTCGGTCGGTCGCAGAACCTCGTGGCGTGAGTTGGTGAATTGAACTGACGCTTACGTTCTGGCCGGCCGCCTCGTACGGTTGGCCTTTTTTCATCATGACGAGTCGCAACCCGTTTCTCCTTGCCGGCGACCTGCGCCGCATCGCACACCTGGCGGCGATCGTGATCGCTCTGCACGCCGCGTTGTTGGCCGTGCCAGTGCGTTCCGCGCGCGCGCCGGAGGTGCCGGCGCCAGCCGCCGCCATGCAAGTGCGTTTGCTCGGCACCCAAGACGGCGACACGGCCGCGACCCAGGCCACTGCAGCGCCGATCACGGACGGTGATCCCGGGGCCCAGCCGCAGGCGCAATGGCCACTCGCCACGCGCGCCACGGCCGACACCGCTCCGGCCAGTGCTTCGCCGCCGCAGCCGGCGTACGGTCTGGTGACGCCAGCGCGTGAGAGTGATGCCGACTACTACCCGCGCGCGGCCCTGTCGCTGGCGCCGGCCCCGCTCGATACGATCGTGATCGACTACCCGCCGATTGCCGATGACAGCGGGCACCATGTGAGCGAATTGAGCCTGTTCATCGACGAAGCCGGCCGCGTGACCCGCGTCCGCGTCGACGGTCAGGCCCTGCCGCCCGCACTCGAGCAGGCGGCGCGCGAGGCGTTCACGGGTGCCCGGTTTCGCCCCGGCGAGGTCGACGGACGCGCAGTCAAGTCGCGAATTCGCATCGAGGTCGCATTCGACATTCGGACGCCTTCTAGCCCGAAGTAGCTCGGCGCGCAGCGCGCGCGGCGGAAGCCCGGCGCGACCCTAGGGTCAACCCGCGGCACTTTGTCCTCCATGCGACAATCGCCGCGCCTTGCCGCCCTGGGTCTTCGGGTGCGGGCGCCAACCCCAACTCCAAGCGCGGCACCTGCCGGCACTGCGATCGATTGAACGCCGAGCCATTCATCGCCATAGACCATGTCACGTTCGGCTATGACAGCAGCCGAACGATCCTCGACGACATCAGCCTGGCCTTTGCGCGGGGCAAGATCACGGCGATCCTCGGCGGCTCGGGCTGCGGCAAGACCACGCTGCTGCGCCTGATCGGCGGCATGGCCACGGCCAACAGCGGCAAGGTGCTTTTCGACGGCGAACCGATCAATCCGCGCAATCGCCAGCAGCTGCTGCGTCAGCGTCGACGCATGGGTATGCTGTTCCAATTCGGCGCGCTGTTCACCGACCTGACCGTCTACGACAACGTCGCCTTCCCGCTGCGCGAGCATTCCGGGTTGCCGGAGTCGATGATCCACGACATCGTGCTGATGAAGCTGCATGCGGTGGGCCTGCGCGGCGCGTCCGGTCTGCGCATCGCGGAAGTCTCGGGCGGCATGTCGCGCCGGGTTGCACTGGCCAGGGCGATCGCGCTCGACCCCGAGTTGATCATGTACGACGAGCCCTTTGCCGGGCTCGACCTGATTTCGATGGGGGTGGCCGCCAAGCTGATCCGCACGCTGACCGATGCCACCGGCGCGACCTCGCTCGTCGTGTCGCACGACGTGCCCGAGTGCATGGCGATCAGCGACCACGTCATCCTGATGGCCAACGGCGGGCGCATCGTCGCCCAGGGCACGCCTGCCGAGTTGATGGCCTCGACCGACCCGGAGACGCGGCAGTTCGTGCGCGGCGAGCCCGACGGGCCGGTCAAGTTTCACTACCCGGCGCGGTCGCTGGCCGAAGACTTCGGCGTCGCCGAGGTCGGAGCTGTGCGGTGATGGCGGCCGACTGGGCCGCCGCGCTGGGCGCACGCTCGCTGGCTGGCTTGCGCTCGTTCGGGCGCGCCGGGCTGTTCTTCGTCGACTTGCTCGTTCACGTCCCACCGGCGTTGCGCCGCTTCGGCCTGGTGGTGCGACAGATTCACGCCATCGGCAACCTGTCGCTGGTCATCATCATGTCGTCGGGCCTGGCCGTGGGCTTCGTGCTGGCCTTGCAGATGTATTACGCCCTGGTCACCTACGGTGCCACCGAGTCGCTCGGCTTGATCGTCAACCTGTCGCTGGTGCGCGAACTCGGGCCGGTGGTCACGGCATTGTTGTTTGCTGGCCGCGCCGGCACTTCGTTGACGGCGGAAATCGGGTTGATGAAGGCCGGCGAGCAGTTGTCGGCGATGGAGATGATGGCCGTCGACCCGCGCAGCCGTGTGCTGGCGCCGCGCTTCATCGGCGGTGTGATCTCGATGCCGCTGCTGGCCGTGCTGTTCTCGACCGTAGGCATACTCGGTGCCTATGTCGTCGGCGTGATGCTGATCGGCCTCGACTCGGGCAACTTCTGGTCGCTGATGCAGGCCCGCGTCGACGTCTGGCGCGATGTTGGCAACGGCATCGTCAAGAGTTTCGCCTTCGGCATCATCTGTACCGCCGTCGCGCTTTACCAGGGCTTCGAGACCGAGGCCACGCCCGAGGGGGTAGCCTATGCGACGACACGCACCGTGGTGGTCTCGTCGCTGTCGGTGCTGGCTATCGACTTCATGCTGACGGCGCTGATGTTCTCGACGCCGTGACCCGATCCGGAGAATTGTGATGAGCAAAAGAGGTATCGAAACGATCGTCGGGCTGTTCGTCCTGCTCGGACTGGGCGCGGCGCTGTTCCTCTCGCTCAAGGCGGCGAATCTGGCCAGCTTTGGCGAGAACAAGGGTTACACGGTCAGCGCAAAGTTCGACAACATCGGTGGCCTGAAGCCGCGTGCGCCGGTGCGCAGTGCGGGTGTCACGATCGGGCGCGTCAAGCGCATTGCGCTCGATCCAAAGACGTACCAGGGCGTCGTGACGATGGAGATCGATGACGGCGTGCGCTTCCCGAAAGACTCGTCGGCCAAGATCCTGACTTCGGGCCTGCTCGGCGACCAGTACATCGGCCTCGAGCCGGGCGCCGACGAGAAGGAACTCGCCGCCGGCGACGTGATCCGCCAGACCCAGTCGGCGGTGGTGCTGGAGAATCTGATCGGGCAGATGATCTTCAACAAGGCCGCCGACAACAGCGACACCCAGGGCAAGAAGAATGAGCCAGCGAAATAGCCTGCGTGCTGCGGCCGTCGGCCTGCTCCTGCTCGCTGCGCTTGGTGCGCCGCATGCGCAGGTGCAGGAACAGGTGCAGGAACAGGCGCAGGAGCAGGCAAAGGAGCAGGCAAAGGAGCAGGCAAAGGAGCAGGCAAAGGAGCAGGCAAAGGAGCTGGTGAAGGAGCAGGATCAGGCGCAGGAGCAAGGCGCAAACGACCCGCTCGAAGGCTGGAACCGCGCCGTCTTCGGCTTCAACGAGGGCCTGGACAAGGTTCTGCTCAAGCCGGTGGCCACGGGCTACAAGGCGGTCGTACCCGAACTCGTGCGTACCGGCGTGAGTAACTTCTTCACCAATTTCCGCGACGGCTGGTCGGCAATCAATGCGCTGCTGCAAGCCAAACCGGTGGTCGCGGCGCAGATGGTGACGCGTGTGGCCACCAATACCCTGTTCGGCCTCGGCGGCATCCTCGACGTCGCCAGCGACCTCGGCATCCAGCGCCAGCGTGAAGACCTCGGCCAGACGCTCGGCTGCTGGGGGCTGCCGGCAGGGCCGTACCTGGTGTGGCCGCTGCTGGGTCCCTCGTCGTTGCGTGACAGTGTCGCGCTGCCGCTGGACCTGTCCTGGGCAACAGGCGCGCTGACCAATGACGGTGCGGCGCGCATCGGCCTGACCGCGCTGGAGTTGATCGACATCCGCACCAGCCTGCTCGGTGCCGACAGCTTGGTCGACTCCATTTCGATCGACAAGTATGTGTTCATTCGTGACGGTTATCTGTCGCGCCGGCGTAGCCTGGTCTATGACGGCGAACCACCCGAACTACCGGACGACGGTAAGGCCGGGCCGGCCTGCGTGCCGAGGTAAACGCGGCGTCGCCCAGTGCGTTGTGGTAAACAGTGCCAGCGAAGCCAGCACGCCCCAAGAGGACCCTCATGTCGTTCAAGCAAGTACTCGCCACCGTTTCGCTCACCCTGCTCGCGGCCGCTTCGCATGCACAGGCCGCGCCCGACGCGATGATCAAACAGGTGTCGACCGAAGTCATCGACACCGTCAAGAACGACAAGGCCATCCAGGCCGGTGACGTCGGCAGGATCCTCGTGCTGGTAGATACCAAGGTCATGCCGCACGTCAACTTCCAGCGCATGACGGCGTCGGCCGTCGGCCGCCATTGGCGCACCGCCACGCCGGAGCAGCAAAAGCGCCTGCAGGACGAGTTCAAGATCCTGATCGTGCGCACCTACGCCGGTGCGCTGACGCAGGTGAAGGAGCAGACCACCGTGCAGTTGAAACCGCTGCGCGCAGCTGCCGAAGACACCGAAGTCGTCGTCCGTACCGAGGTCAAGGGCAAGGGCGACCCGGTCCAGCTCGACTACCGACTCGAGAAGAGCGGCAGCGAGTGGAAGATCTACGACGTCAACGTGCTCGGCGTGTGGCTGGTCGAACAGTACCGGTCCAGCTTCGCGCAGGAGATCGGCAGCGGCGGCATCGACGGCCTGATCACCAAGCTGGCCGAGCGCAACAAGGCTGCGGCCAACAAGACCTGATCGCGTGCCATGCTTGCCTTGCCCGCGACGCTGACCCTGGTCCAGGCCAATGAGACGGTGCGCGCCATCGAGACTGCGATCGCGCAGGGCAGCGTCGAGAAGGGTGCTTTCGTGATCGACGCGACGGCGCTGCGCGGATTCGACACCGCCGCTATCGCCGTGCTGCTCGAAGCGCGGCGACTGGCGCAGGCCGCCGGACGAACGCTCAGCGTGCGCGCCGCGCCTGCGGCCATGGTCGAGTTGTCAGGCCTGTACGGTGTCGATGGGCTGCTTGGCTTCGTGCCCGCAGCAACGTCTGCGCCTCACGCGGACTTGCGTGCATAGAGGTAGATAGCGGAGTCGGCAAGCGGCCCCGTGCGGCAATCTGCGCTCGCGTTGGCATAGCGCGTCGCGGCAGGCGGCACCCGGCAGGGGCTCATGGTGGGGCGGTCGGCGCTTTGCGCCGACTCCACTGCGGTGCTCGGCCTGGGGTC
>Ga0315271_10000959_pt1 | contig 17019 bp, 12 predicted proteins | sample C3_top_MG_FD_204664 | JGI IMG/M metagenome (GOLD analysis project Ga0315271, IMG submission 204664) | Sediment microbial communities from Yellowstone Lake, YNP, Wyoming, USA - C3_top | ecosystem: Environmental > Aquatic > Freshwater > Lake > Sediment | place: USA: Wyoming | collected 2017-08-01
CTCGGCGCCAATATCCTCGTCGGCGACCGGGGCTTCCGCGGCCTGGTCATTCGTAACACGGCCCGGCACGTGGAGTTCCGTACGGGCGGCACGGTCTGGGCCGAATCCGGGACCGTGATCGGCGACCTTATCCCGCAGGCGGTGGCGCACGGCCTCTCCGGCCTCGAACACTACATCGGCATTCCGAGCACCGTCGGCGGCGCGGTCTGGCAGAACCTGCACTTCCTGTCGCCGGCCCCGGAACGCGACCGGACCATGTTCATCGCCGAGGTCGTGCGCGAGGTCGAACTTCTTGATGTGGACGGCGCCCGGCGCATGGTTGACCATGATGCCATGCAGTTCGGTTACGACACGAGCATCCTGCACCACGGCGGTCGCGTGGCGCTTGCCGTGACCTTCCAGCTCACTCCGGGAGATCTCGCGGTGATGCACCGGGTGATGCAGGAAAACCTCTCGTGGCGCGGCTCCCGGCATCCCTGGCTCGAGGTACATCCGAGCGCCGGGAGCATCTTCAAGAAGATCGAGGGCGTCGGCGCCGGCCGGTTGGTCGATCAGTGCGGCCTCAAGGGATTCCGCCTTGGCGGCGCGCAGATCTCGCATATCCACGCCAACATCATGGTCAACCTCGGCGGCGCCACCGCCGCGGACGTCCGCGCGCTCATTGCACATGCGCAGCAGGCCGTGCTGGAGAAGTTCGGGCAGTTCCTCGAGCCGGAAATCGGGTTCATCGGCGAATTCTGAGCGCCATGCCGGGCCCATGCAGCCCGGCGCGGCGCCTAGAACTGTCCGATGGTCAGACGCAATCTCCACTTGCCACCCGCATCGAGCGGCCGGGCAAGCTGCAGCCCCACCGCGCCGCCGAAGAACCGCACGCCGCCCGAGACGGTCGCGCGCACGCCATCGCTCTGTCGCGACACCGGGCGCCAGAGCGCGAGCGTCGGCGAATCCCGCATGAGCCCAAGCCCGGCCACCGCCAGCTGCGCCGCGTTGGTCGAGATGTCCGTCCATCCCGCCTGCACGCTCATCGACAGCGCCGGCGACGGGCCTGGCAGCCAGAAGCGCCGCGTCAGCCGGATCGGTACGGTCCACCGATTCAGGCGGTACATCACGACGCCACGCAGCAGCGCCGCGCGGTCGCCGGCGAACTCCTTGTACTCGTAGCCCGGCAGCGCCTCGGAGCTGCCGAGCTCGAACAGCTGCTGCGGTGGGAGCCGCTTGCCAAACACCTGGCCAACGTCCACCCGCCCCGCCACGGTCGTGCGGTCGCGGTTCCACCGAGTGGCGAGCCGCAGCTCCACGCGCTGATAGTTGATCTCGCCATCGCCGCGCTCGTAGTACGCCCGGCCACCCACACCGGTGCGCATCAACTCACCGCTGATGTCCGGACGCCAGTCGAGCGTCACGCCGGTGCGCGCGTACCGACCATCCATGGAGCCGCGATTCGGGCGGAATTCCTGCCGGCCGATCGGCGCGCGTTCCATGGTCATCACCGCCGCCCGGTCGTTCGCGATGCCGGCGTCGAGTCGCACGGCGCTTCCAAACCGGTCCGACAGCACCCGTCCCACCGACAGCGTGCCCGACCAGCGATCCACGTAATCGTAGTCATCCTGGCCGAAGGCCGCGCTGGTGGCATTGCCCGAGTCGTAGGCGACACGGAAGTCGTTGGTGATGTCGAGCGAGCGACCGGCGCGAAGCCCATACCGCATGCGCCCCCGCTTGTATTCGGCAATGCCGCGTCCGCGCACCGTCCGTTCGCTCCATGCATACCCGGCGATGGCGCGCACCGTGAGGCCCGGCAGCTCATCGCGGAACTGGCGAGTCACCCCGAGCCCCGTCCATAGCCCCTCGATGCGGTTGATGTGCACCACGTCATTCACCCGCTCAGGGCGCACGCTGGTGCGCGCCGGGCCGGTGGCCTTCCACAGGTCCGGGGCGACGTCGTCAAAATCGGTGGCCGCCACGGCGGAACTCAGCGTGCCCATGTCGGCGCGCCAGTCCACGAAGCCCTTCATCGAATCGGACGGCGCAAAGGACAGTCGATGCTCGAGCATCTGCAGCGTGTCGGCCGTGGCCGGAACGCCCTGGGTCACGGCGCCGCCTGGCGCGGTGATCTCGTAGCTTCGAAATCGCGAGACGATGCGAAACACGGCGCGCGAGTCACCGATGAACAGCGCGGTGGCCTGTGCCTCGAATCGCTGGTACGAGGGCAGCCAGTACGACTGTTCGACCTCGCTGTTCACGAGTTCCACAAAGGCGATACCCTGCAGCCGTGTCTGCGCCAGCAGGTCGAACTTCGGCTTTGGCCCGCCGACGCGGGCAAAGTAGCCGCGCATGCGCACGATGTGCTTGCGCGTGGCATCCAGGTCCATTTCCCCCGTGAAGATCACGGTGGCGCTGGGAACGTCGCCCCGCGGCTCCACGCGCACGCGGAGAATCGGGATCTCGCGGCCATTGACGCGCAGCACCTGTACGGTGTCGCCGCCGCTGAATCGATACACACGCTCACGATCTTCGGCGAGCGGATGCACCGCGTACACCGTGGCGCGGTCGATGCGTGAGGTGCGCGTCGGTGCGCGCCGGCCCGTCGTGTCGCGACCGAACAGGAGCGCCAGCCGGTTGCCGTAGAGCGACGGCACGGCCCATGCATTCCGGAAGAAGCCAATAGAGGCGAACTGCACCCCCACCGACTGCGACCGGTAGCCCATGACGCGCTGCTCGAACGCGCCCGTGCGATCCCAGGTCAGCTGGCTCGCCACCTGTTCCGTGGAGACGGACACCTCACCCTTGTCGGGACGCTTGCTGCCGATGGAAATCTCACTCTCCATCTGCGCCCGGTACGCGCCGAGCCCCGGGGGCACGCGCCGGTTCAGCCGCGCCGCCTCCCCGACGAGGACGCGCAGCGCCAGCGTCTCGTAGGTCGCGGTATCGCGCACCACCTGCGGCGGGGCCGTTGACACGGGCACCGCCTGGAAGAGCAGGAGAACGAGAGCGGGGATGGGCATCAGGTCGGGCGACTACGGGGAAGGTACGTCGCTCGCGATCCGGTTGTTCCCGGAAATGGCGGGCACGTCAGCGGCGCGCAGCGTAGCGCGTGCGGGCCGTGAGCTTCTTCAGCTCGGGTTTCCCCTTGCCCTTGTAGATGGTCTCGCGCAGCCACTCGAGTTCGGCTTCCTGCGCGTCCTCGAAGACTTCCTTCTGCCAGGCCTTTGCCCGCTCCGGCGTGCCGTTGTCCCACGAATAGTCGCGCGCCTTCAGCAGGTCCTTCATGTCGAACGGCGCGTTGACGGCGCGAATCTGCACGGTGTGCCGGCGACTGGTCTCGAGCAGGTGCTTCATCGGAAGTGAGCCGTCGTCGGCAAATGGCGTTGCCAAGATATGGATGGCGGCAAGACAGTCATCCTCGGCGCGGTGCGCCTGGAAATAGAGTCCCGCATGCTCCATCAGCAGCCAGCCCAGCTTCACCGACCCGAGGCCGTGCTCCTGCCACGGCACGTCGTTGATGGAACAGGCCCAGTGTTTTTCCTCGAAGACCGGAAAGCGCGCCTCGACGAAGGGACGATCGAATCGAGCATTGTGGGCGATGACCAGCTGCACGCCGCTGACGATTGCGTTCACCTGCTCGTCATCAATACGGTGTCCAGACACCATCTCGTCAGTGATGCGAGTCAGGCGGGTGATATCAGGCGGAATCGGGCGGCCAGGGTCCTCGAGGGACACGAACGGTTCGCCCACGCTGACGATGCGGCCACTGTCCTTGCCGAGGGTGAACGGCACGCCGGCGAACTCGATGATCCGGTCCGTCATCCACTGCATGCCCGTCGTCTCGACATCCACCAGCAGCGCGGTGCGCGACTCTTCGCCCGCCTCGAGTTCGCCGTAGGATGCGCGCGGCATGAAATGCCGGAGGACCTTGAATTCCCCGGTGGCATCAAGCTGCCTGGCAAGCGCTTCGTAGTCTGGCGAGTTCATGGTGGATGGCGGTTTCGGACAGCGTACGGCGAACAGCGAATGGCGTAGAGCTTCTTTTCACTCAGAACGGCTTTTCAAGGCTCTCCGACTGCGGCGTGAACAACTCCGCTCCCGACTCGGTGATGTGCATGTCGTCCTCGAGCCGCACCCCGAACTCCTCCGGAATGTAAATCCCCGGCTCGTCGCTGAAGGTCATGTGCGGCTGCAGCGGGAGCGTGTTCCCCTTCACGAGGTACGGCCATTCGTGACCATCCATGCCCATGCCATGGCCCACGCGGTGCAGGAAGAACTTGTATCCGGGGCCGTAGCCCGCATCGGTGATGATCTTTCGCGCAGCGGCGTCCACGGCTTCGCAGGGAAGCCCCGGACGCGCCGTCTTCACCGCCGCCGTCTGCGCGCGATGCACGATCTCGAACACGTCCTTCATCTTCTGCGTCGGCTTGCCAAGGACGAAGGTGCGGCTGAGATCGGAGGAATAGCCATGCACCTTGCAGCCGCCGTCCATCAGGAGGATCGATCCTTCGCGCACCACTTGCGGCGTGACCGAGCCGTGCGGCAGGGCCGACCACTTGCCCACCTGCACGCCGGCGCCGCCACCGAATCCCAGCTTGTCGTGTGCGCGACTGACCAGCGCGGCAAAGTCGCCCTGCGTCATGCCTTCCTTCAGTGACTTCCACGCCGCTTCGTACGCCTTCAGCGTCACCTGCGCGGCCAGCCGCATGAGCGCAATCTCGTGGGCGTCCTTGATGATGCGGCAACCGGCGCTCACCGGCAGTGCGCTCGCCAGCTTCATCTGCGGCAGCACGTGCGCGGCGCCGTCGCTGAACTGCCAGCGCACCGTCTCTTCGATGCCGATCGTGCCCGCCGCAATGCTGCGGGCGCGCAGCCCCTTGGCGACCAGTTCGTATGGCGATTCGTCTTCTTCCCACGCCATCACTTCGGCGCCCTTGCCCAGCGGCCCGGTGCGCGCCTGCTCGAGCGCGCGCTCCTCCTCGAACTTCGGCGTCACCAGGAAGGCGTCGCCCTTCACGGGGATGATGACGGCGAGCAGCCGCTCGCTCAGTCCCCATTGCATGCCCGTGAAGTAATCCAGCGAGGTCCCGCCGGTGAGCATGATGGCGTCGAGCTGGTTGGCGCGCATGTGCTCGCGCGCCTTCTCCAGCCGCCCCTTGCGTTCGTCGACCGTGATGGGCGTCGCGAGGTGGCGCATGGACGTGAGCGCGGCAATTGCCGGCGGATCGTCGGCACGGGTCGCCGGCGTGGCCGTCGCCGGTCGCGGCGACCACGCCGTCGCGGCGGCCGTGGTGGCGGCCGTGGTGGCGGCAAGGCCAAGGAAATCGCGGCGACTCGTCATGGATGTTCTCGGGCAGGAAAGGGTGCCGAGAATCTCTCGCCGCGGCACCGGCTTCGGTAGGGTGCACGCTCAGGTGTACCCTCCGTGACCGTCAGCAATTTCTCCGTGGCTCTCTGGTGCAGAAAGCCCCCAACCGAGCAAACCCGGAGCACGCTGCGTAGAATCAGGACTTCTCTCCAATCCCCGCCCATGTCCAAGCTCAGCGCCGCCATCATCGCCCTTGCACTGCCCGCGCTCCTCGGCGCGCAGGCCACGCTCGACAAGACGGAAAAGCAGCTCCGGATCGAGATTGCAGCACGCCGTGAAGACCAGATTTCATATCTCGAGAAGCTGGTGAACATCCCCAGCGGCTCGCTGAACGTGCAGGGCGTGCGCGACGTGGGCACAATGGTGATGGCCACGCTCGATTCGCTCGGCTTTCAGTCCACCTGGGCCGAAGTGCCCCGTGAGATGAAGCGCGCCGGACATCTGGTCTCGACGCACATCGGCAAGCCTGGCACGCCGCGCATCCTGCTCATCGGCCACCTCGACACCGTGTTCGAGGGCCCCGGCCAGCGATTTGAGCGCGTCGACACGATTGCCAAGGGCGCCGGCAGCAACGACATCAAGGGCGGCGATGTCATCATCGTGTACGCCCTCAAGGCGCTGCAGGCCGTCGGCAAGCTGAAGGACCTCAACGTCACCGTCGTGATGACCGGCGACGAGGAATACCCTGGTGATCCGCTGGCCATTGCGCGCGCCGCGCTCATTGACGCCGCAAAGAACTGCGACATCGCCCTTGCCTTCGAGGGCGGCTCGCGCACCCAGGCGACCATCGGCCGTCGCTCGGCGAGCGGCTGGATCCTGAAGGTCGGCGGTCGGCAGGGACACTCATCAGGCGTCTTCCGCGGAACATATGGTGCCATCTACGAGACCGCGCGCATCCTGGACGAGTTCCGCCGCAAGCTCGCGGTGGAGGAGAACCTCACCTACAACCCCGGCACCATCGTCGGTGGATCGGACGTCACCTACGACACCCTGACGCAGCGCGGCACCGCGGCGAGCAAGACCAACATCATCGCGCCCGTGACGTGGGTGCAGGGTGACCTGCGCGCGATGAACGTCGAGCAGATTGCGCGCGCGCAGGCCAAGATGCGCGAGATCGTCTCGGAGAATCTGCCGGGCACCACCGCACAGATCACGTTTGATGATGGATATCCGCCCATGGCGGTGACGCCGGGAAACGAGAAGCTGCTGGCGTTCTACAGCGGCGCCAGCGAAGCCCTTGGCTACGGCAAGCTGGTGGCCAGCGATCCCGCGCGCCGGGGGGCGGGTGACCTGAGCTTTGTGGCGCCGTTCATTGACGGACTCGAGGGGCTCGGCGCCATGGGTGCCGGCGCGCACTCGCCCACGGAGTCCGTGAACTTGCCGGCGCTCACCCTCCAGACCGAGCGCGCTGCCGTGATGCTGTACCGGCTCGGCAAGCAGCGGGCGGAGGACTTCCGGCGCACGCCGTCCATGTAAACCGATGGTTGGCAACGGATAACGGGCGGCGCTGGCTGGCCGCCCGTTTTCGTGACACCGATTCGTGGCACGAACAGCGCCGAGCTGACGGCCGCTCCCTACCCAATTTGCCTCACGCCAATTGCCTCACGCCGCTGTCGGCGTACTACCTATTTCCATTTCGAGAAGCAGGGTGAATGATGTCCCTGCGTTCACCGAAGGGAGGTGTTTCCGATGCCGCATTTGCGCGGGAAGCCAGCCCGAACCAAGCGGTCTTCGACGACGTCCAAGTCCACGAAAGGTTCCCGTCCCGCTTCCGATCACCACAGTCTCACTCAACGAGTCTTGACCGGACTCGCAACTTATGTGCCGGAGGGCACACTTCAGATTGACGAGACGGGATTGATTGTGGTTGGTGTGGATGAGGTGCCCCTGGCAATCCAGGTGCAAGAAGAGCCGCCGGTGGTGAGGGTTCTGGGTACCGTGCGTACCGAGGTGCCGTTCAGCGAGGATCTCTGCGCGTGGCTCAACGAAGTCAACGCGAACCGTCTACGCATCGGCTATGCGTACTGGAGGGATAACGAGATCCGTTACGCCATCGAGGAAATTGCTGCTCCGTTGGTCCTGGAGCACGTACTCGATGCCCTCGCGGCAGCTTCGGGGATGGTACCCACCTTGGCCAATGAAGCAGACCTCTGGCTTCCTGAACTGGTCACGTTGTACTGACCAAGACAACTGAAACACACCAAAGGTGAACGGGGGCGTCGGTCGATTGGCCGGCGCCCCTTGTCGGTTCCTCTGCCCCTGCCTTCACCCTGCCTCTGCCTCTGCCTCTGCTTCAGGGACGCCGGAGCATGACACGGGTCGAATCCGCCGATCCATCAGTGGGCGCCGCCTTCACCCCAATGATCGACGCGAGCAGGTCATACACATGGATGTTCTGGAACGGGGGAACGACGACCCCGCTCCTGAAATCGGGTCCAGCGGCGATGAACAAGGCCCCCATGGACGGCAACTGGTTGTCATAGCCGTGCGCGCCGCCCTTCGGCGGTCCGTTCTTCTCGGCCAGCGCGTGCGTCGTCATCGTCCAGCCTTCGTCGGCGACCGTCACGAGCTTCGTGATGCGCGGATTCGCGTTGAAGTGGAACCGCGCCGGCACGTCACCCTTGCGATACACGTGAAGGTGCGGGTGCGCTCCGTTGAGCCGGCGGTACGCCTCGTCCTCGTATCCCGGCTTCGGTGATATGGCGCCGACCGGCGTGATGTCCACGATGTCCACCTTCGCGAGGTCGATGTAATCATCCAGGTAGATCACGCGATCATCCGCCAGCGCCGTCATGCCGTGGTCCGAAACCACCACCACGTCAACGCGATCGGTAAGCCCGCGGGCGGTGATGCCGTCCATGAGTGCACCGACGGCCCGGTCCACGTCGGCGATCGCCGAATCCGTCTGCGGCGCATCGGGACCGTACTTGTGCCCCGCATCATCCGTATTGCTGAAGTAGGTGGAGACAAAGACGGGCGCTGAGTCGGCCGGCAGCGCCAGCCAGTCCAGCACCGTCCGTACACGCTCACCATTCGGGACCCGTCCGTCGTATGTCTTCCACCAGGTCGGTCGCCGACCGGCGATGACTATGTCGGATCCGACCCAGAAGTACGACGCGGCACGCTTGCCCTGCTTCTCCACCGTCACCCAGAGCGGTTCGCCGCCCCACCAGCGGGTGTCGTGCGTCACCGCGGTATCGCTGATGGTGAACTTCTTCCCGATCACCTCGTCCCACATGGAGTTCGCGACGATGCCGTGGTGCTCGGGGCGCAGCCCCGTGATGATGGTGTAGTGGTTGGGAAAGGTCTTGGACGGAAAGGCCGGCACCATGCGCTCGGCGCGCACGCCGCGCGCGGCAAGCTGGCGCAGGCGCACCGCGCCAGGCCGCTGGATATAGTCGGCGCGAAAGCCGTCGAGGGACACCAGCAGCACCGTGTGTTGCACGCTCGGTGCGGGTCTGGGTCGCGGAACGGACTGGCAGCCAGCGAGTGCCACCAGCAGCAGCAGGGGGGCGAATGACTTCATGTGCGGGGGATCCCGGTGAGTCGAGGCCATTGTGCCAGTAATGCTACCGTGTCACTTCGGCGAGAGCGAGGTCATATTGAGCATTCCCCCGTCGCAATCCGCCATCCAACGAGCAATGTCACGGATAACATCACCTGACGGCCTGACGCGTTGCGCCTGGTGTGCCGCCGACCCCATCTACGTGGCGTATCATGACACCGAATGGGGCTTTCCGGTGCACGATGACCGGCGTCTCTTCGAGAAGCTCACGCTCGAGGGGTTCCAGGCAGGGCTGAGTTGGCTGACCATCCTTCGCAAGCGCGACAACTTCCGCAGGGCGTTCGACAACTTCGACATCGAGAAGGTCGCGCGGTACACGCCAAGGAAGGTCGAGAAGCTGCTGCAGGATGCGGGTATCGTGCGCCATCGCGGCAAGATCGAGAGCACGATCAACAACGCAAGGCGATGTGCCGAGTTGGTGGATGCCGAGGGGTCGCTCGACCAGTATGTCTGGCGCTTTCAGCCGGATCCGCGGAGCCGTCCGAAAAAGCTCACATGGGAAGCGCTGATGAAGATGGCCACCACGCTTGAATCCACGGCGTTGTCGAAAGATCTCAAGAAGCGCGGATGGACGTTCGTCGGCCCCACTACTTGCTACGCCTTCATGCAGGCCATGGGACTCGTGAACGACCATCTCGATGGCTGCGACATCCGGCCGCGTGCGGAGAAGGGCCGGGCCTAGCCAGACGAGCAGTCTCCACCACAGCGTGTATTGGGGCCTCTTTCTCCTCGGAGACACGGAGAAGAGGGCGAGGGCCACGGAGGCTGCCACGGAGGCTGCCACGACAGATTCGCAGGGGGCTCGGCGGACAGTACCGTCCGCCGAGCCCCCTTTGAATTGCAGTTGTCGCCTCCGTGGCCCTCGCCGTTAACTCCGTGCCTCCGCAGTCAAAGAGGCCCAAATAGCGTCTAGCGAAGCCCCGAATGGCGCACGGACTATGCTTGGTCCCGCCGCACCCGAACCCGCTTGCCCTTGATCGTGCTCGCGCTCAGCGCACGGATCACATGGTCCGCCTTATCCTCCGGCACCTCGACGATCGAATGCCGGTCGCCGATCGTCACGGACCCGATCTGTTCGATGCTGAGCCCCGCTTCACCGGCAATCGCGCCCACGATGTCGCCCGGGCGGATCTTCAGCTTGCGGCCGGCACCCACATAGATCTTCGCCACCGAACCGCCGACCTTGCCGGCGAATTCGCGGCGGCCCTGCCGCGCCGGACGCGGCGCGAAACCCACGCGCTCTCCGCCGCGTGGCGTGACGCTTGGGATGTCCTCGACCTCGGCCTCGCTCTCGTTCTTCTTCGCCGCCAGCCTGATGGCCGCGGCCGCGATGTCCATCACGTCGTGCTCTTCGGCGAGCTGCTCCACGATCGGGCGGTACTTGTCGAGTTCGTCCTCGACCAGCATCTGCGCCACCTGGTCGCGCAGCAGTTCCAGCTGGCGCGTGCGCAGGTCGGCCGCCGTCGGCACGACGCCGATGTCGATCTTCTGCTTGGTCATCTGCTCGATGTTGCGCAGCAGGCGGTGCTCTCGCGGCTCGGCGAGCGTGATGGCCACGCCCTCGCGCCCCGCGCGGCCCGTGCGACCGATGCGGTGCACGTACGATTCCGCTTCCCACGGCACGTCGTAGTTCACCACGTGCGTCACGTGCTTCACGTCGAGCCCGCGCGCCGCAACATCCGTGGCAATCAGCAGGTCGCTGCCCTTGGCGCGGAAGCGCTTCATCACGCGATCACGCTGGTCCTGGCTCAGGCCGCCGTGCAGCGCTTCGGCGCGATATCCGCGCGCCATGAGCGTCTCGGTGAGCGTGTCCACCTCGGTGCGCGTCCGGCAGAAGACGATGGCGCTTTCCGGCGCCTCGACGTCGAGGATGCGCGCGAGCGCCGCCATCTTGTGTGCCCGCGGCACCACGTACGCCACCTGGCGCACCTTCGCCGTCTCGCCCGCTTCCATCTTGGCGCGCTCGATCCGCACAACCACCGGGTTGTTGAGATGCGAGTTGGCGATCTTCATGATCTTGGGCGGAATCGTCGCGCTGAACAGGCACGTCTGGTGCTCGTTCGGCACCTCGTTGAGGATCGCCTCGATGTCCTCGGCGAACCCCATATCCAGCATCTCGTCGGCTTCGTCCAGTACCACCACCTGCACGCTGCTCAACAGGAGCGTCTTGCGGCGGATATGGTCGAGCGCGCGTCCCGGCGTGGCAATCACCACGTCAACACCGCGCTTCAGCGAGCGGATCTGCTGTTCCATGGATGCGCCGCCGTACACCGGCAGCGCCACGGCGCCAAAGACCTTGCCATAGCGATGGATCGCCTCGGCGACCTGCATGGCCAGCTCACGCGTGGGAACAAGCACCAGCGCGCGCAGCCGCGTTTTCGGCGGAAAGGTCGTGTCGATGTTGTGGAGCAGCGGCAACGCAAAGGCAGCGGTCTTGCCTGTTCCAGTGGCCGCTTGCGCCAGCACATCGCGCCCTTCGCGCAGCGGCGGAATGGCCGCGCGCTGAATGGGCGTCGGTTCTTCGTAGCCCAGCGCGGTCAGTGCGGCGAGCAGGCGTTCATCGAGGCCGAGCGAGGCAAAGCCGGCTTCGGGCGTATCGCTAATCGTACGTTTGGTCATCTGTAAACGTAATCACCCTAGGGCCTTAGACCTAATTCGGACCCTCACTGCCACCGCGAAGGACGAAGGGCGCAAAGGGCCACGAAGGACATCCAACAGGGGAAACTGCAACGACTTGGCAGGTCCCCTCGATGGTGGTCCACCAAGGCCTTTTCTTCGCGATACTTTGCGCCCTTCGTCCTTCGCGGTGGAAGTTGGACAGCCGCCTGCCCGGCAGCCCTCAGGCCGGCCGATCAATCCCCACCAGCAGCCATTCGAAGGCGCGGTCCTCATACGGCGCCACCAGCTCTGGGGTCATGCCGAATATGCCCACTGGCACGCTGGCCCCTCGGCACGCCCGTTCGATGATTGCGACCGCATCAACGTATTCCGGCGCATCGAACTGCCCGGGGATCCCCAGGCTCATGCTGAGATCGTTGGGGCCGATGAGGATCCAGGAGATGCCCGGCACGCGCACAATCTCCTCGATGTGCCGCACGGCTTCGGCGCTCTCGGCCTGCACGACGACACGCGCCCGTGACCAGTGCGAATCGCGCACGAGACGCACCGCTTCCTGGGCAGTGGACACGGTGTCGACGTTCGGGAAGACCACCCCCTCGGCACCGTTCTCGAGGGCGTTGTTCACCAGCGCGCGGTCAAGCGTGCGCACGCGTGCATAGCAGCGCAGCCTGCCGTCGACCGTGCGCAGCATCGACTCGATCTCCGGCATGCCGACGCTCGCATGCTCGCCATCGAGCATCAGCCAATCGAGGCCGGACGCGCAAATGGCGCCAAGCCGCTCGGGATCAGTCGTGCGAATGACGGTGCCGACGTGCGTCCTTATTGGATCCAGTCTGGTGAGGGGATGCCGTACAATCTCGCACCATCATCCTCCTGCCGCCCAGCCCGAACCGCGGTGCATATTTAGCCTGACGGATTCCCGCCCCCCGCATGGCTCCAACCCGGCAGCGTTTTGATGCGCCAGGCCCTGCGGCAGCACCAACAGTATCTCCTCACCGGCGTGTCGTACGTGATCCCCATGATCGCGTGCGGCGGAATCCTCATCGCGTCGGCCATCGCACTCCTCACGTTCCTGCACCCCGAGGCGATGACCAGCGCCGCCGGGCCCGACTTCTCGGCCGCGCCCACGCTCAAGGTCGTCCTCGAGATCGGCGTCGCCGCCTTCACGCTCGCGCTTCCCGTGCTCGCCGGGTACATCGGATACGGCATGGCCGGCCGGCCGGGGCTCGTCCCCGGACTCATCGGTGGTTACCTCGCCGGCACCACCAAGGCAGGCTTCCTCGGCGCATTGCTCGCCGGCCTGCTGGCCGGGCACGTCGTGCAGCTCCTGAAGAAGATGCCGGTGCACAAGTTCCTCCGGCCCATCTTGCCCATCATCATCATTCCGATCATCTCGTCGCTGGTCGTCGGACTCGTGATGCTGAAAGTGGTTGGCGTGCCGATCGCCAACTTCATGGTCTTCCTTGGCGCGTGGCTCATGACGATGAGCCAGGGCAACGCGCTCGTCCTCGCCGCCATTCTCGGCGGCATGATTGCGTTCGACATGGGCGGTCCGGTCAACAAGGCCGCGTTCTTCTTTGGCGCCGCAATGATCAAGGAAGGGAACTTCGCCGTAATGGGCGCCTGCGCCGCCGCCATCTGCACGCCGCCGCTCGGCCTCGCCCTCGCAACCCTCATCGGCCGGCGCCTCTGGACGGAGGAACAGCGCGAGTCGGGGCTCGCGGCACTTGGCATGGGCATGGTCGGCATCACCGAGGGCGCCATTCCCTTTGCGGCCGCCGACCCGGTGCGCGTCATCCCGTCCATCATGGTCGGATCCATTGTCGCGGCGTTCATCGCCATGCTCGGTGGCGTCGGCGACCACGCCCCGCACGGCGGGCCGATCGTCCTGCCGGTGGTCGATCATAAATGGATGTACGTCGCGGCCATCGCCATCGGCTCCCTCGTGACCGCGCTCGTCATCAACGGACTCAAGTCGGCCACGGACAAACCGGCACCTGGAACTGCGTCATGAATATCGTCGCCGTCACGGCCTGCCCCACGGGCGTGGCTCACACGTACATGGCCGCCGAGCAGCTCGAACAGACGGCAAAGTCGCTTGGCCATGCCATCAAGGTCGAGACGCAAGGGGCCATGGGCATAGAGAACGAGCTCAGCCAGGCGGAGATCGACGCCGCCGATGTTGCGATCATCGCCGCCGACATCGCCCTCGAGCAGCCCGAACGTTTTGACCGCATACGCAAGATCGAGGTCGCCGTGCACGCGGTGCTCAAGGATCCTGCGGCGCTCTTCGCCAGGCTCTAGCACGTGACGCTCCACTGCACCTTCACCTGCTCGCTGCCCAACGGACTCCACGCCCGGCCAGCGACCGCGCTTGAACATGTCGTGCGCGGCTTTGCCTCGGAGGTCACGCTCGTCAGCGAGCGCACGGGTGCCTCGGCAAACGCCAAGAGCGTACTGGGCATCGTCGGCCTCGACATCCGGCATGGTGACGTGTGTCGCGTCACCATCGAGGGGGTTGATGAGCCGGAGGCGTCGGCCGCGGTCGCCCGTTTTCTCGAGCGCGACCTTGCGCACTGTGACGATGCAATTCCCCCGGCGCCCGTGCGTCCCGGGGAAAGGCCGTTGCCGCGCATGCTGCTGCAGGCCGACGGAGGCATCCTGCACGGCACGCCGATGGTACCGGGCATCGGTCACGGCCGCGCGCTGGTCATCGACGGCTTTGCGATTCCCGACGTGCTCGCGCGCGCGCGCACCGACGATCCCGACGCCGAACTGGCGCGACTCGAGGCCGGGCTGCACGCGCTGGACGCACGGTACGAGGAGGAACTCGCGGAGGACGGACCCGACGTTGCCGCGTCGATCATTCGCGCGCACCATGCCATCGCGCGCGATCCGGCACTGCACGACCACCTTGAAATGTCCGTGAGAAAGCGGCACCTCACCGTGGCTGGTGCCATTGCCGCGGCGGATGCGTTCTTCTCCGGCATGCTCGCCGCGTCGGAGAGTGCGCTCCTCCGCGAACGCGCGCTCGATGTCGGCGACGTCTGCCGCGAACTGTTCGAGGTCATCCATGGCACGACCAAGGTGTCGGCGCGCGCACGCCTGTCGGCCGACACGGTGTGCATTGCCGAAAACCTGACCCCGCGCGAATTCCTTGCGCTCGACCGGAAGTTCCTGAAAGGGCTCGTGCTCGAGTTCGCGGCCTCCACGTCGCACACGATCGTCCTGGCCCGGTCCTTCGGCATTCCGACGCTGACCGGCGTCACCGGGCTGCGCACCGCGACGCTGCGTGACCGGGATGTCATCATCGATGCCGACCTCGGCGTGCTGATCACGGCGGGCAACGCCGGGACGCACCGCTACTACGAGATGGAGCAGGCGCGGCTCGCTGGACGCCGCGCCCAGCTTCGCCACGCCGCCACCACGCGCGCCGAGACGCGCGATGGCCAGGCGGTGGAGATCGGCGCGAATATCGCGACGGGCGAAGAGACCGTGGCCGCAATCCTCGAGGGCGCCGACGGCATTGGCCTGTTCCGGACCGAGATGCTCTTCCTGAACCGCGATGACCCGCCGAGCGAGGATGAGCAGTTTGAGGAATACCGGCGCGCGCTCATTGCCGCGGCGGGAAGGCCGGTGATCATCCGCACGCTCGATATCGGCGGTGACAAGCCCGTCCCCTACCTGCGCATGCCGCACGAGGAGAACCCATACCTCGGCTACCGCGCGGTGCGCATGTACCACGAGTTCGAGACGCTGGTGCGCACCCAGGTGAGGGCGCTCGTGCGCGCCTCGGCGTTTGGCGACCTGCGGGTGATGGTGCCCATGATCTCTCGCCTGGAGGAAGCCAGGTTCATGCGCCAGGTCGTCGCCGAGGAGCAGGCCCGGTGCACACAGGACGGCCACGTGTTTGCGCCGTTGATGCAGCTCGGCGCCATGGTCGAGGTGCCGTCCATGGCCTTCCAGCTCGATCACTTCTGCGAGGCACTCGACTTCTTCAGCATCGGCACCAACGACCTGCTGCAGTACTTCGGCGCGGTGGACCGCGGGAACGACAAGGTCGCGCATCTCCACGACGCCCTCTCCCCGGCCTTCCTGCGCCTGCTGAAGAAGATCGTGGACGACATTCACGCGGCGGGGCTGTGGGTGGGCATGTGCGGGGAACTGGCCGGCAATGCCGCGGCCCTCCCGCTGCTTGTCGGGCTTGGCCTCGACGAACTCAGCATGGCGGCGCCGCGCGTGGCGGAGGCCAAGGCCGGCGTGCGCGCCCTTGCCGCCGCCCCGTGCCAGGCCTTGCTCCATGCCGCACTCGCCTGCGCATCGGTGCAGGACGTCTCGCGCCTGGTGGATGCCTTCGACGGATGGCAGCCCGTACCGCTCACCGCACCCGAGCTCGTGGTCATTGATGCGGACTGCGCCACGCGCGAAGAAGCCATCAAGGCCGTCGTGGACCGCCTGTACGTGATGGGCCGCACCGACCAGCCGCGCGAGGTCGAGTCGGCCGTCTGGCAGCGCGAGGGGGTGTACTCCACCGCCTTCGGGCACGGATTCGCCATTCCGCACTGCCAGTCCGACGCCCTCAAGGCCAACTCGCTCGTGATCCTCAGGACGCGCCAGCCGGTGGCGTGGGAATCGCTCGACGGGGAGCCTGTCTCGGTGCTGGTGCTGCTCGCCATTCGCGAGAGCGACCACGCTGTCGAGCACCTGAAGATCCTGGCGACGCTGGCGCGCAAGGTCATGCGTGCGGGCTTCAGGGAGCGGCTGATGAACGAGCAGGACCCCGCCGTGCTGTGCCGCTACGTGATGGAGTGCGTGGGCGAATGACGTGACAGGCCGTGAACGCTGGAATTCTCACTGGAGATGCTGGTCATGCAGCGATACCTGAGATGGCTGGCGGCCGTGCTGGTCGCCGTGTTCGCAACGTCCGCCGCGGTGCCGGCGCAGGGCGCACCGCGTGTCCCACCGGACCTGAGCACGCAACCCACGCTGTACGTGGTGCCGTATGCGCACCTCGACACCGAATGGCGCTGGGACTATCCGACGACCATCCGCGAGTACCTGTCGGCGACGCTGCGCGACAACTTCGCGCTCTTCGAGAAATACCCCAACTACGTATTCAACTTCAGCGGCGCCAACCGGTACCGGATGATCAAGGAGTATTATCCGGCTGACTATGAGCGGATGAAGGGGTATATCGCGGCCGGGCGCTGGTTCCCCGCCGGCTCTTCGATGGAGGAGAATGACGTCAACTCCCCCTCGGCGGAGTCGACCATGCGCCAGATCCTGTACGGCACGCAGTACTTCAGGCGGGAGTTCGGCAAGACGAGCGCCGAGTACATGCTCCCCGACTGCTTCGGCTTTCCCGCGTCGCTGCCGAGCATCCTCGCGCACATGGGGCTCAAGGGATTCTCCACGCAGAAGCTGAGCTGGAATTCCGCGATGGGCATTCCGTTCAACGTCGGCTGGTGGGAAGGGCTCGACGGCA
>Ga0315271_10000960_pt1 | contig 17001 bp, 16 predicted proteins | sample C3_top_MG_FD_204664 | JGI IMG/M metagenome (GOLD analysis project Ga0315271, IMG submission 204664) | Sediment microbial communities from Yellowstone Lake, YNP, Wyoming, USA - C3_top | ecosystem: Environmental > Aquatic > Freshwater > Lake > Sediment | place: USA: Wyoming | collected 2017-08-01
CCGCACATGGGATCGGGCACACGCTGGGCTGGATGCCGGCGCTCGGCATGGCCTCCTTCCAGGGGGTGTCGAGCCGGTCCTGGGCGCTGACCGCCGTCATGGGTGACGGCGGAGCCCGGATCGTGGGCGGCGCCCTGTTCCTGCTCCCGATGGCCGGCTTCCTGCTGGCGGCCGGCGGGCTCCTGACGGGGCAGCCGTGGTGGCGGCAGGTGGCGGTGGGTTCGGCGACGGTGTCGCTGCTGGCGACGGCGCTCTACCCGCAGGCGTTCACCACGGGCGCCACGATCGGATCGGTCGTCGTCAACGTCGCAGTGCTCTACGGGATCCTGGTCGCGGGGTGGGGCGCGGAGGGGGCGATCGCCTGAGTTCGCCTCGATCGGCGGCGCGTTCGTGCCATCCAGTCTGGTGGGACTGTTCGGCACCGGATTCGCGGTCGGGCGGGGAGATGCGCTGACACGTAGTCGCAGATCGCCGCCGTTGCCATGAACCCGCCGACGAACAGTCACCCGGGACTACCTGGCGTAGGCCGATTCGGGACGCCGCGGTCAAGCAGCGTCTGCTCGCCCCGTCCATTGCGGAGCATCGGCACTGGGCTGCGCCAGCCCGCCGGCGCACCATGAGCGGTCCAACGGGTTCGCAGCAGGAGGAGGCGCCATGGTGCGCAAGGCGGTGATGCTGTTCGCGATGGGGATGGCGGCGGGCGCCGGGGTCGAGCGCCTCAGGCTGGAGTTGCGCAAGCCTGCGGCGGAGCAGTTCCCGTGGCTGCGCGGGCGCATGAACGACCGAGTGAACCCGTGGCTGCTCGAGCACGGGATCGCGGGCAGCGAGAAGGCCGAGATCGCGACGCTGGAGCACATCGGGCGGACGACTGGAACGGTGTACTTCACGCCCGTCCACCCCACGCTCCGTTACGACCATGTGCTGATCCCGGCGCCGATGGGGGTCGGGTCGCACTGGGCTCGCAATGCCGAGCACGCCGGGTATGCCCGGATGCAGTTCCACGACCGGCTCTACGACCTCGACCAGCCGGAGATGATCACGGTGACCGAGGCGGCCATGTTCCCGCCCGCGGTCGCGGCGCCCTTCGATCGGATGGGCTGGCGCTACATGCGCTTCCACGTGGCGGCATCGGTGCAGGCGACCTTCGGCACGCACGGAACGTCGATGCCGGCCGGGACGCCGATGTTCGAGGCATACGACGGCCCCGCCGAGATCCCGGTCGAGCCGCGCATGGTGACCAGGGAGCCGGCACCCGCCTGAGCAAGTCGGCGCCAGAGGAAGTCCTCGCACCCTGGACGCTCCGGGCTGACACGACGCCAACGGCACCCGCCGGCGCCCACGGGTCCTGCTCTCGCAGGTACCACCGTCCTATCGAGGTCAGGGGTGCCGTTCGTCTACGTTGCCAGCACACACCTCGCCAGCCGGGATGGACATCCATCTGCCGTGGCGGGGAGCTTGGGGTTCCCCAACCGCGCCATGGCCCTCACCCACGACAGGAGGCGCATCCGCCGGCGCCGGGCACCGGGTCCGGAGACCCAGGTGACGCTGCGCCTCGAGGACGCACGGGCCGTCGCCCTGCGGCGGGTGGTGGCCGAGGTCTCGGGCAACCTCGAGCCCGACGCGGTCTTCCGTGACGTCCTTGACTCCTCGCAGGCGCTGTTCGGCGCCGAGGTCGCAGCGCTCTGGCTGCTGGCACCCGGTCCCCACCCCCTCAGGCTCGCCGCACACCGTGACCTCGCGCTCGAGCTGGTCGAGGCCACGGCCGCCGTCACCGGGGACGAACCCGTGGTCGGGCTCCGGGCGATCGCCGAGCGGCGGCCGATCGTGCTCGACAGGCCGGACCTCGCGCCGGACTTCGCCGAGATCTACGCCCGGCAGGGGTTCCGTACCGCGATCTTCGTGCCGCTCGTGTTCCGCGACGAGGCGCTCGGGCTGCTGGCCCTGTACCACCGCACGGCCTACGACTGGTCGCTCGACGAGCTCGAGTTGTGCGCAACGTTCGCGAGCCAGATGGCGATCGCCGTCGCCAACGCGCGCCTGTTCAACACGGTGCGGGACGGTGCCGCGCGCCTGCGCGCGATCCAGGAGCTGTCCTCGAGGCTGAACCGGATCCAGGACACGGGCGGCATCGGCGAGGCCATCGTCGCCGAGGCGGACCGGCTCATCCGGCATGACACGATCCGCGTCTACCGCGTGGACCACGCGACCCAGATGTGCGAGCCGATCGCCTTCCAGGGCGAGATGGCCGAGATCGGGACGCCAACGCCCGAAGCACTCCGTCTCCGCGTGGGCGAAGGGTTGACGGGGTGGGTGGCACAGCACAACACGACGATCCGGCTCGCCGACGCCGCCGCGGATCCGCGCGCGGTGCAGATCGGCGGTGACCGCGGGCCGGAGTCGATGCTCCTCGTCCCGATGTCCTACGAGTCGAGGGTGCTGGGGGTCATCGTCCTGTCCAAGGCCGGCCACGAGCAGTACTCGGATGACGACCAGCGGACGATGGAGATCTTCGCCGGCTACGCAGCGCAGGCGCTGGTCAACGCGGAGGCCTTCGACCAGGTCCGGCGGCAGCAGCAGGAGCTCCGCCACCGCTTCGAGAGCCAGCAGCGGCTGCTGGCGGTCAACGAGCGCCTGCTCGCGACGCTGGATCCGAGCGGGATCCTGGAGATGATCTCCGACACGCTCAAGGCGGTCGTCAACTACGACGCGCTCACGATCTACCGGGTGGATCGCGTCGCCTGGGTCAGGCGTGCCGTCGTGGCGAGGGACCGGTTCGCGGCGCTGATCCTTGCGCACGAGAGCCCGCTCGATGCGGGCATCACGGGCTGGGTGGTCCGCAACGGCGAGGCGGTGCTCGCCAACGATGCGCACCTGGACCCAAGGTCGATGCAGATCCCCGGCACGCCGGAGGAGCCAGAGTCGATGATCGTGTGCCCGCTGCTGGTGGCGGGCGAGGTCGTCGGCACGCTCAACCTTGCCCGGATGGGCGGCGAGGAGTCGCACTTCACGCGCGAGGAGTTCGAGCTCGTCCAGCTGTTCGCCGCGCAGGCGTCCATCGCGCTGCGCAACGCCGAGGCGCACGGCGAGGTGATGACGCGCGCCGAGCACGATGCGCTCACCGGCCTGCGCAATCATGGCGCGTTCCAGCGCGAGCTGGGCGACCTCGTGGAGCGGACCGAGCCGTTCGCGCTCCTGATGCTCGACCTCGATGCGTTCAAGGCCTACAACGACATGCACGGGCATCCCGCTGGCGACGCCCTCCTCGCCAGGATCGCGGGCGCGATGACGGAGGCCGTCCGGGACGCCGACCGCGTGTACCGGTACGGCGGCGACGAGTTCGCGATCATCGTGCCGGCGGTGGACGAGCACGGGGCACGCGAGATCGCGGAGCGGATCCGGGGCACGGTCGCACGCGTGACGCTCGCGGTCGGGCCGCCGGTGACGGTCAGCATCGGCGTCGCGATGCATCCCGGGGACGCGCAGGACAAGGACGGCATGGTGGCCGTCGCCGACCGTGCCCTGTACCTGGCGAAGCCGCCGAACCGGACCCGCCTTCCCTCCGGCGACCCGACGCGGGACCTCTACCTCGCGGCCGTGGACCAGACGACGCTCAGGCTGCTCGAGCGCCTGGAGCCCCGCGAGCTGCTGGCCGAGATCGTGGAGCGGGCGGCGAACCTCGTCGGCGTCAGGAACGGCTTCCTCTACCTCCTCGAGGGGCCGGAGACCGCGGGCGACGACCTGGCGCTTGTGGCCCGGGTGGGCACCGGCGTGTTCGCCGACTACATCGGCTACCGGCTGCCGCGCGGCACCGGGATCGGCTGGGCGGTCGTCTCCACCGGCCGCCCCGTCGTCGTGGACGACTACGCTGACTTTGCCGGGCGCGCACCGGACCTGCCTGCGGACGTCTTCGGTGCCGTGTGCGCGGTGCCCTTGACGTCCGGTGACGAGGTCCTCGGCCTGATCGGCCTGGCATCCGGCGACGCGTCACGGCCATTCTCGGAGCGCGAGATGGAGGCGCTGGCAAGGTTCGGCCAGCTCGCCTCGGTCGCCCTCGACAACGCGCGGCTGTTCGAGCGGGCGCAGACGGAGGTCCGGCGCCGGGCACACGCCGCGCTCCACGACGAGCTGACGGGCCTCCCGAACCGGACGCTGCTGCTCAACCGGCTGGCGGAGCAGCTCGACACGGCCAACCGCGAGCAGGGCCAGCGACGCACCGGTGGCGGACGAGTTGCCCTGATCCTCCTGGATCTCGACCGGTTCAAGGTCGTCAACGAGAGCCTGGGCCACGCGGCCGGCGACCTGCTCCTGACCCAGGTCGGCCAGCGGCTCGTGGCGGCCGCGCGGTCCACCGACACCGTGGGCCGGCTTGGCTCGGACGAGTTCGGCATCCTCCTGGGCACGGTCCGCAGCGTCCGTGAGGCGGAACGGGTCGCCGCGCGCGTCGAGCGGGTGCTGTCCGCGCCATTCGACCTCGACGGCCAGGAGGTCACGGTGGGCGCCAGCCTCGGGATCGCCATCGGCCGGTCCGCGGTCCCCCACCCCGGTGACCTGCTCAAGGAGGCCGAGATCGCGCTCCACCGGGCGAAGGCCGATCCGGTCCGCAGGGTCGTGGTGTTCGACCCCGAGATGCGCGCCCAGACGGTGGACCGCGCGAACATGGAGCACGACCTCCGTCGAGCCCTGGAGCGTTCGGAGCTGCGGCTCCACTACCAGCCGCTCGTGAGCCTCGCGACCGGTGCCGTGGTGGGCGTCGAGGCGCTCCTGCGCTGGGACCACCCCGTGCGCGGCATCGTGGCGCCGCTGTCCTTCATCCCGCTCGCCGAGGAGACGGGCCTCATCCTGCCGATCGGGCGCTGGGTGATCGAGACCGCGTGCTTCCAGATGCGGGACTGGCAGCGCCGGTTCGCCGCGGCCGAGCTCCTCCAGGTGAGCGTCAACCTCTCTGCGCGCCAGTTCGCCGAGGCCGACCTGATCGGCAACGTGGCCGCGATCCTCGACCATGCCGGCCTGGACCCGGCGGCCCTCGAGCTGGAGATCACCGAGAGCGTGGTGATGGACCAGTCCGAGGCGTCGGTGGAGCGGCTCCGCGGTCTGCGGGCGCTCGGCGTGAAGCTCGTCCTCGACGACTTCGGGACGGGCTACTCCTCGCTGGCCTATCTGCGGCGGCTGCCGCTCGACACCATCAAGGTGGACCGGTCGTTCGTGTCCGGTCTGGGTTCAGACCCCGCCGACCTCCCGATCGTGCAGGCGGTCATCTCGCTTGCCCACGGGCTGGGGATAGACGTCGTCGCCGAGGGCATCGAGACGGCCGCGCAGCTCGAATCGCTGCGCGAGCTCGCGTGCGACCGGGGCCAGGGCTTCTGGTTCTCGCGACCGCTTCCGGCACCGGCCCTGGAGGCGCTGCTGAGCGCCGCCGGCGGAGAGCGACTGGTCCTCGGGACCCGGTAGCGGCTGTCCCGTTCCTAGTTGCGGCCGCCGAAGATCCGGAGCAGGAACAGGAACATGTTGACGAAGTTCAGGTACAGGTGGAGCGCGGCCAGGATCGAGGCGCGCTCGGGTGAGCCGGTCCACGCCGCGTAGTCGCCGCGCGTGATGCGCTGGACGTCGTACGCGGTCAGGGCCGTGAACAGGCCCACGCCCAGGATCGAGATCACCCAGCCCACCGTGTCGGACGCCAGGAAGATGTTGACGACCGACGCGATCAGCAGCCCGATGACGCCCATGAACAGGAGCCCGGCCATGCTCGAGAGGTCGCGCTTGGTGACCCCGCCGAACACGGCCGCCGCGCCGAACATCCCAGCCGCCGAGAGGAACGCCGACGAAACGGCCGTGACGCCGCCCGGGCTCTGCATGACGGACCACACGATCACGCCGATCGTGAGACCCATCGAGGCCGCGTACACGAAGAACAGCCCCAGCGAGGCCAGTGGCGAGATCTTCTTGATCGCCACCTGGATGCCGACGCCCAGCGCGAGCTGCAGGATCACGATCAGCAGCCAGGCATTGGTGACCGCCACCAGGAGCTGCGGGGTCGTGGCCACGAAGTAGGTCGTCACCGCCGACAGCAGCAGGCCAGCGAACATCCAGCCGAACGCTCCGACCAGCAGCTGCTGGACGAGTGCGGGCGCCGGGCGGACGCCGAGCTGCGAGGGGGTGTACGGGGTGCCGGTCATGGTCACGATCCTTCCTGCGGGGCGGCCTCGCGCCGCGTGCGCCATGGTCGTCCGGGGATGGCCGCCGTCGGACCCACCGCCTCCGCCTGCTCGGCGGCGCGTGCGAGGATCCAGGCGAGATCCGCCAGCCTGTTCAGATACGGGAGGAGCAGGCTCCCCGCGAGCCCCTCGTCGTTGTGCGCGAGGGTGACGGCGCGCCGCTCGGCGCGCCGCAGGATCGTCCGGCTCAGCTCCAACGCCGCGGACAGGCGGGTCTCACCCGGAACGACGAACTCCGACGGAAGGACGACCTGCGCCTCCGACTCGCGCAGCGTGGCGTCCAGGGCATCCAGCATGGCGGCCGAGACCCGGGTGACGCCGTCGCGACCCCGGTCCCGGGCATCGGGGTTCGTAGCGAGTTCCGCGCCGACCACGAAAAGCTCGCGCTGGATCCTCAGGATGAGGTCCCTGAGCGAGGCGAGGGCGGGGCTCAGCGGCGCATCCCCGCCCACCGAGGAGAGCTCGGCGCGCGCAAGACCCAGGGCTGCCACGGCCTCGTCGACGGCGCCGTAGGCCTCGGTGGCGAGGTTGTCCTTGGAGACGCGGGCGCCGCCGTAGAGAAGCCCGGTTGTGCCATCGTCGCCGCGGCCAGTCGCCACGGCGCTTGTGTAGGGAATGCGATGGTCGGTCATCGGCGGTCGGACAGGCTCACCACATCAGGCCCGCGTCGCGCGGGTCCCAGCGCTCTGCCAGCAGCGTGACCTTGACGGGATGATCGACGACCGTCTCGGCCTGCTCCTTGACCTGCGCGATCATCGCGCCGGCGTACGGGCAGAACGGCGTCGTGAGGATCATCTTGATCTCGGTGGACTCGGGAGCCACGAGGATCTGCCGGATCAGCGCCAGCTCAACGACGTTCATCCCGATCTCCGGGTCAACCACGGCCCGGAGGGCGTCGAGGATGGCGAGCTCGGTGGCGCGGCGCTGCGCCTCGAAGGACGCGTCCACCTCGGCGGCGGGCGGGGTGGCGGGCTGGGCGGAGGGCTGCATCTCGGTCATGGCGGCCAAATCCTACCATCGGACTCTGGAATGCCAGCGCGGGCGATCCGGAGCCGGCGGGACCAGTCGGGAGCCGAACGGCACCGCCGAAGGGTCCATTCGCATATTTGCGCAAACACGCAATTAGGCCCGATGATTGGCCCCAGCCACCCACGATGCTTGACCCCCACCCCACGGAGTCCATTCCATGAGCACCAAGAACGCAACGATCACCCTCGTCGGCGGCGACATGCGCTTCGAGGCGACGGTCGACAGCGGCCACACCATCGTCATGGACAACGGCGATGGCGACACGGGCGCCCGTCCGTCCGAGCTGGTGGGCGTCGCCCTGGCCGGGTGCACGGCGATGGACGTGATCTCGATCCTGCGCAAGAAGCGCCAGCAGGTGACCGGATACGAGGTCCGGGTCAGCGGCGAGCAGGTCGAGCACCACCCGAACAACTTCACGCGCTTCGACGTGCTCCACGTCGTGGACGGGATCGACATCGACCTCGACGCCGTCCGGCGGGCGCTCGAGCTCTCCTGCACCAAGTACTGCGCGGTTGGCTTCACGCTCGCGTCCGGCGGGTTGGAGATCCACCACGGCTACCTGGTCCGGCAGCCGAGCCGCGACGACCTGCGCGGCGACGTCCTGGTGACCGGCCCGAACGGCGCGGCGAAGGTGCTGCCGGCGGGCGTCTGAGCGAGGGCCGCACAACCGCCGCCCGGACCCCGGAACCGGGGCGGAGCGTCGGGCGTGGACTGGCGTCAGGCGGGGACTGCCCCGGCCTTGACCACGACGCCGGGGATCCGCAGGCTCTCGGGCAGGACGGCGGCATCGGCCTCGGTGCAGCCGGGACCGGCAAGCGATCCGTCTGCCTCGAAGAAGTCCGCGTACCGGTCTCGATGCTCGCCCGCATACGCGTAGGCCGTGGCGATCCCCATGAGTCGCAGCTCGGGATGATCCTTGAGCAGGTCCACGACCGTGTAGCCGTTGCTGCGCAACTCGAGCACCTGGCGGACCGTCAGCCGGGAGCCATGGCAGAATGGCTCGCCGTTCATCACGAGCGGGTCCACCTTGACCCACTTGATCGTCATCCGAGCTCCTAGATGCCCTTGTAGATCGCGGCGATGAGCCGGTTCCGCTTGCGCGCATCGCCGGAGAGGCGCCGGTACCAGCGGTACACCTTGACCGCCTCGTCGAGAGCGAGGTCGGCCGGGACCATCTCCTCCTCGGAGAGGAGGCCGCGCGCCGAGGTCCGGAGACCCTCGAGCAGCCGGACCACGTCGTCCATGGCGACGTCCCGGCGGCGGAACACGGTGGCCGCGTGGTCGGCGAACTCCTTGAGCCAGTGCGGATCGTTGCCGGCCACGCACAGCGCGAGGCGGTCCACGTGGACCTCCGTGTCGCGCAGCAGGTTCCGGAGACCCATGTCGTCGTAGCGGGTGCGCAGGGTGGGGTCGGCGTCCACGGCGACCTCGAGGGCACGGGCGGCGAGGGCGGCACGCTGCGTGCGGAGGCGCGCGGCGGCGTCCGGAAACCCAGCCTGGAGGCTGCGCGGCGGAAGGCCAAGCGTCGGGTGGCTCACGATCACGAAGGATACCCCGGCGGCGGGGCGCCGCGTAGGATGTCCAGGATGAACGAGCCCACCGCGCCGAACCCTCCGTCCAGCGCCTCCGCCCCCCGGCCCGAGGGTGGCGAGCAGCGCCGCCTCGACCGCGCGCCCGGCGAGCGGTATGCCACTTCCGTGACACCGACCGAGGATGGACCGACCGGCGACGGACCGAAGCCCCCCGCCGCTGGAGCCCATGCGGGGCCGCTCATCGTTGCGGTCCTGGTCGCGAACGTGGGAGCGCTGCTGTTCTTCGGGCTCGGCCAGGTCGATCTCGGCGCGGGGCTCCTGGCGGTCGCGGCGTTCCTCGGCTGGGCCACCGCACTCGCGCTCGTCTGGCGGGGCCGGGAGGCCGCCATCGGCGACCGTCGGATCCGCGCGGCCATGGCGGCGGTCCTCGGCGGCTGGGCCGTGGCCGGCGGGATCCTGCTGGACTGGCTCTACGCCCTGGTCCAGGGCGGCGTGCTGGGCCCCCTCGATTACGCGGTCGAGCGGTACGGGCTCGTGGGTCCGCTGGCCATTGCGATCGCGGCGGTCGTGGCCCTGGTGCGGGCTCGCTGACCGTCCGCGCGCTCACGACGGTCCTGGCACCGGAAGGCCGGCGCCGTCACCGCTGGAGGCGCTCCGGGCGGGGTGCGCGGCGCTCGCCGTGCGCGCCGTGCTCGCTCGCCGCGCGACGCGCCTCGTCGAGGCGCTCCTGGAGCAGCGGATCGAGCGGGATCGAGCGCCGCGAGCCCTGGGCCAGGTGCGCGTGGCGCATCACGGCGGCTTCGTCCGTGGGTGCCGGATCCACCCCGGGTTCAGCGGCAGGCACCACGCCCATCCCCTGCCCCGGCCCCATGCCGCCGGTCTCGCCACGGAACGGCATCCCCTGGCGCTCCACGGCGTCGAGGCTCATCCGCAGCGCGGCGGTCTTCTGGCCGACGACCTCCCGCACGTACGCGGCCTCCTCCTCGGCCGTCATCCCGCGGCCGCGGACGATTCCCTTCGGCTTGCCCACCATCAGCCAGGCAAGGTGGTAGCGGTCCATCGTCCCCCAGGCGGTGGCGAGGAGATCGTCGGAGAGCTGGAGCCAGGTCTGGAGCGCGATCAGCGATGGTTGCGCGTCTAGGCGCTCGCCCTCGGCGATCAGCTGGCGGGTCCGGAGGACAAGCTCGTCGCGGGTCATCGGCCGGAGTCCGGGCGGGTTGCGGCGGAGTCCGGGCGGGTTGCGGCGGAGTCCGGGCGGGTTGCCGAGGGATCTGCGCTGCCTGCGGCGGGCGGTCCGTCGCCGATGAAGGCCTCCCGGTCCGCCCGCGCCCGAAGCGTCCACGGGCCGGGCACGCCATCGCCGATCGGGTGCCCGTGGAACCGCGTCACGGGCAGGACCCCGGCGACCGAGGACGAGAGGAACGCCTCCGACGCCGTCACCAGCTCGTCGGGCGTGAGCCGGCCCTCGGTGACGCGCAGGCCCGCCGACGCGCCCCACCGCAGCAGCCACGAGCGCGTGGTCCCGGGCAGGATTGCGCAGTCGAGCGACGGCGTGGCGAGCTCGGTCACGCCGTCGGGTGCGACCCGGACCAGGAAGATGTTGGCGGTCGTCGCCTCGGACAGGTGACCGGACACCGTGAGGAACAGGGCGTCCTCCGCGCCCGCCCGCCGGGCCTCGATCCGGGCGAACACGTAGTCGGCCCGCGAGGTCGTCTTGAGCGCGATGACGGGGTTGCCCGGGTCTCGCCGGACAGCCGATGCGATGAGCGACAGGCCGCGCTCGAGGTGGCCGGCCGGTGGCGGCAGGACGGGCCAGGCCTGGACCACGATCGTCGCGACGAGGTGCTCGCCGACCGGCGGCAGGAGCCCGCGCCCCGCCCAGGCGCCGCGGGAGACGGTGATCCGGACCGAGGCGTCCCCGTCCGGGCCGTCGAGATGCTCGGCCGCCAGCAGGTCTGCGATCCCGGCCTCGAGCATGGTTTCCAGCCCGGCCGGCAGCTCGATGGCGAGACCGTCCGCGGACCGGCGGAGCCGCGCGACGTGCTCGGCCAGCTCGGTCACGCGACCGCCCTTGGCGCGAAGGGTCTCGAAGATGCCGTCGCCCAGCTGGAATGCCCGGTCGGAGACGGAGAGGTGCTGGCCGTCCGCGGGCCGCAGGACGCCATCGATCCACACGAACGAGGGGCCGGTCCCGGTCATGGCGCGGTCCCGGTCATGGCGCGGTCCCGGTCATGGCGCGGTCCCGGTCATGGCGCGGTCCCGGTCATGGCTCGGTCCCGGTCATGGCTCGGTCTCGCTCACGGCTCGATCTCCGCCGCCCCGATCGACGACAACGGTCCACGGGCCTTGGCCACCGTCTCGTCCCACTCCTCTTCGGGATCGCTGCGCCACGTGATCCCCCCGCCGACGTGGAGGGTGAGGCGCTCGCCGTCGGCCACGAAGGTCCGGATCAGGATCGACGACCCCAGCCTGCCGTCCGGCCCAAGCCAGGCCATCGCCCCGCAGTAGGGGCCGCGGCGGACGGGCTCGAGGCTTTCGATGATCTGCATCGCGCGGATCTTGGGCGCGCCAGTGATGGAGCCGCCCGGGAACGAGGCCGCCAGCAGGTCGAATGCGTCCGTCCCCTCGCGGAGCTTGCCGGTCACCGTGGTGACGAGGTGCTGCACGGCGGCGGTCCGCTCGAGCCGGAGCAGGCGCGGCACCCGCACGGAGCCCGGCACGCACACCCGTCCGAGGTCGTTGCGCAGGACGTCCACGATCATCACGTTCTCGGCCTGGTCCTTGCGGCTCGCCAGGAGCTCCCGGGCGAGCGCCCGGTCCTCGGCGCGCGTCCTGCCGCGGGGCCGGGTGCCCTTGATCGGGTCGGTGGCCACGTTCCCATCGCCGTCCACCGCCAGGAACGGCTCAGGCGAGGCGGACAGCAGCGCGCGCGGGGCGCCGGTCGCCGGGGACGAGCCGAGGTCCAGGTATCCCGCGAACAGCGCCGGGTCACCGGTGCGCAGGCGGCGGAAGAGCGGCCACGGGTCACCCGCGAACGGCGCCACGAGCCGGCGGGTCAGGTTCGCCTGGTAGATCTCGCCCCGGCCGATCGCGGCACGCACCGCCTCCACGCCGGCGATCCAGCGGGGATGCGGCGTCCCGGAGACAAACGCCACCGGGGCCTGCGCATCGGCATCGGGTGAGCGGTCCCGCGCGGCGTCGCCTGCATCCGGGCGCGAGGCGGGCAGGTCCCCGCGGGCCAGCGCATCCACTCGCGCAAGCACCTCGCCGGCCCGCCGCCGGGCGCGCGCCGCGTCACCGTCCAGGGCACGGACGGCCAGCCACGCCGTGTTGCTCCGACGGTCCCACGCGAGGACCCAGTCGTGGAGCGCAAGACGCATCACCGGCAGGTGCTGGTCCACGAGCGCCGTGGACTCGAGGTGCTCGAACCGGCGGCCGAGGTCGTACCCGAGGTAGCCGACGAGGCCGCCGGCGAACGGAGGTGCGCCCGCCTGACCGGGGCCGGCGGCGATACCGCGAGCGTCGGCAACGCCGGCGCCCAGCCGCGCGAGCAGCGACCGTGCCTCGGCGAACGGGTCGCCGCCCTCGGCCGGCGCGTCCAGCACAGAGACGGGATCGGCGGTGAGGTAGCTCCAGCGGCCCGTCCTGCCCGGCCGCGCGCTCTCGAGCAGGGCGAGGCCCGGCAGGTCCCGGAAGGCCTCGGCGGCATCCATCGGCGCGACGGCATCCAGGGCCGCCACGCGCAGGAGTCGCGGCGGAACGGACGCGGGCGCCATCTTGGCGGGGCGTCCGGCAGCGAGACTGGCTTCCGGCGGCGGAGTCACCCGGCGATGATAGGCTTGACCGCCAAGCGCGGCGGCCCCCAGGACACAGGAGGAACGGCGTGCGCGCTCGAGAGCTCGGCCTGCAGATCGGCCTGCTTCGGCCCGGGGAGCACGACGCGATCACGGACGTGCCCGGCGTGCTCGTGGGCCACACGACGCTGATCTCCGGGGAAGGTCCGCTGGTCGTGGGCACGGGCCCGGTGCGGACCGGCGTCACGATCGTCGTCCCGCACGAGGACCACGTCTTCACGGAACCGGTCTTCGCCGGTTGCCACCGCCTCAACGGCAACGGCGAGCTCACCGGTCTCGAATGGGTTCGCGAATCCGGGATGCTCGGCGGCGTCATCGGCATCACCAACACGCACAGCGTGGGGATCGTCCACGACGCGCTCGTCGCGCACGCCGCGCGCGCCATGAGCGGCAAGGGCACGTTCTGGTCCCTGCCCGTGGTGGGGGAGACGTACGACGGGGCGCTCAACGACATCAACGGCTTCCACGTGACGGCCGCCCACGCCGATGCCGCCTTGTCCTCGGCTGCCAGGGGGGCGGTCGCGGAGGGCAATGTCGGTGGCGGGACCGGGATGATCTGCCACGAGTTCAAGGGCGGGATCGGGACGGCGTCGCGGCGCCTCAACGATGCGGACGGCGGATGGGTGGTGGGCGCCCTGGTCCAGGCCAACTACGGCTCACGCGAGCTGCTCCGGATCGACGGCGTGCCGGTGGGCAGGGAGATCCCGACCACCGAGACCCCCAGCGCCTGGGACCAGGAGCGAGCGATCGACGGCGAAGGTGGGACGGACGCCTCCCCATCGATGTCCGCCCGCGTCGGGCCTGGCGGCGGGTCGATCATCGTGGTCCTGGCCACCGACGCGCCGCTGCTCCCGCACCAGTGCGAGCGCCTCGCACAGCGGGCGACGCTCGGCCTTGGACGCATGGGGAGCATCGCGTCCAACGGCTCGGGCGACCTGTTCATCGCGTTCGCCACGGGCAACCGGGGGCTGAGCGCCACCTGGACCGAGAGCGACGCCCGTCGTCCGGTCGAGACGCGGATGATCGTGGACAAGGCCGTCTCGCCGCTCTTCCAGGCCGCCATCGAGGCGACCGAGGCCGCCGTGGTCAACGCCCTGCTCGCCGGCGAGACAATGACCGGCCGTGACAGCATCACCGCGTTCGGCCTTGATCATGGCCTGCTGCTGGACGTGATGGCCCGATACGGGCGGGGACCGCGGCCTTCGGGGGCTCGCTGAGGCCGCTGAGGGCGACGTCCCAGGAACAACTGCGGGTGGCCCGATCGACCTATGGCGCCCCAGGGATGCGCACCGTAGCGTCTCGGACATGGACGGCCGCATCTTGCGTCGACGCAACGTGTGATTGACGAGGTCGGCCGACTCACCCTGGCCCAGGCCGAGGTCGTGGCGGCTGCCCTGGCGATCGCCGAGGCTGATCCCGGCTTCGAGCACTGCCGGTTCTGCGGGAAGTCGACGTGCGGTCCCACCGTCGCGCCGACGTCGAGTCTCTATGCCGACCCCGAACCCTCGCCTCCACTGCTGGCTGCATGGAGCGCCCGCTCGAGCTCATCGGATTGGGCTGCCTTGACCCACGCGCCGCCACCAGCGGGCGAGGCGGGACCGTGAGGCCGCCGTTCGTCACAGGAGACCAGCTGCTCCACGGACCCGGCGCCTACGTGATATCGCCGACCGGGCAGCATGCGGACCTTCGGGAGGACGGGTACTGCCCGGCGCACGACGGCGGTGCCCGCGGGTACCACCGGTGGACGCCCGACTCCGAGTTTCCCCGGCTGTGGCGAGTCCGTGGCAGGAGCCCGGTCAGGGCATCCGGAGTTGTCGGGAGCAGGTGGAGTCCGTCATCAGGACGCGACCCCGAGAAGCACGGGCTGGATCCGGGCACACGCCTTCGACTCGACGCCACGTGGGCGCAGCGCTTCTACGCTCCCGACTTCTGCTCGGTGACGTGGCGGTTCTGCGTCCTGGATGGCCCCTGGGCGGGAACCTGCTGGGAGATGAGCGACGCGGTGCTCGTCCCCTACGACGAATGGCCGATCGGCGCCCCGGTCGAACCGCTCACCCTCCCTTGACCGGGCGGTCCTGGCGGGCAAACTCGTCGAGGGCCTGCCGGCAGGCGGCCAGGGCCCGCTCCGCCTGACCCACGATCCACGGATCCACGCGCGACGAGTCCTCCAGCGTGACCTCGGGCCCGCGGTCGCCGTCCACCAGGACGATCCCAGATGCGTTCCGGTAGTCGGCCATCCAGTTGGACTGGAGGGCCACGAGGACGTCCATCACCACGCGGCGGGTGAACAGCCAGTCGAGGTAGGTGGCGTTCAGCCGGTCCACGAAATCGTCGAGCCGGACTGGTTGGCCGCGTTCCATGCGCGCCACCGCGTCGATGACGCGCAGGCTGCTGAACGGATCACCCGGCTCAGCGATGACCGGGGGGCTCGGGAAGTCCGTGGGGAACCCAGCGGGCGGAAGCCGGCGGCCGGGGTCCTGGTCGGGCATCTGGTCCTCCTCGGGCAGCTCGATCGTCAGCATCGTGCCATTGCCGGTAGGGACGGGGGCATCCGGCCGTGCGTGGTGCACCAGCTCGTGCGGCGGCGGCTGGTTGCGGAACACCTGCTGCTCGAACCCGAACAGGACGCCTCCGATCGACTGGCCGAGCGGCTGCCTCTTCTTCGGCTTCGTCATCGGCCCAGAGCCTACCCCACCACTGTCCCCACCTGGGCCGGTCGCAACCGCCTGCCCATCCTGTTCACCCCGAACGCGACCCCGAACAGGACCACGGCCTCCACGAGGAGGGCGATCCAAAGCCCCGACTCGACCGCCAGGTACTCGGCATTCAGCCACGTGAGCGCGATGAACACGCCAAGGCCGCCTGGCCACAGGTAGCCGATGGACGATCGCCGCACAGACAGCCAGAGGAGCAAGCCGCTCACCGCGAGCAGGATCGCGGCGCCAAGGAACGGCTCCAGGACGGGCTCGTCCGCGAGGCCGGGGGCCGCGTTCCAGTCGTGACGCATGATCACGGCCCATGCCGTGCCCAGAATTGCCGCGGTCCCCGCCGCAATCCGGCCGAGGCGCGTGCGACCCGGAGTACGGGGCTCCGGGTCGAGGACAACCAGGAGCAGGGCCATGGCGAGGGCGACAACCCACCACCAGGCCATCGCCAGCGCCACCCGGGCGGTGGCAGCCGTCGCGGAGAGCGCAGGTGGCTCGTAGTCGACCGCGCCCCGCGGGAACAGGGTTGCACCGAACCAGAGCATGCCGGCCAGGCCGGCTGCCGCCGAGGACAGGGCGAGCCCGAGCTGGGTCGCGAGGGCTGGCAGGAACTGGCGTGCCGCGACGGCGGCGAGCAGCACCACGACCGTCGCGACCAGGGCATTCGTCGGCGCATCGCCGTACGTTTCGGCGTGCACGGTGCCCGCGACCAGGAAGATGCCGGCACCAAGATTGGGCAGCGCGGCAAGGAACGCGAAACCGGCAGCGCGACGGAACCGGGCATCGCGACGAGCCAGGACAACACCTGTGAGACCAAGCGCCAGCGCGGCGATGAGGCCCGCCACGCCAAACATGGCCGACGTGTCCTCGCCGTACTGGACCGTCGAGCCGATGAGCGCGTACCAGGCACCCAGGACGAAGGCGGCACCGAGATAGACGAACAGCTCCACGGCCGTGACACCCGGCGCGCGTCCCGCGGTGGCCTGGGCCGGCTCCGATGCGCCTGACTCCGGGACGCTGGCCGTCGCCGTCGCCGTCGCCGTCGCCTCCGCCTTGCGCAGCCGTTCGGCCGTCGCGGCATCGATGAGGCCGGTTGCCTCCCACGCCTCGATACGCCTGATCACCAGCGGGCTGTCCACGATCCACCTCCCGATGGACGACGTCGGACGCCCTTTGGCGTTACACCCACCCTGCCCAGCCGCCGATCCGGAACCGGGGCCTGTCGCGGGACCCGAACGCGGGACGGGCGCCGGCCCTGGGGACCGACCTTGCGGTCTGCTACTCCGCGCCCGACGCCCCAGGATCGAGAACGGGCAGCTCACGCGCGGACTCAGTGGCTGAGCCCTCGATGGCGCCCACCCCGAACGGCACCCACTTGGACGGGTCCTTGAGGCGGTGCGACTCGGTGGTCCCGCGGTCATGGACCTGCTGGAAGCCCGCGGGCTCGATCCACATCCGCTTGCCGTCGAGCAGGCCCGTGATGCCCTCCTGGCCCGGCTCGGGGCGCGGGTTCTGGCAGTACCGGCAGGTCGTGCTGTCGTGCGGGGTGTACTCGGCCGGCTCCTCGTAGGTGGTGATGTAGCCCTCGTAGTTGCGGAGGATCACCTTGTGGTCCGAGTAGGACACGAGGTAGTTGGGCATGACCGGGATCTTGCCGCCGCCGCCGGGC
>Ga0315271_10000961_pt1 | contig 16992 bp, 14 predicted proteins | sample C3_top_MG_FD_204664 | JGI IMG/M metagenome (GOLD analysis project Ga0315271, IMG submission 204664) | Sediment microbial communities from Yellowstone Lake, YNP, Wyoming, USA - C3_top | ecosystem: Environmental > Aquatic > Freshwater > Lake > Sediment | place: USA: Wyoming | collected 2017-08-01
AAATTCTCGACAAGCAATATGGCATTTCCGCTGAAGTGGTCGACCTGTATTCGCTCTCGCCGCTGGATCGGGAAGGCATCAGGAAGTCGGTAAGCAAAACCCATCGCGCCGTGATCGCGGAAGAAGACGAAGCGCCGGTAGGCGTGGGGTCGGAGGTCATCGCCATCATCAACGAAGAATGTTTCTTTGAGCTCGATGCCGCACCGGTGCGCGTGCACTCCGCCCTGGTGCCGCAGCCTTACAACCACACGCTGGAAAAGGCGGCGATTCCCGACCACGAAGACGTGGTGAAGGCCGTACTGAAATTGTTCGGAAAAGCGTGAGCCGGGTGCGGTAGGGTGCGCTCCGTGCACCGTTAACCTTGATCCGCGTGCGCAAAGCGCACCCTACTGACCCCCTGAATCCTGACCCCTGAATCCTATGAACCACTACGCCATCACCATGCCGCAACTCTCGGACACCATGACCGAGGGTGTGGTCGTCACCTGGGAAAAACGGGCGGGCGACAAAGTTGAACGCGGCGATATCGTCGCCACGGTCGAAACCGACAAGGCCATCATGGACGTGGAGGTGTTCAAGGCAGGCTATCTCGCCGGGCCTTTGGCCGAAGTCGGCGCAACGGTCGCCGTCGGCGCGGCCATGGCCTATATCACCGACACGGCGGGCGATGTCGCCATCGCTGCCGATGAAGTGGTGCAGGAGAAGGCCCAGACCGAGATGATCCCGCATCACGCGGGCACGCCGATTGTCATGCCGCAGTTGTCCGACACCATGACCGAAGGCGTGGTGGTGACCTGGGAAAAACAGCCGGGGGAGGCGATCAAGCGCGGCGACATTGTCGCCACGGTGGAAACCGATAAAGCCATCATGGACGTGGAGGTCTTCCAGGAAGGCTTTCTCTCCGGCCCGCTGGCCGATGTCGGCAGCGTGGTCGAGGTCGGCCATCCGATGGGCTTCATCGTCGATGACGCCGCCAAGGCGAACGACACCGGCGTCACCATTGGCTCCGATCACAGGATCAAGGATACGCATCACATTGTCCCTGCTTCCGCAGACAAAGTCGCAAACATTCCTCTACCCAAACCGGTTTCCGCGCCCATGATGACGAGCGGCAACGTGCCGCCGGTTGCTCGCCCCGCAGGCCGTCAAGCCAGCCCCTACGCGCGCAAAGTCGCCGCACAACTCGGGGTCAATCTGAGCGGACTGGCTGGCTCCGGCCCCGCCGGGGTTATCGTCGCCGCCGACGTGGCGCGCGCCAAACCCTCAATGGCGGAAGTCGCGCACAGCCTGCCGCAAGTCGATGTACCCGGCCAGGGCCGTGCCATGAGCAGCATGGAAAAAGCCGTCTCCCACGCCATGACCGCCTCGCTCACGCTGCCGACGTTCAACGTCACAGTCAATATCGACACCGCGAATCTCACCGCGGCCGCCAAGGCGCGCAAGGTGTCGGTCACGGTGGCGATTGCCAAGGCCTGTTCCGTGGCAATGGCGAAATTCCCGCGCATGAACTGGGCCTACCAGCCAGTAGACAAGCTGATCGAACGCGCCAACCATGACTTTGGCGTGGCGGTGATGTCGAACGACGGCGGTCTGGTCGTGCCGATTCTGCATGGCATCGAAAAACGTCCGCTGGAACAACTGCAAGCTGACTGGACCAATCTCGTCGAGCGCGCCCGCGTACGCAAGCTTGCGCCCAACGAATACGCCAACCCGACCTTCACCATTTCCAACATGGGCATGTTGGGCGTGTCGCACTTCACCGCGATTCCTACGCCCGGCATCGCCGCGATTCTGGCGATTGCCGCGAACGGCCCGCAAGGCACCCCCTTCACCATCACCGGCGACCACCGCGTGCTGAACGGCGCCGACGTGGCGTTGTATCTGGTGGCCTTGAAGCAGACCATCGAAGCGCCCGAAGCCTGGCTGGGCGCCGGTGAAGCGGTCGAGGCCGCACCGGTCTCCCCCATTCCCGAAGGCAACTGGGATGTGCCCGTGGTCGTCGTCGGTGGCGGCCCCGGCGGCGAGGACTGCGCGCGCGATCTGAGTGACCACGGCATCAAGGTCATGATGGTCAACAACGAGCCCTTCCCCGGCGGCGAATGCCTGTGGCGCGGCTGTATCCCGTCCAAAGCCTGGCGCGCGGCAGCCGATGTCATCCGCAATCGTACCCACGATGCCGAAATGGGCGTCGATGGCACCCATACCCCTCTGCTTAACTGGGCACAGGCCGAAAAACATCGCCGCTGGGTGCAAACCAGCCGCGGCGAAATGGCGCTCAAAACCGACCGTGGCATGAAGATCGACGTGCGCGAAGGCTTCGGCGAATTCGTCGACGCGCACACGCTGAAAATCACGCCGGTCGAAGGCGAACCCTACACCGTTTCTTTTGGTGCCGCGGTGATCGCCACCGGCGCGCCCGCCTTCGTGCCGCCGATTCCTGGCGCGCGCGAGAATCTGGCATCCGGCGGCGTGGTCACCTCCGACACCATCTGGAATCTGCCCGCCCCGCCGAAGAAACTCGGTATCGTCGGCGGCGGCGTGATCGGGGTGGAAATGGCGCAAATCTTCCGCGATTTCGGCGCCGAAGTGCTGATGCTGGAACGCAATGACCGCATCCTCGGCGAAATCGAAGACGAAATCGCCAAGAGCCTCATCGCCACGCTGGAAAAGGAAATCACCGTCGTAATCTCTGCCGCGATCAACGGTGTATCAGGCACACCCGGCGCAATGACGCTGAGCTACGCCAACAAGGACGGCGTGGCATCCACTTTCGACTGCGACATCGTGCTGATGGCCACCGGCAAGCGCCCCGACACCCGCCGCCTCAACCTCGACCAGGTCGGCGTAGAACTTGACGGCGCGACGATCAAGGTCAACGCGCGCGGTCAGACCAGCGTGCCGCACATCTACGCAGTGGGCGATGTCATCGGCGGCTACATGCTCGCTCATACTGCCGCCACGCAAGGTCGTGTCGCCGCCGACAACCTGCTCGGCCATGCGTCCGAATACGACCAGGACCGCGATTGCGGCGTGACCTTCTCGCGCCCACAGGCCGGCTTCGTCGGCTTGAGCGTGGCGCAGGCCAAGGCCAAAGGCATCGACGCAGTGGAAGCCAAAATGCCGATGAGCATCGACGCCAAGGCGATGATCACCGGCGAGACCGAGGGCATGATCAAACTGGTGGCTGACAAGGCCACGGGCCGCATCATCGGCGTGCATTTCCTGGCCGACCACACCGACACACTGATCGGCGCCGCGGTGATGATGGTTGCGGGCGAGATGACGCTGACCCAGATCGGCAAAGCCATCTTCCCGCACCCGACGCAGACCGAGCTGTTCGGCGAACTGGCACGGCGGCTGTTGAACCGCCTGAGACGCACCGCGAAAAAATAGCGGCGTACGGCGAAGCAATAGCGGGATCAACACCACACATGACAAGGGCCGCATTCGCGGCCCTTGTCATGTGTCACGGATAAATTTTGTTATCCGTACCGGCTGTGCCATCTCGCTGCCCAACCCCAGCCCTTGGCTGGACAAGATCAAGCCCCGGGCCTGGGAGCGACTGTCAGACTTCATGATCCGGCTGGCTACCAATAAAACCAAGGTCGCCAAATTACGCCCGGAAAACGAATAAGCCCCTGTCTATTTCAGGATTCTGTGGATTTCCATATCTGCCAAGTATCTGCTGAGCTCCCTGTGGGGTGTTGGGTTCAGAGGACGTCCCAAGGGGCATTCCAGAATTATTCCAGAATTATTGTTTGCAATTGATAACCATTATCATGCATAATGGGATTTATTATCATTTGTATAAACCCTTGGTCCAGCAAGCAAGGAGCCTCCATGAACTTCAACCTGCGCCTTTCCCCCCTATGCCGACAAACCGCTGCCTACACCCTGGCGACGGCGGCAATGTTCTGTGTCACGGCAGCGATGGCTGCCGATGGCGGATACGCCCTGATCATCCAGGACCATCGTTTTCAGCCGGCGGAACTCATGATTCCGGCAGGCAAGAAAATAAAGCTGTCGGTCGAGAATCGGGATGCCACCCCGGAAGAATTCGAAAGCCACGATCTCAATCGCGAAAAAATTATCGCCGGCAAATCCACTGCCACTATTTTTGTCGGACCGCTGGCGCCCGGGCGCTACAGTTTTTTCGGCGAATACAACGAAAAAACCGCCCAGGGCGTAATCGTCGCCCAGTAATCCCCAGGAGAACAGAAATGTTTGGAACCGCTGTGATTGTCTTTCGGGAAGTGCTAGAAGCCGCACTCATTATCGGCATACTCGCCGCCGCGACCCGCTCGGTGCCCAACCGCAACCGTTGGCTGCTTGGCGGACTCGTGGCCGGCCTGGCCGGTTCCGCTCTGGTGGCGGCCTCCACCGACGTGATCTCCGCCATGGCGAGCGGCGTCGGCCAGGAACTCCTTAACGCCGTGATACTGGGCATCGCGGTACTGATGCTGGCCTGGCACAACATCTGGATGACGTCCCATGGCAAGGCTTTGGCGATCTCGGCGAAAACCGTGGGCAACGCCATCCAGGAGGGCAAACAGGAAAACTCGATTCTGCTGGTTGTCGTCGGACTGGCCGTGTTGCGCGAAGGCTCTGAAACAGTGCTGTTCCTGTATGGCATTTCCGCATCGGAGGGCGCGGGCGCATCGCAGATGTTGCTGGGCGGTATGATCGGCATCCTGGCGGGAGTCTCCGTAGGTTACGCCATGTATGCAGGCCTGCTGCGCGTGCCGATGCGCTGGTTTTTCGCCGCGACCGGCATGCTGGTGTTGCTGCTGGCCGCGGGAATGGCCTCCCAGGCGGCGCATTTCCTGATCCAGGCTGACGTATTGCCCAGCCTCGCCGCCCCGATCTGGGACACCTCGGCGACGCTCCCCGAGAATTCCATCCCCGGCATGCTGCTTCATAGCCTTGCAGGCTACGACCCAAGACCCGCCGGCATGCAGCTGATTTTTTATGTTTTAACCCTGGCCACGATTGCACTCGGCATGAAGTGGGCCGGTCGTTCGCTCACGAAATGAAAAACCCGATGCTTAAAAAATGTACGCTGGCGCTCTGTCTGGGCTCAACACTATTCTGCGGCAGCGTTCATGCCGGCCCGGCCGATTACGTCTATATGCCTACTGTCGATTACGGCGAAAAGGAAATCGACTTCAAATTCGGCACCGCCAGGCAGCCATCCGGAGAAACCGAGCAGGTGGCCAGTCTTGGCGTCGGTTATGGCGCCACCGATTGGTGGTTTACCGAAATCTATCTGAAAACCGAACATGAAAGCGGGGAGCCCAGGCTCAACATTTTTGAATTCGAAAACAAATTCCAGTTGACCGAAACCGGGAAATACCCGGTTGAAGTCGGCCTGATAACCGAATTCGAATTCCCGCTCAACAAGGGAGACGAACCGAACGAATTCAAATTCGGCCCCCTGTTCCAGACCGAATTCGGCAAGCTGCAACTGAACGGCAACCTGTTGTTTGAAACGAAATTCGGCGGCGACGCTGAGGTTCCCAATGAAACCGTGTTCCAGTATCAGTGGCAGGTCAAGTATCGCTGGCACAAGGAGTTCGAATTTGGCTTGCAGGGATTTGGCGAGATGGGCAAATGGAACGACTGGGCGCCGCACAATGATCAGGAGCACAAACTGGGCCCGGCCATTTTCGGCAAGTTGGCGCTCGGCAACCACGATGCCATCAGATACAACGCCGCCTGGTTGTTCGGCACGACGGATGCCACGCCTGACAATACCTTCAGAATGCAGGTTGAATACGAATTCTGATTTCCCGGAAAATCATGTACGCAAGGGAATGACAACAGAGCAAGGGGGTCAGTCCCAAAGGTGCTCCGGCGGCTGAACCGCTTGCAGGCACGGCCAGGAAACAAGCTTCTCAACGCCATACACAGCAAGGGCTTGGGCGTCTTGCGGCCCAGCCCCCGCCAACCCCCCCGCCCGAATCAGGTTAAAATCCTGTCAAATTTTCCGACACCGCCATGCCGCCCATTACCCGCGCGCTGATTGCCCTCAATCTGCTGACTTACCTGCTGGAGTTGTTCACGGGGCCGGAGATGCTGCGTGTATTCGCATTATGGCCGCCGGGTTCGGGGGGTGCGTTTCATCTCTGGCAGTTGTTCACCTACAGTTTCCTGCACGGCTCCCTGCTGCATCTGGGATTCAACATGGTCGCCCTCTGGATGTTTGGCTCGGAACTGGAGCAACGCTGGAATGATCTGCGCTATCTGCTGACCTATCTGCTCAGCGTGGTGGTAGCGGCGATGACCCAGATTGCCGTCTCCGGCTATTTCCTTCATGCGAGCGGGCCGGTCATTGGCGCGTCCGGCGGCGTGTTCGGCCTGCTGCTGGCCTATGCGCTGTATTTTCCCAATCGCGTCATCAGCTTCATTTTCCTGCCCGTGATCCAGATTCCGGCGCGGCTGTTCGTGCTGGGCTATGGCGCCATCGAACTTTTCCTCGGCGTGACCGGCACCACGGCGGGGGTCGCGCACTTCGCGCATCTGGGCGGACTGCTTGGCGGCTGGCTGGGGGTGCAGTACTTTCGCGGACGCGGGTTGTTCGGAAGACGCAATAAACCCTGACGGCATCACCACCGTCATTCCATTCAAATCCGGTTGAAATTTGAAAAAGCACACATTGCCCTATGTTTCCATACACCCTGATCCGCCCCGCTCTCTTCGCCCTCGACCCAGAAACAGCCCACGGCTTGACGCTGTCCGGCCTTGATGCCGCGCATACGCTGGGCCTGCTGAAGCTGTTGCCCCGAGCCCTTGGCAAACCCGTGCGCATGATGGGGCTGGATTTCCCCAACGCGGTGGGGCTTGCAGCGGGGCTGGACAAGGACGGCGCGCACATCAATGCGCTGGCGGCTCTGGGCTTCGGTTTCATCGAAATCGGAACCGTCACCCCTCGCCCGCAATCCGGCAATCCCAAACCGCGGCTGTTCCGGCTACCCGAAGCGCAAGCCATCATCAACCGCATGGGCTTCAATAACCTGGGCGTGGACAAGCTCGTCGCCAATGTGCAGGCAAGCGGCTTTGCGGGCGTGCTCGGCATCAACATCGGCAAGAACAAGGACACGCCGAACGAACGGGCGGTGGACGATTATCTGGCCTGCCTCGACACTGTCTACGCACACGCCAGCTATGTCACGGTGAACATCTCTTCGCCCAACACGCAGAATCTGCGTGAACTGCAAAAAGACGAGGCGCTCGATGCGCTGCTCTCCGCCATCAAGCTGCGGCAGGCCAGGCTGGCCGACCAGAACGGTAAATACGTCCCCATCGCCCTGAAAATCGCACCCGATCTCGACGACACACAAATCGCTGCCATCGCCGCGCTGCTCATGGTGCATCGCATGGATGCGGTGATCGCCACCAACACCACGCTTGCACGCGATGCGGTGCGCGGCCTGCCGCACGCCGATGAAACCGGCGGGCTGTCCGGCACGCCGGTGCGCGAAGCCTCCACCCGCGTCATCCGCACCCTGGCCCGCCATCTTCAGGGCGAAGTCCCCATCATCGGTGTCGGCGGCATACTCTCAGGCCGCGACGCACAAGAAAAAATCGACGCCGGCGCTTCCCTGATCCAGCTCTATTCCGGTCTTATTTATCGCGGGCCCGCGCTGGTGCGGGAATGCGTCGCCGCTCTCCGGCCCGTTCAATGATCCCAAATTCCCCATCACAGAGGCACGGAGACACAGAGGTAAAACAACGGATTGCACGAGGGTTGGGTTTCACCCGGAGGATGAGGGGTCAAATGAGCGCAAGCCACTGACTTTTGCTTCACTCTGTTCCTCTGTAGTTCAACCGGGTTTTTTCAGGCGGATACAACCCGGCTGGCCACCGTGCAGCACGCTCAACTGGAACAGGGTGTTGCGCTCGTCTTCTTCCAGCGACTGGCGGATGGCCTTGAGCGTGGCGTGATAGCGGGGAATGATGTTGTACTTCAGCGCATTGACCCGCTTCTGGGTCTTGCGGCTGGCAGCCAGCAGGCGCCACAGCGCGTTTTCCGCCTCGCCCAGATGTGCCAGCGTCAGCGTCACATTGCGCAGCCTGAGACGGGCTTCATCGAAGCTTGCGTCGCTCCACATGAGCCCGACGGGCTGCAGAGGCAAGGCTTCCGCGGAAACGCTGGGATATTCGACGCCGACACTCGAACGGGCAATGATCCCTATCACAAGCGCCGGTTTCAGACCCACCGCCGCCTGCCGCAGCATTTGTCCGCCCATGCGCATCTGCACGATGGCAAGGCGATGGTAAGCCTCATGCAAACCCGCCGCCGCTTCCGCCCGCAATTTCCGGTACTGAGCCAGACGCTCGTACACCAGCCGGTTGAGCAGGTCGCGCTTTTTTTCCAGCATGTCCTGGCCCTGTTCCAGAAAGCGCGCCTGGCGCGCCACCTGAAGCAGTGCGCTTTTGGTGGTAGGTACGGGCAGACGTTTGCTCATCACGCTTCAACCTAGAAACGGCAGTTGGACGCACCCGATGGTACGTACGGGCGAGTGCCTGGCACGAAGGGACGAGAGCGAGGCTGTTGCCGCTTTAGCGGCTCTACAGCCCCGGCCTGCCCCTTGCGGGTGCGCAGCAGGCCGGGGCCTGCAAAGAGGAGCGACACAGCCAGGAGCTTGCTCGGGCGTGCCAGCGGGTGTGTAGCGTGCTCACCCAACGGGTGAACGTGATCGAAGGCGGAAATCATCATGTCGGTGCGGCGCTCAAGAAGGTGGCAAGCGGTCAAATGCCGTTTCCAGGTTCAGCCCTGCCCGCAGATTTGACGTGATGACGCGCCAAATCCGCTTCGCTCAGGCGGGTCAGCCGCTCGGCGGGCAATTGGCGCAGGAGATCCCAGGCGCGCTCCAGGGTTTCGAACACGCTGCGCTCCTCGTCTTCTCCCTGCGCCACGAAACGCTGTTCGAAGGCATCCGCGAATTTCAGATACAGGCGATCCGAATCGGAAAGCTCTTCGGCGCCGATGATGGTGGCGAGCCCCCTGACCTCCAGGGCCTTGGCGTAGCTGGCAAACAGTTGGCTTGCCACCCGCGCATGGTCTTCCCGGGTGGTGTCCTTGCCCACCCCGTCCTTCATCAGGCGCGACAGCGATGGCAGCACTGCCACCGGAGGATAGACCCCGCGGCCATGCAGTTCACGCGACAGCACGATCTGTCCCTCGGTGATGTAGCCGGTAAGATCGGGCACCGGATGGGTGATGTCGTCGGAAGGCATGGACAGCACCGGCAGCAGGGTGATGGAGCCGCGGCGCTCGCGTATGCGCCCCGCGCGCTCGTAGATTTCCGCCAGATCGGAATAGAGATAACCCGGATAACCCTTGCGCGACGGCACATCCCCGCGCAGCACCGCCACTTCGCGCAGGGCCTCGGCATAAGCGGTCATGTCGGTCATCACCACCAGCACGTGGCAGTCAAGATCGAAGGCCAGATATTCCGCTGCGGTCAACGCGGCACGGGGTGCGAGCAGGCGCTCGATTACCGGTTCGTCGGCGAGACTCAGGAAAGTCACCACCTTGTTCAGCACGCCGCTTTCTCTGAAACTTTCCTCAAAAAAGCGGGCATCCTGGCTGGAAGCGCCGATGGCGGCGAACACCACCACAAAATCCGCTGCATCCTCGCCCACTAGCCGTGCCTGGCGCACGATCTGCGCGGCCAGGCGGTTATGCGGCAAACCGCCGCCCGAAAAAATCGGCAATTTCTGGCCGCGTGTGAGGGCGTTCATGCCGTCGATGGCGGACACGCCGGTCTGGATGAATTCGCGGGGATACGCCCGAGCCGCCGGATTGAGCGGCGCGCCGTTGACGTTGCGGCTGTCTCCGGACACCAGGGGAGGACGCCCATCCCGCGGCAGGCCGGTGCCGCTGAAAACCCGGCCCAGCAGTTCGCGCGACACGGAAAGGGTGAAAGGCTCATCCAGAAAACGCACCCAGGTGCGCTCCAGGTCAAGGTTCTCCGTGCCTTCGAATACCTCCACCAGCACGGCCTCGCTGGACGCGCGGATCACCAGGCCGTTGCGTAGCCGGCCGGCGTGATCCTGCACCGACACGCGCGAACCGGCCGCCACGCCCGGCACGCCGCGCATGACCAGCAGCCCGCCCTGGACCGAGACAGCGGTGCGAAATTCCATTTGCTTCATCCTAAGAACCTCAGTTTCACCACAGTGGCACAGAGAACACAGAGGAAAAACAGGCGGTTGCTTTGTGTCTGGGCCTCACCCGCCGGGTGATCGCCATCGGATCGACAAGCTATTGATTTTTTGCCTTTCTCTGTGCCTCTGTGTCTCTGTGGTGAGGAATTTAGGTTCATGGCGTATGCCCGGTGGCGATGTATTCATCACCCAGCCGGGTGAAATCCGCGATCAGTTCCGCCAGCCGCACCTGCATCGCATCCAGTTCCGCTTCTCCATAACGGCTCTTGAAACGCCGCGCCTCGGACAAAGCCGGCAACTCCAGCAGGCGCCGCACCGGCACGCCCTGCAACACCTGCCGCAAACCCTGGTGATAGAGCGCCAGCAAGGCGGCAAGCAACGCAAATTGCTTGCGTGGCGAACAGAAACTATCCACTTCATCGAGCGCGCTTTGCTGCAGCCAGCCTTCCTTGATCAGTCCGGCTGACTCCAATACCCAGCGTTGCTCCGCCGACAAGGCCTCCATGCCCACCAGATTGACGATGCGCTGCAATTCTTCCGATTCGGCCAGCAGGCGCAAGGCCTCCAGGCGGGCTTGCGCCCAGGCCGGGTTCACGTTCTCGCTCCACCAGCGAGTGGCCGCCCCCACATGCCCGGAAAAACTCTCCAGCCAGTCCACCGCCGGGTAATGCCGGGCATCCGCCAGCTCTTTCGACAGCGCCCAGAAAGTTTGAACAATCTCTTTGGTATGGCTGGTGACAGGTTCGGAAAAATCCCCCCCCGGGGGAGAGACCGCGCCGATCAGGGTGACGGAACCATGCCCGCCAGCCAGTGTTTCCACCCTTCCGGCACGTTCGTAAAATGCCGCAAGACGCGAGCCCAGATAGGCGGGGTAGCCCTCCTCCACCGGCATCTGTCCCAGGCGCCCCGCCACTTCCCGCAGGGCCTCGGCCCAGCGGCTGGTGGAATCCGCCACCATCACCACGTCATAGCCTTGATCGCGGAAATACTCGGCCAGGGTCATCCCCACATACACCGAGGCTTCACGCGCCACCACCGGCATATTGGAGGTATTCGCCACCAGCAGGGTACGCTCCATGAGCGGACGGCCCGTGTGCGGGTCGGTGAGTTTAGGCATGAATTCCAGTACATCGGTGAGTTCGTTGCCGCGCTCGCCGCAGCCCACGAAGACCATAATCTGGGCATTGCTCCAGCGCACGATCTGCTGCTGCAACACCGTCTTGCCAGCGCCGAAGGGGCCGGGAATAGCGGCCTTGCCCCCCTTCTGCAGCGGAAACAACGTGTCCAGAATGCGCTGTCCGGTGATCAGCGGCAGCACGGCATGGTCGCGGCGGCGATAAGGGCGCGGCTGTCGCACCGGCCAGCGGTGGAAAAGCTGCAATTCACGGATAGTATTTCCCGCTTTCAGGTGGGCGATGCAATCCGTCACCCGATAGTCTCCCGCCGATGCCAACTCCATGAGCTCGCCTGTCGCATCGGGCGGCGCCAATATGCGGTGGCGGATGCTTCCGGTTTCCTGCACCTCACCCAGCACCTCGCCACCAACGAGTCGCGCGCCGGGAACAAGATTCGAATTGGGCTCAAACCGCCAGCGCCGATTACGATCCAGCGCGTCCATCGCAAGCCCGCGCACGATGTGGTCGCCACTAGCCTGCCGCATGGCGGCAAGCGGCCGTTGCACGCCGTCGAAAATATTGGACAGCAAGCCCGGGCCCAATTCCACCGAGAGCGGATGCCCCAAGCCCACCGCAGGCTCGCCGGGGCGCAATCCGTCCGTGTTCTCGTAAATCTGCACCAGCGCCAGTTCGCCCTCGCGGCCGATGACCTCGCCGATGAGCTTGATCTCCCCCACCTGAACCTGCTCGCCGATCGCCGCGCCTGCCAGGCGCAGGCGCAGAATCGGACCGTTGATCTCGACGATCTCACCCATGCTGCGACCATCCCGCTTCCGACGAGGTTTCCCCATCGGGCTCGCCGGCGAACAAGCGCTCCATCACGGCGCGCGCCAGTTCCGTTTGCAGCCGCGCGATGCGTCCCTCAAAGCTGTGATCGACCCGCACGCTGCCGTTCGCCGTGAGCACGCGCAATCCTCCAGTGTTCTCCGCCTCCATCGCCCGCCAGCTTATCTCGCGGCCGGGCGCCGCACGGGCTGCCAACGTGCTCAGGCGGTCTCGCAATCGTTCCCAGTCCGCAGGACTGAGTTCCGCCACCAGCGGCATGTCCGGCAACAATGCCGCGGCCTGGGCCAGAAATGCTTGCACCACTTCAGCGTATTCCGCCTCCTGTCCAGTCAGTTCCGCCAGACGGGCGCGCGCCCGCGACAGCACCGTCTGGGCAAGCGTCCAGCGCAAACGATCCACCTCACCCGCCAGCCGCGCTTCCTCTGCCTGCACCTGCTGCCGTAAAAGACGCTCGGCCTCGACCTTCGCCAGCAGAATCTCGCGTTCTTCCCGCAGCTTGAGGCGCGTGGCTGTCTCCGCCTCGATCCGCGCGCAAGCCGCCGCGGCCGCCTCGTCCTGTTCCTGGGCCAGCGCCTGGGCCTGCCGCAACAGCGCCTGCTCGAGTTGACCGACCTGATTGTCTTCGACGTCCATCCCGTGTTCAGCTCTGAATTGCCTGTCCCTGCCCAGGACGTCGTCCGGATTCCATGTCCCGCAGCGCGTCCGCGCCGAGTACCTGCCGCACCACGGCATCCACTGCCGGAGCGTATTCCCGTGGCTCGGCCAGCGACGGCAATTCCGTCACGACAATACGCCCACCCTCGTTGCGCACCCGGTTAAGCCACTCGCCTTCTCCCCGGGCCAGGTGTGCTTCCAGCAACACCAGCGCTGCCCCCTGCTCACGCGACAGGGTTTCCAGCACCGTCTCCACGGTTCGCTGATCGGCGTCCGGGTGAACCTCGGCCCCAATCAGCGCGAAGCCTTCCACCAGCCCCGCGCTGCCGAGCACGATCACACGCGCGTTATCCATTACGCGACCCTATTCATATTTTGCCGAGCATCAAGATCGACATGACCAAACCATAAATCGCGATCCCTTCCGCCAGCCCCAGATACACCAGCGTGCGACCAAACAGTTCCGGCTTTTCCGCCAGCACGGCGAGTGCGGCCGAACCCACCGAACCCAAGGCTATGGCGGCAGAAATTGCTGCCAGGCCGGTTGGCAAGGCAATGCCGATCAGCGCCAGCCCGAGTCCGACCGAGACCTCGCGCGCACCCTGCACGGCTTCCGCCGCCAGCGCGTTCTCCATCCCCAGCCACAGCACCCCGGCAAAGGTCAATGCAGTGAGCAGCAGATTCACCGCGGCGCCGCGCCGCGCCCATGCCGGCACACCTGCCTGCGCCAGGCCGGGTTTGAATTCCAGCAGCACCCCCAAGGCGATCAATCCTGCCACGCCTGCCCCCATCAATCCGATCAACCACATCATGTCCATACTCCTTTTTTCATTGAATTTGATTATCATCATCGAAAATGGCAGATGCATTCTCAATTGACTCTTTCCTCCACGCCAGGCACAGCCAGCCGTAACGGACTGAACACGTGGCCATCCCCGCTGAAGAAACGCGAGAAATTCTCGTAGTACATCAGGCGCAGGGACTGAATGGCGACGATACCGCCTTCCAGCACAATGATCACGACATTGCCGAGCAGGATCGTCAGTCCGTGTCCCCAGCGGTCCAGCCCGCCTGCCACCGCAAACACCGCCAGGGACAGTGCAACATGATTGAGGCTGAACGCGGCCACCCGCAGGAAGGAAAGCGTATTGGCGAACAGGCTGATAATCGTTTCGAAACTTTCAATGACGCTCACCAGCACGCGCTCGGCAAACGCTCCATGCGTATTCACCCAGGCGCCCAGGATCAGACCACCCAGACCCAGGGCGGCGAATACCGTACTCGCCACGCTGAACCGATCCAGCGACAACCAGGCATACATCCCCCGCACCATCGCTACGTAAAACACCAGGCCCGCCAGCGCATTCCCCTGAAACATCGCATCCAGAATCCGGCCCGCCGCAAAACGATTGTATGCATTGATCAACTGCGTGGTCGATACAAATCCCACCCCAAGCCAAACCGCCACCATCAGGGCGGCGGCAGGATCATGCATGGGAGAAGTCCAGACCGGTTGAATCAGACGCTCGTTGCCAAACACGCTGCCATACAGCCAGCCAAACCCGATGGAAGACAGTCCGGCCGCCACCCCGACGCCGCGCAGAAAAGCCAGCCGTCCGCGCAACAGTACCGCCAGGCCGAGCAGCACAGCACCGTGCCCCACATCACCGAACATGGCGCCGAATAGCAGCATATAGGAAAAGGCAAACAGCAGCGTGGGATCGAATTCACCGTAGCGCGGCACCCCGAAATTACCGACCAGCGGCGCGAAAGAACGCAGCCATGCTGGATACACAAGCAGCGATGGAACCTGCCCGCGCTCGGACAGCTTGGGATCGCGGGTGCGCAGTAAATAGCGCCCGCTGAAACGCTGTTCCAGAGCGGCTCGCAGCGTCGGTAGCTCACGGCGGGGCACCCAGCCGCTGAAGGCAGCCAGATGGCCACGGCCCCGCACGCCCTTCGCGGCCGCCTCGGCCAATGGCCGGGCAAGCGTCAGCGCGCGTCGCGCATCGCTGATGAGTACGCGATAACGCTGCCGGGTCACCTGTTTTTCCTGAAGCTGGCTGGCGGCGGTGTTTTGCAGCTGGTGGGCTTCCTGCTCCAGCCAGGTCCGTGCCGCTTCAGGATGGGTTTGTAACTCGGGCGGCAGGTGCAAATCGTGCCAGCCCGCCTGGCCAAGCAGCCGGTTCACTTCAGACGCTTCGCTGCGCCTCCCCACCACCACTGCATAGACCAGTCCCTGTGCGCGTCCAAACCCTCGCAGCAGATAACCCGCCAGCGCCAGCGCCTCTTGTAGGCGCGATTGATTGGCCTCCGGCAGGCTGCCGAGCCGGAAATCCAGCAGCGAGTCCTGCCGGCCAAGCAGCGAGAGATCCAGATCCAGCGTTTGCAGCCTGACGAAATTCTCCGCCAGGGATTGCAACTGACGGCTTGCCTCCTCGGTGCGAGCAGCCTCTTCCCAGCAGCGGGAACATTCCAGCCAGGCCTGCTTCAGCGAGGCGTTCATCGCCTGCAACTCTTCCAGTGCAGGCGCCATGGCATGGGGCGGAATGTCCGGTGTCTCGCCCCCACACAGCGTCAGAATTTTCCGCATGCGGGCAGCGGCCTCGGCATAGGTATCCCGATAATCCTGACCGAGTTTTTCGGGCAGGGCGTCTGTATCTTCCGCCACCGGATCGAACAAGCCATAACGCGCCAGTAGCAGCGCTGCGTCCTGGGTCTCGGAACTGAGCAACCAGAGCCGCACGCTGGACATGGGCAGGGCACGGATCATCCTAGAAACCGCAGTTGGACGCGCCCGCTGGTGCGTCTGGGCGTGTGGCTGGCGCGAGGCGAGGAGGCCGCAGGCCGGGGCCTGCAACGACGAACGGCAAAGGCAGGCGCGCGACCAGGCGTACCAGCGGGTGCTGCGCCAAGACCGACCGAAGGACGAGTGTCTGGCGGCGTACCCCTTGCGGGTGCGTAGCGGACTCACCCAGTCGGTGGAGCGTGGTTGTTGACGCTTCAGCGTCTTTACAACCACGGCCTGCCCCCTGTGGGTGAACCCGGTTGAAGACGAAAGAGCCAGTATTCATGTGGCATTCCATAAGCTTATGAGCGGTCAACTGCGGTTTCTAGGATCAGGGCACCATGCCTGCCACCGCTTCGCGCACGGATTGCTGCGACAGGCCCAGTTGTCCGCCGCGCAGCACGGCACGCACCGTCCTGAGGTCATGCTCTCTCAGGATGAGGTAGGCGAAGGCGCGGGCGACTGCCGGAGCAGTGCGCTTCAGCACCCGGCGCGATACCAACAGTGCGTCCTTTTCCAGACGCGTGAATATCTCCAGAATATCCTGGGTGTTCGCAAGCAACCCGCGCAATCCTGGCGGCAGCGCATTCAGTACGCCAGGCAGGTCCGGCTGTCTCACCAGCATGCGCAGAGTTTCTGGGCTGAGTCGATAGCGGGCCGCCGGCAGCAGGTAATAAACCTGGGCGGGAGACAGGTTGTAACTGAAGCGATAGCGCAGCAACCACACCAGGTTGATGCGATCCATGAGTCCGGCCATCTGCTCGCGCATGGGCTGTCCGACTTCGGTTTCCAGCGGCCGGGCGCGCTCCACCAGGCCATCGTAGTAGGAGCGATCCAGCGCCGCTTCCAGCAGAAACGGATCCTGAGCCGCTTCGACACTCTGGTGCGCATGCCGCACCAGATCGGCATAAGGGCCACGCTGCAGACGACCCAGCAATTCAGCCACGTCTTCTACATGCAGCAGTTCTTTCATGTCCAGCCGGGCGAATGTGCCCATGTCGGCCAGACGCGCTGCAATGACCGCCGGCCGTTCGCCATTCAGCTTGCCCCGGATCAGGGTCTTGACGTTGGACAGTTCGAAACGCCCGGTCCAGTAGATCAGAAAACGGCGCGCCGCACCCTCGAGCGGCCGTACCAGGATATGCGCCTCCTCCAGCACGCGGGCAACAATGCGTTGCTCAAGGGAAGCGCCCGCCTGTCCGGGTGGCGCGAGTCCGGCCAATCCCTGACGTTCGAGCAGATCGCGGCGCTCCGCGTCAGCCGCGGCGATCAATGCATCGAACTGCTCGCCACGCCACAATTGCGTGGCAAACAGGCTGACGCGAGTATTGAGATAGGTGTTCACATCAGATAAACGAACAGAAATGGCTAAGTGAATGCATTGGCCATTTTTGACAATGCATCAAGTTAGCGTTG
>Ga0315271_10000962_pt1 | contig 16990 bp, 15 predicted proteins | sample C3_top_MG_FD_204664 | JGI IMG/M metagenome (GOLD analysis project Ga0315271, IMG submission 204664) | Sediment microbial communities from Yellowstone Lake, YNP, Wyoming, USA - C3_top | ecosystem: Environmental > Aquatic > Freshwater > Lake > Sediment | place: USA: Wyoming | collected 2017-08-01
TCGATCCCCACATCTTCAACCTGCCGGTCGAGAAGATGCGTTCGGGGTATTACTCGGACAAGTACTTCGTCCGGGCCCGCGAGGTCCTGCTCGCCGACGGGTATCGCCCCCGGGTCACCATGCAGGTCTTCGGGAAGCAGCAGGCCTTCCTCGGCGGGGTCGACGAGGCCATCGCCATCCTGAAGCTCTGCTCGGTGGAATGGCCGGAGCTCGAGGTCCACGCCCTCTTCGACGGCGACGAGGTGGAGCCGTGGGAGACGGTCATGCTCATCACCGGCCCCTACGATGCCTTCGCCCATCTCGAGACGCTCTATCTCGGCGTGCTCGCGCGGCGCACCCGCGTCGGCACCAACACCCGGCGGGTCGTTGAGGCCGCCGCGCCGAAGCAGGTCATGTTCTTCCCGGCGCGGCACGATCACTGGCTGGTCCAGACCGGCGACGGCTACGCCGCGCACATCGCCGGCGCCATCGGCGTCTCGACCGACGCCCAGGCCTCCTGGTGGGGCAGCGAAGGGATCGGCACCGTGCCGCACGCGCTGATCGCGGCCTACGGCGGCGACACCGTCCGCGCCACGCTCAAGTTCCTCGAGCACGCCCCCCGCGGCGTGCAGGTCGTCACGCTGGTCGATTTCGAGAACGACTGCGTGAGGACCTCTCTCGAGGTGGCCCGCGCCCTCGGCGACAAGCTCTACGGCGTGCGGATCGACACCAGCGAGAAGCTGGTGGACAAGTCGGTGCTCCCGCAGATGGGCCGCTTCCCGCCCACCGGCGTGAACCCGCAGCTCGTGCGCAACGTCCGGCAGGCGCTCGACGCGGAGGGATTCCGCGACGTCCGTATCGTGGTGTCGGGCGGCTTCACCGCCGAGAAGATCCGCGAGTTCCGCACCCACGAGGTGCCGGTGGACGCCTACGGCGTCGGCTCGTCGCTGTTCCAGGGCCGCTTCGACTTCACCGCCGACGTCGTCCTGCTCGAGGGGAAGCCCTGCGCCAAGGTGGGCCGCGAATACCGGCCCAACCCCCGGCTCCAGCGCGTGACATGACCCGCCTGCTCTTCTGGGACGTCGACACCCAGCACGACTTCATGCGACCCGACGGGCTTCTCTACGTGCCCGGAAGCGAGGAAATCGCACCGGCGCTCCGCGCGCTGACCGACTACGCCCACGCGCACGGCATCCGCATCGTGGCCAGCGCGGACGACCACGTGCCGGGCCATCGCGAGCTGAGCGACGCGCCCGATTTCCTGGCGACCTTCCCGCCGCACTGCATGCGCGGCACCCCGGGGCAGGCCAAGATTCCCGAGACGGCGCTGCGGGATCCCCTCGTCATCCAGCCGGAGCGACAGGACCCTGCCGCGCTGGCCCGCCGGCTTGCCGGCCACCGCGGCGACATCCTGTTCCTCAAGCACTGGTTCGACGTCTTCACCAACGCCAACGTCGAGACAATCCTAGCCGAGCTGGACCCGGAGGTCGTCGTCCTCTACGGCGTGGCGCTCGACGTGTGCGACAAGTACGCCGTCGAGGGGTTGCTGGCGCGCCGACCCGGGACCCGACTCTTGCTGGTGACCGATGCGGTCCGCCCGATTCACGCGGACGCCGGGGCCAGGCTCCTCGCGGACTGGCGCCATCGCGGCGTCACGATGGTGACCAGCGCCGACATCCTTCGCGGCGCGGCGCTCAATCCGGCCAGTGCGGCTCTGCGCGGGGCGGGAACGTGAGCCGCGACGGCATGCCACGCGGCTACGAGTTCGGGCGCTTCTTCCTGCCCGGCCCGACCGATGTTCGCCCCGAGGTGCTCCAGGCCATGGTGTACCCGATGTTCGCGCACCGGGGGCCGGAGATGATCGCGCTGCTCCAGCGGATCGAGCCATCGCTCCAGCGGCTCTTCCGGACCACGCGGCCGGTGCTCATGGCCACCAGCTCCGCCACCGGCTTCATGGAAGCCGCCGTGCGCGGCGGGGTGCGCGAACGCGTGCTCGTGGTGGACGGCGGGTTCTTCGGCGACCGGTTCGCCCGTATCGCCGAGCGCTCGGGCAAGCAGGTGGTCCGTCTTCCGGTACCCCTCGGCCGGGCCATCGAACCCGGCGAACTGGCCCGGGCCCTCGACGCCGCTTCGGTGGACGCCGTCGCCCTCGTCCACTGCGAAACCTCCACCGGCACGCTCGCGCCGCTCGAGGACCTGGCCCGCGTGGTGCGCGCACGCGAGGATCTGGTGCTGCTGGTGGACGCGGTCACCTCGGTCGGCGGCTCCCCGGTCGAGACCGACGGGTGGGGGCTCGACTTCGTCTTCACCGGCTCCCAGAAGGCGCTCGCCATGCCGCCGGGCGTTGCCCTGGCCGTCGCCTCGGAGCGGATGATGGAGCGAGCCCGCGCCCAGAAGGAACCGGGGTGGTATTTCGACCTGGCTCTGCACGAGGAGGCCATCAAGGTCCATCAGCCGACCCAGACGCCCGCCATCCCACTGTATCTGGCGCTCGAGGCCCAGCTGCGGCACATCGAGGCGGAAGGCGGCGTCGAGGCCCGCTGGGCACGGCACCGCGCCATGCTCACGATGATGGAGGAGTGGGTGGCTGCGAATCCCGCCTTCGGATTCTTTGCGCCGGAAGGACGCCGGGCGTGGACCGTGTCCGCGCTCCGCGTGCCCGAGGGACGGACCGGGAGGAAGATCGCGGCCAGCCTGCTGGAGCGGGGGTGGACGATCGGGGCGGGACTCGACGCGATGGCCGATGCGATGATCCGCATCGGCCATATGGGGGACCTGACTCCGGCGCACTTCGCCGACCTCTTGTCGGCGCTCTCCGACGTGGCCCGCGCCCGGGCCTAGCTCACCCGAAAGCCGCCGACGGCGCTGGTGAGCCGTTCCGCCGCGTCGGCCAGGTGGCCCGCCGACGAGGCGATTTCCTCGGTCGATGCATTGAGTTCTTGCGCGGCGGCCGCGATCTGCTGGGCCGCGGCGGCGTACTCCTCGGTGCCGGCCGAGACCTCCTTCATCCGTCCCGCGATGCCATCGATCAGGATCCGGACGTCGTCCGCCGAGGCGGAAATCGCCTGGGTCCACTGGTCGTTGGCCTCGGCGTCCTCCGCCACGGTGCGGAGCCCCTCGGCGGCGGAGTGCGCCGCGTCCCGCGCCGCCATGCCCCCCTGCGCCAGCCTGAGCAGCCGCTCCCGGGCCGTCTGCACCCGCGCGACGACACTCTGCACCGTTTCGCTGGTGGAGGTGGCCGCCACCGCCGCCTGACCCGCCAGCTTCCGCACTTCCTCCGCCACCACGCTGAAGCCCCGCCCCTCGCCGCCGGCGCGCGCCGCCTCGATTGCGGCGTTGAGCGCCAGCATGTGCGTCTGCTTGGCGATGGCCTTGGTCTGCGTGATGAACTTCTCGATTTCTTCCGAGGACGTCGCGAGCAGCTCGGCCTCTTCCGCCCCGAGCGCGACTTCCTCGGTCAGCTTGGCCAGTTCGGACGTGCTCCGGTCGAGATGCTCCTTGTGGGAGCGGGCCAGCTTGGCCAGGGCCGCGTTCCGCTGGGCGGCCTGCGTCGCGCCGGCCGCCAGCTCCTGGGCGATCCCGAGGATTTTGCCCGCATCGTCCGCGGCGAGCCGGACGACACCGGCCTGCTTCGTGGCCCGGTCGGTCAGGTCGGCGGTCGTGCTGGCCACTTCCTGGGTGCTGGCCGACATCTGCTCGGTGGCCGCCGAGATCTGCTCCGCCATCGCAGCAGCTTCGCTCGACGCCCCGCGGATGGCTCCCACCAGCGTACGGAGCGCCTCGACCATCGCCGCGATGGCGCGGAGGAGCTGGTTGCCCTCGGTCGCGGACGAGCCGGCGGTCTCCGCCACGGTGGCACTCAGGTTGCCCTGCGCCACCTGGGTCGCGACCTCCTCGGCGGTCAGCAGGGGGCGGAGGACGCGCCGGTCCAGCCAGCGGCCCAAGAGCAGCAGCGTCACGATCCCGCCGACCGTGAAGATCAGGATGGTGATCAGCACCAGACTCCCGGTCGTATCAACCCGCTGGGCTGCCGGCGCTGCGGCGACCACGCGCCAGTTCGACCCGGCGACGGAGAGCACCGCCAGGCGAGAGGGGACGCTGTCGATCCGGAGGGAGACCAGCTCCAGCTCGCTCTCACCCGTGGTGGTCCCGAGCCCGGGGATCTGTGCGCCGATGGCCCTGGTGGCCAGGCTGCTCCAGAACACGGCTCCGTCGCCGCCCAGTACCAAGACCTCGGCGAGATCTGCCTTTGTGCGCTCGGTCGCCATCATCTCGCTGAACTTGGCGATAAAATCGGCGCTGGCCCCGCCACCCGTTGCCAGCCGCGCCATCTCCGCCGGCTGGTACTCGAGCGCCTGCTCCATCAGGGCCGCCGAGCGGTCAGCCAGGCCGCTCAACTGCTCGTCGACCTGGCGCTTGAGGTGCCGCGACTCGCTGCCGGTGATGATGCCGGCCATGAGGGCACCAAAGAGCACCAGCACGGCGGTGCCGTACAGGTAGAGGGAACGGGTGAGGTCTTTCCTGACGCCGGCCATGGGGCTCCGCTGGCGATGTAAGTGGGGAGTGGAAGAAAACTTAGGCCACCCGCGCGCCCTCAGCAAGGCGGCAGCTCGCCCGTGCTTGGCGCCCCCTCCGCCGGCGGGTAGATTTCCGGCATCATGAGCGACTCCAACCCCTTCCGGTACGACCCCCAGGCCATCGAGGCCAAGTGGCAGGCCCGCTGGGCCGAGGCCGGGACCAACGAACCCGATCTCGACCGCGCGGCGCGTCCCTTCTACAACCTGATGATGTTCCCGTACCCCTCCGCCGAGGGGCTGCACGTGGGGAACATGTTCGCCTTTACCGGCAGCGACGCCTTCGGCCGGTTCAAGCGGCTCCAGGGATTCGACGTCTTCGAGCCGATCGGGTTCGATGCCTTCGGCATTCACTCCGAGAACTACGCGCTCAAGATGGGCGTGCATCCCGCCGAACTGATCCCGTCGAACATCGCGAACTTCCGCCGGCAGCTCACCCGGATCGGCGGGATGTTCTCCTGGCGCAACGTGCTGTCCACCACCGACCCGGCGTACTACAAGTGGACGCAGTGGCTCTTTCTCCAGCTGTACAAGGCGGGGAAGGCCTACCGGAAATACGGCACGGTGAACTGGTGCCCCGAGTGCAAGACGGTCCTGGCCAACGAGCAGGTCATCAACGGCTTCTGCGAGAGGCACCCGGACACCAAGGTGGAGCAGCGGGCGCTCGAGCAGTGGTATTTCCGCATCGCCGAATACGCCGACCGCCTGCTGGCCGACCTCGACGACCGGACGAAGATGGACTGGTCGGACACCACCGTCACGGCGCAGCGGAACTGGCTCGGTCGCTCCGAAGGCGCGGAAATCGACTTCGTGCTCGAGGGCGATTGCGGAGCCATCCGCGTCTACACTACCCGGCCGGACACCCTCTACGGCGCCACCTTCATGGTGCTGGCGCCCGAACACCCGCTGGTGCCGCAGATCACCGGCGAGGCCCAGCGCGCCGCGGTGGAGGCGTATCGCGCGCAGGTCGCGAAGCAGGACCTCGTCTCGCGCAAGGTCGGCGACAAGGAGAAGACCGGCGTCTTCACCGGCGCGCATGCCATCAACCCGGCCACCGGCCAGAAGATTCCGGTGTGGGTGGCCGACTACGTGCTCATGGACTACGGCACCGGCGCCATCATGGCCGTCCCCGCGCACGACGAGCGCGACTTCGATTTTGCCCGGAAGTTCGGCCTCGCCGTCACGCGGGTCCTCGCGCGCGAAGGAGAGGCCTCTGACGCGCCGGTCGCGGCCGCGGAGACCGACACCGACGGCTATGTCCTGGTGAACTCCGGTCCGTGGAACGGCAGGCCGGCCCGGGAGGCACTCGGCGCCATCATTGCCTGGCTCGAGCAGGAAGGCAACGGCAAGGGCGTGGTGCGCTACCGGATCTACGACTGGTGCATCTCGCGGCAGCGCTACTGGGGGCCGCCGATCCCGATGATCTACTGCCCGGCCTGCGGGCCGGTGCCGGTGCCGGAGAAGGACCTCCCCGTCCTACTGCCGCCGATCGAGGACTTCCGGCCCGACGACTCCGGAATCTCCCCGCTGGCCCGCCACGAGGAGTGGTATTTCGTGCCGTGCCCGACCTGCGGGCAGCGCGCCCGGCGGGAAACCGACGTGTCCGACACCTTCCTCGATTCGGCCTGGTACTATCTGCGCTACCCCAGCACCGGCTTCGACGACCGCGCGTTCGACGCGGAGCGGACCCGCCGCTGGTGCCCCGTCACGATGTACATCGGCGGGAACGAGCACGCGGTACTGCACCTGCTGTACTCCCGCTTCCTTGCCATGGTCCTCCACGACCTGGGCCACCTGGCCTTCGACGAACCGTTCCGGACCTTCCGGGCGCATGGCCTGATCGTCAAGGACGGCTCCAAGATGTCCAAGTCACGGGGCAACGTGGTCATCCCGGACGAGTACATCGCCCGCTGGGGCGCGGACACCTTCCGGCTTTACCTGATGTTCCTCGGGCCGTTCCAGGAGGGCGGGGACTTCCGCGACTCGAGCATCAGCGGCCCGCGCCGGTTCCTCGACAAGGTGTGGGACCTGGTGAGCCAGTGCGAAAACGTGACGCTGGCGGGGCAGGAGGTCCAGCACTCAGTGGTCGTCAAGCGGCACCAGACGGTCAAGAAGGTCACCGAGGCCATGGAGGCGCTGAGCTACAACACGGCCATCGCGGCGCTGATGGAACTGCTCAACGCGATGCGGGACACCAACTGCTCCGAACGGCATATCGTGAAGGACCTGGTCGTGATGCTGGCGCCGTTCGCTCCGCATTTTTCCGAGGAGTGCTGGGAACGCCTCGGCGCGCGGACGACGGTTTTCTCGGCCGCGTGGCCGACGTGGGAGGAGCGGCTCACGCTCGAGGACCTGATGGAGATCCCGGTGCAGGTCAACGGGAAGACGCGCGGCAAGGTGCGCGTGCCGCGCGGGGCGGAGGAGGCGGCGATCGTGACGGCCGCCCTGCACGAGGAGGCGGTACGCCGCTTCGTGGACGGGAAGGAACTCAAGAAGCAGATCTATGTGCCGGGGCGTCTCCTGAACCTCGTGGTCGCATAGACACGCGGGGCATCGCGACCCGTCCTCGCGCTGCCCCGCTGCCCCGCTGCCCCGCTGCCCCACTGCCCCGCCTACTGCCTCGGCAGCACCTCATACGTCGCTTCCATCCCTATCAGCAGGTGCTCGGCCACGTGGCAGTGGAAGAGCCAGGTGCCGGGATTGTCGGGCACCATGTCGGCGACCCGCATCCCCATCGGCAGCAGCGCCGCGACGTCGGTCCGCATATGCTCGGAGACCACGGTGTTCCCGTGCCAGTGCGGCGCGTGGAATTCGAAATTGGTCGATGCCATCAGGTACCAGCGGACCCGGTCGCCGACGTGCATCGAGAGTCCCTTCAGGCCTCCATACTGGAATCCGTTCATCGTCTCGTGGTAGCCGTACTGCGTTTCCTCGCCGACGATGCGCTTGCCGAAGAGCCTGCCGGTCTTGAAGTCCTTCGGCGGGGATGCGTAGGTGCGCAGATTCTGCTCCCAGAGCGAACTGTTGGTCTCGTCGAATTCCAGGAACCCAACGACCAGTTCGCGGTCCACGTCGGTGGGGGTGGCATCGGCGCGGGCAAACTCCCGGGCGGTGATGATCATCGGCCCGATGAGGCCGGCGTTGACGTCGTCCACCTCGTGCGTGTGCGAGTGATACATCCAGAACGCCGTGCTTCCCTCGTCGGGCGTGGGCCCCGCACGCTCCGGAACGGGCCAGACGTACACGTGGGTGGCCCCCGGGGCGACGCCGTCGTCCTCGGCATCCTTCCCGCTGGTGCCGTCGGCGTAGGGCGCGCCCTCGGAATCCTTGAGGTAGAACACGCCGTGGGGATGCATGCTGGCGGGAAAGCTCGCCTGGTTCTTGAAGACCACCCGGATGGTGTCGCCCACGATGGCGCGGAGCAGGGGCCCCATGATGCCGAGGTGCTCCCACTCCGCGGGCCGGGGCTTCAGTGTGGTGAAGGTGGAGTCGGTGTACTCCCGGTAGATCGCCTTCCTGGCCAGGTGGCCCACGTGCAGCTTTCCCGCGGTCACGAACGGCCGTTGCACGTCGTTCCAGTCGGCGTTCGCAATCTCGTTGCGTCCCGACGGGGTGTAGTCCCAGACCACTTCATCCGCCGCCACGTAGTAGGTGCGCGTCATGGGGGCGACGGCGCCTTCGCCCCTCGGGCCGCACGCGGCGGCGAGCAGAAGGAACAATGGCGCAACAACCGTGGGACGGGCCAGGTGGCTCGGACGCATGACGCCTCGTCGGGTGGGGAAGGACGTGAAGGTACGCCTCACAGGCGATCCCGCAAGCGCCGTACAACACAGGGGCGCCGTTTCCGGCGCCCCTTCCCCGCCTCCCCGCCTCCCCATCGCTGCTACAGCAGCCTGACGATCCACTCTCCCACGAAGTAGCCCACCACCGCGACGCCGAGGCCCACGACCAGCATGTCGATGCCGCTGCGGATGACGCCGCGGCCGGTGAAGAAGCTCCGCGCGGCGCCGACCCCGAAGTGGGAGAGCATCGCGATGGCGAACGAGGTGTAGAGCGCCCAGGGCGCCGTGCTCACGAGGAGCGGTGCGACCGGAATGAACGCCCCGATGGCCGTGGCCAGGCCCGTAACCCAGGCTTCGCGGATCGGCGTGCTGGTGGCGTCGCCGATCTTGAGCTCCTCTCGCACTTTCTCCTCGAGCGCTCGCTCCGGGTCGGCCATCACCTGGCCGGCCAGAGTGTCGGCCTGCGCCTCGGGAATGCCCTTGGCCTGGTAGAGCAGGCTCAGTTCCTCGGTCTCGAGTTCCGGCATGAGCCGGATTTCCTCGCGCTCCATCGCGATCTCGTGTTCGTAGACCTCCCGCTCGCTCTTCGCGGCAAGGTATCCCGAGGAGCCCATCGAGAGGGCGTCGGCCACCATCCCCGCCAGGCCGGCCACCACGACGGCATGCCCCACCGATCCCAGCGACTCGGCGGCGCCCACCATCCCGGCCACCAGACCGAAATTGGCGGTCAGCCCGTCGTTGAATCCGTACACGACGTTCCGGAGGAAGCCGCCCGCCTGGGTCTTGTGCCACGGCTCGCCCACCGTGCCGGCGATATGCGAGAGCGTTTCGGCGTGTTCCTTGGATTCGCGCGCCAGCCGGAGCGCCGTGGGCCCCGCCGCGCCCTCCGGGGAGGACTTGTAGAGCTGCAGGTAGCCCTTCACCTCCTGGCCCTCCTCCTCGAGGAGGAGCGGCAGCAGCCATTGCGGGCCGAATCGGCGCGCCAGCCAGCCCATTGTTCGCGCCTTCAGCGAAACCGAGATCGCCGGCACCGGGTGCCCGTGCTCGGTCAGCAGCTTCTGCCAGACGGCCACTGGCGGCCCTCGACCTCCGAGAGCCGGGTGTAGAGCGCCGACCGCTTCGGGTCGGGCTCGCCGCGGGCCAGCTCGCGGTACAGATAGGCGGCGTCGGCCTCATCGGCCAGGTGATGGAGCCAGAGTTTCGGGGCGGGGGAGGTGGCAGGCATGGGGCAAAGATATCAGGGGGCAGGGAAACGGGTCGCTGCTCCGATCCGTAGGGTGGGCGGACCGGACTGGCGGCACCGGGTGTTGTGGAAGCGAAGCGAGGCCGGACCAGCTCGGGTCTTAGATTTCGGAAAACGCATTCAAGTCACTGTGGTTCAAAGGTTTAGCCGTCGGCTTACGGCACTGGGTCCCGCCTGGGACCGCCGGCCGCCAACTCCCCTGCCGCAGACCCAGATTGGTCGGGCTCGGGGCCTGCAACCTTCCAGGCCGTTCCCGCATCTTTAGCGCACCTATGACAAGGGCCCTCGTGGTGGATTCGTATCTCCTCAGTGACGCCGAATCGGTGGTCGCCCGGGTCCGGGTGGGCGATCCGGCCGCGCTGGAGATCCTCTACCGTGCCTATGAGGCCCCCGTCTTCAACCTGGCGCGGCGCATCTGCCGCTCGGTGGAAGACGCCGAGGACGTCCTGCAGGACACCTTCTTCGAAGTCTACCGCAGCATCGGCCAGTATCGGGGCGATGGTCCGCTCTGGGGCTGGATTCGTCGCGTCGCCGCGAGCAAGGCGCTGATGCGGCTCCGGCGGAACAAGTACCGGGAAACCGACGAACTGCACGACGACGCGCACCCGTTCCGCCGCGAGGATACCCCGCTTCGCATGGACCTCGAGGCCGCCCTCGAGCGCCTTCCCGAGACGTCCCGTGCGGTCGTCTGGCTCCACGACGTCGAGGGATACACCCACGAAGAGATCGCGGGGATGATGGACAGGACCGCGAGCTTCTCGAAGTCGCAGTTGTCGCGGGCGCACGCGCGGCTCCGCAGCTGGCTGGGCGAGGAGTCGCGCACATGACCCACCTCACCATGGAACAACTCGTGGCGCTCCGTACTCCGGGGAGCGAGCCTGGCACGGCGGAGGCCGAGGCCCATCTCCGGGCCTGCCCCGAGTGCGCTCGCGAACTCGACCGGCTGCACCAGCGTGTGGCACGGCTGCGCGCCCTGCCGGCGCTCCGGCCGTCACGGGATCATTTCGCCGTGGTGGCCGCCCGGGTTCGCCACGATCGCCGACAGGTTCGCGTGCGGCGGGCCGGGATCGGCGCGCTTGCGCTCGCGGCCTCGCTGCTGCTCGCCGTCGTGGGGCACGACCTGCTCTCACCGACCGCCGCTGCCGCTTCCGACCAGCTCACCGCGGTCATGGCCGAGTCGGCCACCCTGGAGCAGGCGCTGCGTCAGCTCCGATCGGAGGAGCGGGTCACCGACGCCTACACCACGCACGCGGTCGCCTCGCTGGAGGACCGGATCGCCGACCTGGACCGCCAGCTCGGGCAGGCCCAGATGCGGGGTGGCGCGGCCGACGAGGGCGCGCTCCTCACCCTCTGGCGCGAGCGGGTGGGCCTGATGGACGCGCTGGTGGACGTTCACGTCACTCGCGCCCGAAACGTGGGACTCTGATGCTGTGCTCGCGCCGGGCGCTGCTCATCTTCTCTGCGGCCGTGATCTCCGCAACGCCGCTCCTGGCCCAGACGCCGGCCCCGCGTGCGCCGAGGGCGCCGCGCGCCGATTCGATGGCCGCCGTCATGGATACCCTCCGGTTCTCGGTGGACTCGGCGCGCCGCCGCACCTTCTACTTCCGCGACTCGATGGAGCCGATGATGGCGCAGGCGTTCGCCGCGCGCCGGGTGCGGATCGGGGTGGTGGTACGCACTCGTCCCTCCGACACCGACTCGATCGGGGCCCTGGTCGACGCCGTGACCCCCGGAGGCCCCGCCGCCACCGCCGGCCTCCGTGCGGGTGACATCATCGTGCGGTTCGGCTCGACGCCGCTCGCCGTCCGGATGACGGCCGCCACGCCAGGAGTGCGCGTCCCCAATCCGGGCTTCCTCCTCGTGGGGCTGGTCGCGCAGCTGCAGCCCAACGACACCGTGAAGGTCGACTACCGTCGCGGCAAGGAGCAGAAGACGGCCCAGGTGGTGACGGCCGCGGAGCCGGACAACCTGGCGGTCATGGTCGGCCCGGAGGGCGAGTATCGCTTCAAGGTGATGCCGGACGGAGAGGAATTCTGGCTTGGGCAGGAGAACGCTGATCGTGCCCTCGACCTGACGCTCCGGCGGAGCGAGATGGCGCGGGGCGCCATGGCGCCGGGAAATGACGCGTTTGCCTTCATGTCGGCCGGCCCGATGCTCGACCTCGAGCTTGCTCCCGTCAATCCCCAGCTCGGCAGCTATTTCGGGACCACGGTGGGCGTGCTGGTCGTGGACGTGCCCGACCCGGCGCCCCTCGGGCTCAAGGCGGGCGACGTGGTGCTCACGGTGGACGGCCGCAAGGTGACCGGTCCCGGGCAGCTGATGCGTATCCTGGGGAGTTACGAACCCTCGGAGCCCGTCCGGCTCGAGGTGATGCGCCAGAAGAAGCGCATCAACCTCACCGGCACGATTCGCGGCTAGGCGGGTGGGGCGGGGCTGAAGAGGTAGGTCTCCATCTGTTCGAACAGGAACTTCTTGGCCTCCGGGCTTCGCAGATCCAGGCCGTAGTGGTTGATGAGCTGCTGCTGATACTTCAGCCACTCACCCCAACACACGGCGCAGATCTGTTCGAAGGCACGGAGGCCGATGTCGTTCTGGAAAGGGCGGAACGCCATCTGATCGCGGGTCTGCCCGCAACGCGTACAAGTGACCATCGGCATGGGGCCGAAGATAGCCCGGGACGGCCTGGCTAGCCATCACCCCGGCGGAGCGCCTTCACGCCGCTGGCCGTCCCGACGCCGGCAGCGATGCCGAAGACCGCCGCTGTCCCGCCGGTGACGATGGGCAGGAGGGCGACCGGCAAGGCGATGACGGCGGCAACCAGCGCGGCGATGTACGGTGCGGCCGGGGAATAGACGCCATCGACGAAACGGAGGCGCCGGCGGACGAAGTTCCGGGCAATGGCAAAGCCGCCGACGGCGGCGGCAACGGTGACGAGCAGGGCGAGCAGGCCCATGGAGTCCTCTAGGGTTGATGGCGTGTTTCAGTACGAAACACTACCCCGGAATGTTTCATCGGTCGCGGTCGGGTCGGCCGGCTCGGGATGGTCCTCCGGGCAGAACAGTTCGCGCCCCCTCCGCGACATTTCTGCCCCGCTTCCCCGCCTACCAGCGGATCACGCAGCTCCCCCACATGAAGCCCGAGCCGAACGCCGTGAGGACCAGCAGGTCCCCGGACTTGAGCCGGCCGCTCCGGACGCACTCATCGAGCGCGATCGGGATGGTCGCGGCGGTGGTGTTCCCATAGCGCTGAATGTTGTTGTAGACCTGGTCGTCGCGGAGGCCGAGGGACTTCTGGATCGCTTCCGAGATCCGGAGATTGGCCTGGTGCGGGATGAGCAGGTTGACGTCCTTCCACGTGTAGCCCGCCTTGGCGAGCGCGGCAGTGCTCGACTCCGGCATCCTGGTCACGGCGTGCCGGTAGACTTCCCGGCCGTCCATCTGCAGCAGGTGCCGGCCTTCCTCCAGCTGGGCGGCGGTGATCCGGGGGTGGTACATGCACCCCGGCGCGTCCACCCAGAGCTTTTCGGCGTAGTCGCCGTCGGTGTGGAGGTCGAATCCGAGGAGTCCGCGCTCGGTCGAGTCCGCCACGGGCCCGAGCACCGCGGCCCCGGCGCCGTCGGCGAAGATCACCGCGGTGTGGCGGCCAGCGGTACTCACGTCCATGCCGGTGGACTGAATCTCCTGACCCACCAGGAGAATGCGCTCGTACTGCCCGGAACGAATCCACGCATCGGCGACGGACAGCCCGTAGACAAAGCCGGGGCATTGGGCCCGGATGTCGAGGGCCGGGAGGTGTCCGGCGCCCAGGGCGCGCTGCAGATACACGCCATTGCCGGGGCAGAAGTGATCGGGGGAGGACGTCGCGAAGACGATGGCGTCGAGGTCCCCCGGCTCGAGGCCGGCGGCCTCGAGCGCCTGCCTGGCGGCCGGCAGGGCCAGGTCGACGGAAGTCTCGCCTTCCCGGACCCAATGACGCTCCTCGATGCCGGTCCGCTCCCGGATCCATTGATCCGAAGTGTCCATCACCGTGGCCAGTTCGTCGTTGGTCACGACACGGTCGGGCACGCGGAATCCGGTGCCGAGGATGGCGGAACGGCGCACGACACCTCCGAGGTGGGGAATCCTGCTGAGCGTATGTTGTGGCCCTCCCGCGGGGGGCGCAAGCCAGCCGGCTGCGCGGCGCGCTTGCCTATCGGCGGAAGAGGTATGCCAGCTTCAGGAAGAAGCCGTCGGACTGGCGCTGCAAGGTGGCGAAATCGAAGGCCGTGTCGGTGATCGACGTGGACCCGTAGCCGAGGAACGCGACCGTGCCGGGACTCGGCTCATAGGACGCGAGCCAGTTCACCGCGAGGCCACCCAGGCTGATCGGAGTGGACGGTGCGCCATTGACCAGGAGGACCTGGCCCGTGACCGGATCCTGCAGGGCGTCCTGGCGGGTGGACTGGTACTCCGCGATGACGCGAAAGAACAGCGGGACCGAGGGCTGGAACTCCACCTTGAAGCGGGGAATCACGCTGTTGGCGAATTCCGATCCATCGGACGCGCGCACCAGGTGGGCGTAGGCCAGGCTGCCCTGCACGCGCACCGTCGTGGTCGGGCGCAGATTGAGGCTCGCGTTGAGGACGATGCCCTTGCCAGCGCTCCCCTCGGCGTAGAGCGGCGTCTCGCCGAACTTGAAGTCCGCGGCGGCGTTGAACGTCTTGTAGGTCGGCGTCGTGGCGGAGAGCTTGCCGGTGTACAGGTTGTCGAGCGTGGGCGGCGGCGCGAAGGGTACGCCCGGCGCGGTCTCGATGCCGGTGTAGAACAGCGGGTCGAAGGTCGTGAAGTCCCGCTGGACCACGCTGCTCAACTGCCAGCCGCCACGGAGCTGGAACTGGAAGGTGACTTCCTGGTTGCCTTCCAGCGGGGAGGAATGCGTGAAGTCCTGGTAGTCGTAGAGCCAGGTCGGGCCGAAAAAGGTCGTGAAGTTCTCCAGCAGGGCGCCCTTGGCCCCGTAGAAGGTCAGGCGATTGAAGATGTGCGCCGTCACGATGTCGGTCCGTGGGACGAAGCCGGCCCCCGCCACGAAGTCGGTGCCGATCCCGTTGATCGTGTAGTTGAATCCCCAGGTCCGGCCAGTCCGGTCGAACGTCAACTTCCAGGTCGGATCGGTGGCGGTCGCCGAGCCGTCGCCGAGGCTGGTCCAGGACCGGCCATACTGCGCCTCGACGAAATACAGGGTGGCGAAGACGATGTGCGCGTCACCCTCCAGGAGGCGGTTGTAGCCGTTGCCCTGGATCCGGTCGGTGTAGGTGAGCCCCGCCACGCTGTTGGTGCCGAGGTCACGGCGCACACGGAGGATGTTGAAGACCGCGTTGTCTCCGGCAAGCTCGTCGACGGCGCCCAAATAGGCGATGCTGTTCCGGCCCACCTTTCCGGTGAGCTTGGCACCGCCGAGCGGGTCGGAAATGCGTCGGGTGTAGATCAGCTGACCGGGCGTGGTGAAGAGGTCGATGCCCTTCAGGAAGAAGGGCCGTTTTTCCGGCAAGTACAGCGCGAACCGCTCGTTGACCCGGATCAGGCCGGCGTCGCTCTCGATCTGGCTGAAGTCGGGGTTGATCGTGCCGTCGAGCGCGAGGCTCGCCGTGGCGACCTGCAGGTTGATCCCCGCGCTCGGGGACGGGTCCTGGCGGGTGAAGGTCCCGGTGCTGTCCATGCTGCCGTTCCAGGCGGCGGTGACGAACGGCTGGGCCTCGAAGACGACGCCGCGCTGCAGATTGGCGAGGCCGGTAATGGTCCCTTCCTGCGCCAGGAAGCTCGAGTTGGCGCGGCGCACGTCGGTCCAGGTGTCCTCGAAGGCGGTACGCTTCACGTAGCGGGTGGCGTTGAACCCCCAGGTCTGGGGGCCCGCGCCCCCGTACTGCATGCTCTTGAACGGGATGCGGATCTCGACCTCGTATCCCTTGTCCGTCAGCGTGCCCTTCGAATCCCAGAGAAAATCGACGTTGAGGTCGTCCTGGCCGCCGAAGAGGCTGCCGGCGTTGGTGCCGGTCTCGCTCCGGAGCCCGTCCTCCTGCACGCCGAGGCCATTGACCCCGAAGAACGCGGCACGGCGGCGGTCGTTGAAGGTGTCCAGGTAGATGCGGACCCGATCCTCGCCCTCGATCTTGTCGCGGTCGGTGAAGGTGGCGCGGATGCTCCCCGGATCGGTGTCGTGCGCGATCACGCCGATGTGAATGGCGGTGGGGGAATACCAGACGAGCAGGATGGTTTCCTGCTCGGCGGGGCGGCCGTCCACCGGACGGTACTGGTGGAAGCCCTCGAGACGCGCGGCCTTGGCCCACACCGGCTCGTCCAGCCGCCCATCGACGGTGATGGTGGTGTCGATGCGGGGAATGGTGACCGATGGCGGGGGAGCCTGGGGCGGGTTCTGCACCAGGACGGCGAGGAGGGGAATCAGCATTGATGGAAATCTACTGCTTGGCGGTCCCGGGGTCACGATTGCGGTCGGGATAGGTCCCGCGGAGCACCGCCACGCCATCCACCGCGACCAGCAGGTCGGGTTCCGGAAGCGAGGCCACACCAAGCATGGTCAGCGCGGCGCCCTCGTCCTTCGGGAAGAGGCCGGCCGCTTCGGCGCGCAGGCTGTCGAATGCGGCCGGCGTACACCCGACGCAGTAGATGGTGAGCCGGATGATGTCCGCCGGCACGCCGCGCGCATACCGCACGACGGCGGTCGCGTTGGACAAGGCCTGGCGCAGCTGGGCCGTGCGGTCGCCGGCGCCGACGAGTAGCCCGGTGCTGTCCAGCGGCACCTGCCCGGCGAGGTACACGGTCTGCCCCACCTTGACCGCGCTGCTGAAGCCGGCGATGGCCGGCACGGCGGGCGCCTGGAGGAATTCCGGGGCGGGCGGAGCCATCGGGTAGATTCGTCCCGGCCCTCCAGAGCCGGTGGCCGGCGCGGACGTCGGGCCGCAGCCTGCCACGACCAGAATGCCCAGGGCCGCGTACGCGGCCCTACTCATAGCGAAGGGCCACGATGGGGTCGAGGCTGGCTGCCCGCCGGGCGGGCCAGATCCCGAAGAAAAGGCCGACGCCGGCGCTGAACACGAACGCCACGACGATGGCGCTCGGGGAAATGAAGGTATTCCAGCCTGCCAGCCTGGAGAGCGCCATGGCGGTTCCGCTGCCAAGAAGGATGCCGAGGGTCCCGCCGACGAAGGACAGCACCATCGCCTCGATCAGGAACTGCATGAGAATGTTGCCCCGGGTGGCGCCGAGCGCCTTGCGGATGCCGATTTCGCGGGTCCGCTCCGTGACCGAGACCAGCATGATGTTCATGATGCCGATGCCGCCCACCAGGAGGCTCACGCCCGCAATGCTGGCCAGGAGGGCCGTGAAGACCTGGGTGGCCTGCTGCTGCGTGGCCAGGAT
>Ga0315271_10000964_pt1 | contig 16950 bp, 14 predicted proteins | sample C3_top_MG_FD_204664 | JGI IMG/M metagenome (GOLD analysis project Ga0315271, IMG submission 204664) | Sediment microbial communities from Yellowstone Lake, YNP, Wyoming, USA - C3_top | ecosystem: Environmental > Aquatic > Freshwater > Lake > Sediment | place: USA: Wyoming | collected 2017-08-01
TCGGCCACCTCCCGGAAGGCGCCCTGGAGGGTCCGCTCGTACCGCGCCACCTCGATCGACTTGCGGATCTCGGCGGCGGAGAGGCTGGCGCGGAGCGCCCCGCCCTGGAAGATGGGGATGTTGATCTTCGGCACGAAGCTCCAGCTCGCCGAGCCGGCCTGGAAGAGCCCGGCCAGGCTGACGCTGGCGGTCCCGTCGAAGGCGGTCAGCGAGATGCTCGGGAAGAAGGCGGCGCGGGCCGCCCCGATGGTGGCGTTGGCCGACTGGAGCGCGTGCTCGGCGGCGAGGACGTCTGGGCGCCGCACCAGCACCTCCGACGGCACCCCGGCTTGCAGCCCGAGCACCACCTGCGACCCGTCCAGCGGCAGCGGCTCCGGCAGGCCAGCGGGGAGCGGGCCGCCCACCAGCAGGGCCAGGGCGTGCTCGGCCCGGGCGCGCTGCAGCTCGGCCCCGGCCAGGACGAAGCGGGCCGCCTCGACCTGGCCCTCGGCGCTGCGCAGGTCCAGGTCCGAGACCCGGCCGGCCTCGGCGGCGCGTCGCATGAGCCGGAGCGCCTCGGTCACCGACTCGAGCGTCTCCTTGGCCAGGGCCACCTGCTCCTCGAAGGCGCGGCCGGCCAGGTACTGGTTGGCCACGCCGGCCACCAGCGACAGCTGGGCGCTGCGCCGCGCCTCCTCGGTGGAGAGGTACAGCTCCAGCGCGGCGTCGGAGAGGCTGCGGACCCGGCCGAAGAAGTCGAGCTCGAAGTTGCTGACGCCGACCCCCACCGCCCAGGCCTCGGAGGTGACCGCCTTCCCGCTCGTGCTCAGGTCGTGCGGGGTGCGGAGGCGCGTGAGTACGCCGCTGGCCCCGACCGAGGGGAGCTGCTGGGCCGCCTGGATGTCGTACTGGGCCCGCACCAGCTCGGCGTTGAGCGCCGCCACCCGGAGGTCGCGGTTCTGCTGGAGCGCCAGCGCCACCAGCGCCTGGAGGCGTGGGTCGCCGAGGACGTCGCGCCAGCCGAGGTCGGCGGCGGGTGGTGGCGGGGCGGCGGCCGTCGCGGCCTCGACGGCCGGGAAGGCGGCGGCCACCGGCGCCTCGGGCCGCTGGTACTTCGGCGCCATGGTGCAGCCGGCCGCCAGCAGGAGCAGCGCCGCCATCCGGGAACGGGGGCTACGCATGTGACGCCCCCTGCGCCGCGGCCGCGGCCCGCCTGGTCTTCTCCTCTTCCTCCTCGAGCCGGGCGTCCTCGTCGGCGTCGTGGAGCTCGCGCCGCGCCTCCGGAGGGACGGACCGCCGCGCGATGAGCACGAAGAAGAGGGGCACGAAGAGGATGGCCAGGGCGGTGGCCGACAGCATGCCCCCGATCACGGCGGTCCCGATGGCCACCTGGCCGCCGGCGCCGGCGCCACGGGCGATGGCCAGCGGCAGCACGCCGAGCACGAAGGCGAGCGAGGTCATGATGATGGGGCGCAGCCGCATCCGCGCCGCCTCGAGCGCCGCCTCCATCGAGGTCCGGCCTCGCTCGTGGAGCTCCTTGGCGAACTCCACGATGAGGATGGCGTTCTTGGCCGAGAGCCCGACGGTGGTCAGCAGCCCCACCTGGAAGAAGACGTCGTTGGTGAGGCCGCGCAGCAGCATGGCCAGCACCGCGCCGAGCACGCCCAGCGGCACCACCAGCATGACCGAGACCGGGATGGTCCAGCTCTCGTAGAGCGCCGCCAGGCAGAGGAAGACCACCAGCAGCGAGATGGCGTAGAGGGCCGGGGCGCCGGCCCCCGAGAGCTTCTCCTCGAAGGAGAGGCCGGACCACTCGTAGCCGATGCCGGGGGGGAGCCTCGCCACCATCTCCTCCATGGCCGCCATGGCCTCGCCCGAGCTGCGGCCCGGCGCCGGCTCGCCCTGGATGGCCACGGCGGGGATGCCGTTGAACCGCTCCAGCTTGGGCGGGCCGAAGGACCAGCGGCCGGCCGAGAAGGTCGAGAACGGCACCATCTCGCCGGCCCGGTTGCGGACGTACCAGCGCCCCAGGTCCTCCGGGTTCATGCGGAAGGGGGCGTCGGCCTGCATGTAGACGCGCTTGGTGCGCCCCTTGTCCATGAAGTCGTTGAGGTAGGCGGCGCCCCAGGTCGAGGCCAGGATCTGGTTGACCTCCCCCAGCGAGACGCCCAGCGCGGCGGCCTTCTGCTGGTCGACGTCGATGTTGAACTGCGGCGTGTCCTCCAGGCCGGAGGGGCGAACCTTGGCGAGGCGGGGGTCCTTGCGGGCCAGGTCGAGGAGCTGGTTGCGCGCCGCCATGAGCGCGTCGTGCCCCAGGTTGGCCCGGTCCTGCAGCTGCAGCTCGAAGCCGTTGGCGTTGCCGAGCTCGGTGACGGCCGGCGGGGTGAAGGCGAAGACGTTGGCCTCCTTGATCGAGGAGAGCGCCTTCTGGACCCGCGCGGTCACGGCGTCGGCGCGCAGCCGCGCGTCGGTGCGCTCGTCCCACGGCTTGAAGCGGACCCAGGCCACGGCGGCGTTCTGGCCGCGCGAGCCGAAGTTGAAGCCGGCGATGGAGAGGACCGCCTCGATCGACTCCTTCTCCTCGGTGAGCAGGTGGGTGGAGATGCGCGCCAGGACCGCCTTGGTCTGGTCCATGGTGCTCCCCGGCGGGAGGATGGCCTGCACGTACATCAGCCCCTGGTCCTCCTGGGGCAGGAACCCGGTGGGTAGCCTGCTGAAGAGCCCGGCCAGCGCGGCCACCAGCACCAGGTAGCCGATCAGGCCGCGGACCCGACGTTTCAGCAGGAAGCCGACCACCCCCTGGTACTGCCCGGCCCCGCGCTCGTAGGTCCGGTTGAACCAGCCGAAGAAGCCCTGCTTGGCCAGGCCGTGCCCCTTCTCCACCGGCTTGAGGATGGTGGCGCAGAGCGCCGGCGTCAGGCTCAGGGCCACCAGCACCGAGAGGACCATCGACGAGACGATGGTGATGGAGAACTGCCGGTAGATCACCCCCACCGAGCCGCCGAAGAAGGCCATGGGGATGAAGACCGCCGACAGCACCAGCGCGATGCCGACCAGGGCGCCGGTGATCTGCCTCATCGACTTGCGGGTCGCCGACTTGGGCGGCAGCCCCTCCTGGCTCATGACCCGCTCGACGTTCTCGACCACCACGATGGCGTCGTCCACCAGCAGTCCGATGGCCAGCACCAGGCCGAACATGGTGAGGGTGTTGATGCCGAAGCCGAAGGCGGCCAGCACGCCGAAGGTGCCGAGCAGCACCACCGGGACGGCGATGGTGGGGATCAGGGTGGCGCGGAAGTTCTGCAGGAAGAGGTACATCACCAGGAAGACCAGCAGCACGGCCTCGAGGAGGGTCTTGACCACCTCCTCGATGGAGAGCCGGACGAAGGGCGTGGTGTCGACCGGGTAGGTCGCCTTGAGGCCCGGGGGGAAGTAGCGGGCCAGCTCGTCGACGCGGGCCTTCACGGCGCTGGCGGTCTGCAGCGCGTTGGCGCCGGCGGCCAGGCGGACGCCGATGCCACCGGAGGGGCGGCCGTTGATGAAGGTCTCGATCTCGAAGTTCTCGCCAGCCAGCTCCACCCGCGCCACGTCGGCGAGCCGGACCTGCGAGCCGTCGGCGCCGACGCGCAGCAGGATGGCGCGGAACTGCTCGGGCGTCTGGAGCCGGGTCTGGGCGGTGATGGTGGCGGTGAGCCGCTGCCCCTCCACCGCCGGCAGGCCGCCGAGCTGCCCGGCCGACACCTGGGCGTTCTGCGCCACCACCGCGGCCGAGACGTCGAGCGGGGTGAGCCGGTACTGGGCTAGGCGGGCCGGGTCGAGCCAGATCCGCATGGCGTAGGGCGCGCCGAAGGTGGTCACCTCCCCCACGCCGGAGACCCGGCTGATCTGGTCGGTCAGGTTGGCGTAGGCGTAGTCCGAGATGTCGTTGCGGCTCATCGAGCCGTCCTCGGAGTGCAGGCCGATGATGAGGAGGAAGTTGGAGACCGACTTGGCCACCCGCACCCCCTGCCGCTGCACCTCCTGAGGCAGCTGCGGCACGGCCAGCTGCAGCTTGTTCTGCACCTGGACCTGGGCGATGTCGGGGTCGGTCCCGGCGTCGAAGGTGAGGGTCACCTGGGCGTTGCCGGAGGAGTCGGAGGAGGAGCCCATGTAGCGCAGGTGGTCGAGGCCGTTCATGCGCTGCTCGATCACCTGGGTGACGGTGTCCTCGAGCGTGCGGGCCGAGGCGCCCGGGTAGCTGGCGTAGACACTGATGGTGGGCGGCGCGATGGCCGGGTACTGCGAGACCGGCAGGCCGAAGATGGAGAGCGCTCCGCCCAGCATCACCAGGATGCCGATCACCCAGGCGAAGATGGGCCGCTCGATGAAGAACTGGGCCACGGTGGCTCCTTACCGGCCCAGGGCGGCTGGCACCGGGTTGACCAGCGCCCCCGGCCGGACCTTCTGCAGCCCCTCGACGATGACCTGGTCACCGGCCTTGAGCCCCTCGGTGATCAGCCAGGCGTCGCCGATGGACCGGTCGGTGACCAGCTGGCGACGCTCCACCTTCTTCTCGGCGTTGACCACCAGCGCCACCGGCAGGCCCTTCTGGTCGCGGGTGACGCCCACCTGCGGCACCAGCAGCGCCTGCGGGTTCACCCCCTCCTCCAGGCGGGCGCGCACGAACATGCCGGGCAGCAGCTCGCCCCGGGGGTTGGGGAAGAGTGCGCGCAGCCCGATCGACCCGGTCCCCTGGTCGACGCTGACGTCGGCGAACTGGAGCGTCCCCGCCAGCGGGTACTCGCGGCCGTCCTCGGTGACCAGCTTCACCCGGGCCAGCCCCTGGCCCGCGGCCACCAGCCGCCCGGCCTCGAGATCACGCCGAAGCTTCAGCACCTCGGAGGTCGACTGCGTCACGTCCACGTAGATGGGGTCGATCTGCTGCACCGTGGCCAGCAGGGTGGCCTGGGCCGCCTGCACGTAGGCCCCCTCGGTCACGGCGGCGCGGCCGATGCGCCCCGAGACCGGGGAGGTCACCGCGGTGTAGCCGAGGTTGATCCGGGCGACCTGCTCGGCGGCCCGCGCCGAGGCCACGTCGGCCTCGCCCGACTTGAGGGTCGCCATGGCGGTCTCGTACTCCTGCCGGCTCACCGAGCCGTCCTTCACCAGGTCGGCGTAGCGCTCTCCCTGCAGCCGGGCGTTGGCCAGGTTGGCCTCGGCGCGGGCCAGGGCGGCCCTGGCGCCGTCGAGCGCCGCCTCGTACGGCGAGGCGTCGATGAGGAAGAGCCGCTGCCCCTCCTTGACGTCGCTCCCCTCGGTGAAGAGCCGCTTGAGGATGATCCCGTTGACGCGGGCCCGGACCTCGGCCACCCGGTAGGACGAGGTGCGACCGGGGAGGTCGCGGGTCAGCGTCACCGGCCGGGGCGTCACCGTGATCACCCCGACCTCCACCGGCCCGGCGGCCACGGGCGCGCCGCCCTTGCCTCCGCAGGCCGACAGCAGGGCCAGGGCGGCGAGTGGCAGCAGCAGGACGGCGCGGCGGGACCGGGGATCGATGCGGAGGTGGGTCATGGCGAGCCGTGGCCTGTACCGGGATGGGGGTTGACCGTCAAGACTGAACCGTACAGTCTAGCAGGGCATGAGCGCGCCCGCCCGTCGAACCGAGCTCTCCGCAGTGAAGCGCCGCCAGATCCTGGCGGGGGCGCGCCTCGCCTTCGGCGCGCTGGGCTATGAGCGGGCCAGCGTGGACCTGGTGGCCTCCCGGGCCGGGGTCGGCAAGGCGACCGTGTACAACCACTTCGGAGACAAGAAGGCGCTCTTCGCCGCCTGCTACTCGGAGGACGCCGACGAGATCCGCGAGGAGCTGCGCCGCTCCCTCCAGGCCGTCGGGGGCGACCCTGTGCTCGCCATGAGGAGGGTCGGGGAGAAGCTCCTCCGCATCCTCGCCTCCCCGGCCTTCGTGTCCCTCCATCGCCACGCCGTGGCCGAGGCAGACCGCTTCCCCGAGGTGGGCGAGACCTTCTTCGCGCGCGGCCCCATGGTGGTGTACGGGGCCATCGCCGGCTGGCTGAAGCGGTGGGAGGAGCTCGGCGTGCTCCGCCTCGACGACCCCCGCGCCGCCGCGATCCAGTTCGTGCTGCTCTGCCAGGGTGACCTGGTGGTCCGCGCCCAGCTCGGGGTCCTGCCATTGCCCTCCCCCGCCGAGGTGCGGGCGACGGTCCGCCGCGCCATCCGGACCTTCCTGGCCGCGTACCGGGCCTGAACCCCGGCCCAAGCGGGCTCTTGCGGCCCACCTTGACGAACGCGCGGGGGTGGCGGTGGACCGGCCCGCCGATGACAGTCCGCGCAACCCACCGCGCCCCGTGCGCGAAGGAGGCTCGTATGAGGCGACTCATCCCGATGCTGGCGTTGGCTGTGACCATGGCCGTGGGCGTTTCTGCGTCGGCCGACGAACAGAAGGGCGGCGGGACCAGGAAGTACCTGGTGACCACCACCCACACGCCGGAGCAGTGCCTGGCTGCCCTCGATGAGATGGCGCAGAAGAACGCGAAGCTGCTCTCGACCGTGGAGTGGGGCTGCAAGTCGGGCGATCACACCGGCTATGTCTTCATCACCGCCAGCTCCGAGCAGGAAGCGCTCGCCAGGCTGCCCGAGGCCAACCGCGCCAACGCCAAGGCGGAGCAGGTGACCACGTTCACTCCAGGGCAGCTCAAGAAGATCCACGCCAGCATGGCGGCGGCCGGCAAGTGACGTGGCGGGGGATCCCTACCAGGGCTCCCGGACGCCGATGAAGTCGTAGGGGTAGCCCCAGTCCGGGGCGCTGGCGGCGTCGAGCGCCGCCAGTTCTGGGGCCGTCAGCCGCAGCTGGAGCGCCGCCAGGTTCTCCTCCAGCTGCGCCACGGTGCGGGCCCCGACGATGACCGTCGAGAGCTCGGGGTGCTGGAGCAGCCAGGCCAGCGAGACCGCCGACGGCGTGGCGCCGCGCGATCTCGCCACCGCCTGCACCGCGTCGAGCACCGCCCAGCTCCGCGGCTGGTCCATCCGCTTCCAGGTGTCCTTCCACTCGGCCAGGCGCGCGCCGGCGGGGGGTGGCATGTCCCGCGCGTACTTGCCGGAGAGGAAGCCGCGCGCCAGCGGCGACCAGGCCATCAGGCCGAGGCCGAAGGCGCGTGCCGCAGGCACCAGCTCGCGCTCGGCGTCGCGCACCGCCAGCGACCACTGGAGCTGGAGCGAGGAGAAGCGCTCCAGCCCATGGGCCTCGGCCTTCCAGAGCGACTCGCCCAGCCGGTAGCCGGTGTAGTTGGAGCAGCCGGTGTAGCGGACCTTCCCCTGCCGGACCAGGTCGTCGAGCGCCGCCAAGGTCTCCTCGATGGGGACGGCCCGGTCCTGCATGTGGACCTGGTAGAGGTCGAGGTGGTCGACCTGGAGCCGCCGCAGCGAGTCCTCGCAGTTGCGCAGGATCGACTGGCGCGAGAGCCCGGCGTGGTTCGGCCCGCAGGTGTCGAGCGTACCGGTGGTGGGGAAGCGGCACTTGGTGGCCAGCACCACCCGGTCGCGCTTGCCCTTCAGCCACAGGCCGAGCAGCTCCTCGGAGCGCCCCTCCGAGTAGAGGTTGGCGGTGTCGATGGTGTCGATGCCGGCGTCGAGCGCGGCGTCGAAGACCCGCCGCCCCTCGGCGTCGTCCGAGGTGACGCCCCTCATGAAGCCGCTCGCCCCCTCGCCGAAGGTCATGGCGCCGAGGGAGAGGACGGAGACCTTGAGGCCGCTGCGGCCGAGCTGACGGTGTTCCATGGCGGTAGCCTAGCGCTGCGCCCCGGGGAAGACGACTACGGCCCCTGGTCGGAGAGCGCCCCGGTCTTCCAGCCGAGCCGGATCGACCCGAAGCGCAGGAGCAGCGTCACCGCCACGCCGGCCATGGCCGCCACGTGGCTGGGCCGCCCGGCCCAGCCCTCGAGGAGGACGAAGGTGAAGGCCCCGGCCATCGACGCCAGCGCATAGAAGCCGCCCGGCCGGAAGAGCATGGGCTCCTCGCGCACCAGCACGTCGCGCATCAGCCCTCCACCCACCGCGTTGACGGTGCCCACCAGGGTGGAGGCCAGCAGCGGCAGGCCGGCCAGCATCGCCTTCTGGGCGCCGTAGACGGCGTAGAGCCCCAGCCCCAGCGCGTCGACGATCGCCACCACCAGCCGCAGCCGGTGGAGGCCGCGGGCAAAGACCACGCCGAGCGTCAGCCCACCCAGCACCGCCACCAGGTAGCGGCCGTCCTGGAGCGCGGCCGGGGGTCCGCTCTGGAGGAAGATCCCGTCGCGCAGCAAGGCCCCGCCGAGCCCGGTCACCAGCGCCATCACCGCCACCCCGAACACGTCATAGCGCTTTCGCATCCCCTCGATGGCCCCGGTGGCCGAGAAGAGCATCACGGCGCCGAGGTCGACCATGGGCGGGAGTTGGAAGGGAGGGTCCACCACCGGCCCGCGATACCACGCATACTTCCCCCGGCCAACCGGCCGTGGCACGCTGGCCACCATGAACCTGCTGCGTGCCGCCCGCCTGTCCCCACTTCTCGCCGCGCTCGCCCTTCCCCTCCCGGGGCGCGCCGAGGATCCGCCCGCGCCCCCGGCGCCGGCGCCGGGGGCCGTGCGCGCCGCGGGGCCGCCCGCCGAGGCGGGGAGCGCCCCGGCCCGGCCGCGCCTCACGCTCGACCTGCAGGTCAACGCCATCGTCACCGGCTCCGAGCTGGCGCTCATCGGCCTCTCCGTCGCCTTCAAGGACCAGCTGGTGGCCCCCACCTGCCGCTGGTGCGAGCCGCCGCAGTTCGATCGCTGGGCTCGCGGCGTGCTCCGCTGGAACGACACCCAGGCGGCCTCGACCGCCTCCGACGTCATGCAGCTGCTCATCCCGGCTGGCGCCGCCGCCACGCTCTGGGTGCAGGCGGCACCCCATGGACAGCGCGAGGTGATGGAGGACCTGCTGGTGTTTGCCGAGTCGGCCAGCAGCGCCGTGCTGCTGACGCAGGGGGCGAAGTACGCGGTGGGACGCCTGCGCCCCGACGCCTGGGCCCGCGGCACCATCGAGTCGCCCGACGACAAGGTCTCCTTCTGGTCGGGCCACACCTCCTTCGCCTTCAGCGCCGCCGCGGCGGCCACCCAAATCGCCCGGCTGCGCGGCCGGAGCGGGTGGGCGTGGCTGGCGGCGGCCAGCTTCGGCGCGGCGGCCCTGACCGGCTACCTGCGCGTCGCCGCCGACCGGCACTGGGCCACCGACGTGGTCACGGGCGCCGCGGTCGGCACCGCCACCGGGCTGGTGGTCCCGCTGCTCGCCTTCCAGCCCGACGGCGGGCGGAGGCCGGCGGTGACGCTGGCGCCCGCACCGGGCGGGCTGGCGGTGTTATTCTGAAGCGGAGACCCGAATGAGTCCGCGCTCCATGCTCCAGGTGATCCACGCCGCCGACGCGGCCCTGCAGGGCCAGTCCTATCCGCTCGACGCCGAGGTGACCATCGGGCGCGGCGAGGAGAACACGCTGGTGATCACCTCGGACCAGGCCTCGCGCCGCCACGCCTCCATCCGGCCCGAGGGCGGCGGTCACCAGCTCGACGATCTCGGCTCCACCAACGGCACCTTCGTCAACTCGAAGCAGGTGACCACGCGCCGCCTGGTCCACGGCGACGTGATCCGGGTCGCCTCGACGGTCCTGAAGTACCTGGCCGGCTAGCCTCCCTCCCGAATGCGCGGCGTCGAGCAGATCCCCTGGATCTACGACCTGGGCCTCTGGTGGGCCGAGACGCTCGGCTTCATCCGCTGGCGCCGCTGGCTGGCCGAGGGGGCCACCGGGTGGACGCTCGACGTCGGGACCGGCACCGGGCGCAACCTGTCCTGGTTCAGCGCGGCCCGCGCCGTGATCGCCGTCGACCCGAGCCGGCACAACCTCCGCGCCGCCCGGGCCCGCAGGCCCGGCGCGCTGCTGGTCCGCGCCCGCGCCGAGGCGCTCCCCTTCCGCGACGGCTGCTTCGACACGGTGGTCTCGGGGATGGTCTTCTGCTCGGTCGACGAGCCGGCCGAGGGCCTCGCCGAAGTCCGGCGCGTGCTCGGGGCGGGCGGGTCGCTGCGCATGATCGAGCACGTCCGCTCCAGCTCGCCACTCGAGGGCTGGTGGCAGGACCTGATCCAGCCGGCCTGGACCTGGGCCGCCGGCGGCTGCCGCAACAACCGCCAGACCGAGCGGGCGGTGCTGGAGGCGGGGTTCGAGATCGACCTCACCACCCACCGGGCCAACGGGACCATGCGCCGGTTCGTGGCCCGGGTGGCCGCGTCCGGCCCGGCCGCGGAGCGATCCATCACCGGAGAGTGAACCCGGCCGCGGTCGGTTCCTCGAAGGCCACGGCGCGCTCGGCAAGCGTGCCTTCGCGCGCCAGCCCCGCCCTGCCGCCGCCTGGGCGCTTTGACGCCGAACCGCCGGGCCTGCTTGCCTGCGCATCGCCCCACGCCCGCAGACGGAGCCGCCGGAGGGCGGAGCGGCCGGATCGCCTGCGGCGAGCGGAGGGAGCGTTCCGGTGCTGCGCCGATCCCGTTCGGACCGCCCTGCAGCAGGCGTGACGGCCGGGCGCTGGACCTTCCCTGCCTCGGGCGCCCGGCCGGCGCGTCAGCCGCTGCGGCGGGGTGTTGCGATCGGAACCGGTCCTCCAGGAATGTCGGCCAAGACTCCCGGAGCCTCCGCAGGTGATCCGACCGCGCAGCCCGCTCGCGGCGCCCTGGCATGGACCAGCCACCGTGAGGTGCCTCCCCTGGAGTCTTCCCGGGAAGGCCTTCAGTGACTTGGATCTCCTTGCCGCCGTTTCCGAATCGCGACGCTCGCCTAGGCCCCGCCGGGCCCGGCCGCGCCGCGGATCGAGGCGTCGAGGATCTCGATGGGTTGGGCGGCCTCGATGGTGGCGCCCTGCTCGCGCAGCTGCCGCTGGATGTGGAGCGTGCAGCCGGGGTTGGCGCTGGCCAGCCACGCGGCCCCGGTGGCCAGCACCGCCGCCGCCTTCCTGGCGCCGATCTGGCCGGCGCTACCCGGCTGCACCAGGTTGTAGATCCCGGCGCTGCCGCAGCACTGGTCGCCGTCGGCGATCTCGACCAGCTCCAGCCCGGGGATGGCGCGCAGCAGCGCCCGCGGCGGCGCCGTGATCCGCTGGGCGTGGCCGAGGTGGCAGGGCGAGTGGTATGCGACCCGCGCCTGGATGGGGTGGCGCACCGCGCGCGGCGGCAGCGACGCCACCAGCTCGTTCACGTCGCGCACCTTCCTCGAGAAGGCGGCGGCGCGTGGCTGGAAGGGATCCCCCGCGAAGAGCCGCTCGCAGTCCTTGAGGTGGGAGCCGCAGCCGGCCGAGTTGATGACCACCAGCTCGACGTCCACCGCCTCGAACCGCTCGATGAGCCCGCGGACCAGCCGGCGCGCCTCCTCGAGCCGGCCGGCGTGCGTGGAGAGCGCCCCGCAGCAGCCCTGGCCCGGCGGCACCACCACCTCGCACCCCTCCGCCGCCAGCACGCGGGCGGTGGCGGCGTTGACGTTGGGGAAGAAGACCCCCTGCACGCAGCCGGTGACCAGCCCGACCCGGGCGCGGCGCTCGCCGATGGCCGGGAGGCGGGCCGGCAGGCCCGGGGCCAGGCTGGCGGTCCCGATCCGCGGCGCCAGCGCGTCGAGGGTGGCGAGCCGGGCCGAGACCAGTCGCAGCAGGCCGGAGGTGCGCAGCAGCCACTGCAGCCCGCTGCGCGAGTAGAGGAAGAGGAGCGCCGCCGCCACCCGCAGCCTCCCGGGATGGGGGAAGAGGGAGAAGATCGCGGCGCGGTGGAGCCGGTCGAAGAGGCCGCGCGGCATGGCCTGCTCGCGCTGGCCGCGGGCCTCCTCGATGACCAGGTCGTAGCGGACCCCGGAGGGGCAGGCGGTCATGCAGGCCATGCAGCCGAGGCAGCGGTCGAGGTGGAGCGCCACCGCCCCGTCCAGCTCCAGCTTGCCGTCGCGCACGCCGCGCAGCAGGTCGATGCGGCCGCGCGGGGAGTCCATCTCCTCGCCCCAGTTGATCCAGGTGGGGCAGACGGGCAGGCAGAAGCCGCAGTGGACGCACTCGTCGAGGTGGCCGCGGGTGGTCATCAGATCCCTCCCACGAAGCGCCCCGGGGCCAGCCGGCCCTCGGGGTCGAGCCTGGCCTTGAGCCGGCGCATCACCTCGAGCGCCGCCGGGGGCGCCCCCCAGGGATCGAAGCCGGCGCGGACCTCGGCCGGAGCGGCGGCCAGGGTGAGCGATCCGCCCAGCGCCACCAGCGCCTGGCGGGCCTGCCGCAGCGCCGCCACCGCCGGGGCGGTCTCGGCCGGGGTGCCGCCGGCAAAGCCGCACCCGACCACCGGGTCGATCACCGCCCAGCCCTGGCCCAGCCCGCCGGCCAGCAGGGCCACCGGCCCCTCGAGCACCCGCTCCAGCGCCGAGGGCGGCGCCGCCAGCCGGACCCGCACCGAGCCGGAGGTCCGGGCGGCCTCGTGGCCGGACCAGAAGGCCCCGGCGCCGGCGTCGTCGAGCGGCTCGGCGCGCAGCCCGGCCGCCTCGACCAGGCCGGAGAACCGCTCGGCCTGCTGGCGCACCCCGGGCCCGAACCCCTCGAAGCGAACGCCCAGCCGCAGGCCGCCCTCCCCGGCCCGCAGCGTCACGCTGGCCGGCTCGAGCTGGGCCTCGCGCGTGGCCACCACCAGCGCCCGCGCCTGCCGCCCGGTGATGGGCTCCACCGCCACGGTGAGGCTGGCCTCGGGGAGCGGGTGGAGCCTGAAGGTGACCGAGGTGATGAGGCCGAGGGTTCCGAGGGAGCCGACGAAGAGGCGCGGCAGGTCGAAGCCGGCCACGTTCTTCACCACCTTGCCTCCGCCCCGCGCGGCGGTCCCATCGGCCCGGACCAGGGAGAGGCCGATGATCAGGTCGCGGGCGGTGCCGAAGCGGGTGCGGTGGGGGCCGAAGGCGTTGGCGGCCACGATGCCCCCCAGCGTGGCCCGCTCCGCGCCGGGCGGATCGAGCGCCAGCCGCTGGCCATGGGCCGCCAGCGTCCGCTGCAGCACCGCCAGCGTCAGGCCGGCCTCGGCCACCACGATCTGGTCGGAGGGCGAGTGCTCCAGGACGCGGTCGAGCCGGCCGGTGCGGAGCACCACGTCGACGCCGGTGGGCGGCGCGCCGATGCCGAGGTCGGTCCCGCCGCCCACGAAGACCAGGCGTTGCCGCTCGCGGGCGCAGGCCCTCATGGCCTCGGCCGCCTCCTCCGGCGTGGCCGGCTCGACCACCGCGCCCGGGGTCACCCCCAGCACGGCGTCGTCGGCGGTGGGCGGACGGGTCGTCATCACCAGCGCTCCGCCAGGCCGGCCACTTCGGCCGGGTGGGGCTTGTAGGGAGCGGGCCGCTCGCCGCAGAGCCGCGGCGTGGGGAAGACCTTGTCGGGGTTGAAGCGGGCGTCGGGGTCGAAGGCGCAGCGGACCAGGGCCATGGTCTCGAGATCCTCGGGGGCGAACATGTCGGCCATGTAGGCCGCCTTCTCGGCGCCCACCCCGTGCTCGCCGGTGATCGATCCGCCCAGCCGCACGCAGAGCCGGAGGATGTCGCCGCCCAGCTTCGCCGCCTTCTCCTCCTCGCCGGGGTTGCGGGCGTCGTAGAGCACCAGCGGGTGGAGGTTGCCGTCGCCGGCGTGGAAGACGTTGGCCACCCGCAGGCCGGCCTCGCCGGCCATCCGGCCGATCTCGCGCAGCACCCGGGCGATCTCGGAGCGTGGGATGACCCCGTCCTCGACCATGTAGTTGGGGCTGAGCCGCCCCACCGCGGCGAAGGCGCTCTTGCGACCCTTCCACATGAGCTGCCGCTCCGCCTCGTCGACCGGCACCCGCACCTCCAGGGCGCCGGCCTTCCTGGCGATCTCGATGGCGGCGGCCGAGGTGTGCTCCGCCTCGGCCAGCGGGCCGTCCACGTCCATGAGCAGGATGGAGCCGACCTCGGGCCAGTTGAGCCCGGTGGCCGCCTTGGCCGCCTGGATGGCCAGCGTGTCCATCATCTCGATGGCGGCCGGGAGGATGCCGGCGGCGATGATCCCGGAGACCGCCTCCCCGGCCTCGTCGGAGGACGGGAAGGTGGCGAGGAAGGTGCGGGTCGCCTCGGGCTTGCGCAGCAGGCGCAAGGTGACCTCGGTGACGATGCCGAGCATCCCCTCGCTGCCCACCAGCGCGGCCAGCAGGTCATAGCCGGTGGTGTCAGGCGAGGGGCCGCCCAGGTCCACCACCTCGCCGCCGTCGAGCACCAGCCGCGCGCCGAGGACGTGGTTCACGGTGAAGCCGTACTTGAGGCAGTGGGCGCCGCCTGAGTTCTCGGCCACGTTGCCGCCGATGGAGCAGATCGACTGCGACGACGGATCCGGGGCGTAGTACCAGCCCCGCCCCTGGACGGCGCGGGTGACGTCGAGGTTGATGACCCCCGGCTCGAGCCGCACCCAGCCGTCCTCCAGGTTGACCTCGAGGACCCGGCGCATGCGGGAGAGCGCCACCACCACGCCGCCCGGCGTGGGGCGGGCCCCGCCGGAGAGGCCGGTGCCGGAGCCGCGCGGGACCAGCGGGACGCCGGCGGCGCGCGCCAGCCGCACCACCTCCGCCACCTCCCCGGTGGAGGCCGGCAGCACTACCAGCCGCGGGCGGATCCGGCCGTGGGAGAGGCCGTCGCATTCGTAGACCGAGAGCCCGGCCGGATCGGAGATGCAGTGGGCCTCGCCCACCACGGCGGCCATCCGCCGGGCGAGCTCCCTGGTCTCTGCGTCCGGACTCGGTTCGGACATGCACGGCTCCAGGCGGGTCGGGGCCCGCGGCATGCTGCGTCTAGGCGGCGTAGACCTCCAGGGCGGCGGCCACCGCGGCGCCGGGCCGCTGCACCTTGCCGGCCCGCTTCAGCACCACCTCGAGGGCGGAGAGCACCGCCACCACGCTGTCCTGGCGGGAGGACTCGCCCATCAGGCCGACGCGCCAGACCTTGCCGGCCAGCGGCCCGAGGCCGCCGCCGATCTCGATGTTGAACTCGAGCAGGAGTGCCTTGCGGGTGGCCGCCTCGTCGATGCCGGGCGGGACGGTGACGCAGTTGAGCGAGGGGAGCCGGTGCCCCTCCTGCGCGTTGGGCGTGCAGCCCAGCGCCGCCAGCCCGGCCATGAGGGCCTTGCTGTGCAGCCGGTGGCGGGCGAAGCGCGGCTCGAGCCCCTCCTCGAGCACGATGCGGAGCGACTCGCGCAGCGCGTAGACCATGGTGATGGGCGCGGTGTGGTGGTAGGCGCGCTTCCCGTCGGCCCAGTAGTCGGCGATCATGCCGAGGTCGAGGTACCAGCTCGGGCACTTGCCCTTTCGCGCCTTGACCACCTCGAGGGCGCGCGGCGAGAGGGTCAGCGGCGAGAGCCCGGGCGGGCAGGAGAGGCACTTCTGCGTGCCGCTGTAGACCACGTCGGCGCCCCAGGCGTCGACGGTGACCGGGATGCCGCCCAGCGAGGTGACGGTGTCGACGATCAGCAGCGCCCCGTGGTCATGGCAGAGCTGGCCGAGGCCGTCGATCGACTGCTGGGCGCCGGTCGAGGTCTCGGCGTGGACCAGCGCCACCGCCTTCACCTTGCCGGCCTTCTTCAAGGCCTCCTCGATGGCGGCCCGCGAGAAGGTCTGTCCCCAGGGGACCTCCAGCTTCACCAGGGTGGCGCCGCAGCGCCCCACGATGTCGGCCATGCGCGTGCCGAAGACCCCGTTGGCGCCCACGATCACGGTGTCGCCCGGCTCGATGACGTTGACCAGCGACGCCTCCATGCCGGCGGAGCCGGTGCCGGAGATGGCGATGGTGAACTGGTTCTGGGTCTGGAAGACGGCGCGCAGCATGGCCTGGACCTCGTTCATGATGACGAGGAAGGCCGGGTCGAGGTGGCCGATGAGCGGCGTGGCCATGGCGCGCAGGACCCGCGGGCTCACCATGCTGGGGCCAGGGCCGAGCAGCAGCCGCTGGGGGGGATTGAGCTCGGGGGGGATGGGCGCGGTCATGGGCGGTCTCCGGACGAAGCGGTCGGCCACGGGGTGGAGGAGCCGGCATGATAGCCCCCTCCCCGCGAGGTTGGACAGGCGGTTTCCGGGGCGCACCGGCTCTTCCCGCCGCAGGCCCAACCGGGTAGCTTGCCGTCCCCATGACCTCCCCCGCCCGCTTCGTCGCCTTCTGCGACGGTTCCGCCCTCGTCAACCCCGGCGGCCCGGGCGGCACCGGCTTCGTGGTGCTCGACCGGACCCACCCGGCGCTCCGCTACGGCGGCACCCGCTGGGTGGTCGACGGCCCGAACCCCGTCACCAACAACCGGATGGAGCTGCGGGCGGTGCTCGAGGCGCTCGACGGCCTCCCGGCCGGCGCCCAGGTCGAGGTGATCAGCGACTCGCGCTACGTCGTCGACGCCCTCTCCAAGTGGATCAAGGGCTGGCGGCGCAAGGGCTGGCGCACCGCCGCCGGCGGGCCGGTGCTCAACCGCGACCTGGTCGAGGCCATCGACGCCAAGGCCTCGGCGCTCCAGGTCCGCTATGCCTGGGTGCGCGGCCACGACGGCCACGCCGTCAACGAGGTGGTCGACCAGCTCGCCCAGGCAGCGGCGCGCGGCACGACCGGCCCGGACGAGGCGGCGGTGAAGGCCGCGCTGCGGGCCGAGTCCTTCCTCGGGACCGTGAGCCCGCCGTCCCCGCCATCCCCGGCGGCCCGGGCGGCACCGCCTCCGGCCGCCCCGGCCCCGGACGCCGCCGCCACGGCCCCCGAACTCCCCGCCGGCATCCAGTCGGCCTTCACCTTCCGATAGGGAGATGCCATGAGCGACGCGACCACGATCGATCCCGGTCCCATGGGGCGGCGGCTCGGCATCGTCATCACCGAGGCCTCGGCGCAGCGCGTGGTCGGGACCATGCCGGTCGAGGGGAACACCCAGCCCTTCGGCCTCCTCAACGGTG
>Ga0315271_10000966_pt1 | contig 16940 bp, 14 predicted proteins | sample C3_top_MG_FD_204664 | JGI IMG/M metagenome (GOLD analysis project Ga0315271, IMG submission 204664) | Sediment microbial communities from Yellowstone Lake, YNP, Wyoming, USA - C3_top | ecosystem: Environmental > Aquatic > Freshwater > Lake > Sediment | place: USA: Wyoming | collected 2017-08-01
GTGTCGGAAGGGGGACTTGAACCCCCATGAGGTTAAACCCTCACTAGGCCCTCAACCTAGCGCGTCTACCAATTCCGCCATTCCGACACTGAGGGACCGCGATTATAGGTGGTCGTGAGCCGAGCGGTCAACGCGAGCCCAGCCGGTGCGTTCTCATGACGATGGGCGGGCCCCTGATCGTGCAGCCCGCCCATCGGCGGCGCCCCCTTCAACTGCCTCCAGAAGCCCGAGGCCGTGGTCTGCAGAGACCGTGGCGCCGACTAAGCTTTCGCCCGGAGTATAGGACCGGGCCGCAAGGTGGTACAACGTTGCTGCACCGCGCAAGGACCTCGACCCGGAGACGCCGATGCCAGCACACATCCAGGTCGGCAGTTGTTCCTGGACCGACCCCACGCTCATCGCCTGCGGGCGCTTCTACCCGCCCGGGATCGCCAGCGCCGAGGCGCGTCTCCGCTACTACGCCGAGCAGTTCGACATCGTCGAGGTGGATTCGACGTACTACGCACCGCCGTCGGCTCGCAACAGCGAGCTCTGGGCGGCGCGCACCCCCGCCGGCTTCGTCTTCAACATCAAGGCGTTCGGGCTGCTGACCCACCACCCCACCGCCGTGGAGCGCCTGCCCGACTGGCTGCGGAACGCGCTGCCCGGAGAGGCGCGCGGCAAGCGGAACGCTTACGCCAGGGACTTCCCCGCGGCCGCCGTCGAGCAGGTCTGGGAGCTCCACCGCGAGGCGCTCGAGCCGCTCGCCGCCGCCGGCAAGCTGGGCGCCGTCCTGTTCCAGTTCCCGCCCTGGTTCGTGCGCTCCCACGACAACCGCGCGTACCTCCGCGAGCTGCCCGACCGCCTGCCCGGCTGCCCGCTCGCGGTCGAATTCCGCGGCGGCGGCTGGATGGACGACGAGTCCGCCGCCGGCACGCTGCGGCTGCTCGAAGAGGCCGGGCTGGCCTACGTGGCCGTCGACGAGCCGCAGGGGTTCCCGAACAGCACGCCGCCGCTGGCCGCGGCCACGGCGCCACTCGCGGTGGTCCGGCTCCACGGGCGCAACGCCGGCACGTGGGAGAGCAGGACCGGCGCGGCGTCAGACCGCTTCAAGTACCTCTACGCGGACGGCGAGCTCGAGGAGTGGGTCCCGCGCGTGCGCGAGCTCGCCGCACAGACGCGATCGGTGCACGTCCTCTTCAACAACAACTACGAGGACTGGGGCATGCAGAACGCCCGCCGGATGGCGCACCTTCTCGGGGTGGAGCGGCAGCCGCCGCAGACGCAGTTCGCGCTCAGCTGAACGAGCAGCCGTCCACCCGTTCGCCGTGCAGGGTGGCGTCGACCATGGCGTCGCGGCCCGAGATGGCGACTCTCACGCTCTCCTGGTCGCCGGCGTCGACGAAGCGGCCGCGGCCATGGCGCCCGCACCCACGACGGCGATCTTCATCATCCCCTCCCGCGCGCTCGGACGACGTGCTGCCGGCAGCCGAGCCTCTGGGACTCGCGGGGCGAGATACAGACGGCTATCATGGGGCCGCGGAACGTCGCTCCACCCCCTCGCGCAAGGATGGTGACCGTGATCAGATACGGTCTGGACGAGCACGACTGGCAGACCCTCGAGGACGAGGTCCTCGGGCTGTTCACCGCGCTCCTTCGCGTCGACACGACGAACGCCAACGAGACCGAAGCGGCGCTCGTCCTGCAGGCGTACCTGGCGGAGAACGGGCTCGCGAGCGAGCTCGACGGCGAGCTCCCGGACCGGCAGAGCCTCGTCGCCCGGCTGGACGGCGTCCGGCCGGGCCGCACCCTGACGATGATGGGCCACCTCGACGTCGTCCCCGCCGACGCCGGCGAGTGGAGCGTGCCGCCGTTCGCCGGCGTCGTGAAGGACGGCTACGTCTGGGGCGTCGGCACCACGGACATGAAGAACCAGGTGGCCGCCGAGGCGGTCGCCCTCGCCCGGCTCAAGCGCTCGGGCGCCTCCTTCGCCGGCACGGTCAAGTTCGCGGCCACGGCCGACGAGGAGGACGGCGAGTTCTGCGGCGTGCAGTGGCTGTGCGAGCACCGCCCCGACGCGCTGCGCGCCGACTACTGCCTCAACGAGGGCATGGGCGGCCTCTGGCTGCCGGTGGACGGCCGCAAGGTCTTCCTCCTGGCCGTCGGCGAGAAGGCGTTCGCGCAGTTCCGCATCCGGACCCGCGGCCGCGGCGGTCACGGGTCCGTGCCCGAGAAGGAGCACAGCGCCGTGATCGACCTGGCCCGCGCCGTCACGGCGCTCGGCCTCGCCGACCCTCCGGCGATCGTCTCGGGCACGACGGCGCGCTTCATCGACGTGCTCGTGCCCGACGCCGCGCTCGCCGCGCGCCTCAAAGACCCGGCAACGGCGCGCGTGGCCGGCGCCGAGCTTCGCCGGCTCGATCCCGTGGTCGCCGGAGTCATCGAGCCCCTCTTCGGCGCCACGCTCACCCCCACCGTCCTCGCCGCCGGTGCGGCCGTGAACGTCATCCCCACCCGGGCCGAGGCCTTGGTCGACTGCCGGATCCTGCCCGAGATGACCCACGCCGACGTCACGGAGTACGTGGCGAGCGTCCTCGACCCGCTCGGCATCGCGTGGGAGTTCGAGTGGGTCGACGTGACCACACCGAACGCCTCGCCGGCCCAGACCGCGTTCACCGAGAGCATCGAGCGCGTCCTGCGGCGCGACGTCCCGGACGCGGTCCTCGCGCCGATGACGTCGGGCAGCTTCACCGACTCGCGCTGGGTGCGCGAGGCCTTCCCCGAGTGCATCGCCTACGGGTTCGCGCCGTTCCTCGCCGAGAGCTTCCACGCCATGGACGGCGGCCGTGACCACGAGCCCGACGAGCGCATCATGGTCGAGGACGTGACCTACCAGGCGCTCTTCTTCGAGCGCCTCGTGAGAGACCTGCTCTCGTGAGCGCCGCAGCGGCGCCCGACGTCATCCGCGACCGGTTCCGGGGCACCCTGCTCGGCCTCGCCGCCGGCGAGGCGCTGGGCGCGCCGGCCGAGTTCCTCACCGCCGACCAGGTGGTCGAGAAGTACGGCGTCATCACCGAGATGCTCGGCGGCGGCGTCTACGACGTCGCCCCAGGCGAGGTCACGGACGCCACCGAGATGATGCTCTGCCTCGCGGAGAGTCTCGCCGACAACGGCCGCTTCGAGCCGGAGGACATCATGGCGCGCTACGGCCACTGGCTGGAGAGCCAGCCGCGGCACGTGAGCCTCACGGTGCGCGCCGCGCTCATCAGCTACCGCTCCGGTACACACTGGGACGTCGCCTCACGGCGCGCCTTCGAGATCCTCGGCGGGCCCACGGCCGGCAACGGCAGCCTCATCCGCTGCGCCCCCGTCGGCCTGCTCTACTGCGGCGACGCGGAGCTGCGCCACGCGGTGTCGCACCGCGAGTCCACGCTCACCCACTTCGACCAGCTCGCCGGCTGGTCGTGCGCCGCGTTCAACGACCTGATCACGGCGGCGCTGGCCGGCGACCTCGTCGAAGAGATCCCGGCCATCGCGCACACCTTCGACCTTGAGGACAAGCGCGTGAGCGCCGTGCTGCGCAACACGCAGGCGGCCGAGGCGGAGGAGATCATCAGCTCGTCGTTCGTCCTCGACACGCTGCAGACGGCCCTCTGGACGGTGCTTCACGGCGCCGACTTCGAGCACGCCGTGACCATCGCCGTGAACATGGGCAACGATGCGACCGCCGCCGGCGCCACGACCGGCGCGCTGGCCGGGGCCGTCTACGGCGAATCGGGCATCCCCGCCCGCTGGCTCGACGCCCTGACGGTGCGTGACCGCGTGACCACGGTCGCCGACAAGCTCGCCGCGCTCGCCGGCATCGCCTGACTCCCCCCACCCGGCTTCATCCGGCGCCGCCGCGCCCAGTTGCATTCAGTACGTTCACTCTGTAGTTTACGTTCTTGCTGTCGAGGGCGAGGGGGGGCGGTCACCGATGCGCGCCGAGATGACCACGGAACAACGCGAGCTCATCGAGGAGTTCGGGTTGCTGCAGGAACAGATGGGGGGCACGCGGATGACCGGGCGGGTGTCCGGGTGGCTGCTCCTGTCCGACCCCCCCGTCCAGTCGCTGACCGAGATCGCCGATGGGCTGGGCGTGAGCAAGGCTGCCGTGAGCGGCGCAGCCCGGCTGCTGCTGCAGACCCGCTTCATCGAGCGTGTGGGCGAGCCCGGACAGCGCGGCGACTTCTACCGCACGCTGCGCGCCGACCCCGACGAGATCCTCCCCATCGACCACATCCACACCATGCACCGGCTGATCGCGCGCGGCCTGCAGACCGTCGCCGGGCGCGACCAGTCGCAGTCCAACTACGCGCTGATGCACGATCTGCTGGAGTTCGCCGCGTTCATCGAGGCAGAGCTGCCCGAGCTGCTCGCCCGCTGGCGCGAGCGGCGCACGACCGGATCACAGACCGGGGACGCCGGAGCCGGCGACCTCCCCCCCCTGCACACTGGAGGCACCACGTGAGCTGGCTGACGAAGATGTCCCTGCGCAACCGATCCATCGTCGGCCTGGCGGTCCTGGCCATCCTCCTCGTGGGGGCGTATGCGATCACCTCGCTCAAGCAGGAGCTGATCCCCGACCTCACCTTCCCGTACCTCACGGTGTTCACCGTGGACCAGGGAGCGTCGGCGAAAGACGTGGAACGCACCGTCACCACGCCGATCGAGCAGACGCTCAAGACCTCGAACGGCATCAAGCAGTACAACTCGTTCTCCAACGACGGCATGAGCATCATCATGGTCGAGTACGAGTTCGGCACCGACATGAAGGCCAAGGAAGCCGAACTCCAGCAGGCGATCTCGGGCGTGCAGCAGATGCTCCCCGCCACCGCGATGGCGCCGGAGGTCGCGGCGCTCAACTTCAACAGCATGCCGGTGGTGCAGCTGGCCGTGTCGTCGTCGCTGCCGCCCGAGCAGCTCGCGGGGCTGCTCGGCACCCGGGTGGTCCCGAAGCTGCAGGCCATCGACGGCGTGCAGGCGGTCACGCTCTCGGGCGTGCAGCAGATGCAGCTGAACGTCCAGCTGAAGCCGGCGAAGGTCGCCGCCCTCGGCGTCACGCCGACGCAGATCATGACGGCCATCACGCAGGCGAACGTGACGACCGGCGCCGGAAGCGTCACGTCCGGCAGCGTCGTCTATCCGATCACGGTCAGCGCCACGGCCCAGACCGAGCGGGCGCTCGAGCAACTGGTGCTGCCGTCGTCGAGCGCCGCCGCCGCCGCTTCCGCCGGCGCGAGTGCGTCGGCGGCTGCTGCCTCCACCGCCGACGTCATGGCCGCGGCGGCGAGCGGGGCCACCTCCGCGGCGGCATCGCCGGTCACGCTCGGCGATGTCGCCACCGTCAAGATCGCCCCCGCCCCGCTGACCGCGATCACCCGGACCAACGGCAAGACGTCCATCGGCATCTCCGTGAGCAAATCGAGCACGGGCAACACGGTCGACATCGCCAACGCCATCGCCGACGTCCTGCCCGGCATCGAGAAGGAGCTCGGCGGCCAGACGACGGTCCTCCCGGTCATCGACCAGTCCATCTTCATCAAGGACAGCATCCGCTCGTTACTGCAAGAGGGGCTCGTCGGGGCGCTCTTCGCGATCATCGTCATCTGGGTGTTCCTGCGCAGCTGGCGGTCGACGGTCGTCGCGGGCCTCTCGATCCCCCTCAGCGTGGTCGGCGCGCTGATCCTTCTGTGGAGCCGTGGCAACTCCCTGAACATGCTCACCCTGGGCGGCCTCACCATCGCCATCGGACGAGTGATCGACGACTCCATCGTCGTCATCGAGAACATCTACCGGCACCTGCAGGAGGGCGACACCATCCGGCGCGCCGCGTACACCGGCACCCGTGAGGTCGCCGGCGCGATCACGGCGAGCACCCTGACGACAGTGGCGGTCTTCCTGCCGCTGGGCTTCGTCCACGGGCTCGCGTCCGAGTTCTTCCGGCCGTTCGCGCTCACCGTGACCTTCGCGCTGCTCTGCAGCCTGGCGGTCGCCCTCATCGTCGTGCCGGTCGCCTCCACCTGGCTGCTCTCCAAGAAGCAGGTCGGGCACCGCGACGAGAAGGAACTGACCACGCTGCAGAACTGGTATCTGCCGGCGCTCAAGTGGGCCGTGGACCACAAGATCGTCACGATCGTCGCGGCTGTCGCGATCTTTCTCGCCACGATGTCACTCACGCCGCTGCTCAAGACGAACCTGTTCGACAGCTCCGGGCAGAACACGATGAGCATCACGCAGGCGCTTCCGCCGGGCACGAGCCTCGACGCTACCGCGGTCGCGGCGGGCAAGGTCGAGGCGATCCTGAAGGACACGCCGGGCGTGGACATCTACCAGTACACCGCCGGCAGCACCGGCAGTCTCTTCGGCGCCGGCGGCGGCACCAACGCCTCGTCCAGCCAGGCCACCTTCTCCATCACCACCGACCCGAATGCGGACAAGAACGCGATCATCGAGGACGTGCGCGCCCAGGCGGCCAAACTCACGAACGCCGGCACCATCACGGTCACCGGCGAGGACTCCACCATGGGCGGCGGCATGTCGCAGCTCGAGGTGCAAGTCTCGGCCGCTGATCCGGCGGTCCTCAAGGAGGCCAACGATATCGTGCTGGCTCGGATGAAGACTGTGGAGGGGCTCGCCGACGTCACTTCGAACCTCAGCGAGGGCCGGCCCTCCGCCACGATCGTCGTCGACCAGGCCAAGGCCGCGGCAGCCGGAGTGACGCCGTCCACGCTCAGCCAGTACACGACCCTCGTCCTCAACGGCTACCCGCTCGGCACCGTGCCGACGACGGCCGGCCCGCTCACCGCCCAGCTGATGGTCGGCCAGATCGCCGTGCCCCCGCTGCCCGGCGCGGTGAGCCAACTGCTGACGCGGCTGCCGGTGCCCGGCATGCGCGGCATGGTGCCGCTCGGCGACATCGCCAAGGTGGTCGAGTTGAAGGCGCCGGTCCAGGTGACCCACGTCGACGGCGCCCGGACCGCCAGCGTCACGGGCACCTCCGTCGACAACAACATCGGCGCCGCCTCGACCGCGGTGAACAAGGCGCTCGACGGCGTGACGCTGCCCGCCGGCGCGACCTGGGAGCTGGGCGGCGCGACGCAGATGACCAATGACGTGTTCCGCTCGCTGGGCATCGCGATGCTCGTCGCCATCCTGCTCGTCTACATCATCATGGTGGCGACGTTCCGCAGCCTGGTGAACCCGTTCATCCTGCTGGTCAGCATCCCGTTCGCCGCCGTCGGCGCCGTGCTGGCGCTGGTCATCACCGGTACGAGCCTCGGCATGCCCAGCCTCATCGGCCTGCTCATGCTCATCGGCATCGTGGTCACCAACGCCATCGTGCTGCTCGACCTCGTGGAACAGTTCCGGCGCAAGGGCATGGACGCGCGCACCGCCGTGATCGAGGGCGGGCGGCGGCGCCTGCGGCCGATCCTCATGACGGCCATCGCCACCATCCTCGCGCTCATCCCCATGGCGCTCGGCGTCGGCGGCAAGGGCGGCTTCCTCTCGACCCCGCTCGCGGTGGTCGTCATCGGCGGCCTGTTCACGTCGACGTTCCTCACGCTCATCCTGGTGCCGGTGCTCTACCTGGCGTTCGACCGGCTGCGGCCGGCGGGCGCCTACGCGCCGGACGACGATGACTTCGCGTCCCTGATGCCGGAGCCGGCTCCGGTCGACTGACGGCGAGCCGGCTCCAGGCCGGCTGAAGACGGCGCCGCCCGCCGGGCGACACTCCCCGCGGGCGGCGCCGTTGCGCTGCAGTACCCTCTTCTCAGCGGCAAGGCCAGACGGCCCCGCCCACCAACGGCACCACGAGAGGAGAGCCAGTGGCCAAGCAAGCTCCGAAGAAGACCGCGGCCAAGGCGGCCACCAAGCCGCGCACCGCCGCCGACATCGTGCGCGGCACCCCGCGCGAACTCACGCGCGCGCAGCTCATCGACGAGCTCAACAACGACCTCGCCAAGGAGTTCCAGGCGCTGGTGCAGTACGTGCAGCACGCGGCCGCGATGAGCGGCCCGCAGTACGACGCCATCAAGGCGGAGCTCGTCGTCCACTCCAACGAAGAGCACGCCCACGCCATCTCACTGGCAGACCAGATCGACTTCCTCGGCGGCGTGCCCGGCGTCGACGTGGCCGCGGCGCACATCTCGCCCGACTCCAAGACGATGCTGGAACAGGACCTCGACGGCGAGCTGGACGCCATCGCCCGCTACCGCGAACGCATCGCCCAGGCCGAGATGCTGCAGGAGTACGGCCTGCGCCGCGCGCTCGAGGACATCCTCATCGTCGAGGAGGAGCACGCGCGCGACCTCCAGGACGCGCTCGACCTCTGAGCGGACGGGCGGAGGCCCGGGCGCGACGCTACGCCGTCGCCCGGGCCTCCGCCTTCACCTTGCGGCGCCTCCATCCCGGCGCGAGCGCCAGGAACGCCGCCGTCCCGGCGAGCCCCACGACGAGCAGGGCGACGAACGCCTGCCGGCCCCCGACGTTGTCCATCGCCCAGCCGCCGAAGGCAGGCCCGAGCGCGGCCCCGCCGTTCCACACCACCGTCCACACGCCCATGTAGCGGCCGCGCAGCGCCTCCGGCGCGAGGTCGGCGACCTCGGCCGACGCCACCGGAGACAGCAGCGTCTCCCCCAGGCTGAGGACGACGATGAGGATCACCAGCGACCACAGCGGTCCGGCGAACGCGGACCCGCCGATGCCGAGAGCGAGCAGCCCGCTGGACACGGCGAGCAGGACCATGCGATTGCGGAACCTGAGGGCGGTCACGAGCGGGATCTGGACCGCCACCACGATGAGGGCGTTGAGCGTCAGGAGATACGCCCATTCGCTGCTGGGCACGCCGAGGAAGCTGGTGATGTACACGGCGTAGATGGAGCCGAAGTTGCCGATGCAGAACACCGGCAGCACGGCCGCGAGGCAGAACACGATGAAGACGCGGTCGTGGAACACCCTGCGGTAGCCGCTGCGCCCCTGCTTGTCGGCGTGACGCACGCGCTGCGTGGCGCTCGCCGGCCGGCTCTCGCGGATCCAGATCGCCATCATGACCACCATGAACGTGCAGCCGACGGCGGCCGAGAGGAACAGCACCCGGTACGTCACGCCCAACCCGAGCGCCTGGGCGGCGAGCACCGGGCCGACCACGACGCCGAAGTTCATGGCGGCGCGCGTGATGCCGAACCCCTCCTGCCGCTTCGCCGCCGGAAGGAGGTCGGCGATCATCGCGTTGCTGGCCGTCTGGAAGAGCGGCCAGCCGAAGGCGCTCTCGACGGCCACGAGAAGGGCGACCTGCCACAGTTCGGTGATGAAGGCGAAGCCGACGAACCAGACCACACCGACCAGCACCGAGAGCATGATGACCTTGCGGCGTCCGAGCCTGTCGGTGAGGTGCCCGCCCCAGAACTGCACCGGCATCACCGATAGCGGCACCAGTCCGAAGACCACGCCGATCATGGTCATCGACGTGTGCAGGTTCTGGCGCAGGTAGATGGCCTCGAACGGGAACGCCAGCGCGGCGGCGCCCACGTAGATGAAGATGCCGGCGGTGAGCACCCAGAACTGGCGCGGGAACGCGCGCAGGCCGCGCACGAAGTCTCGGGAACGGGCGAACATGCTTCCCATGCTATCTGAGAGGGGACGCCGGGCGGCGTGGCCGGCGTCCCCACCGCCCCTTCCGTCCATGCTCGCAGAGGTCTCCATGCCAAAGGGACAAACCATCTCAACGCACCGACGGAAACCGCCGCTTTGCAGGATACTCCTTCATGAGAACTTACACCGACTCGCGCCAGAACCTGCGCGTCGTTGACTTGCGGCGCCGCAGCCGCTAGGTTCCACGGCATGTACCTGAGCGTGCAACAGGCGGCGCGTCGCCTCGGCGTCTCGCCGGTCACCATCCGCCGCTGGACCGCCACGGGCTTCCTGCCTTGCGCCCGCACCGCCGGCGGCCACCGGCGCATCGACGAGCACGACATCGACGACCTCGCGAAGGCGATCGGCGGCAGCAACCACCTCGCCGCGCAGCTTGCGCGCGAGCGCGAAGTCGACGTGCTCATCAACACGGCGACGGCGCTGGCCGTCAAGCTCGACCTCACCGAACTGCTGCTCGAGATCGCCATGCGCATGACCAGCCTGCTCGACTGCCACTTCTGCGCCATCTCCGAGTACGACGCCGAGTCCGACGCCACCAGCACCCTGGCCGAATACGACCACGCCGGCCAGCGCCTGCCCGACGCGAGTCCCTACCGCCTGCGCGACTTCCCGCTCACGCGCCGCGTGCTCATCGAGCAGATCACCGCGGTGGTCAACGTGGACGACCCGCACGCCGACCCCGCGGAGGTCGCCGAGCTGCGTCGCGAGGGCGACCGCAGCCTGCTCATGGTCCCGCTCGTCGTGCAGGGACGCAGCCTGGGCCTGCTGGAGGTCGTCGACCAGAAGCGCTCGCGGCAGTACTCCCGCCAGGAGTTCCGCCTGGCCGAGGCCATCGCCGGCCAAGCGGCGGTCGCGATCCAGAACGCCAAGCTCTTCGCCGAAAGGCGACGCAGCGACGAGGACGTCGCCAACCTGCGCCGGGCGCTGGCCAGCCTCACAGTCCACGTCCCGGAGCTGGGCGAGGGCAGCCGCAAGAGCGACGCGCTGGGTACGGTCGCCAGGGCCCTCTGCGAGGCGCTCGGCGCCATCTCCTGCGTCGCGAGCATGGGCGGTGAGAGCGCCGGCGCCTTCGGCGCCGGCCGCGTCGTCGCCCCGGAGAACGGCGACGAGCGCGGCGCCAACGCCAACCTCGTCGTCGCCCACGATCCCTCCGGCCGCACCGACCTCACGCTGGCCATCACCCTGCCCCACCCGCCGGGCGAGGGCCAGGTCGAACTGCTCGACTTCGTCGCCGCGATCGCCGCGACCGTCGCCCTGCGCTGAATCGGGGAGCGGACGGGTGGCGCCGGACCCCCGCGTTGCAGTCTTTCACGGCCGAGTCGCACCATCGCCGAAAAACCGTCACGCATCTCTTCCGTTCACAACCAGCTAGTTGGCTGATTTGCTGGTCATTTACGCCTCTGGGCGCGTCAGAGAACTTCGCAGGTGTCCTCGGTGAGAAGTTCGCACGGTTGACGAGTCGCCGGAGGCGGCGATACGGTTTGCCTATGTATTTGAGCGTCCAACTCGCCGCGCGGCGCCTCGGCGTCTCGCCTCACACCATCCGCCGCTGGACCGCCTCCGGCTTCCTCCCGTGTACGCGGACCGCCGGTGGGCACCGGCGCATCAAGCAGGAGGACATCGACGAGCTGTCGCACCTGATCGGCGGCCGCAACCACCTCGCCGCGAGGCTGGCGCGCGAACGCGAACTGGAGACCCTCGTGGCCACGGCCGTCGCCGTCTCCAGCCAGCTGGACGCCACCGCGCTGCTGCGCGAGATCGCCAAACAGATGACCACCCTGCTGGACGCGCACCTCTGCGTCATCTCCGACTATGACCAGGCCGCCCGCAGGGTCTCGGTCCGCGCCGAATACGACGACCTGGGCAACCGCCATCCGGACACGATGACCTATACGCTGAACCAGTTCCCCATGGCGCGCCGGGCGATCGAGGACCACGAGACCATCACCATCAACGCGAGCGACCCCCACGCCGACCCCGCGGAGGTCGCGATCATGCGCCGCGACGGCGACAAGTGCCTGCTCATCCTGCCGATGGTGCACCAGGGCCAGAGCATCGGCCTCATCGAGGTCCTCGACCACCAGCGCGAGCGCAAGTTCGGCCGGCAGGAGTTGCGGCTCGCTCACGCCGTGGCGGCGCATGCGGCCGTGGCGCTCCACAACGCCACCGTCTTCGCGCAGCTCACGCGCAGCGACAAGGACGCGCTGGCCCTGCAGTACGCGATCGAGACCATCTCCGCCGGGTACGCCACGCTCCACGCGCAGACCACGACCGCCGGGGTGCTGCAGGCCGCCGCGGAGATCTCGGCGCGGGCGCTCGGCGCCATCTCGGGCGTCGCGAGCTGCCGCGGCCAGAGCGCCGGGGCATCCGGGCTGCGCGCCGGCGACCCTGCGGCCCAGACGGGCGCCGCCCACGTCATCGTGTCGTCGGCGCCCTGCGGCGACTCCGAAGTCGCCCTCACGCTCACGCTGAGCGGCGACGCCGGCGACGGTCAGGCTGAACTCCTCGGCCTCGTCGCCACCATGGCCGCCGGGGCCATCGGAACGGCGGCCTCCTAAAGGTCACCCGTCCGGCTCGGCCGGCCGCCGGGCAGGCCCGCCGGCTCTGCTATCCTCGGCCCATGCCCCAGCCCCGCCCCAGGTTCGTCGTGATCGACACCGAGACCACCGGTCTCGACGCCGAGAACGACCGCATCATCGACATCGGGGCGGTCCGCCTCGACGCGGACCTCGCAGTCACCGACCGCTTCACGACGCTCGTGGATCCCGAGATCCCCGTCCCGCTGTTCGTCGCGCGGCTCACCGGCATCTCGGACGCCGACGTGGCCGGCGCCCCGCGCATCGCGGAGGCCCTTGCCGGCCTGCGGGAGTTCGCCGGCGACGCGACGCTCGTCGGGCACAACGCCGCCTTCGACCGCGACCACCTGGCGGCCGCAGCGCGACGCAGCGGGACACCGCCGCTCGCGACCGCCTGGTTCGACACGCTCGAGGCCGCGCTGCTGCTCTTCCCCGAACTGGACCGCCACGCGCTGCCGCTCCTGGTGGAGGAACTCGGCCTCTCGTGGCCCGCGCACCGGGCGCTGCCGGACGCGGAGGCGACCGCGGCGGTGCTCGCCCACCTCGCCCGACGCGCCGCCGGCCTGGCGGACGTGGAGCGGCGCCTGCTCGAGAGCGTCGCATGGGCGCCGCTTCCGGTGCTGGACGCCTGCGCCGCACAGCCCGACGAGGCGCCTCCGCCGCTCGTCGCCGATACGCCGCCGGAGGGGCCGGGGCCGCTGGCGATCCTCCCCGTCGCCTCCGGCGCCTGGCGCGATGAGCTCGACGGAGCCGATGACGGCACTCCGGGCGGGGCCGGCGACAGCGTGCCCGGCCTTGCCGGCCGCCTCCCCGGGTTCCGCCGCCGCGCCGGTCAGGTGGCCTACGCCGAGGCCGCCGCCCACATCTTCTCCCGCGGCGGCATCGGCGTGTTCGAGGCGGGGACCGGCATGGGCAAGAGCCTCGGCTACCTGCTGCCGGCGGCGTACGCCGGTGCGGCCGCCGGCCGTCGCATCGTCGTGAGTACCAAGACGAAGGCGCTGCAGCGACAGCTGGCCCGCACCGAGCTGCCGCTCGTCGCCGCCGGGCTCCCGCCGGGGTGGCGCTGGGCGCTCCTGATGGGGCGCGAGAACTACCTCTGCCGGCGGCGCATCGACGAGGCCGTCGCCGCGGAGGGCGAGACGCTGCCCGACCGGGAGCGGACTCTCGCACTCGCCTACCTCGTAGGTCGCGCGCGGCGCGGCGACGTCGACCTCTCCGCGCTGCCCTACCGGGCGACCCAGGTCCTCCCCGCGCTCAGCGACCTCGCGCGCGAACTGCGCTCGTCCCGCGCGACGTGCCTGGGCCGGTACTGCCCCGCGCGCCGCGGCTGCCACTGGAGGCTGGCGCGCGCCCGCGCCGAGGCTGCTCACCTCGTCTGCGTGAACCACGCCCTGCTGCTCTCCGGCCGCGACACGCTGCCGGCGTTCGACGACGTGGTGATCGACGAGGCGCACCTGCTGTACCACGAGGCCACGGAGGCCTTCAGCGACCGCGTGGACGCGCAGTCCGTGGACCAGCTGCTCGGTGACCTGCGCGGGCGGCACCGCCAGCGGCCGCTGCCGCAGCGCCTGCGGGTGGCGGCGCGCAAGCTCCCGCCGGACGAGGCGAGGGTCCTCGTCGCGGCCGCGGACGCCTGCGAGCGCGCGGCCGAGGAGGCGCCGGCGCTCAGCCGCGCCGTGGGCGACGCGATCGCGAGGCTCGCCTCGGCGGCCGCGCGCGCGGCACAGGACGGCGAGGACGGCGCCCGGCAGCCCGACGAGTACACGACGACCGTGTGGCTCACCCCCGGCCTGCGCGACCTGCGCGAGCACGACGCGTTCCTCACCCAGGCCGCTCTGCTGGCGGAGAGTCTCGCGAAGCTCGCCAACGCCGCGTCGGCGGGCGCCGAGTCGCTTCCCGAGGACCACCGCGAGCACGCCGCCCTCGTCGCGCTCTCCGACGACGCCGCCGCGGCGTCCGGACTGCTGGACGACGTGCCCGAAGGCGGCGGCCAGGAGAGCGTCGCGTGGGCGGAGCTCGAGAGCGTGGCGCGGAGCGTCGCCGGCGCGCCGCGCTGGGCGCTCACGCGCGCGCCGGTCACGCCGGCGGGCGGCATCCGCGAGATCCTCTGGGACCGGCTCCGCAGCGCGGTGCTCACCAGCGCCACGCTCACCGTGGCCGGCTCCTTCGCCTACTTCCGCGACATGACGGGCCTCACCGGCGACGTCGACGCGCGCGAGCAGGTCTTCCCGTCTCCGTTCGACTACCGCCGTCAGGCGGTGCTCGTGCTCGAGCACGACCCCGGCGGGGCCTGGCGGCCCGACGAGCTGGCCGGCCGCCAGGGAGAGCGCCTCAAGAGCATCGCCGCGGTCACCGGCGGGCGCACGCTCGCCCTGTTCACCAACAAGCGCGACATGCACCGCGTCGCGGCGGCCGTCGGCGAGCACGTGGAGGACGACGGCGTGCTCGTGCTCGCGCAGGGCCTGCACGGGAGCGCGGCGAGCCTGGCGGAGGAGTTCCGCACCCACCCCGAGACGATCCTCCTCGGGGTGGACACGCTGTGGACCGGCCAGGACTTCCCCGGTGACGCGCTCACCTGCCTCGTGATCGCGAAGCTGCCGTTCCCCAGGCTCGATCCGCTGTTCCGCGCCCGCAAGCGCGCCTGTGAGGAGGCCGGCGAACGCTGGTTCGAGCGCTTCTACCTGCCGGAGGCCGTGCTGAAGTTCCGGCAGGGGTTCGGCCGGCTGATCCGCACGGAGAGCGACACCGGCGTGATCGTGGTGCTCGACCACCGGCTGACGCAGAAGGCGTACCGGCGCGACTTCCTCGCCAGCCTGCCCGACATGACCGTGGTCGAGGCGGCGCCCGCTGAGGTGGCCGCGGTGGTGGAGTACCACCTGCGGCGCCTCACCGCTCCTACTTGAGCATCCTCCCGCTCCCTTTCGCGACCTCGCGGCCGACGCGCTTGACGAGCCGCGCCTTGCTCTGCTGGCCGCAGTGGGGGCAGGTGAGGTTCTTGTAGCTGTAGTAGGTGCCGTCGGGGTTCTTGCCGACGCTCGAGGTGGTGAAGAAGTTGACCGTCGTCGGCACCTGGAACGCCTTGCCGCACTTGGCGCAGAGATAGCCCGAGGTGCGCGAGATCAGGCTGATGTACATCCACAGCCCGGCGACGATGAGGATGAACGTGGGCAAGAAGCCCTTCCACGGATACACCACCAGGATCGCGAAGAGCACGATGCCGACGAAGATGGCGAGCTTCCAGATCGTGCGGAACCAATCGTACCGGCTGCGTTCGACGAAACGGGCCACGCGGATCCCTTTCCATTCAGGCCCGGCGACTGGTGCGCCGGGCTACGGGCGCGGGCCGGACGGGGCTCTGCCCCGCGCGCCCCTCGCCGATCGGCGTCAGCCGCCGACCGGGCCGGCCAGGAAGCTGACCAGGGTGAAGATGCCGAAGAGGAGGACGGCGGCAGCGAGGAAGAACACCAACGTCTGGAAGAACCCCGCGAACAAACCTCTGGCCTTCATGAGCTCCCCCGTCGCAGTTGAGCGGCAGACCGCCCACCGGAGCGGACGGACGTCTGCAGGTGAGTATGCCACTCCGGCGGACGCGGAGAAAGCGCGGAGGCCCACGCAACAGGTCTGCCGCTCAAGCCCCAAGGGTACGGTGGTCGATGAATCCCGCAGGGCGGCGCGGCCGCCCGGCCCCAGAGCCACCCGGGGCTCCGGCAGAGACCGAGGAGGAACAGATGGAAGTCACGTTCGAGAACGCTCCGGCCTTCACCGTCGCGGTCGTGAAGATGGCTCCCGGCGAACAGCTCCGCGCCGAGGGCGGCGCCATGCTGAGCATGACGACCGGCACGCAGATCGAGACGTCGACCCAGGGCGGCATCCTCAAGGGTCTCAAACGTACACTCTCGGGTGAGTCGTTCTTCATGAACACGTTCACCGCCGCGCCTGCGGGCGGCGAGATGGTGCTTGCCCACTCCCTGCCGGGCGACATGTCGTACATCGACCAGCAGGGCGACACCTGGCTCTACCACCGCGACGGCTTCGTCGCCTGCGAGATGGGCATCGACCTCGACACCAAGTGGGGCGGGCTCAAGGGGGCGTTCGGCGCCTCGTCGTTCTTCGTCGTCAAGTGCACGGGACGAGGCAAGGTCGTCTTCGGTACCTACGGCGCCCTGCGCCGCGTCGACCTCGAGGCCGGCCAGCAGTACACCGTCGACAGCGGGCACCTCGTCGCCTGGCACGAGGCCATGCCGATCGACGTGCACAAGGTCGGCGGCCTGAAGTCGCTCATGTTCTCCGGGGAGGGTTTCGTGGTGACGCTCACCGGACCCGGCACCTTCTTCACCCAGACCCGCAGCGAAGGCGCGTTCGTCAGCTGGCTGGTGCCGTACCTGCCCAAGAGCAGCAACTGACCGACGCGTTAGCGCGCACCGGGGACGGGTAGGACACTGAGTGCAATCGTCGTCAGGGGAGGTCGGCAGATGAGTCCGGACGACCACGGTCAAGACGCTTCCGACAAGAAGGCCAAGCACGCGCACGAGCGGTGGCAGGGTCCGCCAAAGGCGACCCAGGCGCCGAAGTCCTGGACCAACAAGACGATGCACCATCCCGCGACCCGGATCGGCGAGATCAAGCACGGGAAGTAGCCGGAGCGGCAGTCGCTCGCCGGCGAGGGACGCGTGAGGGCCCGGCGGCCCTTCG
>Ga0315271_10000968_pt1 | contig 16934 bp, 12 predicted proteins | sample C3_top_MG_FD_204664 | JGI IMG/M metagenome (GOLD analysis project Ga0315271, IMG submission 204664) | Sediment microbial communities from Yellowstone Lake, YNP, Wyoming, USA - C3_top | ecosystem: Environmental > Aquatic > Freshwater > Lake > Sediment | place: USA: Wyoming | collected 2017-08-01
CGCAATGCACCGCAGCAGTTCGAGCGCGGCGCGGCGGAAGCCGCGCTGGTCGATGAACAGATCGCCCGCCTGCTTGGCGTGTCGCGTTTTCTTTGCCAGCCGCTGGCGCTGCACGATGGCCAGACCGGGGTGCTGGTGGTGGGCGATGCCGCGCCCGGCCTTTCCGATTCGCCACTGTGGCGGTTCACCCTGATCGAATGCGCCGAGGCCTTGCGACCCGTTGCCGCGCCCGCATCGGCGGCGCTGATGCAAGCAGCGCCCGCCGCGCCGCCACCCGGGACGGCAGTCGCGCCAGGCGACAGCATCCCGCGCGAGCGGGTGCGGCGCGCCGTTCATGAAGTGGCCAACCCGCTCACCATCATGCGCAACTACGTCAATCTGCTGTCCGAGCGCCTGGGCGCAGATTCGGCGGTGCGGCGCGATCTCGGCATCATCGGCGACGAAATCGAGCGGGTGGCGCGCATCGTGCGCGGCATCTCCGTCACCGAAGAAGTCACCGCGCCCGCCGCCGCACTTGAACTGGCATCGGTCAACAACATCGTTTCCGAACTGGTGCGGATGGCGCTCGGCACCTTGTTCACGCCGAACAAGATCAACGTGCAGATCGACCTCAATCCGGATGTGCCGCCGCTGCCGCTGCATAAAGATTTGCTGAAGCAGGTGCTGTTCAATCTGGCCAAAAATGCGGTGGAAGCCATGCACGCGGGCGGCCACCTGAAATTCACCACCCGCCTGCTCGAGGCCAACGGCCAGCGCCAGATCGAAATCGAAGTGGCCGACACCGGCCCCGGTCTGTCGGCAGCGGCAACGTCACGCCTATTCGAACCGATCGTCAGCGAAAAGGGCGACGACCATGCCGGGCTGGGCCTGACCATCAGTCGCGGCCTGGTCGAACGCATGAATGGCCAGCTCAGCTGCACCAGTTCGCCGCAAGGCACGCATTTTCTGATCCGTCTGCCGACTCTGCAGAACGGTCAGGCCCCCCTCACGACAACACGCTACGGGTCGATGTAACCCGCGCCCAAGGAGAATTCCATGTCCGACGATCTCATCGAGTCATCCCCCCAACAGTCATTGCCACAGCGCAGTACGGTCAGCACCTTCCCGGTGCGCTCACGCATTCTGGTGGTGGACGACGAGCCGCTGATTCTGGAAGGGCTCACCCGGCTGCTGGCCACCCGCGATTACGACGTGGTGACCGCCAACGGCGGCTGCGAAGCGCTGATCGCCATCGGCAAGCAACAGTTCGACGCGATCCTGCTCGACCTCGGGATGCCGGACCTCGACGGCAACGAGGTGCTGCGCTTCGTTGCCGACCGCAGCGGCGACACCCCGGTGCTGGTGGTGTCCGGCGACAGCACCATCGACGCCGCGATCAAGGCGTTGCGCGGCGGCGCCGCCGACTTTGTGCGCAAACCCTACGAACCCGAGGAACTGCTGCGCCGGATCGACAACACGCTGACGCGGCGGCGGCTGGAGCGGGAAAACAACCACATCCTGCAACGTTTGCAGCAGTCGGAAAAGTGGCATCGCTTTCTGGTCAACAGCTCGCCGGATTTCATCTACACGCTGGACGGCGACGGCCGTTTCACCTTCGTCAACGACCGCGTTGAAAGCCTGCTCGGCTACCGCCGCGAAGACCTGCTGGGTCAGCATTACAGCCTGTTGATCCACGAAGACGACATCGCCCGCGCCGAACACATATTCAACGAACGCCGCGCCGGCGACCGCAGCGCGCGCAACGCCGAAATCCGCCTCAAGTGCAACCCGGGGATACGGCGTCCGCGCCTGATGAATGGCCTCTGCAAATCAGTCGAATTGACCGCCACCGGCATGTACGACGAAGAGGCCAACCCGTTCGAGCAGCGCTTCATCGGCAGCTACGGCGTCGCCAAGGACGTGACCGAGCGCAAGCAGGCCGAGGAAACCGTGCATTTCCAGGCCTATCACGACCTGCTGACCGGGCTGCCCAACCGCGCGCTGTTTCGCGACCACCTCGGCCTCATGCTGGCGCAGGCCAAACGCAACCAGAAACCGCTGGCGGTATTGAGCCTCGACCTCGATCATTTCAAAGTCATTAACGATTCGCTGGGCCACGCCATCGGCGACGAATTGCTGCTGGCGGTGGGCGCGCGCTTGCGCCAGTGCCTGCGCGAAGGCGACACCCTGGCGCGCCTGGGTGGCGATGAATTCGCCGTGCTGCTGCCGACGCTGGTATCGCGTAGCGACGTCGAACACATCTGCCGCAAAATCATTCAGGTGCTGTCCAAGCCGGTGTACGTCAAAGGCCACGAAATCTATATCTCGGTCAGCATCGGCGCCTGCGTCGCACCGGACGACAGCGAAGCGATCGATGGCCTGATCCGCCAGGCCGAAATCGCCATGTACCAGGCCAAGACCCAGGGCCGCAGCCGCCTGCAATTCTGGGAATCCGGGATGCAGGCGCCCTATTCCGAACGGATGCAGATCGAGGCCGATCTGCGCCGCGCCCTGGCGCGCAACGAATTTGTCCTGTTCTATCAGCCGCAGGTCGATACCAGCAGCGGCGAAGTGCGCGGCTTCGAAGCGCTGCTGCGCTGGTGGCACCCGCAGCGCGGCTTGCTGACCCCCGCCGATTTCATCCCGGTGGCCGAAGAATCCGGCGTCATCGTCCCCATCGGCGACTGGGTGCTGCGCCAGGCCAGCGCGCAAATCGCCGAATGGAAAAAAGCCGGGCTGCCATCCGTGCGGCTGTCGGTCAACATCTCGGCGCGCCAACTTGAAAGTCCCGACTTCGTCGACAGCGTGATGCGCGCGGTGCAGGTATATTCGCTGGACGGCCATCAGCTGGAACTGGAAATCACCGAAAGCCTGCTGATGCGCGACTTTGAAGCCAATGCCATCAAGCTCGGGCGGCTCTCCGCTTCGGGCATCCGCCTCGCGATTGACGACTTCGGCACCGGCTACAGTTCGTTCAAATACCTCTCGCGTTTCCCCATCCACACGCTGAAGATCGATCAGTCTTTTGTGCAGGAACTCGACCGCGAAGAAAACGTGTCCATCGTCAATGCCATGGTCGCCATGGGGCGCGGCATGAACCTCAACGTCATCGCCGAAGGCGTCGAAACCGAATCCCAATTGGTCCGGTTACAACAGATGCAATGTCACGAAATGCAGGGGTATTACTACAGCCCCCCGGTTTCCAGCCACGAAGCGACTACCCTGCTGGGCCAGCATATGCGTGGATTTAGTCATGTGGGGAACCAGGCTGCAGGCTGAGCTTGCAGCCTTCGGAGCCCCATAAAGGCGTCCAATCAAGAACCCCGGCAAGTCAGGCTTTCGGGGTTTCCTTTGATTCCAGCTGGCTGGCGCAAGCCAATCCGCTTCAGCCGCCCGCCCTGAACAGCAGATCGGGGTGCCAGCCCAGTGCCAGATACAGCACCCAGAACCCCAGCACGTAGGCCACCGCGACGTGCCAGCCTTCCTTGATCCAGAGCCACGTATTCTTGGCTTCCCTGAACTCGTTGGTGATGGCGACCCCGGCCGACGAACCGAACCAGATCATCGAGCCGCCGAAACCGACCGCGAAGGCGAGCATGCCCCAGTCGTAGCCGCCCTGGTCCAGCGCGAGCTTGGTGAGCGGGATATTGTCGAACACCGCCGACACAAAGCCCAGGCCGAAGGCAGTCTGCACCGAAGCGTCGGGCAGCTTCTCCACCGGCATCAGGCTGGCGGCGGTAACCAGGAAGATCAGGAACAGGCTGCCCTTGAGCGCATGGCGCGCTTCGCTCCACGGTGCCGGGCGCAACATCGCGCCGAGCAGGATGGCGGCCCAGACGCCGACTGCGGGGAAACCGAACGCCACGTTGGCCATCATGGCGCCGCCGATGATGAGCCCCACCACTGCGAGGCGCATCCAGTCCACCTGGCGGTCGCGCGGCCAGTCTTTGCGGATGGGTTGCCAGGCGTGCTGCTGGCGGGCGGCGACGAATCCGGAGAAGGCGACGGCGACGAGGGAGGCAACGAACGCGTGGGTCACATGCAGGGCGGGCACCCCGGCGATCCACATCATGGTGGTGGTGGTGTCGCCCACCACCGAGCCCGCGCCACCGGCGTTGGAGGCGGCGACGATGCCGGCCAAATAACCCACTTTGACCCGCCCCTGAAACACCCGGCGCGCGACGACGCCACCAATCATGGCGGCGGCGATGTTGTCGAGGAAGCTGGAGATCACCGCCACCATCACCAGCAGGATAAAGCCACCGCGCCAGTCATCCGGCAGCCAGTGCGGCAGCAGGTCGGGCACGTGCGATTCCTCGAACACCTTGGCGAGGATGGCAAAGCCCAGCAGCAGGCCCAGCAGGTTCAACAGCAGGGGCGCTTCGTGCCCGATGTGGGGCAACAGGTCGTAGCCCAGCACCGTGACCTTGTACAGCGCGATGACCGCCAGCCCCGTCAGCGCGATCTCGAAGTTGCGCTGGTGAAAAAAAGCCACGCCCACGAGGGTCAGGGCGAAAAAGAAGAACTCAACGGGGAAAGGCAACATGGTGGGAAGGTGTGGTTAGTGAAAATGCGGGGCGCAGGGTAAACGCGCCACAAAGCGATTTTATGCGCTGTTGGGCGCGCCCTGCCATTCCCTGGGTTTCGTCCTGCTCATCAAGCCGGGCGAGGATGCCGGTATGGCGCTCAATGCCGTGGTGGTGACGCGCCTGAGCCACTGGTTTACGTCCAGATCAAGGCGGTGGCACTGATTGGTTGAGCGAGGCGGGATGATGCGGCCGCGCTCTGCATCGCTCAGATTCTGACGAAATAGGGAAGCGCTATGAGCGCGGCCCCAATTGCGACAAGCAGGATGGTGTTGGAAATGAAATACGGGTAAATCATGAGAGCCAGCCCGCAGATCAGTGGGACAACCGCCTTCTGCTTCTTGCCGTACACGAAGAAACCGAGCCCGACCGAGCCGAAAAGCAAACCCCAAAGTAGCCACGACGTATTCAATGCGATCTCACTTATGGCCAACGACTGCCCTCAGTCGCGTTGAGGAGATGATGGCCGCCTTCGGTGAACCGATCAAGCGCAACGTTTCCAGCCATGTCTGGTTCACTGCGTTGAGCAAGGCGGGGCTGGAGGATTCCCGCTTGCATGATCTGCGCCTTACCCGGGCTTCCCGGCACAGGCGTCGGAGACAAGCTGCAATGAGTTAAAAGGCTTGGGCTGCTGGAGAACCCGCAGCAGGGTCGACCGTTACGCGAAGTTTGTTGTGGAACACCTGGCAGTGGCTGCATCGCGAATTGAGTCTGCAACGAAGGAAAGCGTGATCGAATTGTCACGTTTCTGTCACGGTGCCACCAAGTAAAACGGCCCACATCACTGTGAGCCGTTCTGAATGCTGGTGGCCAGGGGCGGAATCGAACCGTCGACACGCGGATTTTCAATCCGCTGCTCTACCGACTGAGCTACCTGGCCAAAAGAGGGCGCAATTTAACCGTATTGCAGGGTTGCGTCAAGGAAAAACGCGGGGAGAACGCTCGCGAATACCGCTTGGGCACACCCAAAAAAGCCCCGCCGAGGCGGGGCTTTTAGATTGCCTGAACAGCACTTACCCGCAAGGGGCAGGCCGTGATTGTAAAGACGCTAAAGCGTCAACAACCACGCTCTACATCATGCCGCCCATGCCACCCATCCCGCCCATGTCGCCGCCGCCCATCGGCATCGCCGACTTGTCTTCCGGCAGGTCGGTGACCATGCAGTCGGTGGTCAGCATCAGGCTGGCGATCGATGCGGCGTTTTGCAGCGCGATGCGGGTGACCTTGGTGGGGTCGAGCACGCCCATCGCCACCATGTCGCCGTATTCGCCGGTGCCGGCGTTGTAGCCAAAGTTGCCTTTGCCTTCCAGCACTTTGTTGACCACCACCGAGGCCTCTTCGCCACAGTTCTTGACGATCTGGCGCAGCGGCTCTTCGATGGCGCGCAGCACAATCTTCACGCCGGCGTCCTGGTCGTGGTTGTCGCCCTTGACTGCGGCAGCCACGGCTTTGGCGCGCAACAGCGCGACGCCGCCGCCGGGGACGATACCTTCTTCAACGGCGGCACGGGTAGCGTGCAGCGCATCTTCGACGCGGGCTTTTTTCTCTTTCATTTCGACTTCGGTCGCCGCGCCCACTTTGATGATGGCCACGCCGCCAGCCAGCTTGGCTTTACGCTCTTGCAGCTTCTCTTTGTCGTAGTCGGAGGTGACTTCGTCGATTTGCTTGTTGATCTGGGCGATACGGCCCTTGATCGCGTCGGCAGCACCGGCACCGTCAATAATGATGGTGTTGTCCTTGCCGATTTCGATGCGCTTGGCGCGACCAAGGTCAGTCAGTTGCGCTTTTTCCAGCGACAGGCCGACTTCTTCGGCGATCACGGTGCCGCCGGTGAGGATGGCCATGTCTTCCAGCATCGCCTTGCGACGGTCGCCAAAGCCCGGCGCCTTGACGGCGCAGGTCTTGAGGATGCCGCGGATGTTGTTCACTACCAGGGTGGCGAGCGCTTCGCCGTCGACATCTTCGGCGACGATCATCAGCGGCTTGCCGGCCTTGGCCACTTGCTCCAGTACGGGCAGCAGGTCACGGATGTTGGAGATTTTCTTGTCGAACAGCAGGACGAAGGGATCTTCCAGCAACGCCATCTGCTTGTCGGGGTTGTTGATGAAGTAGGGCGACAGGTAGCCGCGGTCGAACTGCATGCCTTCAACCACGTCGAGCTCGTTTTCCAGACCCGAGCTGTCTTCAACCGTAATCACGCCTTCTTTGCCGACCTTGTCCATGGCGGAAGCGATGATGTCGCCGATCGACGAATCCGAGTTGGCGGAGATCGCGCCAACCTGGGCGATTTCCTTGCTGCTGGTGCAGGGAACCGACATTTTCTTCAGTTCGCCAACAATCGCGACCACAGCTTTGTCGATGCCGCGCTTCAGATCCATCGGGTTCATCCCGGCGGCGACGAACTTCATGCCTTCGTTGACGATGGATTGCGCCAGCACGGTGGCGGTGGTAGTGCCGTCACCGGCCACATCGGAGGTCTTGGAAGCGACTTCCTTGACCATCTGCGCGCCCATGTTCTCCAGCTTGTCCTTCAGCTCGATTTCCTTGGCGACCGACACGCCGTCCTTGGTCACGGTGGGCGCGCCGTAAGAACGGTCGAGCACCACATTGCGGCCTTTCGGGCCCAGGGTTACTTTAACGGCGTCAGCCAGAACATTGACGCCTGCCACCATGCGGTGACGGGCGGAATCGCCAAAACGTACGTCTTTTGCAGCCATGTTTATTACTCCTGAATAGTTTGGGTAGGGGAGAAGCGGAACGCGGAAGGCTTAAGCCTCGACCACGCCCATAATGTCTTCTTCGCGCATCACCAGCAGTTCGTCGCCATCGACCTTGACGGTCTGGCCGGCGTACTTACCGAACAGCACGCGGTCGCCGACTTTCACATCCAGCGGAATCAGCTTGCCCTGGTCGTCTTTCTTGCCTGTGCCGACGGCGATAATTTCGCCTTGGTCGGGTTTTTCGGTCGCGGCGTCGGGGATGACGATCCCGGAAGCGGTCTTGCGCTCTTCTTCCATGCGTTTGACAATCACACGGTCGTGCAGAGGACGGATTTTCATAGCAAAGTCTCCATTGCGTTGCGGAATAAGTGGCTGTTACGCCAGAAAAACGGAAGCGGCGAAGCTGCTGTTGGCACTCGCCGCCGTTGAGTGCTAATTATGGGGACGCCGTATGACAATTACAAGCCCACAGATGACCCCAGTGAATGATTTAATCAGTCGCACCCGCGCCGCCGTCTGGCACCCATGCACCCAGATGAAACAGCTGGAAGCCGCCCCGCCGCTGGCTATTGCGCGTGGCGAAGGGGCGTGGCTGATCGACACCGACGGGCGGCGCTACTTTGACGCGATCTCCAGTTGGTGGGTCAACCTGTTCGGCCATTGCAATCCGCACATCAACGCCGCGATTACCGACCAACTCGGCAAAATCGAACACGTGATGCTGGCGGGGGCGACCCACACGCCCGTGGTGGAGCTGTCCGAACGGCTGGCTGCGCTGACCGGACTGGGTCACGCATTTTATGGCTCGGACGGCGCATCGGCCACCGAGATCGCGCTGAAAATGAGCGCTCACTACTGGCGTAACACAGGCCAGCCGGAGAAAAACAGTTTCATCAGCCTGCAAAACGGCTATCACGGCGAAACCGTCGGCGCGCTGTCAGTGACGGATATTCCGCTATTCAAGGATACCTACGCGCCCTTGTTGCGGCACTCGGTGCAAGTGCCCACGCCGGACGCAAGGCTGGCTGATCCAGGAGAGTCCGCTGAAGCGTTTGCCCTGCGCTGTGCCGATGCGCTGGAAGCCCATCTGGCTGAACACGCCACCACCACCGCCGCGTTCATCGTCGAGCCGCTCGTCCAGGGTGCCGCAGGCATGGCGATGTATCACCCGACATACCTGACCCGGGCGCGTGAACTGTGCAATCAATACGCCGTGCATCTGATCGCCGACGAAATCGCGGTCGGTTTTGGCCGCACCGGCACCATGTTCGCCTGCGAGCAGGCGCCTCCGCTTCCGGGCATGAAGACAGTCCGTCCCGACTTCATCTGTCTGTCCAAGGGCATCACCGGCGGCTACCTGCCGCTGTCGGCGGTGCTCACTACGGATGAGATTTACGCCGCGTTTTACGACGATGCCACCGCGCGTGGCTTCCTGCATTCGCATTCCTACACCGGCAACCCGCTCGCCTGTCGGGCGGCACTGGCAGTGCTGGACATCTTTGAAACCGACCAGATCATCGCCACCAACCGCGACAAGTCCGTCGAATTTACGAAGCTTTTGGGCGAGGTGGCCGCTCACCCACGGATACGCCATTTCCGTTCATGCGGCATGATCTGGGCGTTCGATGTGGCGGACACCGCGCCCGATTTCGCCACCCGCTTTCACCGGGAGGCGCTGGCGCGCGGCGCGTTCATCCGCCCCATCGGCAACACGGTCTACATCATGCCGCCTTACATTGCGGAGGCGGCTGAGATTGCCCTGCTGGCGCAGGCATTGTTGAGTTGTCTGGCGCGAACGGAGTCTGCGAAATGAAGCTGACTTTAACTGCTGTCGGCGCTGTCGCGCCACTGGGAGCTGGATGACGAAGCCAAGCAAGGCGCGTTTCTGTTTCGCCCACACCACCCCAATTATTTCCTGCTGATTAAATACAGCAATGCGCCCAACAACACGCCGTTTCAGGCAGCGCATGCCCAGCCCGATCAGGGGCTCGACCCCGTCGAGGCCGAATTGCAGCTGAGCTTCAAGATCAAGGCGATGGAGGGCATGTTCGGTCACGACAACGCCGACCTGTGGTTCGGCTACACCGTCACCTCGTTCTGGCAGGCCTACAACGGCACCATTTCCTCGCCGTTCCGCGAGACCGACTATGAACCGGAAGCGATGCTGGTGTACCGCACCGATTACGAGATCGCCGGTTTTCGTGGACGCTTCCTCAACCTCGGTACAGTACACCAGTCGAATGGCCGCTCGGAAGGCCTGTCGCGCAGCTGGAACCGTATCTACGCGCAGTTCGGGTTCGAGCGCGACAACCTGGCGCTGCTGATCCGGCCCTGGTACCGCATCCCCGAAAGCGCCGAGAAGGACGACAACCCCGACATCGTGGACTACATGGGGCACGGCGATCTGGTAGCGGTCTATCGCGATGAGCGCAACGCCTATTCGTTATTGCTGCGTAAAAATTTCGACACTGGCTACGGCGCGCTGCAGCTGAGCTGGAGCTTTCCGCTGGTTGGTCGACTGAAGGGTTATGTGCAGTATTTCAACGGCTATGGCGAGTCGCTGATCGACTACAACCATTACCAGCAGTCCTTCGGTATCGGGGCGAGCCTCACCGAGGGCATGTAGGCGTTAGGGCGCTTTCGGCAGCCCCTGCTCCAGCAGCCGGTGCACATATTTCACCGGGATAGCGTAGCTGATCCCGCTCGGCGCGGAGAGCGCGGCTTCCTTCGCGCCTTTCACATACACCGAATTGACCACGCCCAGCACCTCGCCAGTATCCGGGTGCCATACCGGGCTACCGCTGTTGCCGGGATAGGCGACGGCGTCGAGCTCGAAAACCTCATAGGGCTCGTTTGCCTGCTTGAGCGTGCGCGCGTTCAATTGCGATGCAGCCGCAACCGGGGTGAAGATGGGAATGATGGCGGCAAGGCCGGCGCGGTGGGTGGAGGGGTTGAGTCCCAGCACCGAGCCGATAGGGTAGCCGGTGAAATACAGCTGTGTACCTTCGCGCACGTGGCTGGAATCGCCCAGCTTCAACACGGGCAGCGGCTCCCCCACGATTTTCAGCAGCGCCAGATCGTGCGCCTTGTCGGTGGCGATCAGACTGGCGGCGCGCGCCGCCATCTGGCTGTCGCGCCCGATAAAGATGGCATAGGTTTCGTTTTTCTCGCTGTCCAGCGGCTTGCTGAAAATGTGCGCGCACGTCACGATGGTGCGCCCATCCAGCACCGCAAAGCCGGTACCCTGCAGGTTGCCGCGCGGGCTGCCAGTGGGGTTGAAGGTGCCGACGCCAACCACAGCGGGCTTGATCGTCAGCAAGATGTCGGCGACGTCGGCAGCAGCAGGCAAACTCAGGAATAGCGCCAGCAGCGCCAAGACCGCCCGCAGGGCGGAGCGTGGTTGTTGCCGATTTATCGGCTTTACAACCACGGCCTGCTCCTTGCGGGCGAGTGCCCTGAAGGGCATGAACGTCTGGCGGCGTACTCCTTGCGGGTGCGAGACCCATTTGGCATGACGCTTGCAAAGACTGCGTACCGGTTGGGGCCGACGAACCGGCAACGTCGCACAAATTCGATACAATCCGGGCGGCAGCAAAGACTTTCTATTCATAAGGGAATCCAGGCATGAGCGTTGTTGCGGTTGTTGGGCTGGGCTATGTGGGCCTGCCGTTGGCGGTGGAATTCGGCAAGAAAATGACCACCATCGGTTATGACCTGTCGGTTGAAAAAATCGAACATTACCGTCGATACTGCGACCCCACCGGCGAGGTTTCAACGGACGACCTCAAGGCCGCCACGCAGTTGACGGTGACCACCGACCCTGCCGATCTGGCGAAGGCCGACTTCATCATCGTCGCCGTACCCACCCCGGTGGACGCAGCGCACATCCCCGATTTCTCGCCACTGGTCGGCTCCAGCACCACCGTCGGCAAATACCTGAAAAAAGGTGCGACCGTCATTTACGAATCCACAGTCTACCCCGGCGCCACCGAAGAGGTCTGCATCCCGATTCTGGAAAAACAATCGGGCATGAAATGGTTGCAGGATTTCCACGTCGGCTACTCACCCGAGCGCGTCAACCCGGGCGACAAGGAACGTACGATCACCAAGATCGTGAAAGTGGTGTCGGGCGATGACGCCGCCACCCTGGATAAAGTGGCCGCGCTGTATAGCAGCGTCATAGTCGCCGGGGTGCATCGCGCCAGCTCGATCAAGGTGGCCGAGGCCGCCAAGGTGATCGAAAACACCCAGCGCGACCTCAACATTGCGCTGATGAACGAACTCTCGCTGATTTTCCATCGCCTCGGCATCGATACGCTGGAAGTGCTGAAGGCCGCCGGCACCAAGTGGAACTTCCTGCCTTTCCGCCCCGGTCTGGTCGGTGGCCACTGCATCGGCGTCGATCCCTATTACCTCACCCACAAGGCCGACATGCTCGGCTACCACCCGCAGGTGATCCTCGCCGGTCGCCGCATCAACGACGGCATGGGCGCCTACGTAGCGCAGGAAACGGTGAAGAAAATGATCGCCAACGGCGTGCAGGTGAAGGGCGCCAAGGTCAACGTGCTGGGCCTCACCTTCAAGGAAAACTGTCCCGACCTGCGCAACTCCAAAGTCGTGGATGTCATCCGCGAACTGCAATCCTTTGGCTGCGACGTGCATGTGCACGATCCGCTGGGCGAAGCGAAAGAAGCCGAACACGAATACGGCCTCACGCTCACCGCATGGAACGCACTACCCGAGTGCGACGCCCTCGTCGCCGCCGTATCGCACAACGAATATCTGGAAAAACCGTTCAAGGATCTGACCGCCAAACTGAAAAAAGGCGGCGCGTTCACCGACGTCAAATCGGCCTACGATCCCGCCACCGTCAAGGCCGCAGGCTTTGCGTTGTGGAGGCTGTGATGGCCGCGTTCGACGCGCTGAAAACGCAACTCCCGACCGCGCCCCAAACCTGGCTGGTGACGGGCGTGGCCGGTTTCATCGGCAGCAATCTCGCCGAAGCGCTGTTGCAACTCGACCAGCGCGTGGTCGGGCTGGACAATTTCGCCACCGGCCACCAGAGAAACCTTGACCAGATACAGGCCAGCGTCGGGCCCGAACGCTGGGCGCGCTTCAGCTTCACGCGCGGCGACATCCGCGATCCAGACACCTGCCAAACGATCTGCAAAGGCGTGGATTACGTGCTGCATCAGGCCGCGCTCGGCTCGGTGCCGCGCTCGCTGGAAGACCCGCTCACCACCCACGCCGCCAACAATACCGGCTTCATCAACATGCTGGTCGCCGCGCGCGACGCCCGGGTCAAGCGTTTCGTCTACGCCGCGTCCAGTTCCACCTACGGCGACCATCCCGGCCTGCCCAAGGTCGAGGACGTGATCGGCAAACCACTGTCGCCGTATGCGGTGACCAAGCTGGTGAACGAGCTGTACGCCGACGTATTTGGCCGCTGCTACGGCATGGAATCGATCGGCCTCAGATACTTCAACATCTTCGGCAGAAGGCAGGATCCCGCCGGCGCTTATGCCGCCGTGGTGCCCAAATGGGTGTCGAGCATGGTTCACAATGAGCCGGTGTACATCAACGGCGATGGCGAGACCAGCCGCGACTTCTGCTACATCGACAACGTCATCCAGGCCAACCTGCTCGCCGCCACCAGCCCGCATGCGGACGCGGCCAACCAGGTTTACAACGTCGCCGTCGGCGACCGCACCACCTTGAACCAGCTGTTCGAAGCGATCCGCATTCTGCTTGCACCGAAGTTTCCCCACCTTGCCGACGCCAAGCCGGTGTATCGCGACTTTCGCGCCGGTGATGTCCGCCATTCGCTGGCGGATATCTCCAAGGCACACACCCGGCTGGGTTACCAGCCCACCCATCGTATCGGCGAAGGCCTGGCCGAGGCGATGGACTGGTATGTGGCGGATCTGTCTCACTGACCCCGTCTGATAGTCGCCGCCAGCCTTGGCTGGCGGCCGCTTTCACTTGCCGTGGTTTGATCTAGAGTACGAAGCGAGGCCTTGTTTCGTACTCTAGCGGGGGAGCCATGGCAGGCATCGAGCACGTGTCACTCACGTATTCAGCCGATTGCGCACAGCGCAATTCCCGCTCCTGTCTTGTCCGCGGCCTGATGGCCGCGATCCTGGTGATGGCCGCTGCTTTCGCCTGGGCAGCCCCCGCTCCACCCGCCGACACCGCGCCGAAGGCTATCGCGGCGCCCCGCCAGCTCCCGGTTGCGGGCAAAAAATGGGCGGGCGATTTCGACCAGATGCTCGAACGCCGGACGATCCGTATGCTGGTTCCCTACAGCCGCACCCTGTTCTACAACGACAAAGGCCGCGAGCGCGGGATCGCCGCCGAACTCGGGCGGGAGTTCGAGCGTTATATGAATCTGAAATACAGCAAAACCCTCAACAAGCGGCCACTCACGCTCTATCTGATTCCCGTCACGCGAGACGAGCTGTTTAAAGGCCTGATCAGCGGCGAAGGCGATATCGCGGCAGGCAATATCACGGTCACGCCGGAACGCAGCAAGCTGGTCGATTTTGCGGTGGTCGACCCAACGGCCACGCTATCCGAAATCATCGTGACCGGCCCCAAGGCGCCACCCATCAACACGGTGAACGATCTGTCGGGGAAGACGGTGGATGTCCGGGTATCAACCAGCTATTACCAAAGTCTGTTGGCACTGAACGCGCGCTTCAAGCGTGAAGGCCGTGCACCGGTAAAAATCGTGGCGCTACCCGATGCGCTGGAAGACGAAGACAAGCTCGAAATGGTGAATGCCGGCTTGCTCAACATCGTCGTGGTGGACGACTGGATCGCCAAAATATGGGGGCCTGTGTTGCCGAAAATCACCCTGCACAATGACATCAAGCTGCGCGAAGGGGCGCATGTCGGTTGGGCCATGCGCCAGCACAGCCCGCAACTGCAAGCCGCCGTAAATGACTTTTTCGTGAATCATGTCAAAAAACAGGGCGGCATCGCCTACCGGGTGGCGATGGTCACCAAACGGGTCAAGCAGTTCCGCGACAGCAGCGAGGCTGCGGAGTGGAAACGCTTTGAGGACACCCTGGCGCTGTTTCAGAAATACGGCAGCCAGTACGGCTTCGACCCGCTGCTGTTAGCCGCTCAGGGCTATCAGGAATCGCAACTCAACCAGAACGCCAAGAGCCATGTCGGCGCAATCGGCATCATGCAAATCATGCCCGCGACCGGCAAGGAGCTCCAGGTTGGGAACATCCGCATCGCAGAAAACAATGTGCAGGGTGGCGCGAAATACATGGATCAGCTGATGACGCGCTACTTCAAGGACGCGCATTTCGACGAAACTGACCGGTCGCTTTTCGCCTTTGCGGCGTACAACGCCGGCCCCGGGAATATCGCCAAAATGCGCACCGAAGCGGCCAAGCGCGGACTCGATCCGAACAAATGGTTCAATAACGTCGAAATCGTGGTCGCCGAGAAAGTCGGCGTCGAAACCACGACGTATGTGCGCAACATTTATAAATACTATGTGGCGTACACGCTTGCCCTCGAAGCGCAAAACGAACTCAGGAAAGCGCGTGCGCGCGTGGTGCCTGGCACCCGGTAGCGCATCAACGCCAGCGCATCACTTGGCCTTGGCCGACGCTGCAACCGGATATTTTGCAAAGGCGGCGGTCACTGCGGTGTCAATGGCCGACTGCATGTTGTCCTGCATCTTGTGCGTCACGGTGTCAGTGACAACGCCTTCCCACACCAGTTGCTTGCGCGCCGCGTCAACGATGTCGATGTTGAGCGTGCCCTCCTGGTACGGCGTGACGGTCGTCTGATCCTGGTACATCGGCCACGCGCCGTACATCCCCGTGCGGTAACCGTAATAGCCGCTATCTATACCCATGCCCGTGCCCATACCCATGCCCATCATGGGCACCGGCGTGCTGGTCACGCGTTCCTTTTCTTTAAGCGCCGCATTGAAGTTGACCAGCAGTTGCGGGGCGCTACTGACCAGGCGCATGCCGCGCGCTTCCATCTCGCGCTGCGTCGCCGCCGTCAAGTATTGCGACACGATGCTCTGGTAACCGTTGCGGTCGGTGCCGAGCGGGCTGGCAAAGCCGAAGGTCTTGTATTGCTTGAAATCGGCCGAGCGGTCGTAGTCCACCCGCACGTCGGGCCCGCTGGCACAGCCGCCCAGCGCCAGCAGTGCGGCGGCTACGGCAAACGGTAAAACGGTTTTCATCAGTCGGGCATTCATGGTTTTGGAGTCTCCAGTGTTAAAGGGCGCGCGCGAGCAGGCAGTATAAAACCTTTGTTTGCGAAACGACGTTGGAAAGGCGGAAGCGGCGTGCGCGCATAGTGGATTCCGGTGTGAAGATTCAGCAAACCCGGAGCCTACTCCATGGCACGTTCTCCGCCAGCGTCCTCCGGCATAATGGCGCGATGCGTACCGCCCGGTTTTCTCTTCGTCTTGCCACGACGCTGCTGCTCGCGGGCCTGTTCATTGCCGCGCACGCCGCCGAGCTTCCTGCTGCCTTTACGGCTGCGCTGAAACAGGCCGACATTCCGCTCGACCACGTGGCGGTGGTGGTGCAGCCGCTGGATACGGCGGAGCCGCCGCTCACGCTCAACGCCGGGGCGGCGATGAATCCGGCATCGGTGATGAAACTGGTGACGAGTTTCGCCGCGCTGCATCAGCTGGGCCCGCGCTTCACCTGGGCGACCGAGGTGTGGGCGAACGGGCCGGTACGCGATGGCGTGCTGGAGGGCGATCTGATCGTCAAAGGTTACGGTGACCCCTCGCTGACGCTGGAACGCATGTGGCTGATGCAGCGCGAATTGCGCGCGCGCGGGGTGCGCCAGATCCACGGCGATCTGGTGCTCGATACCCGCCATTTCGAGTTGCCGCCGATCGACCCCGGCGCCTTCGACGGCGAACCGCTGGAGCTGTACAACGCCGCGCCGGGCGCGCTGGTGGCCAACTTCAATGCGACGACGCTGCGGCTTCGACCGGACGGCGACACCGTGCAGGTCGTGCCGGACATCGCGCTGCCGGGGGTGACGATCCGCCCGAACATTGCGTTGACTCAGGCCACCGCGTGCAACGGCTGGAAGGATGCGGTGACGGCGAGCATTCCTGATCCCGCACGCCGCGAGCTGGTGCTCAGCGGACGTTATCCGCGTGGCTGTGGCGAGCAGACGCTGTCGCTGAATCTGTTTGACCCCGCAACGACCTTCGATCACATTTTTCGCGGCCTGTGGGCGGAGACGGGCGGCACCCTGTCCGGCCAGACCGTGCCCGGCATCGCGCCCACCACCCCGCCGCTGCTGCGCGTCGAGTCGCCGCCGCTGACCGATGCGCTGACCAGCCTCAACAAATATTCCAACAACCTGATGACGCGCAACCTGTTCCTGACGCTGGGCGCGGAAAGCTTCGGCGCCCCCGCGACGCTGGACAAGGGCGCGCGCGCCGTGCGCGCTGCGCTGATCCGGCAAGGGGTGACGGTGGACCGGCTGGTGCTGGAAAACGGCGCGGGCTTGTCGCGTATCGAACGGGTGAGCGCGACATTGTTAAGCGAGCTTCTGCGCGCGGCCTATGCCAGCCCGCTGTTTGCCGAGTTCGAATCGGCGTTGCCCATTGTCGCCATCGACGGCACCCTCAAGCGCCGCTTCA
>Ga0315271_10000970_pt1 | contig 16931 bp, 13 predicted proteins | sample C3_top_MG_FD_204664 | JGI IMG/M metagenome (GOLD analysis project Ga0315271, IMG submission 204664) | Sediment microbial communities from Yellowstone Lake, YNP, Wyoming, USA - C3_top | ecosystem: Environmental > Aquatic > Freshwater > Lake > Sediment | place: USA: Wyoming | collected 2017-08-01
CCGCGCTTCTCGCGGATCTCCGTGAAAAGGCGGCTGGACATGGTCCCGCCCAGGAGGTTGGCCAGCACCATGAGCACGAACCGGTCGGGGCCCGCGGCGCTCTGGGCGGGGAAGGCCACGATGAGTTGGGCCTGTTCGAGGTGGTTCTTTCCGAAGAGCTCCACCCCCGGCTTGAACCGTGGGGCCTTTTCTCGGGAGGGGGTACCCGGCTTAAGGCGGGCCAGGGTCGGCTCCACCTGCGCCAGGACCTCTTGGAGGGAAGTGTCGCCGGTGGCGGTGACCACCAGGTTCTCCGGCCGCATCATGGACAGATAATGCCGCTGAACCTGCCCCCGGGTGACGCCGCTCACGGTCTTGACCGTCCCCTGGATGGGTCGCCCGAGAGGGTGCCCGGGGAAGGCGCGTGCGAGGAACAGGTCGCCCACCAGATCCGAGGGCGTATCGTTCACCATCTTGATCTCTTCGAGGATGACGCCCCGCTCGCGCTCCAGTTCCTGGGGGGGAAAGGTGGGCCGGGCCAGCATGTCCGAGAGCACCTCGAAGGCCTCCGGGAAGTGGGCCTTCTGGACGCGGAAGTAGAAGCCCATGATCTCCCGCGAGGTGAAGGCGTCCAGCACGCCGCCCATCTGGTCGAAGATGCGGTAGATCTCGCTGTAGGTCCGGGTCGGCGTCCCCTTGAAGACGAGGTGTTCGATGAAGTGGCTCACGCCGTTCACGGAGGCCGCCTCCTTGCGCGAACCGCCCTTCACCCAGACCCCCGCCGTCACCGAGGGGAAGTGGGACAGGCGCTCCACCACCACGGTCAGCCCGTTGGGGAGGACTTTGCGTTGGATCTTTCCACCGTTCGACATGGGCGCTCCTCAAGAGGGGGATGATACCACGGGGCGACGGGATGAGGGATGAGGGATGCCGGTGCTCGTGCGGGGTCATCCTGAGGCCTCTCTCGAAGGGCCTCAGGCGAAGGATCTCAAGCAACCGTTAAGCAGGATCTCCTCATGCCTCCACCCTGAGCGGCACGATCTTGAACTGGCCCACATCCACGAGGCCGAGGTCGGTGAGCTTGAGGGCCGGGATGACGGGGAGCGCGATGAACGCCAGCGTCATGAAGGGCGCGGGGAGTGGGCAGCCGCAGGCGCGCGCCGCGGCGTGGAGCTGCTCCAGGTTGGCGGCCACATCGGATGCCCGCCCCGTGGACATGAGCCCCGCCACGGGGAGAGGCAGGGCCGCCAGCACGCTTCCGCCGCGCACCACTGCCTGGCCGCCGCCCATCTCGGCCACGGTCCGCGCGGCGTGAGCCATCTCCCGGGGCGAAGTGCCCACCAGCACGCAGTTGTGGCTGTCGTGGCTCACGGTGGAGGCCAGGGCGCCTCCCGTGAGACCGAAGCCCGAGACGAACCCGAGCCCCACATTTCCCGTGCCCCGGTGCCGTTCGACCACTGCGGCAAACTGGAGCGCCTTCCCGGGACCTGCGTCCGAGGCTTCGCCCCGCCCGTCGCGGGTGGTGATCTGGGCGGGCTCGATTCCGATCACCCGGACGCGCCCCGAAGCGGGGTGCCTGGAAAGTCTGGCCTCCAGGCCGTCGGGCAGGTGGACGGAGGACAGGGTTCCCGCCGTGTCCTTGCGCCCGATCTGAGCGGTCATTTCGCCGCGCTCCGCCACGCGGATGCCCCGGTGAAACACGGAGAGCACCTCGAAGCCCGACAGATCCCTCAAGACCACGAGGTCGGCCCGGTAGGACGGCGCGATCCCCCCGCGATCTCTGAACTGGTAAAGGGTGGCCGGGTTCAGCGTGACGAACCGCAGGGCCAGGAGGGGATCAATCCCCGCCGCCACGGCCACGCGCAGGGCGTGGTCCAGGTGGCCCTCCCTCACCAGGTCGTCGGGGTGGCGATCGTCACTTGCGATGCAGAGCCGGTGCGCGTTGGCGCGGGTCACGACGGGGGCCAGGTCCCGCAGGTTCTTGGCGGCCGAACCCTCGCGCATGAGAACCCACATTCCCAGGCGCAGTTTCTCCCGCGCCTCGTCCGCATTGAGACATTCGTGGTCGGTGAGGATCGCGGCGTTGAGGTAGGCGTCCAGATCGGACCCGCGCAGCCCCGGCGAGTGGCCGTCCACGGCGAATCCTCGGCCGTGTGCCGCCTGAATCTTGGCGAGCACCTCCGGGGCGCCGAAGATGACGCCGGGGAAGTTCATCATCTCCGAGAGGGCCGGCGCGTCGGCGAAGGACTCCAGCGTCCTCGCGGTGCTCGCGGCGTCCAGGTCCGCGCCCGCCGTTTCCATGTGGGTCGCCGGGACGCAGGAGGGCACCGTGAAACAGATGTCCACGGGGAGGCCCTCGGCCGCCCGGTGCATGTAGGCCAGACCCTCGATCCCCAGCACATTCACGATCTCGTGGGGGTCGCTCACCGTCGCACCCGTGCCGTGAGGCACTACAGCTTCCGCGAACCCCTCGGGCGTGAGCATGGAGGACTCGATGTGGATGTGGGGATCGGTGAAGGCCGGCGCCAGGTAGGCGCCCTTCAGATCTACCACCTCCCGGGCCTCCTTCACGGCACCTCCCAGGGAAACGACCCGCCCCTCCGCCACCGCCACCGGCGTTTCCAGGACCTCGCCCGTGAAGGTGCAGACGACCTTGCCGTTCACGAAGAGGAGGTCCGCCGGTTCCAGCCCCCGCGCCACGCGGATTCTCCGAGCCAGCGATTCGGTCTTTTCAGGAGTGATCATGCTTCCTCCGGAAGTGAAATTCGGGACTAGGTGACTGGGGGACTGGGTGACTAGGAAATGACGAGCGCCACCTTTGGAGCATCGGTTCCTCCTAGTCCCCTAGTCCCCTAGTCCCCTAGTCCCCTAATCACGGCTCTTCACGCCTCGTTCTCGACCTCGATGAACAGGGTGTCCAGACCAAGCTCGGCCTTGAGGTGCTCGTCGAGGGCGCGGACGCCGACGCGCTCGGTGGCGTGGTGGCCGAGGGCGAAGAAGTGGAAGCCCGCCTCCCTGGCGAGGAAGGTCGTGGGTTCTCCGGGCTCGCCCGTCACATAGGCGTCCAATCCCAGGGCCACCGCCTGCTCCGCCTCCTTCGCCGCGCCGCCCGAGACGACGCCCACCTTGAGTACGCCGTCGGCGCCCCCGGGGACCCAATGCGCCGGGTGGCCGTAGAAGGCCTCCAGCCGGGCCGCGAATTCCCGCGCGGGCACGGGCGTTTCGTACGAGCCCCGCCAGCCGATGAACTGTCCGTGGTAATCGCAGAAGGGCTCCAAGTCCAGAAGACCCAGGGCTCGCGCCGCCACGGCGTTGTTGCCCACTTCCGCATGGGCGTCCAGGGGCAGGTGGTAGGCGAAGAGGCTGCACTCCGCGTCCAGCAATAGCCTGAGCCGCTCTCGGGTGATCCCCGTCACGGGCCTGGGCCAGTCCCCCTTCCAGAGGAGGCCGTGGTGGACGATGAGGGCATCGGCCCCCGCCGCGGCGGCCTTGCGGAAGGCTTCTGCGCAGGCCGAGACCGCCAGAGCCACCCGCCGGACCTCGGGCCGGCCCTCCACCTGCAGGCCGTTGTGGGCGGCATCGTCGAAATCCGCCACGCGTAGAAAGTTTGAGAGATGGTCGTCTAGGATGCTCAGGCGCATGGGGTCACCTTATGAGGCGTGAGGCGTGAGGAATAAAAAGTAAAAAGTGAAAAGTGAAAAGTAAAAAGTGAAAAGGGAATGGTGAGGGGCCTGGAGAGAAGGGCGCGGCGAGGGCTACGGGGCATGGCGAGCCCCCGCTTCTAAGGCGCTGAGGTATGCGCTGGCGGCCGAGACATCCGCGGGCACATCCACCGAGCATCCGGGCCAATCCCCTGGGGCGGCGAGCACGAAGGCCCCGTGCTCGATCGCCCTGAGCTGTTCGAGGCTCTCCGCCTCCTCCAGATGGCCCTTGGGCCAGGAGACGAAGGTCTCCAAGAAGGCCTTCCTGAACGCGTACACGCCCACATGGCGCCAAAGAGTCGCCCGCTCAAAATCCAGCCCTCGCAGGAAGGGAACGGGGCTCCGGGAGAAATACAGGCACCGCCCACCTTCACCGAGGACCACTTTGACCACATTCGGGTTCTCGTAATCGGCACGATCGCGAAGGGGCGTCACGAGGGTCCCCATCTGGGCCCGTCCTTCGGTTTCCATGGCTGCCAGGAGGGCTGTGATGGCCGGGGGGTTCAGGGCCGGCTCGTCGCCCTGGAGGTTCAGGACCAGGTCGCAGTCCTCGCTCCGAACGGCCTCCCAGACCCGGTCCGAACCCGAGGGGCAAAGGGCCGATGTCATGATCGCCTCGCCGCCGAACCCGGTTACTGCCTCCACGATCCGTTCATCGTCGGTAGCCACCAGAATGCGGGACAGGCCAGGGACGCGCCGCGCGCGCTCCCAAACCCACTGGATCATGGGTTTACCCAGGATGGGGGCCAGCGGCTTCCCGGGAAAGCGAGTGGACGCGTAACGGGCGGGGATGACGGCGATGACTCTCACCAGGGCAACCTCCCAAGGCGGGGAGTCTAGCACGGGTTGACACCATGGCCCATGGAGTTATAATACTTTTCTTCTCAATGAGTTGGACCGCTCCAGGCGGAGAACCATGACGGAGCGTGCCCCTAAGGGTAATTATTGCACTTTCGGAGGTTGGCATGAGGTTGCGTCATGGGGGTGTCCTGGTTGCGGCAATGGCCCTCGTCGCTGGGCTGGCCTGTTCCAAACCTGCCCGCGTCACCCTGTCACCCAAGCAGATCCTGCTGAACGACTCGGGAGCCTCTAAGACCCTGCAGGTGGCGGTCTTCGATGCCAAAGACCGGCCCATGGGAAAAGCCAAGGTCACTTTCGCCTCCTCTTCGCCCGAGGTGGCTGAAGTGGACGCCGGGGGCAAGGTCATCGTCAGGCTTTCCGGCGAGGCCATCATCACGGCCACATCCGGCAAGGTGTCCGGTACGGCCAAGGTGGTGTCGCACCTCGTGTCCTCCCTCAAGCTGGAATTGCCCGAAGGCGGCGCCAAGGGGCCGGCTGGCGCATTGGTACCGCTCGTGATCACCGGCAGGAACGAAAAGGGCGACCCGGCTGACCTGATGGGGATCGCCTTCAGCTCTTCCGACCCGACGATCGCCACCGTTGACCCGGAAGGCAGGTTGACCCTGCTGAGATCAGGCAGCGTTACGCTGGTCGCAACCATTGGCAAGTCGAGGGCGGAACTTCTTGCGGAAGTCCATGTCCTAGTGCCTACCGCAATCAAGGTGCCCATCCCGCCTGTTCAGACCCTCCATGTGGGTGAGACCGTGAGACTCGACGCCACGGTCCTGTCGGACCTCGGTGATCCCATGAAGATACCCCTCACCTGCTCCACCTCCTCGGACAAGGTGGCCACGGTTGATTCCAACGGCATGGTCACTGGGGTGGCCCGGGGCACGGCGGAGATCACCATCTTGGCCGGCGCGGCCAGGAACACGCTCAAGGTGATCATTCGCTAAACTCTCTCAGGCAAGACAGCACCCTCCACCGGAGGATTTATGCGCGTCGGAATCAACGGCCTCGGCCGCATCGGCCGGGGACTCCTGAAGGCTCTATGGGATGACGGGCGGTTTCAAGTCACCGCCCTGAACGATGTGGCAGAGGGGCCCATCCTGGCCCACCTGCTCAACCGGGACTCCTATTACGGCCCCTGGGCGCATCGGGCGGAAACCTCCGCCTCGGGCCTCCGCATCGGCACGCGGGACCTGGCGTTGTTCCGCTCCGCCTTGCCGGCGCAGATCCCGTGGGATGATGCTGGAGTGGACTGCGTGGTGGATGCCACGGGGCGATTCAAGGACCGAGCCTCTCTGGCGGGCCACGGCCGACCCGTGATTCTCACGGCATCGAGCGACCAGGTGGACCGCCAGGTGGTGTACGGCGTGAACCACGAGGCCATTCGCCCCGGGGATGTCATCCTCTCAGCCACCTCCTGTACGACCCACTGCGTCGTTCCCCCGGTCTTCGCGCTGGGAAGGCGCTTCGGATGCCGCTCGTTGTGGTTCAACACGGTCCATTGCTACAATGTGAGCCAACCCCTCGTAGACGCCCCGTTGAAAGACCTCCGCCGGTCCCGCGCGGGCGCGCTGAACCTCATTCCCACCACGACGAGCGCGTCCCTGTCTGTGGAGGCCGTTCTGCCTTCCCTCGCAGGCAAGGTCCACGGCATGGCCGTACGCGTGCCCGCACCCGCGGTGTCGCTCACCGAAATCACGCTTCTGACGGAGCAGCCGGTGGATCGCGCCTCCGCGCTCTCCTGCCTCGAAGAAGCCGCGAGGGGAGACCTCCAGGGGATCATGGTCCTGAGCCGCGAAGAACTCGTGAGTCAGGATTTCCTCGGCTCTCAGGCTTCTTCCGTGGTGGATGTGCCCCTCCTAGAAGTCGCGGACGGCGTGTTAAGGCTCATCGCCTGGTACGACAACGAGGCCGGATACATCGCCCGGCTGGTGGATCTGTTGGCTTACTTGGCGGCCGTCCGGAAGAATGGAGATGGGGAGATGAGGAGATGAGGGAAATCGAGAGCGGTACCCTCCGTTCCCCTTTTCTCCGAGCGGCAATTTGCAGTAACAATCCCTCCTCATCTCGCACATTGAGGCATTTACTGCTTTTCACTTTTCACTTTTCACTTTTCACTTTTCACTTTTCACTCCTCACTCCTCACTCCTCACTCCTCACTCCTCACTCCTCACCAGTTCCCGTCCGGCACTACCGGATGGGCACCACCTCGCAGGGAGGATGCCATGAGCGCTTATTTGTCGGTTCGCGATCTGCCCGTGGAGGGCCAGCGGGTCTTTCTTCGTCTCGATCTGAATGTGCCCCTGAAGGGCGGTGTGATTCAGGACGATACCCGCATCCGGGAGGCCCTGCCCACCCTTCGATACCTTCTCGATCGTGACGCGAGGGTCATCGTCTGTTCCCACCTCGGCCGGCCCAAGGGTCAGAAGATCCCCGAGCTCTCTCTCGCCCCCATCGCCAAACGCTTGCGAGAACTCCTCCCCGGTACCAGCGTAGCTTTCACGCCGGACACGCTCGGCCCGGAGGCCCAAGCCGCCGCCGCGGCGCTCCAGCCTGGAGCGGTCATCCTCTTGGAGAACATCCGGTACGAGCCTGGCGAAACCAAGGACGACCCGGCCGTGGCCCGAAAGATCCGCGAGATGGCCGATCTCTTCGTCTGTGACGCCTTCGGAAATGTCCACCGGGCCCACGCGTCGGTCTGCGCCGCCGCCAAACTGTTCCCCCAGGCCGCCGCAGGCTTCCTGGTGGAGAAGGAAGTAGAGTACCTCCAGGACAGGTTGGGGAACCCCGATCGGCCCTATGCGGCCTTCCTGGGCGGCGCCAAGGTCTCGGACAAGATTCCCATCCTGAAAAGCATGTCGGAAAAAGTGGACACGCTCTGCATCGGCGGTGCCATGGCGTACACCTTCTTGGCCGCCACAGGCCTGACCTCTGGCAAGAGTCTCATGGAGCCTGACCTGGTAACAAGTTGCGCGGAGATACTAGAGGCCTCACGCAAGAGTGGCGTGAGGGTTCTGTTGCCCACCGACCATGTGGCCGCGCCCCCCATTGATGAGGAACAGGACATCCGCATCGTAGCGGCCGACGCCTTTCCGGAGGGCCTATCCGCATTCGACATCGGACCCGAGACCACGAGGGCCTATTCCGCAGTGGCGGCGGCGAGCAAGACCATTTTCTGGAACGGCCCCATGGGCGTATTCGAGAAGGCTGCTTTCGCCGAGGGTACGCTGGCGCTGGCCCGCGCCGTGGCAGCCTCTCCGGCTCTCTCCGTCATCGGCGGGGGCGACTCCGTCTCCGCGGTCTACAAGGCTGGGGTCGCCGACCAGATCAGCCACATTTCCACGGGGGGCGGCGCGTCCCTCGAACTCCTGGCCGGTCGGACGCTTCCGGGGCTCGAAGTCCTGACGAAAAAATAATTTCAAAAATGAGCCACGGCCAAACGCGAGAGGGCGGCCCGCTTGGGCCGCCCTTGAGTGTATTCCCGTGATGATGGACTTATTCGACCATCACCCAGTCACCGAAGAAGATCTCGTTGGAGCACTTGATGATTTTCACGCACGCCGTATTGGCTTCGGTCGTGAGGACCACGCCCTCGCCGATGTACATGGGGATAGATTTCACGCCTTTTTCAAGCGACGGATCCGCGCCGTGCCGGCTGGAGTCCTTCCCTTCCGGACCGGCCGAGTCTCGGCTCACCTGAGCATCGCTGGTGCGGGCCGTCTGGGCATCGCCCTTGTACGTGGCCACCTTGGGGAGTCTGAACAGGTCTTTGATGGGCACATCAATTTTTTGCTGGCGGAAGAGGTCGCTGGTGGACTTGGTCAGGCTCCCCTGGGCCGCTGGGTAACGGAAAATCCAGAGTTTATCCCCAGGAATGAGTTGTTCTCGAGATCCGAGGTCGATGTAGACCACGCTAGTTTCACCGGTGGCTTCCAGGCGATCTTCGGACCATACCACCCGCCCGCGCATCTTGCCCGCAGCGTTTTCCAACTGCAGGGGCAGAACCTGGCTACGCTTCACGTCCCAGGGAATGGGGATGGGGGCCCAGGGTACCAACAGGTTGCCCGCGTAGACCTCGTCGCAAGAATCGGTGATCTCCGCGATGGAGGTGTGCTCCTGGATGGCCAGGATCTTGGCGGCTCCCACGCGGCGCACATAGCGCCCGAGCTCGCGTCCGCTCACGGGGTGGCTGACCTTCTGTCCCACGCGCAGGATCTGATAGGCCATGCCCGGCTCGATCCCTTCGGCCTTGCCCTCGTTCAGGTAGACCACATCCCCCTTGGCCCAGCCTATGGTCTCGGCACGCTGGCTTGACAGGATCGTCATGTGGGGAGGCTTGAAGTTTCTGGTGATGTAGCCCGAACAGTAGACATCGTTGGAGTTGATGGGAGGTTGGGGCGCTTCTTCCTCGATGGACAAGGCCGATTCCTCGGTACCCGCCTTCGAAGTCTCAGTGGGGGCGATGACCTCGGGTTCGAGAGGGGTCGCCTCAGAAACGACCTGAGGCTTGGTAATGAAAAGTGGATCGCCGGGGTAAATCCAGTGAGCGTCTTTGATGTAGGGGTTGGCGTCCCAGATCTGGGGCCACAGGAGCCATGTGCCTAGTTTCTGTTGGGCCAGCTTGGACAGGGTGTCCCCGCTTTGGATGGTGTACCACTCAGCCCCCGCCGGCTTTTCAGGGGGGTCGTAAGGGGTCCAGTGTCCGTCGGCCAGCTTTTTGAGGGACCGGGGCGGGGTCGCCGAACCTTTGTAGGTCTTGGCCTTCTGCTGGACCTCAGGCGGGACGCTGGGCGCCGCCTGGACACCGGCCGGAGAAGCCTTCGTCTCGGCTGAAGGGTCGCTTCCGCCCGCGGCGGCTGATTGCGCCAAAGGAGCCGCACCCCAACCCAAGGCCACCACGGCGGGAAGGACGAGTGAGAAAAACCTCATGCCATATCGCATCGTTCTCTCCCCTTTGACGCGAGCCATTACTCCCAAAAGAGTCTATCGGACCAAAACAGGAAAGTCAAGCGCCCTTTTGCCTTTCGCCCAATTAGTTCACGCACTAGGTGAAGCATCACCTACCCGCTTCCTTTGATCCAAGGATAATGTCAGGCGCTGTCATCCGTCAAGGGTGGGGCGGAATTGAGGCGGCCCTCTGCCGGTTGAAGCGGTCCATGGCCGAAGTGAATCCTGAAGCCACGGCGGCCAGGGCGGCTTCCGCAGCCAGTTGGGCTCCCTCGCAGAGTTGGTCCCACCGATCTTCCGGGAGTGGGGAAAGCAGATAGTTCACATTCATGGACTTGAGAATGTCCGGGTCCTTGATTCCGACCCGGATCCGGGGAAAGGCCCCCGACCCCAGATGTTCCAGAAGCGATTCCATGCCGTGGTGCCCCCCCGCTCCCCCAGAAGCCCTAAGGCGCACTTGGCCGAAAGGAAGGTCGAGGTCGTCGTAGCATACGATGACGCGGTCTAAGTCCAGACTTGTCCGGCGAATCCAGAGATCCACGGCTGAACCGGAACCGTTCATGTAGGTCATGGGCTTGAGCAGCAGCGCGCGCTGGCCGCGCCAGCGGCACTCGGATAGAGAACCATTCCCACGAACGGAAAAGCGCGGGCCCTTGCAGAGGGCCCGCGCTCGATCTATCACTTCAAAACCCGCGTTGTGGGGGCTTCTGTGGTACTCCTCGCCAGGATTGCCCAAACCCACCAGGAGGTAGTCCGAATCCATGGCCTTGAAGCGCCTACTCCTTCTTGCCCTTGGCCTTGCCTTCGGCCTTGCCAGGAGCCTTGCCCTCAGCCTTGCCCTCGGTCTTGCCCGCGGCCTCGCCCTCGCCTTCCTCGGCCTTCTTGGCCTTGCCGATGACTTCTGGCTCGGCACCGGCTTCGGCTTCTGCCTCAGGGGTCGCCACGACCTCGACCTTCGGCGCGGACACCATGACCACGGGCAGGTGATGGTCCTCAACCGCAATGCGGATCCCCTCGCCCACCTTCAGCTCTCCGACCTTAACATGGTCGCCGATCTTCAGAGGGGCGATGTCCACATGGATGCGATCCGGGATGGCCGCGGGGAGGCATTCCACCTCCACCTCGCGCATGATCATGTCCACCATGCCGCCCTGGGTCTTCACGCCAAAGGGCACGCCGTCGAAGACGATGGGGACCTTCACCCGGATCAATTTTTCCATGTCCACGCGCTTGAAGTCGGCGTGGATGAGGATGTTGGTCACGGGGTCGATCTGGATCTCTTTGACCATCACATGCCGCTTATTGTCGGTCCCCTTGAGCGAAAAGAGCAAGATCGAGTTCTGGCCCTTCTCGGAACGGAGGATCTGGATGATGCTCTTGGAATCCACCGCGATGGGCACGGGCTCGCGCCCTCCGCCGTAGACCACGGCAGGGATCATCCCGCGCTTGGCGGCGTATTTTCTGGCCTGCTTGCCGATGACTTCACGGCGCTCGACCTCGATTCCGGCGAACTGTTCGGGCATTGCCAACTCCTCATTCACACGATTCCGGGGCTCGGGCCCCGCAACGACCTCTAATGGTATCAGAAAAGAGCTTTCTCTGCAAGACTTGGGAACCGCGTCATGAGGTCCCGGAAGCCTTGGGCAGAAGGAAGTATAGTTCGCCGGGCTCCTTCATTCGACCGGCGGCCGCTTCGGAAAAGGGGCCTCCTCCCCAGAAGAGGTCCGCGCGACCGGACCCGGTGATGGCTCCCCCCGTGTCCTGGTTGAAGACGAAGCGGCTGAAAAGTTCCCAGCCGGTGATCTCCCCTTTGGTGTTTAGAACCGGCTTGCGAGTTCTGACGAGGGCCGGCGCACCTTTGGGAAAGACCTTGGCATCGGTGGCGATGGAGCGCCCGGGCGTGAGCGCAACGCCGATGTTGCCGAAGGGGCCCTCGGTCTCCAGCCTGAAAAAGGTGTAGCTGGCGTTCTCGTTCAAAAGTGCCAACTGCTCGGGGTGGTCCTGGAAGTACTTCCGGATGGCTTGCATGGAGACTTGGTCGGGAGGCAGGACCCCGCGCTCGATGAGGACCTTCCCCAGGCTCCGGTAGGGCAACCCGTTCTGGGCGTGGTACTGGAGCCGCACCTGGCTCCCGTCCTCCAGCGTCACGCGACCCGAGCCCTGCACCTGGAGGAAGAAGAGGTCCACCGGGTCCTCCAGCCAGAGCAGTTCGAAGCCTTTGCCGTCGAGCGCTCCTGAGGCGATCTCGCCCCGGGAGAAATAGGGGACGACCTGGCCGCCCTTCTCGCGCCCCACGAGCTTCGCCTGGCTCTTGGCCGCGGGAAACAGCGAGAGGTCCACGGCAAGCATGTCCTCGGGCCGCCGGTAGACAGGAACCTTGAACCGCTCGTCCCGGGTGCGCCGCCCCTCCAGCCACGGCTCGTAGTAGCCCGTGAAAAGGACCGCCCCGGCGCCGTCGCTCCCCGAACTCTTGAACAGGAGGGAACCCTTCTGGATGCGCCGGACCTTTTCGGAAGCGGACAAGCGGGAGTCCTCCGAAACCGCGAGGAGCCCCTCCACGCCTTCAGTCATCTCCTTGGCGGTGGTTTTCACTCCGCCGTAAGAGACGGGCGTGGAGGGCGGTATCTTGCGGAAGTAGGCGAGGCTGGCCCTGCAGGCTTCGGAGAACCCCTCGAAACCCAGATCATCCTCGATCCTCCCCAGCTCCTTCCACGAGACGGGCCGGAGGGATGCCTCGGCCGCAGCCGGAGAGGGAGGGCGGACGGGCTGGTGGGCGCAAGCCACCAGGATGGCCAGGAGCAGGGAGAGGCCCCATAAGACTGGCCCTCGAAGGGATCGTTCTCGTTCTGCGGTCGCCAATGCGTCTCCCACTCCCTTCCTACCTCTTCCTGAAGGCCGTCACCAGGTACTGGCTCGGGTTAAAGAATTCCAGCCGCTGGAAGCACAATCCAGCCTTGAGCAGGAACCCCTCCACCTGGTGGTGGTGCAGGCGGTCTTCGAAGGGCGGCCCCTCGGGCTGGCGGCGCTTGGCCCATTCCAGGATGTGAATGGGCGCATAGGGCTTGGTCACCCGGGCGAGCTCCCGGAGGAAGGTCAGCGGGGATTGGGTCTCGTGGAGGACGAAGCAGGTGAGCGAGAGGTCGGCCACCGCATCGGGGAGAGGGAACCGGGCCTCCTCGCACCTGAGGGCATCGAGCCACGGTGGAGGGCGCTTGGCCCTGAGCAGTTCGAGCATGGCCGGCTCCACATCGAGGGCGTACACGCGGCCCTCCGGGCCAACCAGTTCCGCGGCGGGCACGGCGAAGAACCCCGATCCCACACCCGCGTCCACCATGGTCATCCCCCGCCTGAGCCCCAGCATGCGAAGGGTGCGCTCCGGAGGCATGGCCCGCCTGCGCTCTTCGCTCTCCAATCTGTGCGTGTGGCTGGGATCAAATTTGTGCGCCATGGGGCCTCCTGCAGCACCGCTGCGTCCATTCGGAACAAGGATACCATCGGTGGAGTTGCGGGGAAGCATTGTTGCGCATGTGAAACATCTCCCCCGGTTGAAACGATGCGCATTGTTAATGAAGCGGAACCCGTGCCGACGCGCCGGAGACCCTGTCGCCGGTGGGGGTTTTGCCTTCCATGGATCGAGGCCAGGCGTTTGGGTATGAGGTATCAAGGGTTACGACCGATGGTCCCAAACCGTTCGGGAGCGCGCCAGAAGCTTGGCATCGGCCTTGCTAATGTGTTATTCTCACCGGGAGGCAATGAGGGCCCGGGCGAGGCTGGAGGACGAGATGATTCAACTCACCGATGCTGCCATCAAAGCCGTCAAGAGCTTCGTTGATTCCGAGGGGCGCGCCGGTTCGGGCTTGCGCATCTCGGTAGTGGGCGGCGGATGCAGCGGGTTCCAATACGATCTGGCCCTGGTGGATGCGGCGACCGACAACGACGAAACCTACTCGTTCGACGGCTTGTCGGTGTTTGTAGACAAAATGTCCTTGCTCTACCTCAAGGGAACGACCATGGATTATTTGAACGACCTGAGGGGCTCGGGTTTCGTGTTCCAGAACCCGAACGCCACCTCCTCCTGCGGATGCGGCCATTCTTTCGAGGCCGAAGCCGAGGCGGGTTCGCCCAGCCCCTGCGGGAGACAGTGATGCTTTCCAAAGAGGATCCCCCCTCCTCTCGACCTCCCCGGTCTTCGGGCCGGGGAGGTCACCCTCCCCTGAAGGGAGCGGAAACGGGGCGCTAGAAACGCTCTCCATGAGGATCCCCCTCCTCTTGAACTCCCCGGGCAACCGGGGAGTTCTGCTTTTCCAAATACCGCGATGGCATTTTAGTGCCTTCGGAGCGGAAGGAGCTTCGGGTACATTTCGCCTCGCCAAAAAGACGGGGAGGGCCCATTCCCTCCCCGCCCCGCGGGCGGAGCCCGTCGGGGACCCCACCCCACCCTTGGGGCTTGCTTGCCGGACAAGTGCCATCCGCGGCTCGATTCAAGCTCCGCCCTTTGCTTGCCCCATTGCGTGCCTCCGTTGCAGAAACGGGATCTGGGCACCCCTGTGCCTTAGGCCCCCTGTGCCAGACTGGCTGGGTGGTGCTATCTTGGCACGGGGGGAGTGGGAAGAGAGAAGTGAAAAGTGAAAAGTGAAAAGTGAAAAGTGAGGAGTGAGGAGTGAGGAGAGAAGACGGGAGCAGTGAGCCGGGAGAACGGGAGCAGGGAGGGCAGTACGCCGGGGCAACTATCGCGCGTTTGGTTTCCTAGTCCCCTAGTCCCCTAGCCCCCTAGTCCCCTAGTCTCCCAGTCCCGCTGCCCATTGTCTTGACCCAGCAGATAGCTGACCGCTGACCGCTGATAGCTGACGGCTGATAGCTGATAGCTGACGGCTGATAGCTGATAGCTGATAGCTGATAGCCCTTCGCAGGGCTCCTTCGGAGGTTCCACCATGTCCGTCCGCGTCCGTTTCGCCCCCTCCCCCACCGGATACCTCCATGTGGGCGGCGCCCGCACGGCGCTCATCAACTGGCTCTACGCCCGCAAGCACGGCGGCGTGTTCATCCTGCGCATCGAGGACACGGACGAAGCGAGGTCCACGCCGGAAATGACCCAGGCCATCCTGGACGGGCTGTCCTGGTTGGGCATCACCTGGGACGAGGGGCCGTTCTTCCAGTCGGAGCGCCAGTCCCTTTACACGGAGAACGCCAGGAAGCTGCTCGAATCGGGCCACGCCTACCGCTGCTTCTGCTCCAAGGAGGCGGTGGAGGAGCGGAGGAACGCCAGCGGCAAGCCCGGCGAATGGAAGTACGACCAACTCTGCAGAAGCATCACGCCCGAAGAGTCGAAGCGCCGAGCTGGCGCCGGCGAGCCCTTCGTGGTTCGGTGCGCCGTCCCCGCAGGGAAGCTCGGCTGGAACGATGTCGTCAAGGGACCCATCGAGTTCGATTCGAGCGAGGTGGAGGATTTCGTCCTGCTCCGAACGGACGGGACGCCCACCTACCACATGTCGGTGGTGAGCGACGATGTGGATATGCGGATGACCCATGTGATCCGGGGCGAGGACCACATCAGCAACACGCCCAAGCAGGTGGCGCTTTACCGGGGCCTCGGGTTGGAGCCGCCGGTCTTCGGGCACATCCCCCTCATCCTGGGCATGGACAAGCGCAAGCTCTCCAAGCGCCACGGCACGGTTTCCGTCATGACCTACAAGGATGAGGGCATCCTGCCGCTCGCCCTCTTCAATTTTCTGGCCCAGCTCGGCGCCAACCTGGGCGAGGAGCCCGTTCTCACCATGACCGAGATCATGCGCAGGTTCGATTTTTCCGCGCTCAAGAACTCCGCCTCCGTCTTCGACCGCGAGCGCCTCACCTTCATCAACGCCAAGGTCATCGGCGAGACGCCGCCCTGCGAGCTGAAGCTTCTCGTCCGGCCCTTTCTCGACGCCGTACTGCCCTGCGGCCCGTCCACGGCCCAGTGCCCCTGCGAGCCCACCGAGGCCGCGGTGCGCGTGGTGGGGACGAGAGCCAAAGACATGCGCGAACTCGCCGCCATGCTCGTCCCCTTCGTGTCGGAGGACTTCCCCTACGACCAGAGGGGCGTGGAGAAGGCCCGCAAGGATCCCAGGGCCATCGAGGCGCTATCTTCGCTCATGCCACCGATCGAGGCTCTCTCGGAAGAGGAGTGGACCCCGGCCAGGCTGGAGGAAACCCTCCGCGCCCACGCCGAGGCGAGCGGGGTGAAGGCAGGCGCCCTCATCCATCCGTGCCGCCTCTTCCTGACCGGCAGGACCGAGAGCCCGGGCATCTTCGATGTCCTCTGGGCCATGGGCAAGGAGGGGACGCTCGCCCGCCTGCGCCGGGGACTGGCCACCTTCGAGCAGGGCAACCCTTCAGCGGGTAGGGGATCCGAGGGGCTGGGCGAAATGCACCGACCCAAGCCAGCCTCAGATTGACTTGCGGCCCGCAGGGGCGAGACAATGTTTTTTCGGAATGGCATGACGAACCTGCGAAAGGAGGACAAAGTCCAATGATCAGAAGAAGCCCGAGCGCGTTCCTAGTCTGGCTCCTCGTGCTGGCCCTCTCGCTGCCGGCCGCGTTGCCGGCCCAGGATGCAAGCGAAGGGGCGTCGAAATTCCGGCCGGAGGAACTCGACCAGATGCTGGCCCCCATCGCCCTCTATCCGGACGACCTCCTGGCCCAAGTTCTTGCCGCGTCAACCTACGCCCTCGAGGTGGTGCAGGCGGCCCGCTTCGCCAAGGAAAACGCCTCGCTCAAGGGTGAAGCCCTCACGAAGGCCGCCAAGGACAAGGACTGGGACCCGAGCGTCAAGGCCATGCTGGCGTTCCCCGACATTCTGTCGATGATGACCGAGAAGCTGGACTGGACCCAAAACCTGGGAGATGCCTTCCTCGGGCAGCAACGCGAGGTCATGGAATCGGTGCAGCGGCTCAGGGCGAAGGCCCAGGACGCGGGCAACCTCAAGACCACCAAGGAGCAGGTGGTGAAGGAGGACCCGGGCACCCAGGTCATCGTCATCCAACCGGCCAGCCCCCAAATCGTCTATGTCCCGGCCTACGACCCCGTGGTGGTGTACGGATCATGGCCCTATCCGGCGTACCCGCCCTACCCCTACTACCCTCCCAGCTATGTGCCCGGCGCGGCGGCCTTCGGCTTCATCGCCGGAGTGGCCATCGGCGCGGCGTGGGGCGGATGGGGAGCCTGGGGCTGCAATTGGGGCGGCGGGTGCGTCAACGTGAACGTGAACAACTACAACAACTTCACGAACAAGAACTACAACTCCAACAAGTACCAGAAGAACAGCGGAAACAAGGCCCAGCAGTGGAACCGGGACTCCTCCAAGCGTAACCAGAGCGGGGGCAACCGCTCCCAGGGTGCCGGAGGCAACCGGGGCGGCGACCGGGGGGGCGCGAGTGGCAACCGGGGTGGAGACCGCGGGTACGGCGCGGGCGGAGC